>ENA-UOUL01001376-UOUL01001376.1-bioreactor-metagenome-genome-assembly--contig:-NODE-1376-length-34397-cov-5.352972_pt1 | contig 34397 bp, 30 predicted proteins | sample MGYA00249838_ERZ747220 | MGnify/ENA primary metagenome ERZ747220 (study PRJEB28778, sample SAMN05720191) | bioreactor metagenome | isolation source: Anaerobic biogas reactor | place: USA:Washington... | reverse complement strand
CCAGTAAATGCCAGATAGTATTCTAACGAATCATGAAAATCATTCTTATAAAGGATATCTGTTCCAGTGTTATAAGGAGGATCAATATAAATACATTTAACTTGACCTGAATAGGACTTCAAGAGATGCTTTAACCCATCAAGATTGTCGCCACTTATGTAGATATTTTCACTGTTCATATTTTCTGGTTTTGAGTTATGTTCCTCGTCTGGCACAACAACTGTTGTAGTATCAATTGAAGCCAGCAATCGGGCATAGTTTTTACCCAAAAACTTAAGTTCATAACCCTCTCCCGTTACAGCAATCTTATCACTTAAAAATTCCTTAAACCGCTCAATATCAAAGGACCCATCTGCCTTAAAACATGAGGGGAAATTTTCTTTTAATACAGCCATTTCTCGACTGTTCGGTGTTGCACTATCATTGGCATTCATAATATCCTTAATCATTGTTATCATTCACCTTGCCTTTCTCAATTTTATCAGGTACAAACTCTAAAATATCACAAATGTCACATTCTAAAGCTGTGCATATTTTTTGAAGTATTTCTGTATTTACATTTTCGTTTCTGCCAAGCTTTGTGATAGTTGCCGAGCTAACACCGGAAAGGCGTTGCAAATCTTTCTTTTTCATATTCTTATCAATTAGCAGCTTCCATAGCTTGTTATAATGTATTGCCATTTTTTGCACCTCCTACAAATATTAATAATTATATCACAAAAACACGCTATAAACAGTATAAATTTTTAATCTCACATTATTTTTAATCTGTTTCAATCATATTTTTCTATTTGCGCATTTAATTAATGGTGCTCAAATAAATACTTTTAGACAAAAAAGTCTGTAAGTCTATTTGTAAAACCAAAGTCAAAGTTATAACATTCAGCCTTCTTAAATTTAATACCACTTTCGCTCAAATTTGAGCAAAAGCATAAACATTACAGCCGTCTTTATCTTAGAAAAAAGACAGGCTGTTTTTTTATTTTAAGGGTTCGAATCAATAGAATTCTTTGCTTATAGATGAGGAAGAAAAATATTTTTAGAAAATCCTCAACTAATGTGTTCTACCAAGGCTATAAGGTGAGAGGAAAAATAATCCCCCAATGAAAGCATAGTTTTTCTCTCACTGCTCCTTGACAACTGAATACTCCGAAATGCAAGAGATACTTCAAGAAGAATATGCCATGACGATAATTTCGAGCGTATTCCTTGAAAGATAACGAGGTTGTGTCAAACAAGTCAAACACTCTGGAACAGTAGCGTTTCGGGTCATTATAACAGGCAAGGAGGTGAAATAACTGAAAACACAATATGATAACTTGCCACAGATACTCAAAAGTAAGCCACAGTTTTGCTGTTGGAAATATGAAGAGCGAAGTGGTAGAAAAACCAAAGTTCCTTATAACCCAGTAACGAGAAAAAGGGCAAAACTAAATCAACGTGGTACATTTAAAGATTTTAGTTTGGCGGTAGCTGCTGTAAGTAATTATGATGGTATCGGATTTTTGGTGGATAATGACATTTGTGTTATCGACTTAGATGATTGCTTTGATAGCAGCGGTAAGCTTAAGCCTGTTGCCCAAATTGTTGTAGAGGCTTTTAGTGGTTGTTATATGGAACACAGTCCATCTGGAAAAGGGCTTCATATTTTCTTTAAGGCCACCGGCTATGGTTTTGACAAAACAAAATATTATATCAACAACAAAAAGCTGGGAGTTGAGGTCTATGTGGCTGGAGCAACAAACCGCTTTGTTACCGTAACCGGCAATGTATTTGCAGATGGTGATATACCGGAGAAATCGAATGAACTACAGATGATACTGGACAAGTATATGCTACGTCCTGCCCCTGTGAGACAACTTCTGGATACAGAAAGTCAATCCTATCTGTCTGACAAGTCTGTTATTGAGAAGGCTTTAAAATCGGTAAACGGAGGAAGGTTCAAAGCATTATGGCAGGGTGATACATCAGGCTATGCTTCTGCCAGTGAAGCTGATTTGGCACTTTGCGGTATGCTGGCATTTTGGTGTGGCAGGGATATTGGACAGATGGACAGACTTTTCCGGCAGAGCGGCCTAATGCGAGATAAATGGAATAGACCACAGTCTGGCAGTACTTATGGAATGATAACCATAGAAAAAGCAATCGCAAATGTTACCGAAATATACAAACCAGGTGGCAAGCGTTCATCAGCTACAGAAGATTTTGGTGAATGTTCCCTTGCTGGCTTTAAGCCTGAGAGTAACGATCGCTACCCTTGGACGGATATTGGGGCAAGCAGGCTGTTTGCTGATTATTATAAGTCTTTTGCCCGCTTTGTTCCCGAAAGGAAGATGTGGTTTTGCTACGAGAACGGCATTTGGATTCCTGATGTCGGTAATCTCAAAGTGATGGAAATGTGTAAATCATTGGCTAACCAACTGCTAACCTATGCTTTGACTATTCAAGATGAACATCAAAGAAAGGCATACATTGACTATTGCCGAAAGTGGCAGTCAAGAAGATACCGAGAAACGGTTCTTAAGGATGCACAGAGCGTATATCCCATATCAATGGCTGAATTTGACCAAGGCCCGCTTATGCTCAATTGTGCCAATGGAACATTGTTTTTAATGCCTATGGATTTTCGTCCCCACAACAGCGAGGACAGGCTTACAAAGATATCTGGTGTTAAATATGACCCAGAAGCAAAAAGTGAGCGATGGGATAGATTTATTCATGAGATTATGAGCGGAGATGAGGAAAAGGCAAAATTCCTCCAAAAAGCCTTTGGTTACAGTATCAGCGGAGACACTCGGTATGAATGCCTGTTTGTTCTCTATGGTGCTACAACTCGAAATGGTAAAGGTACGCTATGTGAGAGCATTCTTAAGGTATTAGGCAGTTATGGCTGTACCGCAAGGCCAGAGACTATCAGTCTGAAAAAGAACAATAACAGTTCAAGTCCAAGTGAAGATATTGCCCGGCTTGCAGGAGTACGCTTTGTGAATATCTCCGAACCTAGCAGAGGACTTGTCCTAAATGCTGCACAGGTAAAAAGCATGACGGGTGGTGACACCATCAACGCAAGGTTTCTACATGAGAATTCTTTTGACTTTTCACCAAAGTTTAAGCTGTATATCAACACCAATTATCTGCCCGTTATTACGGATATGACGCTGTTTTCCAGTGGCAGAGTGGTGATTATCCCTTTTGAACGACACTTTGATGAAAGCGAGCAGGATAAAAACTTAAAACGTGAATTCGCCAAACCAAAGAATCAAAGTGCTATCCTCAACTGGCTAATTGAAGGCTATCAGCTGTTAAAGAAAGAAGGCTTGACTTTACCTGATTCCGTTAAGACAGCAACGGAGGCTTATAAACGTGACAGCGACAAAATAGCATTATTTTTCGAGGATGCCTTGGAGGAAAGTCCTAATAGTGAGGTGCGGACATCCGAAGTGTATGCCCGGTATCAGCGTTGGTGCAGTGCCAATGGATGTTATTCGGAGAATGCCAGAAACTTCAAACAGGCATTAACAGCTATCGCCCGTGTAGAACGGAAACGACCACGTTCTGGTGGTGGGATGACCACAATGCTTATCGGATATAAGCTGACAGAAGAAGAATTTTTTCTTATTTAAACACAGTGTAGCAGCTTGTAGCAAGAAAAACAGGTTATATAAAAAATCGCTCTCGTATAGAGAGTTTAGTTTTTACCTGCTACATCTTGCTACAAAGCTTAATACCACTAAAACCACTGGATACAACTCCATGTGTTAATACCTACCCCTAGGGGAGGTCAAATCTCCACACCTTTTCATCTGGACAACGGGCGTGGGGCAACGCGTAAAAAAACGCAGTTTCAAACGGGGTATATACCCCACATTTAATAAAATTTAGGAGGTAAAGGATTATGGCAACATCAACAACTTATAATAGAGCGTTTTGGAATGTTATGAAAGGAAAAGAAGAAAACAATCAAAATCTAAGCGAGGGCTTTGATAATGTAGGAGCCTATGTCGCACCAGATGAGTTCAGAGAAGGCTTTAACACTGCTTTGGCAAAGGAGAATATATTCCGCAGATTTGCTACTGTTATCAATCTATCTTCTGCAGAAGGTAAAATTCAAGCGGTATCCTCAACGGGTACAGCAGATTGGGTTGAAGACGGAGATCCAATCCCCGAAAGTGCCGATACATTTACACAGTTTCTGGTGAAATCATACAAGCTGGCATCTCTTGTCAAGCTAAACCGCTCATTCGTCACCGATATGAACTTTAATCTTGAAAAATATCTGATGGGTGATTTTGCGAAGCGTTTTGGCAAGGCTGAGGAAAATGCATTGCTTAATGGAAATGGCACAACACAGCCAACAGGTATCCTTACGGCAGACGCAGATGTAACTACAGCAGATAGTGCTACCATCTCTTTTGACGAGATTATTTCGCTGTATTTTTCATTAAAAGATGAATACCGAAATAACGCTGTGTTTATCATGCACGATAATACAGCCATGCTTCTTAGAACCCTTAAGGATACAAGCGGCAGTTATCTGTGGAATTCTTCAGATAACACCATCTTCGGAAAGCCTGTAGTTACCTCTCCATATATGCCTACAGTATCAGCAGGAGCAAAAAGCATTGTATTTGGAGATTTATCATACTACTGGCTGATTGAACGTCAACCAATAACGATAAAAAAATTAAGTGAGTTATATGCATTGCAGGGGCAAATTGGATTTTCTGCTTACGAGAGATTGGATGGGAAGCTGATTCAACCGGATGCTCTGAAAATATTACAAATAAAAGCTTAAATAATGGATTAGGCACTGGGTAATCAATTCGGCTCAGTGCCAGTTCCTTCAAAACATCGGACAGGAGGTCACGATATGGAAAATCAAAGTAACAGCCGCACAACCAAATCCGATATCGGAGGTACGGTCTATGTGGTGGAATCACGAGTAAGTGATTCAGCAAAGGAAAGTGCATATTCCAAGCTGAAACGACTGATTACAGTCAACGCAAAAAACCTTTCAAAGTTATCAGATAGTTCATATAAACCCACGGAAATCAACTCGACTTCTTCAAGGTAGTACGGTAATATACATAGTGCTAAACCGCTTGAAGACTGTCGGAAATGGAGGATAAAAATGAATAGACAGTCAACATTTAGCACTATACGTAAATCAACATTAGCATTTGAAGAAGCGAAAATTACTGCTCTTTACTGCAGGCTTTCCCGTGATGATGAGCTTGCAGGAGACAGCAACAGTATAGTAAACCAGAAGGCAATTCTAAAAAAATATGCTGAGGACAACGGTTTTCGCAACATCGAATTTTATGTGGATGATGGGGTCAGCGGTACAACTTTTGATAGACCAGACTTTAACCGCATGATTGCTGATGTAGAGTCCGGTAGAATCGGAACGATTATCATCAAGGATATGTCACGATTCGGCAGGGATTACCTTAAAGTAGGATATTATACCGAGATTATGTTTCCTGAAGCAGATGTACGATTCATTGCTATTAACAACGGTATTGATAGTGCAAACCAAGCAGACAGTGACTTTACACCGTTTCTTAACATTATTAATGAATGGTACGCTAAGGATACTAGCAAGAAAATCCGTGCTGTGTTCAAATCCAAGGGACAGTCCGGTAAGCCACTCTGCACCAATCCGCCTTACGGTTATATTAAAGACCCTGAAGATAAGTTGCACTGGATTATAGATGAGAAAGCCGCCGAAGTGGTCAGAGATATTTTCCGACTGTGCATGGCTGGCTTTGGACCCACGCAGATAGCAAAGCAACTTGAAAAGCGATGCATTGATACACCTACGGTTCATCTTCGCAAAATGGGTATTAACACTCCAGCAAGACCACCTGAAAACCCATATGCTTGGTCGGCTCGTACCGTAGCAGATATTCTGGCTAAAATGGAATATCTAGGTCACACGGTAAATTTCAAGACTTCTAAAAAGTCATATAAGAGCAAAGTCAAGATATTGAACAATCCAGAAGATTGGCTGGTTTTCAAAAATACCCATGAAGCAATTATTGATGAGGGTACTTGGGAAACAGTGCAGAAAATTAGAGATGGCAAGCGAAGACCATCGCGATTAGGTGAAATGGGAATGCTTTCTGGCATGATGTTTTGTGCCGACTGTGGAGCAAAGCTGTATCAGGTTAGAGGCAAGGGATGGACACACGATAAGGAATACTTCGTTTGTGCGACTTACCGCAAGAAAAAGGGTATGTGCAGTTCACATCAGATACGCAATGTTGTAGTGGAACAGCTTTTGCTAGAAGACTTAAGACGTGTAACCTCCTTTGCCAAAGACCATGAACAGGAATTCATCCGTATAGTTATGAATAATTCAGAAAAGGAACTTGCCAAAGAACTCCGCCAAAGTCAAAAGGAGTATGAACAAGCACAGACTCGCATTGCTGACATAGACAAAATCATTCGAAAGCTATATGAGGACAATGTGATGGGCAAAATTCCCGAAGAGCGTTTTTACAAGATGTCGGCTGAATATGAAGCCGAGCAGAAGGTCCTGGAAGAAAGGATAATCAAATTAAAGCATACCATTGATACAGCAAATGAACAGTCCCTCAATACCGACCGCTTTTTGGCACTGGTTAAAAAGTACACAGAAATTACAGAATTGGATGCAGAGATTATCCGAGAGTTCATTGACAAAATTATAGTATTCAAGGCTGAAAAGATAGATGGTCGCAGAACCCAGCGGATTCAAATTTTCTATAACTGCATTGGTGCTATCGACTTACCAAAATAAACGAAAAAACGGCATAGCCGAATATCAACGACTATGCCGAATTTTTAAGGAATTTATAATCCCTATCTGACCGCTCCTAATGCCAGCTTTTTTTGTAGCTTTTACATCATACCCATTCCACCGGCGCCGCCCATACCGGCCATGGCTTTCATTTCATCTTTGTTGGGGATTTCTGATACTACGGCTTCAGTGGTAAGTAACATATAGGCAATGCTAGCTGCATTCTGCAGGGCCGAGCGGGTAACCTTGGCCGGGTCAATGATTCCGGCTTCAACCAGGTTTTCATAAGCCCCGGTCAATGCATTATATCCAATTCCCTTTGGAGCTTCTTTGACCTTTTCAACTACGACTGAGCCTTCTACTCCAGCATTATTAGCAATCTGACGTAAGGGTTCCTCCAGGGCTTTCTTAACTAGATTTACTCCAGTTAATTCATCGCCGTCTGCTTCTACCTTTTCAATCGCAGCTATAGCATTAATTAGAGCTACACCGCCACCGGAAACAATGCCCTCTTCAACTGCAGCCTTGGTAGCAGCCAGAGCATCCTCAATACGATGTTTTCTTTCTTTCAGTTCAGTTTCTGTGGCAGCCCCTACTTGGATAATAGCTACACCACCAGATAACTTGGCCATTCTTTCCTGTAATTTTTCTTTATCATATTCGGAATCGGTTTCATCCAATTGTCTCTTTATGTTGGCAATACGAGCCTTTACATCTTCTTCACCGCCAGCCCCGTCAACGATAATGCATTCTTCTTTCTTTATAACTACCTGACGAGCTCTTCCCAACATTTCCAGGGAGATGTTTTCCATCTTGACCCCTATATCTTCGGAGGCTACCTGACCCTTGGTCAATATAGCGATATCCTCCAGCATAGCTTTCCTTCTTTCACCAAAAGCAGGAGCTTTAACAGCTACACAAGTGAAAGTCCCTCTTAATTTGTTAACTACCAGAGTAGCCAGGGCTTCGCCCTCAACTTCTTCAGCGATAAGTAACATGGGTTTGCCAGTTTGAACTACTTTCTCCAATACTGGCAACACTTCGTTGATGGAGGAGATTTTCTTGTCACTGATAAGAATATAGGGGTCATCCAAAACAGCTTCCATTTTTTCGGCATTGGTTACCATATAAGGGGAAATGTAACCGCGGTCAAAGCTCATACCTTCAACCACTTCCAGAGAAGTTCCTACAGATTGGGATTCCTCAACGGTGATAACTCCATCACGACCAACTTTCTCCATAGCGTCGGCAATCAAGCTTCCGATCTCTGGATCATCCGCAGAAATAGCTGCTACCTGAGCGATAGCATCCTTGGAGTCTACTTCTTTGCTTATGGCTTTTATCTCATCTACGGCTGCCTTTACTGCTAATTCAATCCCTTTTCTCATAATCATAGGATTAGCCCCGGCAGCTACGTTTTTCAGGCCTTCCTTAATCATAGCCTGTGCCAGCAGCGTAGCCGTGGTAGTGCCATCACCAGCAACGTCATTAGTCTTGATAGCTACTTCTTTAACTAACTGACAGCCCAGGTTCTCCCAGGGATCTTCCAGGTCAATGTCTCTGGCAATAGTAACACCGTCATTAGTAATGGTGGGTGAACCAAATTTGCGATCCAGAACAACGTTACGGCCTTTGGGCCCCAGGGTTACTTTTACGGTATTGGCCAGGGCATCAACGCCTCTTTCCAATGCCCTTCTAGCATCCTCGCCATACTTTATTTCCTTGGCAATCATCTATTTAGCCTCCTTCTTTTCCGTTAATTTAATTTTGCCAGTATGTCGCGTTCAGCCATGATTAGATATTCTTCTCCATCCAGCTTAATCTCGGTACCGGCATACTTGGAGAAAATAACCCGATCGCCAACGGCAACAGACATGGGCAGCCTTTCTCCCTGTTCATTCATTACTCCGGGGCCTACTGCCAGCACTTCACCTTCCTGAGGTTTTTCTTTGGCTGTGTCGGGAACATACAGCCCACTTTTGGTCTTTTCTTCAGTTACTTCCATAACTTTAACGACGATTTTGTCCGATAATGGTTGAATCCTCAAAGGTATACCCCCTTCAATTTAGTGGTGTTGTTAGCACTCAACGAGTGCGAGTGCTAATATGTAACTATAATATTAGGCGAGACCATGCAAGTATTCAAATTAGATTACGCCTGAAATCCGCCTAATATCGTCGATTTATAGTATGCTACTATTGTTTTCTTTTTATACCTCTAAATATCATTATTTTTGACGATTTTTTGATTTTTATTCCTGCCCACATTCGCCAGCGCTACCTGCCAGTATCTCCAACCCATGCCCAAGGGCCGGTAATATGGCTTCCAGGGATTCACGTACCCCCTTGACACTTCCAGGCATATTAATTATCAGGGTCTTACCCCGGATACCAGCAACTGCCCGTGATAACATAGCTTTAGGGGTCTTTTGTAAACCATAATAACGTATAGCTTCAGGTATTCCCGGTGCTAGTTTTTCTATGACCTCTAGGGTGGCATCCGGTGTAACATCACGGTTGGAAAACCCGGTTCCACCAGAAGTAAGTACTAGATCTAGTCTCTGAATATCACAGGCATGGCGTAGCTTTTCGGCTATAATATCTTTTTCATCAGGAACAATTTCATAATACTCTACACTGTAACCAGGGCCCAGCATCTCTTCTATCTTTTTCCCACTCAGGTCTTCGCGCTCGCCCCGGGCACCTTTATCACTCATAACTAATATTCCGGTACGAAACATTAAATCACCTCTACAAGATCGCCCTTGCGAATTTCTCCGCCCTCAATAACCCGGCAAAATAGTCCTTCATAAGGTAATAGGGTAACACCCAGGGTTCGGGTTACTACGCTGGGGTGATCTTCTTTGCCTATTTGTGAAACTTCTAAAACAACATCGGACCCTATTTTCAGGCGTCCACCTTCTCCTACTGCAACCAAATCGATACCATCAATAAGCAGGTTCTCAGCATATTCTCCCGGGCCTACATTCATGTTTCTTTCTTCATTAACCTTATTTACACTGGCTAAATTAAGGCAGGTAACCTGTCGTCCCCAGGGACCCGCGTGTCCATCATTTTCAATACCCTGGTCTTTGATAACCCGGGCCTGGCTGACTTCTTTTTTAAGCTGTCCCCGTTCTGGGGCTATACAAATTGAGTAAAGTGTTCCTGTTGCCATAGTATCTCTCCTTTTAATTATCGTTCCAGGGCGGAACGGCACGGGGGGTGTTCCCTACATTATCGTTTTACGTGGCCGCTCTTGCCGCCCCATTTTTCCAGCAGTTTAATCTCGCTAATTTCCATCCAGCGGTCTACTGCTTTAGCCATATCGTAAATGGTAATGGCAGCAACCGCAGCACCAGTAATAGCTTCCATTTCAACTCCGGTCTTGCCGGTAGTCTTCACTACGGAAGTTATAATAATACAAGAATTATCATCGTCCATTTCAAAATTTAAATCTACTGAGGTTAACATTAAGGGATGGCACATGGGCACCAGACTGGAGGTCTGTTTTGCTCCCATAATACCAGCTACCTGGGCTACTGCCAGCACATCTCCCTTTTTAATTCCCCCACTTTTAATTAAGGCCAGGGTTTCAGGTTGCATAGAGACAACAGCACGAGCTATAGCCACCCGTTCACTGTCATCTTTAGCGCTGACATCAACCATGCAAGCCCTTCCCTGTTCGTTAACATGGGTAAAATCCATTCTAACCTCCTATTTGATACATTTTACGTCTGTTTTCATTTCCCCACCCATTATCCATGTGATGACGAGCAGGTTTCATATCTATAGCCTGGATAAATAACTGCCTTAATTCCTCATCACTGGCTCCAGCCTGTATAGCTGATTTCAGGTCCACTTCCCTCTTATCATAGAGGCATCCCCTGAGCTTGCCATCGGCAGTCATACGGATACGGTTACATAGCCCGCAGAAATGGTTGCTCATAGGAGTGATAAACCCTATGGAACCCTGTCCTCCAGCCAGGTTATAATACTGTGCCGGACCGTTACCCTTTATTGTCCGAGCTGCTTCCAGTTTATATTCAGATTCAATCTGCTTTTTTACTTCGTCCACGCCAATCATACGCTGCTCTTTCCAAAAATGCAGGTCTCCTATCGGCATAAATTCAATGAATCTGATGTGCAGGGGGTATTCATAAGCCATACGGGCAAAATCCATAATTTCGCTATCATTAAAACCTCTGATTATTACCGTGTTTATCTTTACCGGATGCATGTCCATCTCCAGGGCAGTAAAAATTGCATTTAATGCATCCTTTAACTCACCCCGGCGGGTTATGAAGCGATACTTCTCATCCGATAAGGTATCCAGACTTATATTTATCCGATTTAACCCGGCTTCTTTTAATTGCTGAGCCATGGGAGGATAAAGAATACCATTGGTTGTAATGGCTATATCATCTATTTCTGGTATCTCAGCAATATAATGTATCAATTGTACAATATTTTTGCGTACCAATGGTTCTCCACCGGTTAACCTGATTTTACGAATTCCTATAGTAGTTGCTATCTTAATCAAACGAGCCAGGTCTTCCAAACTCAAAATAACATAATGCCCCAGATTGCCTACCCCTTCTTCGGGCATGCAGTAGCGGCAGCGCAGATTACAGCGGTCGGTAACCGATACTCGCAGGTAGTTAATATCCCTGTTGTAATTATCCAACATATCTTTCACTCTCCCCGGGATTCCCGGTATTTAAACTACTAGAAACAACCCAGCTCACAGGCAGATATTTTTATTCCGGCCAAATCGCAAAGCTCACCCATATCACCCAATGGGATATTTAACTTTGCAGCTACTTCACGCGCTTCGGAACATCTAATTTTACCTTCGGGATATAGTTCCTGCAATTTTGCTATTAGTTCTTTTTTGTCCGCCATACTCAAAACCTCCCTAAAAAAAATAACTCCCACAAGGGAGTTTGCATCAAAATAATGGGCATACTCCTTTCCCCTAGGAGGCATACAGGTTTCCCTCTATACCCTGTCGTTCAGTTACCATAGCTGTAATCCTTAGGCAAAAACTGAATCGGAGTCTCCATGCAGTTTCATTATACAACATACAGCATTTCCATTACTACTACAATTATTGACACAATATTTGCATATAGCAAATCCTTATTGCGGATATACTGTAGAAAAGAGGTAAGGATATGGTATTATTATTTTGGGTGCTGGTAGCAACAGATTAAGGGTGTTGCAATAAGTAGTGGTATTTTCACGCTTGTTTGCCCAATGTTTTCAAATCAAGATTGGGCTGAGTCCGGGCTGCCCGGCAAGCAGATCAAATAAGGATTTTTATAGACAGATTTGTGTATCCATCATACATTAAAGGGGGTTTAATTAAATGACCGCAGTGCAGTGGATATTAATAGCAGTAATATGTGGCGCTATTGAGATTTTCACCCTGGGGCTATGGTTTCTCTGGTTGGCTATAGCTGCCCTGATTGTAGCCGGTGCTGTTAGTGTAGGCTGGTTATCTTCATTGGAAGTGCAGCTGCTGGTTTTCGCCTTTTTAACCTTGCTATTCATTATATTTACCCGTCCCCTGACTTTAAAGCTTTTCCACACCAATGATACCGTTAGCAATGTCAACGCCTTAATCGGCCAGCACGGTGTTGCCACCACTAATATTGAACCCCTTCACTTTGGGCAGGTAAAAGTAAACGGGGAAATCTGGACCGCTTTTTCAGGAGAGAATATTGAAGAAGGTAGCCGGATTATGGTTACCGGAATAGACGGGGTTAAGCTCCAGGTAGTTAAAGCTGTAGAATAAAGGAGTAATCCCCGCTTATATTTGAAAGGAGTGTGAATATCATATGCAGGTACTTCGTATTTTTGTTGACCTGGTTATTGTTCTTTTTGTAATAATTATTGCTATTTCATCTATCAAGATTATCAGGCAGGCTACTGTAGGTATTGTGGAGCGATTGGGTAAATTTCACAAGATGGCTGAACAGGGGATTAATGTGATTATTCCCTTTATCGACTCCTTCCGGGCCGTGGTGGATCTGCGCGAGCAGGTGGTAGACTTCCCTCCCCAGCCGGTAATAACCAAGGATAATGTTACCATGATGATTGACACCGTAGTTTACTACCAGGTAACTGATGCTTTCAAGTACACTTATGAAATCGCTAATCCTATTCTGGCTATAGAGAATTTGACGGCTACTACTCTTAGAAATATAGTGGGTGATTTGGAGCTCGATGAAACCCTTACTTCCAGAGATATTGTCAATACCCGCTTGCGCGTTATATTAGATGAAGCTACTGATAAATGGGGTATTAAGGTAAACCGGGTAGAACTGAAAAACATCCTGCCTCCCAAGGATATTCAGACAGCTATGGAAAAACAGATGCGGGCAGAAAGAGAAAAAAGGGAGGCTATCCTGGTGGCGGAAGGACAAAAAACTGCCGCTATCCTGGAGGCTGAAGGTAACAAACAGGCCGCTATACTCAGAGCTGAAGCAGTTAAAGAGGCCAACATCCGCGAGGCGGAGGGAACCCGACAAGCCAAAATCCTGGAAGCCGAAGGTGAATCCCAGGCCGTCCTGCTGGTTCAAAGAGCCCTGGCCGACAGTCTGGTTATGCTAAGAGAAGCCTCCGCTGATGAAAAGGTACTGGCCATTAAATCCCTGGAAGCCTTGAAGGTAATTGGTGATGGGCAGGCAACCAAGCTTATTATCCCCGCCGACCTGGCCGGACTGGGCGGAGTATTCGCTGCCCTGAAGGAAGCTACCCTGGATAGTACCGGAGGAGAGCAGATAAAACCGTAACTATAAATGAATATTGCTAATTGAAGAGGAAAAATGCTGCAGTTTAGTGCTGCAGCATTTTTATTCAATTTCATAAAGTTTGCCTGCGTTCTTATCCGGCTGAATCTTTTGTCTGCCAGGTAGCCCGGCGGGTCATTTCTCCCCAGCGAGGTGAGCCTCCTCGTATCCATTTTAACAGGCCTTGCAGCCTCCACAGAGAAATAAGCTGACGATAGCCCAGGTTTTCAGCTAAAGCAGCAAAAAACAAGGCAATCGTATGCCGGGGACTGGAATATATGTGAAAGGATATTTGCTCCAGTAAAAGGGCGGTAACCGATACCAACATACCCAGACCTACGGCTAACAGGAAAAATATGGCTGCTACCTGTATAGATACTATTCCCAGGGCAAAACCCAGCAGTACGAAAATATATCCTGCCACCTCCACCACCGGGCCAAATAATTCGAAAATCAACATATAGGGAAAGGCTATCCAACCTACCAGGCCTCCACGGCGATTAAAAAGCAGGGATAAGTTCTGGGATAAACTTTCGGCCAGCCCTACCTGCCAACGAGTTCGCTGTTTTTTGAGAGATTTCAGGTCGGCCGGTGCCTCGGTCCAGCAAATGGGGTCAGGGACAAAACTAATGCGATATTTTTTGCCTTCAGCCCTTAAACTACGGTGTAAGCGTACCACTAATTCCATATCTTCACCTACGGTATCAGTATTATAGCCACCTGCCTGCACCACCACCTCTTTGCGAAAAACCCCAAATGCCCCGGATATTATGAGCATAGCATTTAACGGGGACCAGCCCAGGCGGCCAAAAAGGAAGGCCCTTAGATATTCGATTATCTGCATACGCACCAGGAGTTGGCGCGGTAAGCCTGCCTTAAGCAAAAAGCCATCCTGCACTTTACTACCATTTACTATCCGTATGGTTCCCCCGGTAGCTACAGTATGCGGGTCTTCCAAAAATGGCTGCATTACCCGTTTCAGGCTGTCCCTCTGCAGAATGGAATCGGCATCCACCGAACAGAATAAGGGGTAGCGGGTGGCGTTGATGCCTGTATTTAAGGCATCAGCTTTACCCCCATTTTCCTTATCGATAACTCTCAGGTTGGGATACAGAGTAGATTTATAAAAGCCCCGTATCGGTTTAACCGGCAGGCGGATTTGGTAAGCCGCAGGAATGGGAACCAGTTGGAAACGGTCAATAAGCAACTGCAAGGTTTCATCCCTGGAACCGTCATTTATTACGATAACTTCAAATTCGGAATAGGTCAGCTGCAATAAAGAAAGAACACTGCTTTCGATGGTAGCAGCTTCATTGTAGGCTGGTACCAGTATGCTTACCGGCGGCTCAAAATCGGAAAAGGAATCCAGGAAGATATCCAGACGACGGGCTGTCATATGGCGTAAAATGCTAAAAATAGAAATAATATTAAGCAGTATATATGATGCGCTAAGACATAGCATATAAACCAGAAAAAACCATTGCAAATAAATAATCCACCTGCTCACCGGGAATCACCCTTCCCTTCCTCCTCTATTACCTGGGCCATGATATCCCGGGCATAACGGTCGCTCTGGCCTTTCCTTATATTCTCCAGCTTTTTTTGACCCATGAAAGGCAGGCCTACCAGAGCCTGGGCACTCCGATAGCGCACCCACCAGTTGCTATCAGATAACATCCTGCTCAAGTAGTCCACGTCACCTGGTCCAGCCAGTCGCCCCAGGGCATTAACCGCCTGAACCCTTACCGCCCACCCCGGATGATCGAGCAAGCTAATAACCACAGCCTTACTTTCCTGGTCTTCCAGGTATCTTATCGCAGTAAGACAAGCAGCGATAACCTCACTATCATTATGAGTGGATAAGAGGTCCCTAACCAAAAGTAGCGCCGCATGAGGTTCAATAAAGGGAATGAAACGCAGCAAACGGGGAATATCGGCTTCCTCAGCCTTACGAATAGCCTCAACCAGGGGTTTACTTACTGTCCCCGAGCCCATTTCGCCCAGTATAGCAGCTACTCTGGTCTGGGGCCACTCATGGCGTTCTACAAAAAGGGAAATCAAAATTGGTGCTGCCCTTAAGGGATCAATTTTTGCCAGGGCGCCAGCTGCTATTTGTGCAGACATACCAGATTCTCTTTCCGCCATATTCTGTAATAGATACCAGCGGCTATAATCTTTAAGATTACCCAGAGTAAGGGCTGCCAGGGCTTTATCGGTTTCATCCCTGCTACCCGTCATCCGTGCAACTACTTTATCCATACCCAGGTTGTTAGCCAGTTGCACTAACCCCCACCTGGACTCGGCTCGAAGGTTTTGCTGAAAACGGTTCCAAAGAAGCAAAAAACTTATGTAATCCCGGCGCCGTAGGGACGGTAGCAGGGGAAATTGTTCACCCAAACTGGCCTCAGCCAACAAAGGTTCCCACTTAACGTAGAAGCGTTCCTGTCTTTTTTCCCTGTTATTTTGTATCCAACCCATAAACAGCAGGGAAAGAAGTATTAACAAGGTGGTAATAGCCAGTCCGGCTGCTATTACAACCACAACCTGCAATGCCTCCATGTTCAGCATCTCAATTTTCCTTTCCCGAGGAACTCTTATTTTGCACCGAGCTGATACCATAAAATCTTTCTACATTAGCATTTACCCGTGCCACCAGTTCCCGAGGATTAAAGGGCTTGGTGACATAATCGTTGGCCCCGGCTTTTAATAGTTTAACCACCTCATTTTCCGAGACATTGGCTGAAAGCATGATTACAGGAACGTTCTTCCACTCAGGATGGTTGCGAATCTTTTTTATTACCTGCAGGCCGTCGACATAGGGCAGCATTAAATCAAGAATAATTATATCAGGTGCCGGGGCTTGCTCCATCATCTGGAGTGCTTCACGCCCATTGGTAGCTTCTATTACCTCATAGCCTTCCCGTTCGAGCATCAGCCTTATTACCGCCCGGATAGTAACATCATCATCGATTATTAAAGCCCGTGGTACAGCGTAAGATTTTTCTGCGGTTGGGGTGGATTCAATTGTATCCCCAGGGCTGGGAATGACCTGCCCATCCAATGTCGATATCTCTTCCTCAGTGTCCTCATCGTCTGCAGCAGCACAAATAAGTTCACCGGTCCCCTTCTCTGCTAAATCCGTCGATAGTGGTTCATCTTCAGATATGTAAGACTCCAATACTAAATCCAGAGAATAAGCTATTTTCTCCATTTTCTGATTGTGCAAGCGGGCTCTATTACGCAGGGATCGTAATTTTATCACTATTTCTTCCAACCGGTCCCCCTGGTCCCGAGCACGATTACTTTCTAAATCCCCTATAATTTTTTCTATTTCCTGTACAAGTTCATAATTATGGCGCAGGCAGCCGGCCATTTCCTGTTTTAAATCCAGTAACTGCTGCTCCTTTTCCTTTTCCATACTTGTTAATAAATTATCAACCTGGCCACGATGATAACCCCGAAACTGCTTTTTAAAAATTCCAACTCCTCCTCCCTCCACTTCTACCATTAAAAGAAATCCCAATTTACCACGATTTCGGAGTGGTCAGTAACAATCCAGTGCACCGGTACATCTCCGGGGTGAGGATAGATATTTTCCACCACTTGGAATTCATAGCAAATCCCACATTTGAAGCACTGTTCGTTCAAACGAGGTAGGAAACGGTCATAATAGCCTTTGCCGTAACCTAAACGGTAACCATTGGCATCAAATACCAGACCCGGTACTATTACCACATCAATTTTATCAACCGCAAAAGGCTCCCCTAACGGTTCCCGTATACCGAAAGAACCACGTCCCATATCCTCCCCAGGCCTGAATTCAACTGCCTGCATAATATTTCCCTCTACTCTTGGAAGCAGGATAGTGCGTCCCTGTCTCTGCAGTTTCTGGAGCAGAGGACCCAGGTTAACCTCATTCCTAATGCTGCTAAACCCCATTATTACCTTTGCCTGCTGTAGCGGTTGCAGTTCTTCCAGACGCCGGCATACCTGCTGGCTTAATGTATCCACTTCGAGATGGGATAGTATATTCCTTTTAACCATCATTTGCTTACGTAGATTATCCCGCAGGGCTATCGGGGATTCTATTTTAACCCCACTCTGATTCTCATTTTTCTTCATCAGCTATTACCTCCCGGTGACGCGACTTCTGCCAATAATATGCCAGGACCCCTAGTAGCAGTAAACCCAGGGTGTAAACCTGGCCCAATGATAATGGCCCCACGAATATTTCGCTGTAGCGGAAAAACTCCACTATAAAACGATAAATAGCATAACCAATTATATAGAATAGAAATACCTGCCCCGGGAATTTACGCTTGGGGTAAAACCTTATCAGAATTATGAACAGTAATATATTTAAGCCCGCACTGTACAGCTGGGTAGGATGGCGGGGGTAAGCATCTACAAGTGGAAAAACTACACCACATACTGAGTCGGTAATATTTCCGTAACAGCAACCATTTAAAAAACAACCTACTCGTACCAGACCATAGCCCAGGGCCAGATAGGGGGCAAACATATCGGCTACAGCCCAAAAGGACAGTTCTTTGCGACGCAGGTAGATGACAAAGGCAACGAACCCCCCCACCAGAGCACCGTACCAGGCCAGCCCCTTAATGCCTCCATCCTGCAGGCCGAATATGGTCAAAGGATGGGCCAGAAACGCTTCCCACTCATAGGTAAAAACATAGGCCAGGCGAGCTCCCACTATACCGCATATTACACAAAGCACGACCAAATCCAGGACCATATCTCGCTGGTAACCCTCCTGGTCAAACAGCTTGCTGATTCCTATAATAGCTATAATTACTGCTATGGCCAGCATCAGGCCCCAAGAAAATATATGGATTTTCCCAATTGTAACCAAAATAGGTTGCATCTGCATCACTCCTTGCTTCCACTGTTATCCACAGGAAGCATTGTTCAATATTAAGGCAACGACATTTTACCCTAGGACTTTATCAGTATTATAAAAGTTTCAAAGATGCGGTAGATTAATTATCAACAGACTTATACACATTATCCACAGGTACTTTTCACAAGGACAATAGACCGGGATAAGCATTAACATTTAGGGGGGCAAAGTCCCCCCTGATATAGCTAATATGGGCATTGCCGGCAATCATAGCAGCATTATCTGTACATAATAATAAAGAGGGATAGTATACTAACAGTCCTATATCCTGACCTCTATTTTTCATCAGATTTCGCAGTTCCTGATTGGCGGCTACACCTCCAGCCATTAAAATAGAGCGGACTTTATATTTGGCCGCTGCCTGCATAGTTTTTTCCACCAAAACCTCTACCAGTGCAGCCTGAAATTCTGCTGCCAGGTCATTAACATCAGCCATGCCTTTGCGCTTTAGTTTGTTCCACTCGTTCATACTGGCAGTTTTTAAGCCACTGAAACTAAATTCAAAATTATTACGGTCCAGGTATACCCGGGGAAGAACTACCCTGCCCGGTTCTCCTTTTGCCGCTGCCTTTTGAATGGCCGGTCCCCCGGGATAACCCAGTCCCAGAAAACGGGCAACTTTATCAAAAGCCTCTCCCGCAGCATCATCACGGGTCTGACCAATAAGTTCATATTTACCTATAGAGGACATATACAACAGGCTGGTATGTCCTCCCGAAACTACCAGGCAGATAGCCGGAAACTCTATGTCGGGGTGCTCCAAAAAGTTGGCATAAATATGCCCCTCCAGATGGTTTACTGCCAGCAACGGTCGCTGTAGGGCATAGGCAAAGGATTTGGCAAATGATAAGCCCACCAGCAAGGCCCCAATCAACCCGGGACGATTGGTGACCGCTACCGCATCTATATCGCTGTAGGCCAGTCCCGCTTCCCGAAAGGCAGCGTCAACTACCGGTCCAATATTTTCTATATGTTTGCGTGAGGCTACCTCGGGTACAACCCCGCCAAACTGGGAATGAATATTTATCTGTGAATTAATTACATTGGATAGTATTTCTTTCCCGTTTTTAACTACCGCCGCAGCCGTCTCATCACAGGAAGTTTCTATTCCCAAAATTAAAATATCCTTCAAACTATCTCACCTACTTAATACGAATCCCTATTCTGGTCATTTCCATGACGGAACGGCACAGGGGCCTTCCCTACATAAGGAAGCAAAAGAACCGTCCCCTTGCTTCCTTAAAACAGCAATTTCGTCATTATGATGGCATCTTCGCCGTTATCAGAGTAATAGGCCTGGCGCAGGCCGGTGGGGAAATAGCCCAGGTTACGATACATGGCCAGAGCAGCTTTATTACTGGGGCGAACCTCCAGCAATATCCGTTGGGCTTTCTTGTCCCGAGCTGTCTGTTCCAGTTCCTGCATCAGAGTAGTCCCCATGCCAGATTGACGAAAATCCGGGTTTACCGCTACATTAGTTATATGGGCATCTTCAAAGACAACCCATATACCGCCGTACCCTGCTATTTCACCTTCGAAGTCACATACCAAATAAGTAGCAAAGTTATTATTTAACTCACCCAGGTATGACTCCCGTGACCAGGGTAGGGTAAAGCACTTTTGTTCAATCTGCATTATTTCATCTATATCCTGCGCAGTCATCTTTCTCAGGATAAAGCCAGGATTAAGCATTATAATTCTCCTCGTGCCAAACGGTATTCCGCCTCTGATAGTCTAATATAAACTGGTCGCAGGGTAAAAATATCCTCAAACTCGCCCTGACAGGCTTTCTTAAACCCTAAACTACCCAGAGCTGCCGCCCGCGGCAACATCAGGTGGGATGGTGGTATTTGCAGGCTGTTACCCAGTTCTGCCTGAAAAAACTCGACATAGGGATAGTAGCCATCTCCCAGCAGTATAATACGGTCTTTCCTACTCTGGCTGGCTACTTTGCGAGCCTGGGCTACAAATTCTGCCGGGGTACAGGCCAGGTTTTCACTCAAAGCATAAGGGACTGTACCGGTAACATCATAAAAGCCGCAGTAAACTTCCTGCTTGCGGGCATCCAGCAGCGGGCAGACCAGAGCATCACTACCCCACAGGTTATGGGCCAGGGTATCCAGGGTAGACACAGCAACAACCGGCTTACCGGTAGCCATACTCAATCCCTTTACTGCGGCCAAACCAATCCTCAAGCCGGTAAAAGACCCCGGACCAGTAGTTACAGCAAAAACATCTATCTGTCCAATCGTACACTCACACTCTCTTAAAACCCTGTCTACCATAACCATCAAGGTTTCCGAATGAGTCTTTTTATAATTGAAAAACTCCTCTTTAATGAGCTTCTCTTCGTTTAGCAAAGCCACCCCGGCAACCAGTGTGGCGCTATCTATAGCCAGAATTAGCATATACTATTAGTTCCTCCACTTTGGCCTGGTAACGCTGACCCCTTGCACTTATGGTAACCAGACGTTCTCGCTCGTAATCTTCCTCCACTAATGCGATGTTAACCAGCAGTGCTTCTGGGGGCAGCAGGTTATCTGCTACCTGGGGCCATTCAATCAGGCTTAGCCCGTCTTTTTCCAGGTATTCTTCCAAGCCCAAATCGGCCAGGTCATTTCCCTGTAAACGGTAAAAGTCGAAATGAAAAATGTCTATATCGGCATCATAGATGTTCATCAAGGTAAAAGTAGGACTGGTTACGCGCCCGTTATACCCAAGACCCCGTGCAATACCCCGAACCAGGGTGGTTTTACCTGCTCCCAATTCACCAGTCAAGTATACTACATCATTTTTAGCCAGTACACAGGCCAACAACTTCCCCAGAGATATCATTTCTTCCTCGCTATATACTGTTATTAGCAAACAACTTTCACCTCATTGCCGATAGTACTCATTCCGGATTTGTTTAAAATCCTCCCAGGTTGGTCGTTTATATGACGGGTTGCGCAGTAAGGCAGCAGGATGAAATACTGCCATTATCTTAATCCCCTGGCGATTAAACCATTTTCCCCGGGTCATGGTGATACGTGCCCGGGGGTCTATAATCACCTGGGTTGCCAGTGACCCCATACATACTATTATCTGGGGTTTGATTATTCTAATCTGTGCTTCCAGGAAGTTCCTGCAGACTTTAACTTCATCGGGATGGGGTAAGCGATTTCCCGGGGGACGGCATTTTACCACATTGCCAATAAAAACTTCTTGCCGGGGCAGTTCTGCCGCCTGTAATATCTTATCCAGCAGTTGTCCGGCCTTTCCGACAAATGGCCTTCCCTGCAGGTCTTCATCCATACCCGGACCTTCACCTACCAACATTAAACGGGCCTCACTCTTGCCTTCACCAAAAACTACCTGCCGGCAGCCTTCCCGCAAACGGCATAGCTGGCAGCTTTTCGCCCTCTGTTCCAGGTCGCTTAAGGACTCCAGTTCCAGATAAGCCTCCTCCGGCTTTACCCCGGGAATAAAGGGTATGTAAGCTAAACTTTGTTCTTCCCTGCTATCTTCCTGGGATTGCTTTATTTCTGGTTGACCGAATAATCCCGGCTGCTCAATAGACATTTTCTCCCCTCCCGCTTAATTCTAATCTTTCTGCCGATAAACTTCCATTTATTTAGCCCAAATCCGGAAATGTTAATAAAACATTAACATAAAAAAGCGGGTTGGATGAACCAACCCGCGGGAATAAGTCCAGAGACTGTCCCCGGAGTTATTTAACTATTAGTAGGTTATTTGCAAAGAAGTAGCTACAAATTCGTTATCGTAGGTACCGTTAGCCAGGTTTAATGTCGACTTGGTTATATTAGTTTTACCAACGATTTTAATATTGTCTACTGACGTAATTAGCCCGGTGGCTTTACTAATGTTAATCTGGCAGTCGAGCTTCTGTTCAGTGAAATTCATTGCAAATTTACTGTTCATATTAGCGGCTTTGGTCATGATATCCATTATCGATTGGGGACAACTAACACCAGTCAAAGTAATAATGTAGGTATTTGCATCCTCAGAAAGAACGCCTGTGGATACTAGGTTTAAGGCATTTTCTTCCGGTCCGATGATTAGTTCAGAACCGGGAAATGCTGCAATAGTTGTTGTGTGTTTCCCAATCTGGTCGATATCAATGTCGAGGTTAGAATTAGCAACTTTGCTGGCATTGATAGTTCCACCAGGTGCTGGGGCGAGAGCTAATTTATTGACCTTTACATCACCAACTACTTTAACACTTTTAACCACTCCGGTAAATGTCAGGGTGCTAGCAGTTACTGGAGTAAAGTTTGCTATAGCATTGCTGATTAAGGACTGCGGGGTTGCTGCTGCAGCTGCTTCGACGGTGATGGCCTGGCTGGCAGTTTTGCCGTTAACTGTGATTACTACTTCAGTATCAGTTGTTGCCAGGGTTGCTCCATTTTCAGGGGCGGTAGTGATGCCATTAGCAGCAAAATCGGCAAAAGCTACATCTTCAGTAGTTGCATCTGATTTGCTCAGGGTTACTACTAAACCGCTTAAGTCAAGAGTATCGCCTTCGGTATAGGTTACAGTGGTCGGCGCTGTCTTTACGGCTACTCCGGTTACTACTACCGGCGCAGCATTGACGGTGATGGCCTGGCTGGTAGTTTTGCCGTTAACTGTGATTACTACTTCGGTATCTGTTGTTGCCAGCGTTGCTCCGTCTGCCGGCGCAGTGGTGATACCGTTGGTGGCAAAGTCAGCAAAGGCTACATCTTCGGTAGTTGCATCTGATTTGGTCAGGGTTACTACTAAACCGCTTAAGTCAAGAGTATCGCCTTCATTATAGGTTACGGTGGTCGGGGCGGTCTTTACGGCTACTCCGGTTACTACTATCGGCGCCGCATTGACGGTGATGGCCTGACTGGCAGTTTTGCCGTTAACTGTGATTACTACTTCGGTATCAGTTGTTGCCAGGGTTGCTCCATTTTCAGGGGCGGTAGTGATGTCGTTGGCAGCAAAGTCGGCAAAAGCTACATCAGTGGTGCTGGCATCTGATTTGGTTAAGGTTACTTCTAAACCGTTTAAGTTAAGAGTATCACCTTCGGTATAGGTTACGGTGGTCGGTGCTGTCTTTACGGCTACTCCGGTTACTACTACTGGCGCAGCATTGTAGGTAATTATAGTTGTTCCAGTAATATCCAAGTTTATATCCACGACATCATATGCTTTTCCCTCTCCAACAAGGTGATAATCGGTAACATTAATAACTGTTCCACTGGTTTTGCTTATTGTGATTTTGCAACTTAAATTTAAGGTATTCGGGTCCCATTTAGCTGGCGAAGAAGGACCGGCAATAGCACTGGAAATTGTCTTTATAGAGTTCGGAGCGTTAACATTCGTTACTGTAATATAATAATTATTGTCATCTTCAGTTAAAGCACCTCCGGTAACGTAAGCTACAGCGTCATTTACCGGACCGACAAATAATTCATGGAATAATGCAACATCGGCAATGGTACGGTCTTCATCCACGGCAACAGAACCCGTGACTACAGCATGAAATGTGGTGTTTTTACCAGAGCTCTTTATAGTACTTAAGCCATCAGTAACAGCTAAAGTACTCAATTCTGTCCCGTCAGCAGCTTTCACCGTTCCATTTTGGGCGAACTCAATCTTAAAGGTATCGCTGGGAACGAAAGCATTTATGGCTTCAGTAATCAAGCTCTCCGGGCTAGCTGTTGCGGCAGCATTGACGGTGATGGCCTGGCTGGTAGTTTTGCCGTTAACTGTGATTACTACTTCGGTATCTGTTGTTGCCAGCGTTGCTCCGTCTGCCGGCGCAGTGGTGATACCGTTGGTGGCAAAGTCAGCAAAGGCTACATCTTCGGTAGTTGCATCTGATTTGGTCAGGGTTACTACTAAACCGCTTAAGTCAAGAGTATCGCCTTCATTATAGGTTACGGTGGTCGGGGCGGTCTTTACGGCTACTCCGGTTACTACTATCGGCGCCGCATTGACGGTGATGGCCTGACTGGCAGTTTTGCCGTTAACTGTGATTACTACTTCGGTATCAGTTGTTACCAGGGTTGCTCCATTTTCAGGGGCGGTAGTGATGTCGTTGGCAGCAAAGTCGGCAAAAGCTACATCAGTGGTGCTAGCATCTGATTTGGTCAGGGTTACTACTAAACCGCTTAAGTCAAGAGTATCACCTTCGGTATAGGTTACGGTGGTCGGTGCTGTCTTTACGGCTACTCCGGTTACTACTACTGGGGCGGCATTGACGGTAATAGCCTGATTGGCGGTTTTCCCGTTAACTGTGATTACAACTTCGGCATTAGTTGTTGCCAGGGTAGCTCCGTTGGCAGGAGATGTACTAATGCCATTGGTAGCAAAGTTTGTCAGAGTTACATCATCGGTAGTTGCATCGGAGTTGGTTAAGGTAACAACCAATCCGGTTAAGTCTAACTTATCACCCGCAGTATAGGTTATCTTAGTCGGTGCTGTTTTTATGACAATACCGGTTACTATTTTCTCAGTACTGCTTACGGGTTCGGGAGAACCAGTATTGCCATCGTTACCTATAGGTTCAACGGTGTCTGGTATGGAACCGCCTACCTGCTGGTGAGCATTATCCTGGAGTACAGGGTCTATGCTACCCTCGTCAACTGCTTGTCGGGCCGGTGTAAATCTGTTCATTAAAACAATCATTAACCGGGTAAAATCAAAACCAATAGTTCGCATATCGCTCAGGTAATTTCGATAACCTGGATCAGACTTACTAATATCTAGGTTATAACGGTGCCCGTTTACATAAAAACCATCTTGCGGTGCTGCCATTGCCATTCCCACAGTTGAGAATAGAAATATCAGGCAAAATAACGAAACTAGTATCTTTTTTCTCATATAATAAGCCTCCGCCTTTCCTTTTAGTTTTTTAAGTATTAGAGATATTTATGGTTTGTTCTAATACGCCATTGACGTAGAACCCAAAAGTGTCACCTTTTACAATATCATCAGCTACAAATCGATAAACATTATTCCCCTTGTCTGTGGTTACAAAAAACTCCTTTTTGGTTGGGTCGGCATTTTTGGTATACCGGATAGTGGCATTTTCAATAACAAAGCCTTGAACGAATGTAACCTCAAAAACATACCCCATAAACGCACTTTCTGCATAAGTAATGGTTTTGATGTCGCGTTTGACGTCAGGTGTGCCCCGCCATCTTTCTACATCATCTACATAAATTACAATGTTGTTATCAGGAGATGCCATCCCTTCGTAGTACCCATTAGCTTCAAAATCGGCCTTGCTGGTTACTGGTCCCAGGGCGGTTCCGTCGGTTGTTTTAATCTGTATTTTGCTATAGTTTCCAACTACCGTGAAACGGTACCAGTTGACATTGGCCGGGCGGCTCGCAGCGCTTACGTTGGTTACGCTGACAGTAGTTGGAGGAGAATCATTACCTCCGCCTCCACCGCCGCCTCCAGCCCCAGTAATGGCAGCTAGAATGTCAGGCTTGGATATTCCAGGTGCAACTTGCATCTGGTTAGGAGGATTATCAAAAACTACACCATTAGCATTGATCTCGGCCTTTTCAATGATTCCCTGACCCTCTATTTTTGCCTTTGCCTGTAAGACCAAAATCTTAACCCTGGTATCTGTGGCAACATTAATGATTACATCGGCACTTTTTACTTCAACCCTGTCAAAACTACCAATCAGGTATATCTTGTCATTCTTTTGGGTATATTCAAAAATAATTTCTTTGAATCCTTGACCCTTACTGGAAAGGTTCTTCTCTTCAAATCTCGCACCTGAATTGGCCATTACCAGACCAATTGTTGTACTTCCAGATGCTGTAAGACGAATTCTTCCATTTTTCTTGGCTACGATAACTTTTCCCAGCAGAGAGTCAATGATGATGATACTATTTTCGCCACCACCACGAATATCTGTAGTTCCTTTTACCGTTACCTTTTTAAGGGTAACGTCCCCTTCAGCAATTTTTTCTGTCAGGATAAGCTTACCTTCAATAACCATGTTTTGCAGAGTGACACCGGGGACAGTAATAGTTACATCTCCTTTAATCGTCTGTGAATCGGTCTCCGGTCCATAAACACCAGCTTCACTATAGGTTACTGAATCATCCGGTGTACTTTTATCGGTATCATCCTTGCCCGGGCTAAACTGAGCAGCATTGTAAAGAATAACACATGCTTCGGCTCTGGTCATAGGATATATAGCCTTGAAGGTACCGTCAGGATAGCCTGACATGCACCCGGCTTTGACCATTGCTGCTACAGCGTTACGGCTCCAGGCCGCTATCTCGTTGGAATCGGAGAAACGGTTTACCTGTTCTAAAGATGTAGAACCATCCAGTTTTAAAATCTTGGATGTAATTACTGCTACTTCCTGGCGACTAATTGGATTATTGGGCCTCATGGTACTGTCTTCATAACCTGATATGTAACCGGCAGCTTTAGCCCTGGCTACCTCTTCGGCATACCAATCGCCAGGGTTTACATCACTATAATTTATGGTTGCCTGAGTAGTAAAATCAAAGGCCCGGTTTACCATAGTGATAAATTCAGCTCTGGTTACTTTGTTATCCGGTTTAAAAGTGTTATCTGGATATCCGGAGAGTATCCCCTGTCCTACCATGTTTTCAATCTTACTTTGAGCCCAGTGTCCACTTATATCATTGAGAAGCGCACCTGCATATCCCGGGGGTGTATTGTTTAAGACTATTGTAAATATGAAGGCAAATATAAGGAACCAACTAAGACAGTTGTTTTTTCTCAAGTAATTTTCCCTCCCTCACTACAGGTAACAATCAGTTACAATCTATATTTGACCACCCCCTTAACTTTGATTTAACTATGCAAAAATTTGCAGGCATACACTAGAACTTGATCTTACCAACCCGGCTATTCATTTGGTAAATGGATATTATGTTCCGGTAGTGAATTGAGATACATTTATTGGTTTTTGCTAGAATGAATTAGTTACCAGGCTTGGAAATCAGATTTTACTGAAGACATGCAGGAATTGCTATAAAAAATTGAGGAACAGATTTTTCTGCTGCAAAGTTATTCCCTTAAGTATTTGGGGCCGAATCTACTATAGTAAAGCCGACTAATCATTATCCCGGCACTTCTGTTTGATACCAGTAGAATAGATAGATCGGTTCAACGTTTACAAGTAATACGTTTCCACCTCCTTCTATTTAATTACTTATTATGACTTCCTGTACTATATGTACCAAAATCGATAATATTTTTCAAGTCGTTTATGTCGAATAGTTATAATATTCAGGAAATGGATTGCCTGTGGAGGAGACTGGTTAGTTTTGACATATCACTTTAAGCAGTACAGAAAAAAATATAACCCGGCATTTGAGCCGGGTAAGTATCATAATTGTTTTATTTTACGTTGACCATCGTAACGGGAGTTACCTCACTCCAATCATCAGCACTATATACCTGCTGTCCGGTAAGAAGTGCATACTGGGCTTTGTAGCGGGCCAGGCCTGCCCTGGCATTTTCCAGATTAATACGGGCATTGTGTTCTGCGACCTGAACAGTGGACAAGGCCGATTTTGCTATCAAACCCAGATCATATTTAAGCTCAGCGATTTTCATATCCTTGGCAGCAGTTTCATAGGCTTTTTCAGCCACAGCTATCTGCCCCTCCATAGTATCTAACATATAATAGAGCTCTTCTATAGACGCCCGGGTATCTCGTTTGCTTTTCTCATAATCCACCTGAGCCAGTTCCAGATTTAGATTCTTCATCTTAGATGATAGTCCTGGAATTTCCCAGCGCTGCTGGCTTTCTTCTATCTTTACTTGGGCTTCAGTACTCCATACATCTTTCGATTCTAACAATCCCCGGCTTATTTCTATACCCAACTCATTTCTTTTATACTGAGCCAGAGTAGGTCTGCTGCTCAAATCAGGCTGCCAACTTTCGCTTTCATTTTGTAATGCCCTCAGCCTGGCTATTGAACCTTCATACTGAGCTTTATAACGCTCATAATCTTTCTCCATTTGCTCTATTCCAACTTTAGCCTTCTCGTAATCAAATTCGGCCAGCGTCCCTACCGCCCGGGCTACACTGCTCATAGTAACCTGTCGTTTGGCATCTTCCAACTTTACCCGCACCATTTCCATATTGTTATAATTGGTAACTGCAGTACAATAGGCACTGACAACATTGTAGGTTATGCCATCACGCGCAGTCCTTTCCACCTTCTTAGCCGTCTGGTAACCGATTTCAGCCTGCTGGTAGCCGTTCATTATTTGCTGATAAGCAGGTGATACCATTCCAGCTATAGGTATCCAGGTAACCATTTCAGCAGCATCATTGCGAATAATTTCACTTTTCTCAACACTTAATGTAGCTTTGCGAAGGTCGGGATTAGTCTTATATGCTTTATCTAGGGCTTGCTCAATACTGAAAGAGTTATTAGGGGAGCTTGCAGCATACGAGTAACTTACATTGGTAAACACCAGTCCCAAACACAGTATACCCGTTAATATGTATTGCTTGAGATTCATAAAAAACACCTCGCATATAACTCCGACTCACCGGTCAGGTTAAACTCATTATATAAATATACACGCTCAGTGTCAATAAACTACTAATGCAAGTCCTATAAACAAAACCGAACCCCATGCTGGGGTTCGGTTTTTATTTTGGCTATTACGAACTATTTGGAAATCAGAACTGTACGGGTGCCAGGATCCCAACCAACTACATAGCCCAAGCCTTCTGCTACATAACGTGCAGGAAGCATAGTTCTGCCGTTGGTGATTTCGGGAGCGACATCCATGGTCTGAGCTTCGCCGTTAACAGTGATAGTAGTACTGCCGATAGTCAGTTCTACCACATTGTCACCCTTGGTCAGGGTAACCTTCTGGGAACCTTCATCCCAAACTACATCAGCTTCGGCTACACCCAGAGCATATCCCAGGTAACGAACGGGGACATAAGTCCGGCCACTCTTAATGTACGGAGCAACATCCATAACCTTGGCTACGCCATTTAGTTGATAGATGTTAGAGTCAATCTTGAACTGGCCAGCAGCGGCACCTTCAGTTCCATCAACGGGAGCTGGGGTTACGCAGTTAGCTACAGCAACTTTGAGACCTTCGTACTGCGGGAAGGCCAAATCCCAATTAATTGCTCCACCGGTTTCATTAATAGCAGTTCCAGTAACAGTAACCTTGAAATCACCTTCCGGCACTGTACGGTCTATAGTAGCTTTCATGCCAGAGATCTTGATGGTACTGGGTTTCATTCCTTCAGATTTTACTGGAATTAAAATGGTACGGCTATCGTCAACTTTGGACATATCATTAATCTTAAATTGCACATCCCCTTCAGTCACTTCCACTGTGGGGAAACCAGGCGCCCACTGTGCCCCTCTCGGTAAAGTTAATGCTAACTGCCCGTCTACTGGAGTTGCTGCAATTACTCCACCAGTTGCTGTCGTAGCATTCGGCCAAACAGTGATTTGCGAAGTTCTTAGTGCAATATTTTCTTTTTTAGTCTCGGTGATAGTTAGATCACCCAGCTCTTGGTTTTGCTCACCAATTCTTACATTTTTAATTTCAGCGTTCAGGTCAACCGCCGGTTTAACAGTTGCCACAACCACTTCACCGGTGACTCCAGCATCGCCTTCTACTTTAATAGTTAAATCTCCTGCAAAGTCTGGTGCTATATCTACTTTAAAATCTTTAAATTCCCATTTCGACTTGGTCGCTCCTGCAGTTACACGGTACTTAATAATATCATAAGGGCTAGAGAACGTTGCCGGGGTTTGGATATTAGTTAAGTCGGCATTCCCCTCTTTGCGATTGGGTAATGGCAGGTTTACTGCTCCCTGATAACTACCAGACCATTTTACACCGTTAGGAAGTACTAGCTTAATTGTCCTGTTGTTAAGTAAGCTGTTGCCTACGCCTTCCTCAATAAAGAAAGATCCGAGTTTCTGATCGTGTTTACCAGCAATCAGTTCCTTTGTAGTGCCCTCAACAACTTTTGCGCCATAAGAAGCATAATTCATTACGGTTAGCTCTTTATCAGACCATACGCCATTGAGATCGGAGATGGTAGCAACTACTTCGCCTTCCTTGGCTACAGCATCATCAACACTAATCCAGCAATGGAAACGAAGTTGTCCAGGACCAGTAACAGAAGTAGTAGTACTGCCCGCAGGCATATTAACATACAGGTTGCGGTTGTCAGTGTTATCAACTGTTAATGCCGTTCCTCCAAAAGCCTCAGTCAGCATAAGATCTCCAGTATTAGGACCGGATGGAGCGGCTGGATTGTCCACACCCAAAGGAGCAAGAGGGGGAACAACAGCGCTGCGGGCTTGAGCTGCAAACCCCCAGCTATACATTCCATTCATCATGGATTTCAGCACGTCTACAGGATTAGGATTATTAGGATCCCCTACTGCAACCCAACTAAAGCCACTCGGAAGCCTCACCTTAATGGCTTGATTTGCTGCTGCGATAGAGTTTTGTTTTAATTCAGCAATAATAATGGTATCAGTCATACCTCCGGAAGCACCATAAGTTTTTACACTTTTAGCGGTAGCAAGAATATCACCATCAGTTAATGCTTTGGCTACGGTTACAGTACCCATTGGAAATGCACCGCCACCAGGTCCGGCAATAGTTGCGACTATGTCGCCTTCAACAGCACCAAGGCGAGTATCATCAAAGTATATTAGCATCCTTCCGGCATCGGAATTGGTCACAGCATTAAAGGTAATATCCAGTGTCGTCCTGGTTGCTGCAACACTTGCTTCCGCAACAGCAGCACCATTCAGCGCATTAGGAACTGACCCAATGTTTGTCGGGAACACTACTCTAACAGTGCCATTACCATTCTCCCATACTCCAGCATTTAATGCTAACGGAGAGGGTAGTAACGGCATGGTGTTTTCCAGATTAACTTCACTGCTAAATGATATAGTTAATACATCACCGTTTCTAATAGCAGCACAGTTATCAACATCAATCTGAATAGCACCCAAGGCTTGGCCAGGCCCGCCACCAGCTACGGCTGGAGTATTGTCTGAAACATAAGGTTGTGATAGTGCACTATATTTAACATCAGCCTGAGCCACTTGCGGTGCCACGAGGCCTGCAACCATGAAGCTCATGCAGAATACAAATATCAGTGCAATGGACAACACTTTGCTTTGTCTTTTTAGCATTCTTTTTCCTCCTTAATATAGTTAAGTATAATTCCTTTTAGGTGGTCGACCATTCGGTCAAAATATATGACTTGTGGTATTCCCCCTTTCGTTTATCTGGTTTGTTGTTCAGGTAATCAGTGGAAGTACCGTGCAAGAAACCATGTATTTCTTCCACTATATAAGCATGGCTGTTACTTCAGACGAAAGCTATCCGGGTTTTGTTCCAGGTTTATGAAATAATTGTCTTGAAAAGTAGAAGAGGGGGCTACAGAAAAGGAAAGCTTATTAAGGAAGGTGTACCATAATTAAAGCGGGTTAGCTAAACCAACCCGCTTTAGTCAAGTTTACTTATTCAAATTTTTATCAAGCACCCGATAGAGATCATTAAAACCATTACCTATACGCCAGAAGGAGATTCCACCCAGCCGGTTTTCTACAGCTACTTTCCATTTTTCATTCAGGCTTTGTTCGTTTTCCAACCAGATTTCGTGACGGTCCCCGTTTTCATCATAATAAATGTAATAAGGGCTCATACTGGCTGTATCAAAAAACTTTTGAACGGTATAGCGGTTTTCAATTTCCGCCAGCTTTGCAGCTGTTACTGTAAGGGTTTTATTACCCGGTGACCAGTTATACCCGTATGTCGGTATACCCAGCAGGATTTTCTCCCGGGGCATGTTCTTGACCATGTAATCCTTCACTTCTCTTACCCACCATAGTGGAGCTACCGGTCCTGGTTTGGAAGTGGTATAACTGTAGTCGTAAGTCATGACTACTACTCGATCGGCTATCTGCCCAATCTCCTTGTACTGGTAAGGGGTAGGCCAGGTCTCTTTACCGGTACGGGCAAAAACTGCTACCGACAAGGTTTTATCCGGCCCCAGGGCAGTTTTTAAATCTCGCAGGAAAGAAGTAAAGCGATTAGCATCCTGATAACCCATGAGCTCAAAATCAATATTTACCCCATCGTATCCGTTCTTCTTGACCTCATCCAGGAGATTTCCAATTAAGAGTTTCCTGCTCTTTTGATTGGAAAGCAACTGGTGCAAGGGTTCCTTGCCCATCAACACCACGCTGGCATGGGTTCTAATACCCTGTTTACGTACTGTTTGCAGGATTTTATCGTAATCATCCTGGTATTCGTAGAATAGTTCTCCTTTGGCATTGGTAGCAAACCAGCGAAAGGCAATGTCGGTAAATAGGTGCAGGTTATCCTGGAGTTCTGTACCACGGGTATAGTAATAATAAGCAAAAACTTCAGGCTGGTAGTTAAAGTCGATAATAACTTCCCGTTCCTGCGCTTTCCATCCTACTGAAGCTCCCAGGTTTTCCGCCAGGAAACGGAGCGGTATGTAAGTGCGGTCCTGGTATATGTATGGGGGAGTATCGAAATATTTTACCTGACCGTCTACCCTAGCCTTATTATCCCCAATGAAGAACTCTATGTACTGACCCCGACAATCCATGGCTACTTTACGGAGATTACCGTCCCAGTAAACCTGCCCTTTAAAGGCTTCATCCTCAATAACAAAACGAATGGGAACCATGGTACGACCAGCCACTATCTGGGGCGGTGGCTCCACCTGGCGTAGAATACCGTTAATCCTTATTCCAGGCTCATTCCCCGCCAGGCCGATACTGGCAAACCCCAGGGTTAAGAGTAGGGCTACCAGCAGTATTAAGATGTGTCTTAGGCGCAAATAGCATCACCTCGATTTAATTATTCTTTTAGTATTTCTGGTAATGCTCTGCTAATCCCTTGAAGTAAATTATGGGAAATAAATACGAAGATAGCTTTGTGGTTAATCCCGGGCGAACACGGGGACAGTCCCTCTGTTTCCCCTGGTTCCAAGGCGGAAACAGCAGGGACAGTCCCCGTGTTCGCCCTTATGCCTTAATCCTAATCAGACATTATCAGACATTAATGGTCAATTTATGAATCGCCTGCGCGGGAACAGCGCCTCCAGGTCTTCCAGGGGAACGTGAACCATATTTTCCTGGTCAACCACCGCAATTATAGCCATTTCTTCCCCACTGTATTCTTCATTATAAAATCCCAGAACACATACCGTCATCATAGTGCCATTAAGGTAAACCGTAAAAAGATCGCCCTTGTTCAATTTTATCCCCCCAGACCTTTCCATCCACCATAGCCAGGTTAAGCCGGGACCTAAAATCAAAAGGATGGCCATCGAAAATAACTAAATCTGCCCTTTTGCCCGCAGCTATACTTCCCAGTTCATGGTCAACCCCTAGAATCTCAGCGGGCCAGCGGGTAATGGCATGCAAGGCCATTTCTTCATCCAGTCCTTCCCGAACTGCCAAAGCCGCACAGACCCGCAGGTGTTCAATGGGTACCACCGGGTGATCGGTAATAAGCGCAAACTTGACCCCCTGTTGGGCCAGGCGGTTAGCATTTTTAAACGATACTTCTTTCATCTCTACTTTGGCCCGGTTTACCAGTAAAGGACCCAGGAATACAGATACATTGCGTTTAAGTAGTTCATCAGCTACTAAAAATGCCTCAGTACCATGCTGAATGATTAAATTCAGGTTAAATTCATCCCTTATGCGTAAAGCGGTAAGGATGTCGTCGGCACGGTGAACATGAAGCAATAGCGGTAATTCCTTTTTTAAAACCTTTATCAGTATTTCCTGTTTAGGGTAATCCTTGATTTCGCTTTCTTCCTTATTAGTAGCCTGCAGCGCATTGTATAAAGCCTCCCGCATTAG
>ENA-UOUL01001373-UOUL01001373.1-bioreactor-metagenome-genome-assembly--contig:-NODE-1373-length-34436-cov-6.033965_pt1 | contig 34436 bp, 18 predicted proteins | sample MGYA00249838_ERZ747220 | MGnify/ENA primary metagenome ERZ747220 (study PRJEB28778, sample SAMN05720191) | bioreactor metagenome | isolation source: Anaerobic biogas reactor | place: USA:Washington... | reverse complement strand
CAGGCGCTGGAAGATCGCCAGCGCTCGCTCGCGGACTCGCGGCACCAGACCCGCCTGCTCGATCAAGCCGGCAATTTCCGGCAGGTGCCGATGATGCGGGTGCGAGGACGCGGCGACTTCGACAGTGACATGCGTCGCCGCCAGCCCGCCGCGGCGAACCACCTCGGCGCGCAATTCCACTCCCGGCAGTTTCAGCCGCGCAATTGTCTCGCGCAGCGCATCCAACGGACAACCGGCGTGAATCATGGCGGCCAGGATCATGTCGCCGGCCGCCCCGCTGAAGCAGTCAAAATATCCGCAGCGCACGTTAGCTCCCGATTCGGTCCCGTCGCGTCCGGAAACACTCCGTCATCGACTCAACAGAGTATTGGCAAACGCCGGTCCTTGCACGGGGGGCGCTGCTTGCCGGCGGGGCGGCCTGCTTAAGCGCTAAGCGCGGGCATGCCCTGCGGACAGGTTTTCGCGAGTGGTGTTCCAGCTTCGTCTGAGAATGCAGATTCGGCTTCTCACCCTCAGTTATCGAAAAAACGCGCTCACGGCCCCTGGTTCTCGTGCATGCAGGGACACTCGGCTTCCGCCTCGCCTGACGGCGCGGCGGCGGACGGAGATTCGAATCCGACCAGCGCTTGTTCGCCAGCCGGCGGAGCGGGCTCGTAAGTCCGCCCGCTTTCAAGGGCCGGCGCGGGCGTAGTTTCGAACGAGGCCGCTGACAGCGTGCGCGGCGGCGGGCTCGTGTCGGTCGCCCGCATTGCCCCGTTCGAATTTCTGCCGCAGGCAGTCAGCGTAAGTGCGATTATTAGCGCGGAAGCGACGATCAGTGTTCGGAGTTTAGACATATCTTTTTCCTGATTGCCGGATCATTCCCAACCGGTGGCTCAATCAGGACTATCGCGCGTAATACTGAATGCCCCAATACAGATATCTAAATTACAGCTAACGTAAATTGAAATGGAGGTTATAGGGCATAGCCCGCGCTTGCGACTTTGGGCCTGGCAAGGCATGGTATGCTGTTGGGTGCCATGCCCAAGCCGCGTGGCGGCGCGGGCATGCCTCCGCCAAAGCACCCCCGAGTGTTCTGATAACCGGCTGCGACGTGCGCGTCCGCTGGACCGAGCCGGGAAGTCGTGACTGCGTGAACAGGGGCATGCCCGCGCTTAGAGCTTGGGCATGGCACCCGTGCGCTTGGCATGGCACCCGTGCGTTTGGGCATCGCAGGTGGACATATATTGCAGAGTTGTAATGGACGCTGGGGTACAGTCAGCGTGACACACCCCCAACGCAAGCACTCGGAATTGGTGCCGCAGCGCGCCTAGACTTGGCCGGGAACTATCGAGTGAGAACTCATGGTTGAGTCCGAGTGAGAAGTCATGGCGGAGTTGGAAGGAATAGCCCAGGCCGGCGCGACGCCTGTCTGCAGCCCCCCAGGCCAAGTCCAAGTCGCCCGCGGCACGTGTCACATTCTATTCGCCTATGACGTCGGCCAGGCAATCGACCTGGAGGATGCCGAACGCCGCATTGCCGCCTTGACGCAGCGCGAGGCCGTGCGTCGCAAACGCCGCGCGCCGCGCTTCTTCGAGTATCAGCCGCCGCCGTTACGCGTAACACAGACCGTCCAGCCGCTCACCATCGGCGCGCACTCGAGTCTGAATACCGCCGACGCCGTGATTTATGATTTCGGAGCGATTTCGGTGGCGTTCAGCATCCCGCTCTCTGGCTCGCTGGAGGACGTCCTGGCCCTCAGTGGCGCCATTTGGGACCAAACGCAGCTTGTCGATCATTCGCGGGCCTTCGTCGAAAGCCTGCTGAAGACGATCGAACCGGCCGTCTCGATGTCCCAGGTCTCCCAGTTGGTCGAGGACTACGTCATATACCAACTCGACGCTTTCACTCCGCCTCAGCGGCCGGCCGACGTCATCGCTGCGAACTCGGCGTGCCTGGCCCAGATTCTGCGCGCAGAGAGCGAACCGCTCTCGACGCAGGAATGCGACGATGCCCTGGCGGCACAACTCTCGTTCGGCCTGCATGACGCGACGGTAGTGGACTGGAACGCCGCACTGATCTGCGACCCCGACGCCTATGACGTGCGGGCCGTGCTGGAATTCGCGAACGTCGAGTTGCTGGAGCTGCGTTTTCTGGACGACCGGCTGGACGACGTTGTGGCCCAGGCTTACGCCGCCTTGCCGCGCCGCTGGGGCCGCCGGCGCGGCTTCGGGGCCAAGGACCTCTGGCACATCGCCCGGCTGCAGATGGACAGCGTCGTGCTGTTTGAAGGCGTTAATAATGCTGTGAAACTACTGGGCGATCAGTACCTGGCTCGCGTATACCGGGCCGCCTCCAACCGTTTTCACCTGAACGACTGGGACAGCAGCATCTTGCGCAAGCTGCAGACCATAGAAAGCATCTATGACAAGATTTCCGACCGGCAGGCGAACCGCCGCATCGAAGCGCTCGAGTGGATCATCATTATTTTGATTGCCGTGGAGATCGTGCTCTACTTGGCAATGAGTTTCACACCGCAATGAACCCCGCCGGAGCTGGCTGGAACTCCGCACCGGGTCTGGCGCTTAGCGCAGCGATGGGCCCGGCCGAATCCCCGTCGAGCTTCCTAGAGGCACAAAACGCCGCGGCCCCAGGGCCCATTCCGGCACGCCTTCCGGCCAGATGGACAACGAAATGCTGTAGTCGTCCTCGACTTCGTCGTACGCCAGCGCCACTGATACGTACCAGCGCGGCAGCTTACGGATGAACGCCACCGTCACCTCGCCTACTTCGCCGCGCGACAGGTCATACCAACCGCGGAACGCTGACGTGTACTTCTCGGTCAGCTTGTAGTTCCAGCCGCCGCCGATCAGCTCCAGGTCCAGCGGCTTCGCCTCGCGGTAGCCGAGCACGTACGAAAGCCGCGGCGAACGCTCAACCACGAACGAGACGTTGTGCCGGTCGAGCCGCCAGTCGTTGGTGTCTATGTTGAAGTCGTACAGCAGGGCGGTCGTGTCGCTGATGCGCCAGGCCGCATCACCGGCGATGTAGTTATTGGTCCAGCTATTCTCCGGGCGCATCGGGTCCACCCAGCCATCGGAGATATCCGGCCGGTCTTCGGCGTTGCCGAAGAAGCCCGCCCCCAGGTTAAACGTGACCACATCCACCGAGCGTTCTTTCCCCGCCGGGCCACGCTTGGTCTGCCAGGTCTGAGCCACGCGCGCCCCGAACCCGTAGAACGGGTCGATCGTCTCGATCCCATACGTGAACGGCGTCAACTCATCACTGCGAACATTGCTCCCCGCACTCCACGCCACGATCTCCGGCTTGATGATGTGCCGGATCCGATGAATGTCGAACAGCGCCGACTCGATCGAATCGTACACGCGGCTGAAGATCGTGCTGGCGCGCACACCGCCCACTCCGAACCAACGCCACAAGGCGCCCGAATCCCGCGGCTGCCCGTCCCAATACGTCCCACGCAACGTCGCGAACGGCACGAAGTTGTATGCGCCAAGCTTCAGCGGCAGCTCGAATTCCTGCCGCACGTCGCCGCGGGCCGTCGAATCCGTCACCCGGTAATTGCGGTCAAAGATCGGGCCGGGCGCGTACCGCTCGTTGTATAACTGGAACTGCAAGTTATCCCAGGTGAGTTCCGCGGGCCTGTAAGTCACCATCCCGAAGCGCGACTCGTGGTACATCACGAGCGGATCCAGGAACGTGTCGCCCAGGCGCCGGTAGGTCACCTCCGGCCGATGCTCGGTCGCCGTGTACGATTCGAGCATGCGCCAGTTGGACAGCAGCGTGATGGCCTCGTTCCCGCGCGCCCGCTTCAAATAGAAGGCCGTCTCTTCCTGCTTGCCCTCGAAGAACTCTTCGGTTTCGTACTCTTCGAGAAAATTTTTGTCGCTGAAGTAGGCCGCTTCGAGCGTCAGCTCCCAGTCGTCGGGCAGATAATGGCGATGGCGCCACAGAACGCGCCCACGCTCGTTGGTGCTGGGCTCTTCCTCGGCCTTACGTAGCGGGCCGAGATTGTCGCGCCCGTCATCGTGGATGTAGTACCCGCGGAACAGGCCGTAATTCGTCGGCCGCTCGTAGTCAACGTTAATCCCCGTGCCGGGCCCGCGGTCGGAGTAGTAATCCAGGCGCGCGGTCGTGTCGAAGCCTTCCGGCTCGGGAATGCCCAGCAGATTGAACAGGTACCATTCGGTCTCGAGCACCGCCCCGAAATCGTCATCATACCCGGCGCGAATGCGCCGCAAGCTCGTCTCGCTCTCCTCGAAAGTGCCCTTGACGCGCGGCCACCACAGCAGCGGCACCCCGCCTGCGTTGAACGTGGCGTCCCGTATGTCGTACTCGCCCTTGGTGTTTCCGACGGCACGTCCCTCTGCGTCACGCTGGGTCGTGTCGGTGAGCACGATGTGTTCGGCGCCCACGTGATAGTGCGGCGTGTGAAATTCACTGGTGGTGACCTTCGCATCCGTGGCGGCGAACTGGCGGGCTGAAAGCTGCCGAATCTCGTCCGCCCGCACGTATAGCGGGATGTTGCGGTCGGGCAACTCGGCGCGGAAAGTCGCATCCAAAATAATCGCGCGATCGCGCTCAAAATCGTAGTACAGCCGGCAGGCGCGGACAAAACTCGTGCCCAGCGTGAGCAGCACGTCGCCTTCGAGATACACCGCGCGGATGTTCCGCCCGATGGCCTTCGTCGGCAGCAGTCCCTGCTCCGGTGCCGGCGCCCCCGGTAGGTTCTCCGGCGCCTGACGCAGGCCGTCTGGTCCGCCTTGCCCGGGCCCCGGTTCGACAACTTCGATTTCCGGCTCGCCCTCTTCTCCGCTCAAAACGCCGCCCGCGAAATCCTCGGCCGGAAAGATGACCGCGTTATCGGCCAGAATTTCCAGCATGGGGGACGTCGGTCCGCCGGCCCGCGAGAAGTACACCCGCTGTTCCGGCTGGCCGATCGCCACGTATACCTGCAACCCCTCCTCGGTAAATGCCGGCTCAAGGCCGGGCACGTTGTAACGGACAATCCCCGACGGCGCCTCGGGCTGCGGCACCTCCTCGGGGCGGGCGATCTCGACCTCGCCCGGAGCCGGCACTTCGGCCACCACCGGCGGCGCCGTCACCGACGGCACTGCTCCGCTCTCAATCGCCGCCCGGTCGCGCAGCGCCTGGGCGTAAAGCGGCGATTGTTCGCCACTCTCTGGCGAATGTACGTCACTGTATTTGATGATCTTGCCGAACGTCCGCAGGTTGCTGACCAGCAGCACGTTATCCTCAATTGTCGTGCCGCCGAATTCCCGAACGCAGGCATTCTCGGACAGATAAACCGTCAGCACGCTATAGCGCCGGCCCTCCGCATCGACGGCCGCCGTGATCCATACCACGCCCGAGTTGGCCGACAGGTGCCGCTGCCCCATGTCGAGCCGGAAGCCGCCCGTGAACATGAGGACCCAAGTCCCGTCCTCCTTCCACTGCCGTACATAGCGCCCGCGCATCTCAACGTCTCGGGCGCTGATCTCAACCGGCAGCAGCGGCTCCTCCGGCTCAATCTGCGCCGCCGCAGGCCGCGGCGCGCCGAAGGCGCCGCCCAGCAGCACGGCCACCAGCGCTATCATCACATGGAGCTTTGGGCGCAGCATGGCTGCGCGCCAGCTCCGACAAGGCGACGCTTGATCCGTCACAGACCGCACGACGGCTCTCGAAAGGGAGTCGAAATCCTCGCTTCTGCGGGTCATTATCCAGCAGGAGCGCGGCAGGTCAATGGCGCGGCGTGAGAAGCGCGCCACTTTCAAGCGCCCAACCGGCGGATGGCTGTTGCATGCCGGGCCGCCAGCCGGTATAGGTATTGAATGAACCGCGAAGTCCGCCACTACTGCGGTCTGTTCGGAATCGCTGGGCACCCGAACGCTGCACACCTAACGCTCCTCGGAATGTACGCCCTCCAACACCGGGGCCAGGAGTCGGCCGGCATCTGCGTGGCCGACGGCCAGCATGTAACCCGCATCGCCGGCATGGGCCTGGTCACAGACGCCATCGACCAGCGCGAGCTGGAGAAGTTGCGCGGACCGATGGCCATCGGTCACGTGCGCTACTCCACCACCGGCTCGTGCAGCGAATCCAACGTGCAGCCCCTGATCGTCCGCTGCTCCATCGGCCAGGTGGCCATCTGCCATAACGGCAACCTGGTAAACGCCGCGGAAATTCGGCGGCAGCACGAAGAGCACGGCCACATATTCATCACGACCTCCGACACCGAGGTCATTCTGCACATGCTGGCCGACCGCGACTTCGCCAGCCAGCCCGACCCGCTAGCGGCGGTGCTGCGACACTTGACCGGCTCGTACTGCCTGCTGCTGGCCTATCCGGACCGCATCGAAGCGGTGCGTGATCCCTCGGGCAACCGCCCGTTGTGCCTGGGCCGCAAGGGCGAGGCCTGGCTCGTCGCCAGCGAAACCTGCGCCTTGGACATGGTCGACGCCGAGTACGTCCGCGACGTCGAGCCGGGCGAAATCGTCACCCTGACGCCGCAAGGCATGCAATCACGGCGTTTCGTCGATCAAAGCCAGATCCGCCGCGGCTACTGCATCTTCGAGCACGTGTACTTCGCCGACCCCTCCAGCCTGGTGTTCGGCGAAAACGTACACCTGGTGCGCAAAGAGATGGGCCGCGCCCTGGCACGGGAAGCCCCGGCCGATGCGGATCTGGTCATCCCCGTGCCAAACTGCGCCCGCTGCGCCGCGATGGGCTTCCACGAACAGTCGGGCATTCCGGTCGGGCGCGGCTTCACCACCAACCACTACGTGGGCCGCTCGTTCATTCAGCCCACGCAGTACATCCGCGACCTGACGGTGCGTATGAAGCTCAACCCGATCCGCGCCGTGGTTGTTGGAAAGCGCCTGGTCGTGGTCGAAGATTCGATCGTGCGCGGCACGACCACGCGCGGCAAAATGGCCTCGCTGCGCAAGGCCGGCGCCAAGGAAATCCACCTGCGCGTCGCCAGTCCGCCCATTCGCCATCCGTGCTACTACGGCATCGACTTCCCCAGCCGCGAGGAACTGGTCGCGCACGCCCGTACAATTGAGGAAATCCGCGATTACCTCGAAGTGGACTCGCTGGCCTATCTGTCGCTCGAAGGCATGCTGGCGGCCGCCAAAACCGGCAACGGCGACTTCTGCCACGCGTGCTTCTCCGGTGAGTACCCGATACCCATCGATCCAACGTTCCAGAAGGACATCTTCGAGCGTCGTCAGCTCCGCTTCGAACTGGTCGCCAATGACAAGAATGGAGCGTCGCTGCCGGTCCTGCCACCCGGACCGGCGCAGCCCAAGCGCCCCTGCAGCTAGCCGTGAAAACGCGCTCGGCCGTCACGTTGGAATCCGTCTCACCGGCTTTCTGCCGGCCGCGCTCGCGCGTAGCGCGTTACGCCCCGTGGCTGCTGGTCGTCGTCGGCACGGCGGTGTTCGCCAACAGTCTCGGCGCGCCCTTCGTTTTTGATGACACGGGCATTCCCGGAAGATCGCACCTGCGCACGCTCTGGCCGCCCTGGGGCGCGATATTCGCGCCGCGCGACCTGCCCGATTCGGGCCGGCCGGTCGTCACGCTCTCGCTGCAGCTCAACTACGCCCTTGGCGGCACAGACGTCCGCGGTTACCACGCCCTGAACATCGCCGTCCACGTTCTAGCCAGCCTGGTGCTCTACGGCATCGTGCGGCGCACACTCCGCGGGCCGGCCCTGAGCGACCGCTTCGAGAATTCCGCGGACGGCATTGCCCTTGTTACAGCGTTGCTATGGCTGGTTCACCCACTGCAGACCGAGTGCATCGGCTACGTGTCGCAGCGCAGTGAATCCATCATGGGGCTGTTCTACCTGCTTACGCTGTATTGCGCGATTCGCGCGGCGCACGCTGCGCGCCCCTGGCGTTGGAATTCGGCGGCCATTGTCGCCTGTGCTCTGGGCATGGCCAGCAAGGAAGTGATGGTCACGGCACCGCTGATGGTGGCGTTCTACGACTGGGCCTTCCGGCGCGAGCCGTTCTCTGCCGTATGGCGGCGGCGCTGGCCCTTGTACGCCGGGCTCGCCGCCACCTGGATCATCCTGGCGGCCCTCATGGCGGCCGGACCGCGCACGCGATCGGTCGGCTGGCATTTGGGCGTCGGGCCGCTGTCCTACGCGCTGAATCAGTGCCTCATCATCCCGCACTATCTGAGGCTGATATTCTGGCCGCATCCGCTCATATTGGACTACGGCCAGGTTAGACAGATACCCGTGGCGACGGCTCTGCCTTACGCAATCGGTCTAGCTGTGGTCCTCCTCGTAGTGGTGGTACTTTGTTGGCGTCGCCCGCGCCTGGGGTACGCCGCCGCATGGGTATTTGTGATCGTCGCACCGACTTCGAGCATAGTCCCAATCGCATCGGAAGTCGGCGCCGAACGTCGCATGTATTTACCACTTGCGGGCGTTATCGTTCTCGTCGTACTTGCGGTTCACGTATTGCTACAGCGCGCCGAAACTCGAAAGTCGAAAGCCGGCCTTTCCAAACACGGCGGCCCAGCCATTGCTGTGGCAGTTACCATCATTCTGGCCGCCACAGCCATTGCGAGAAACCAGGCCTATTACTATCCCGAGGACCTCTGGGCCGCGGCAATTGAGGCTTACCCGCGGAACAAACGCGCCTACTTCTGCCACGGCCTCGTGCTCGAGCGGCGCGGGCAGCGTGACGAGGCGATCCAAAGCTATCAGAAAGCTCTGGCGCTCGCGCCCGGCTACTATGAAGCCAACTACGCCTTGGCGAATGCCCTCCTTGAGCAGGGCCGCCTCGCCGACGCCATAAGTTATTACCGCGCGGCCCTGGCCGCCGCGAGGCGTCCGGTCGATCGCGCCCCAGTGTGCAATGACCTGGGCCGCGTGCTGCTCATGGCCGGAGAACCGAAAGAAGCCCTGCAGCTCTGGCGCGAGGCCGCAGGCCTCAAACCCGACGAAGCCGGCCTGCTGAACAACCTGGCCTGGCAATTGGCGACGCACCCCGATCCAACCATTCGCGATGGGCGCGAGGCGGTTGTCCTGGCGGAGCGTGCCTGCGAACTCACTGCCCACCGGGACCCGAACATATTGGATACCTTGGCCGCCGCATACGCCGAAGCTGGGCGTTTCCCGGAGGCCGTTGAAACCGCGCGTGCCGCCTGCGCCCTGTTCGCCGGAACCGAAGCCGCCGAGGCGCGCGCCCGCCTCGAGCTCTACCTGCAATCCACACCCTACCGGGCAGCAGTGCCGAGTGAAAACTGATGACAAGCGGAAAACACTCGCATTCTGGCAGGGCGCCACGCAGAGATTCTGGGGACCGCGCCGCTGCGTCAGTCGCAACGAAGCGTACGTCTGGCCCGAGCAACGAACAAATCTCCTGGCCTGACCGATATTTCACCCGGCTCTAATCGGTCTCTGCCTCGCCGGGCTGGCGATCCGCTGCTTCATCTTGGCCGGTTACTGCGGCACGCCTTTGGCTCAGCATCCAATCAATGAGCCCGAGTTTACGGGGAATGGGCTGGTGACATCGCCGCCGGCAAGCTGGTTCTGGACCATCCGTTCTTTTCTGCACCGCTGTACCCGTATCTTGGGCGGCCTGCGCTGGCTGGGAGGCCAACTAACCTCCGTATACGTGCTGCAGATGCTGGCCGATCTGGCCGCCGTGGTTCTGCTGGGGTGGACTTGCCGCCGGCGCTTCGGGGCTGGAGTCGCCCTCGGCGCCGTAACGCTCTACCTGCTGCTGCTGGAGGCGGGCTCGGCCATGTTGCGCGTGCTGGCCAGCTCGCTGCACCTGCTACTGGTAGTGGTGGCGTGGGCGGCCCTGGTCTATGTCCAGGAGCGTCAATCGTGGCCCCGCCTGCTGGCCGCGGGTGCCGCATTGGGGCTGCTCACTGTAGCATTCGCACCGGCGCTTCTACTGGTGCCGATGGTCGCCATCTGGCTGTTTGTGCTGGGCGATCGCAAGCGCGGGGCAGTTGTTAAGGCACTGCTGCCGATCGCCCCTTTATCACTCTATCACCTTATCACTTTATCACTCTGCCCCCCGCGCACTTCAAGCAGTGTGGCGCTTTCGCCGTTCATCCTCCCGTCAGCACCGCGACAAACGGATCAATGTCGAACACATTCACCGACCCATCCCCATTTATGTCGGCCAGATGCCAGTCGCAGTACGGGTACTCGGCCGCGTAGCCGGTCTCGTCAGTCAACGCCAACACGAACGGATCGATGTCGAACACGTTGATCCGCCCGTCGCAGTTCAAGTCGCCCACCTCCAGTGCCGGCGGCTGAGCGTAGAAGATCGAGATGCACGGCTGCCCAGAGAAGCCGGCCGCCAGGTCGTCCCAACCGTCGCCGTTGATGTCGCCGAAAGCGATCGCAGTCCCGGCGGCCGGCGAGTCGTATACCCACGTCGGCGATGCATCCAGAACGCCGGCATTGTTACGGTAGATTTGCACCTTGCCGTTGGAGAAGTGAATCTCCGCCAGGTCCGGCCAGCCGTCGCGATCGACGTCGCAGAATTTGAGATCCTGGTGGCCGAAGTGCGTTCCCACCGCCGACCACGTCAGGCTCAGTGCGCCGCCGGTGTTGCTGTAGAGGCGCGTCGGATCGTGGCCCAGGGCCAGGTCGAGCCACTCATTGCCGTCGACGTCCGCCCAGGCGACGCCCTTGTCGGTGTCGCTGACGCCGGTTGTCCAGATGGGCGTGGTCTGGAGCGAGCCGCCGGCATTGTGGTATATGCCGCTCTCGAAGCCATTGGACCATTTCGAGACGGCGATATCGATCCAGCCGTCATTGTTGTAATCGCCGGCCGCGACAGCGCTTTGGATAGACTCCTCGGCCGATTGCCATCCGGGCGAACTCGCCGGCCCGGAACCATTGTTGTAGAACATGTACATCGGCCGGAACGGAAGCGGCGAGACGCCCTGGTTGGTCGTCATGACGTCCAGATCTTCGTCATTATCGACGTCGAACAGGGCCACGGCCGTCGCCCAACTGGCCATTGGCAGTGTGGCCGTCCAGCCGGGCGTGGTGCTGGGGCCAGTGGCGCTGCCCCAGTAGATTCGTGACGGCGAGAAGGCGCTGCCGCCATTGGCGGAGAAGATATCCGGGAAGCCGTCGCCATTGAGATCGCCGACCGCGACGTCGTTAGTGTGGACTTCGTCGCTGGAAATCCACGACGGCTCCGCCTCGAGCTCGCCGCCCACGTTGAAGTAGATGAGGTTTTCCCAGTCGGGGTAGGGGGGGTAACTCTGGGACTGGTAGCAGCCGACGATTAGGTCGTTCCAGTTGTCGCCGTTCACGTCGGCGATTACCAGGCCGCTCACCTGGCGGCGCAGCGTGTTCTGCCAGTCCGGCGAAGTGCCGTAGGGCACGCCGCCACCGCGTGTGACTACGGTTCCGTCGGTTGCAGACGCTTCTACGATCACTTTCTGACCGGTCGGAGTGACTTCGATCCGCGGCTCAGCCGCAAATGCCACGATGGAGATGCTGCCAACCAGTGCAACCGCTACGAGATGTCGGGCAAACATGTCTTCTCCTCTCCTTATGTAATGATGACCTGTGTGCCCTGGATCTTACCGCGCGGGCCGGAGGTTGTCAGTTATCGGTCATTGGTTGTCGGATTTAGAATTCCCGTCTCAGTGCTACGTTCCGAGGATGACGACCGACTCAGCGCCCAATTCGATACTGTCGCCGGACAGCGCGTATTCAGTACCCGACGCGAGTAGTGGACGCCATGACTGACCGCCCGAGCCGGCCTCGCCGAAATCCAGGCGCACTTGCTGTTGCCGCGGCGAGAAGTTGCATATTAAGGCTGTCGTCCCGCGCCGGATCGCTAACCAGCCCGCGCCCTCGTCGAACCGCGTACGCACCTCATTCAGCCGGCCATTGCGCAGTTCCGGGCGCTCTTTGCGCAGCGCGATCAGACGCCTGTACCATTCCAGCATTTTCGCGTGCGGCGCGCGGGCAAGCTCGTCCCAGTTGAGTCGCGAGGCTTCGAAAGTCCGCAACGCCTGCGGATCGGGAATCTTGGCCGGATCCCAACCGAACGCCGCAAATTCGCGCCGCCGCCCCTGGCGCACCGCTTCGGCCAGTTCGGGGCTGCTGAAGTCAGTGAAGAACTGAAAGGGCGTCGACGCGCCCCATTCCTCGCCTTGGAAAATCAGCGGTACGAAAGGCGACATCAAGACCAGGGCGGCGCCAATCTGCGCGCGAGGCGGGCTGACGAGGTGCCCGATCCGCTCGCCCAAAGCTCGGTTGCCCACCTGGTCGTGGTTCTGCAAGAACACCACAAACCGCGATGCCGACAAGCTGCGAGCCGGCCGGCCGTGGCGCCGCCCGCGATACGCCGAGTAACGCCCGTCGTAGACAAACCCATCTGTGAAGGCCTTCGCCAAATCCGCCAGCCGGCCGAAGTCCTCATAGTATCCGTCACGTTCGCCCGTAAGGACCGTGTGCAAGGCGTGGTGAAAATCATCGCTCCACATTGCGTCCAACCCGTACCCGCCGGCTTCCGGCGGCCGCACGAGGCGCGGGTTGTTGAGGTCGCTTTCGGCGATGAGGAACAAGTGTCTGCCCAGTTCCGCCTCCAGGCGCCGCACGGCGCCCGCCAATTCCTCCAAAATGTGTACTGCGGACTGGTCGAATATCGCGTGCACGCCATCCAGCCGCAGGCCGTCGATGTGGTAATCGCGCAGCCACATCAAGGCGTTTTGGATGACGAACTGCCGCACTTCGTCGCTGCCGCGGTCGTCGAAATTCACGGCCGGGCCCCAGGGCGTGCGGTAGCGTTCAGTGAAATATGGCCCGAACTGCGGGAGGAAGCAGCCCTCCGGCCCCGTATGGTTGTACACCACATCGAGGATGACGCCCAAACCGCGCCCGTGGCAGGCATTCACCAGGCGTTTAAGAGCATCCGGTCCGCCGTACGCATGGTGCGGTGCATACAAGTTGACGCTGTCGTATCCCCAGCCGCGCGAACCGGCGAACTCGTTGACCGGCATGAGCTCGACGAAGCTGATGCCGAGGCCGCGCAGGCAGTCAAGTTTGTCAATAACGCCATCAAACGTCCCGCGCGGCGTGAACGTGCCGACGTGGAGTTCATATATGACGCCGGAAGCCAACGGCGGGGCCTGCCAAGCCTGGTCCGTCCACTGAAAGCGACTGTGGTCGACTTGACGCGACTTGCCGAATACACCCTCCGCCTGCCACATCGAGCGCGGGTCGGGCAGGGGCTGCCCGCCGTCAATGCGGAATGCATAATCGAACTCGCCTGCCGGCGCATCGCCAGACCACCAACCACCCGCGGCGCGAGTCATCACCGTCCGGCTGTGGCCGAGGTCCAATTCGGCCTCGCGCGCGTTCGGCGCCCAGACACGGCAAGTGTTCATGGTTCGCCTCCCTGCCGTTCCAGCAACGCCACGGGAAAACGCGCCAACAAATCGGCTACGTGCACGCGGCCGGCGCGAACGGACTGGCCGGTGAACACGTCTTGCCAGTCGCCCTCCGGGACGTTCAGCCTCGTCTCGCCCCACTCGCCGCGCAGGCCGATTACCAGGCGGGGCGCCACGGTCAGCGCCCCGCCGCCGCGCACGAATGCCACGACGTGATCCGCCTTCTCGCCCTCGGCCAGAAGCGGCTGGTAGCTTGCGCCGCGCGCAAAAAGTGTCGGACGGCGCCGCCGCAGTTGTAGTGCCCGCTTGATAAGGAACAGCTTCGGCAGTCCGGATGCGGCGCGGCGCCAGATGGCTTCGGGCGTTAATCCTTCCAGTTCGGCCAGCATTCGCCGCCGAAGGTCATAGTCGACGGGCAGGCGATTGTCGGGATCGACCAGGCGCAAATCCCACAGTTCGGCGCCTTGGTACAGGTCGGGGACGCCGGGGGCCGTGTACTTGATGAGCGTTTGGGACAACGAGCTGATGCATGCCGGCTCGAGCAGGGGCGCAAGGAAGCGCTCGAAATCAGCGACGAATTCGCGGTCCTGCAGCACGCCGGTTACGAACGTCCGCAGCGCTTCTTCATACTCGGCGGACGGGCTTATCCACGAGGTTCCACGCTTGGCTTCGCGCACCGCCTTCAGCATGACCGGCCACAGGCGCTCCAGAGTGATCGGCCAGGCCCCGACCAGCGTCTGGTAAAGCTGGTATTCGCTGCTGCGATCCGGCGCGCCGCCGCGCCGGTGGCGCTCGTTCATCTCGGCCCAGCGCCGCACCGCCTCCACCCAAAGCTCGGGTATTTCCGAAAGCAGGCTGATGCGGATGCGTGTGTCCTCGCCGCGCTTCGTATCGTGGGTGGACGTGGCGGTCATGGTTTCCGGCCAGCGCTCGTGCAGTTCGGTGCAGTAGCGGTGGAATTCAGCCAGGGACGTTCCAAACTTCCCCGGATCGCCGCCGACCTCATTCAGTGAGAGCAGCCGGCTGAAGCGGTAAAAGGCCGTATCCTCTACGCCTTTGGCCATGGTCGGCACGCACAGTTGCTGGAAGCGCATGACGAACTCGGCTTCGACGCCGCCGGTCAGCCGCAACAGCAGCAGATCGCGCAGCAGGTCCCACACGAGCGGGTCCAGCTCCGGCTCATGTTCTCGGGCGGCTTCGATCGCGTGTTCGACGCGAGCGGCGTCCGCCTCGGCAATGTCGCCCAGCGCTGCCCGGATGTATGTTCGATACACGGAAAAACAGGCCAGCAGCTCGCGCAGGCCGTTGTGCAGATCGCGCCGGGCAAGATCGCGATAAGTCAGGCTGTCCTGGGTCACCTCGAGCAGCATTTCAGTCAGCCGCTGAATGTCGGCGTCGAAGAACTGCCGCAACATCACCAGCTTCTGGTCGTGGGCCACTTCGGCAGAGTCCCGCGGTTCGCCCGTGAAGGCCCGGTTGAACTCGGTCAGGCGCCGCTCGGCCGTCGGGTCGACGAACAATCCGCCGACTTGATTGAGAAAGTCGTAGCCGGTCGTGCCGGCCACCGGCCAGGTCTCGGGCAGCCGCTCGCCGCATTGCAAAATCTTTTCGAGCACGATCCAGGCCTGCGGTACGGCGGACCGCAAACGCCGCAGGTACTGCAACGGGTCGCGCAGGCCGTCAATGTGATCGACGCGCAGGCCTTGAACCGCGCCGGATCGCACCCATTCCAGCACGCGGGCGTGGCTTTCGGCGAAGACCTCCGGCTCCTCCACGCGCAGCGCAACCAACGTGGTGATATTGAAGAAGCGGCGGTAGTTCAGCTCGCTGAGCGAGCTGCGCCAGTAAGCAGGGCGGTAGTGCTGCCGGCTGAGCAGGCCATCCAGTTTGTCGATTTCGCCGTTGATTTCAGCGATCACTTCATCAACGGCGGCTGCAATCGCCGGCTGCTCACTTAGAAGGCGGGCAAGCTGCGCGTAGAGCACTTGTTCGTCGCGACTGCGCTTAGCGCCGGATTCGGCCGTGGTGTTTTGCGGCAGGCGTGCCAGCGCGTCGGCGAGGAAAGCCAGTTCGTCCGAGCGGCACTTCTTCGCCGCCGGTGAAAGCAATTCAGTCAGCGTTTCAGGAGCCAGCGGTAACGTTTCCTCGAAGTACTGGAAGCCGAAGGAGCCGGAAACGCGCTGCAGTTTGAGCTGTCCGGCCCGCAATGTCCGGCCGTAATGGTCGCCGAGTATGGGCAGAATGACCCGGCCGCGCAAGCGCGGCTGCCGCGTTTGCCAGTCTATGTCGAAGAAATTTGCGTAGCGGCTGTTCGGCCCATTTCTGAGCACCTCCTGCCAAATGGAGTTGCGGCTGGTGGCTGCCATGTGGTTCGGGACAATGTCCAGCACTTGTCCGATGCCATGGGTTGCGAGGGCCTGTGCCAGTCGCGCGCGGCCTTCTTCGCCGCCCAGTTCGGGGTTGGCACGAGTGTGACTTATGACGTCGTAGCCGTGCTGGCTGCCAGGGTGAGACTCCAGGTAGGGCGAGCAATAGAGGTGCGTGACTCCGAGCGCGGCCCAGTAGTCCACCTGGGCCGCAGCCTGGTCAAAGCCGAAATCGGGGGTGAGTTGAATACGGTAGGTTGCGCTGACGGGCGGCTGCGGCGGCTCAGACATTGCACAGCACCACCAGCGAGTGCATTTCGACAGCTACCTGAGCCCCCTCGGGGTATACCAGCTTCTCGTCCAGGCTCGCGACGGCGGTGTCCACAATCCGCTCCCATTTGCGGTCGTCGCCGCGCCGCGGGAGCGTGAAGCTGACCGGCACTTCCTGGGCGTTGAACAGGACGAAGAAATCCCGATCGACGATGGGCTGGCCGCGTGCGTCCATGGCGTCGAGACTACCCGAGAGGAACACTTGCAGAGCTTTGCCGTTCCAGTCGTCCTCGGTCATTTCGGCACCGTCCGGACCGTACCAGGCGATATCCTGTATGCCGCGCGACAAGCTGGTCTGCCCCTGAAACCATTTCCAGCGACGGAACGTGGGGTGCTCCTTTCGCAGCCGGATCATTTCGGTCACGAACGCCAGGAGTGCCTCGTCGCGGTTCTGCCAGTCGACCCAGGTGGTTTCGTTATCCTGGCAATAGGCGTTGTTGTTGCCGTTTTGCGTGCGGCCGATCTCGTCGCCGTGCGAGAGCATGGGGATGCCCTGCGAGAGCAGCAGGGTGGCCATGAAGTTGCGCTTTTGGCGCGCCCGCAGGGAGTTGACTTTGGGGTCGTCCGTCGGGCCTTCCACGCCGCAATTCCAAGAACGGTTATCGTTGTTGCCGTCGGCGTTGTCCTCGCCGTTGAGTTCGTTGTGCTTGTGGTCGTACGTCACCAGGTCGTTAAGCGTGAAGCCGTCATGGCAGGTAACGAAGTTCACGCTGGCGTGCGGGCGGCGGCCGGTGCCCTCGTACAGGTCGGCGCTGCCCGAGAAGCGCGTGGCGATCTCGCCCAGGCTGCCCTCGCGCCCGCGCCAGTAATCGCGCACCGCGTCCCGGTACTTGCCGTTCCACTCCGACCATTGCGGCGGAAACTTGCCGACCTGGTAGCCGCCTTCGCCCACGTCCCACGGCTCGGCGATCAGCTTCACCTGGCTGAGGACCGGGTCCTGGTGGATGATGTCGAAGAAGGCCGACAGGCGATCGACATCGTGCAGTTCGCGGGCCAGCGTGGCCGCCAGGTCGAAACGGAAACCGTCTACGTGCATGTCGACTACCCAGTAGCGCAACGAGTCCATGATGAGCTGCAAGACGTGCGGGTGGCGCATATTCAGACTGTTGCCGGTACCGGTGTAGTCCATGTAGTACTCTTTCTTGTCCGGGTGCAAGCGGTAGTAGGCGGCGTTGTCTATCCCCTTGTAGCAGAGCGTAGGGCCTAGATGGTTGCCCTCGGCTGTGTGGTTGTAGACTACGTCCAGAATGACCTCCAGCCCGGCGTCGTGCAGGTGTTGCACCATCGCTTTGAAGCCCTGCACCTGCTGGCCGATCTTGTTGACGGATGCATATTCATTGTGCGGCGCAAAGTAAGAGATCGAGTTATAGCCCCAGTAATTGCGCAGCCCACGTTCCTGCAAGTGTTGTTCGTGAACGAACTGGTGTACCGGCATCAGCTCGACCGCCGTCACGCCCAGGCTGGTCAGGTATTTCAGCACCGCCGGGTGTGCCAGGCCGGCGTAGGTTCCGCGCAGCTCGGGCGGAATATCCGGGAAGCGCGCCGTAAAACCTTTTGCGTGCAGCTCGTAAATGATGCTCTCGTTCAGGCTGTAGCCCGGTCGGTGATCGCGCGACCAGTCGTAGTAAGGGTTCACGACTACGCACTTCGGCATATACGGGGCGCTGTCCGTGTCGTTCGGCGGGCCGCTCGGGTCGTCGAGCCGGTAGGCGTATAGCGCCGGGTTCCAACGCGGCTCGCCCGCGATGGCCTTGGCGTATGGGTCGAGCAGCAGCTTGGCGGCGCAGCAGCGCTGGCCCTCGCGCGGGTTCCAGGGACCATGCACGCGGTACCCGTAACGCTGGCCCGGGCTGATCGTCGGGAAGTACCCGTGCCAACAGAACGCCGTCTGCTCCGGCAAATCCACCGCGGTCTCGTTACCGTCGTCGTCGAAGAAGCACACTTGCACCCGTTCGGCGGCCTCGGAGAACAACGAGAAGTTGGTACCGTTGCCGTCGAAGACTGCCCCCAGCGGATACGGCGACCCAGGATAGACCAGCATAGGCACCCATTCGCGTTTTGCGGTACTGTCGAGACGCCGTCCGTGCGCCTCCCGAAACACGGCACGCCTTCGCCAGCCGGCATCCTCGGCGCGTCCTGTGCGGCTAGATGATAGGAGTCGATAGCCGACGGTCCTGACGAAGGGCTGAAAAGGAAATGAAGGCCGATTAGTGCCAGTTGCGGGCCCCGGCGGGGGGGCGGCCGATAACTATTAACGGGCGACGGCGGCGCAAGCAAACGGCCCAAACCAGTTGGCCTGGGCCGCTCGTTTGACGGAATCCGAAAAGGGGTGCTTTTTACCGGAACTTATTACGCGAACCTCCGGCGGCCAAAAAACGATCCCGGTACGCCATCTCAGCAAATAATGATGAGAACTAAAACACCGTTCCTCTCGGACCCGTCGATGCATGAACCCTCGCTTTTCCCTCGGGAAAGCACCTCGCGGGACCGCAAAAGCGCTTCCGCTGCAACGTCCGTGCCAACAAGTTAAGGAGCAGTTGGGCACTCTCGTGGGTATGCTTAAAAAGTCCGAAATAAACCGGCTTCTCCGTGCGCGTTTTTTTTGCGGACCACATGATATGGGACGTAGGGACTCGTTGTAATCCTTCAACGTGGATCGCGGCTTGATCGCTCATTTGAGCGCAGTGACCGGCGCGCAATATCTTGTCCCTGCATGATTTAACGCTAGTTGTTGCGATTCGGAAACACGTGATGTATACAAAAAGCCACACGAGCACTAATTAGGGCTAATAGCCGCCGCTAATAGGCCGAATAGCAGAAACCACGGAGCTTAGTCGTACGCATCGCCGTAGCGCTGCCGGGCCAGCGCGACCAGCTCCCGGACAGCTTCGGCGTGATCTCGGTGGCAAACCAAAGTCACGTCCGGGGCGTGCACAATGACGAGGTCGCGGACTCCGAGCGCCGCCACAAGGTGTTCATCCTCGCTAATGAGAATGTTGTTTGTCGCATCGACCGCTAGCGAACGCCGCGCGATCGTTACGTTGCCCGCCTGATCCGCCTTCCGCGTTCGGCCAACCGCCGTCCATGACCCGACATCCAGCCACTCACACCGCATTTCAACGAGCAGCACGTCTGACGCGTGCTCCATCACGGCATAGTCGATCGAAATCCGCTCCAGCTTGCCGAACTTGTCGGTCAGCACGTCGCTCGACAGCTTGCTCCACTCGCGCGCGAGCTCGCCTAACACGCGCGAGTTCTCCGGCAGCCGCCGGTCCAACTCGCGAAGTATGGTCGGCAACCGCCACACGAACATCCCGCTGTTCCAGTAAAACTCGCCCGAGCTGACGTACTGCTCTGCTACCTCGCGCGTAGGCTTCTCTTTAAACGCGGCCACTCGGTAAATCGCAGGCTGGACCCCCGGGCCGCGCTGGATATAGCCGTACCCGGTGTGCGCACCGGTCGGCGCGATGCCGAAGGTGACCAGGCTTTCGGGGAATTGCTCCGCCGCCTCCAATCCGGCCCGAACGGCCCGCACGAATTCCTCCTGCGGCGTTATCAGGTGATCGGCCGTGAAGACCGCCATGGTGCCGTGCGGGTCGCGCCGCGCCAGCAGGTGTGCCGCGAGGCCGATCGCGTTGGCCGTGTCGCGCCCGGTTGGCTCGGCAATCAGGTTCTCGCGCGGGAGGGTGGGCAGTGCGGCGTAGATCTGCTCGCTGTGGCGTGCGGACGTAATCACGTATGTATTTGCCGGTTGAAATAGCTGTTCGAGCCGGCGATAGGCGATTTGAAGCAGCGACTGGCTGTCAAAGAGCGTCAATATCTGCTTCGGACGATCACGCCGGCTCAGCGGCCAGAGTCGCGTGCCGGCGCCGCCAGCCATGATTACTGCATAACGCATAACGCCTGCTCCTGTGCGGTGGATTGGCCGCACGGCCGACCCGTCGTCACGGGCGGTACACGTTTGGTATCCGTCCCGCCGGGGCCAATATCTCCGGGTTGTTGGAATTTCGCAAGCATCGTCCAGCGCTGTTCTGATCGCAGCGACTTCATCTGTGTCGTCGTCGAAGCGTCACAGGCCTGTCTGACGCGTCATATCTACGCGTCCAAAAAGTCGAGCAAGCCCCGGCCGAGATTGAGCCGGGCGTGTGGTGCGCGACTAGAATTGCGACGGGCCGAAGGATCGCGGTTGGGAAGAAGCGCACCATTGTCTAGTTGTTGGCGTAACGGGCAGTGCACTTACTGACAGACGGCTGATTGTGTACTCACGAGCCTGTGGTTTATGAGTGACTTTCTCATTCAATTCAACGCAACGCTCACTGACGGTGTAGTGTCTGACGTCCTGCGCCACCGCGAGCACATGGAAAGTTTGCCCGTAGAGCACTTTGGCTATCCCTGGGGTCGTGTAGCGGTTCAGCACGGCCGCGGCCTTGGATATCAGCCGCTTTTGTCGAACGGGCGCGTCTATTTTGCGCTTGGCCGCCCGCGGATTGTGGACGTTACGCATGAAGATGACGCCCGGCAGGGTTTCACACGCCGATGGGCGGACTGGGTCGACGGCGCCGCAATTGCGCAGCACTACGACGACTTGACGGGCCTTTTTGTGCTGGGCTGTTGTGGTCCTGAAGGCCTTCTGCTGCTAACGGACCGGCTGGGCTACTATTCGGCCTTTGTTGGCCGCGACAAAAACGGCAGCATGCGCGCAATCGGGACATTGCCGGAGTTGGTGGCGCGCGCGGCGGGGAGGATTTCGGACCCGGATTTGGCCTCAGTGGGCGAGACGCTGGTGCGCTGCACGCCCGGCTATCCGCATACTATGTGGCGGGGCGTCAGGGAGTTGGCGCCCGGCGCCCTGCACGAGTTCCGCGCTGACCGTGATGCGCCGGAACATACATCGCGCAGTCTCTGGGTGCCCTCGGAGCCGCAGCGCTACCCTTCGCTTAAGCAGCTTCGCGCGCAATTAACAGAAGCTCTGCAACACGCCGCCAAGGACATAACCCGCGGCGCGCAGCGGGTAGCGGTCGCACTTAGCGGCGGCGTGGATTCACGTACGGTTCTGGCGCTCGTGCCGCCTGAGAAGCGGGCCGGCGCCATAACCTTTGTTGATTACCAGAATCGGGAGTGCGAATTGGCGCGGCGCGTCGCGCGCCTGGCACGCGTCCCACACCTGACGCTGGTGCGCGAGCCGGAATTCTACGCCCGCTTGCCCGCACGCGAAGTGGCCTTGCTGGGCAACATGCGGACGGCAATGCACGCCCATGGTTTTGCCATCGCGGACGCCGGGCTGGCTGACCGGTTCGACCTGGTCCTCGGCGGCTTGTGTGCCGACACCCTCTTGAAAGGCTGGTTCTGGCCCGACAGCGTTCGCGCGCTGATGGCCGGGCGCTGCGGCGTGCCGGCGTTCCTGCGCGCCCGCCTTTGGCCGCCACGCTACAGTTGCGTGGACCCGATCCGCCCCGGCGGACTGTGGGCCCTGCGCCCCGAAATCCAGCTCGAAATTCAGGAACGCTTGGGCGCACGCGTCGCGGAACTGCGAAAAATCCGGCCCGAAACCGCGGCTGAATGGACGAACTTTTACCCGACGTGCGGCGACGTGGCGAACTATCCCTTGGCGAACATGCGCCTGTTCCTCGCGGACGAGCTGTTCCTGCACCGCGACATAATTGAAGTCAGCCGGGTCGCGCATCACCTGCCGAAGCTGATGCAGCTCCTTACGAGGCCGGTCTTCACGCAACTGTGCGGGCCGCTGGCACGCATCCAGACCGCCAAGACCGGGCTGCCCGCGGACCTGGGGTGGCTGAACACGCGTCTGCGCTTGCGGCTGCGCCGCTGGAGAGAGCGCTTCGTCAAACGCCCCGCGGCCGCACCGGCGCCAAACCACGTCTTGCCTTGGTACACGGACGACTCCTGGCCCGATTTCCGCCTCCTGCAGAAGCATTCCCCGGCCTGGGCCACGCTGCGCGCCCACGCTGCCGCGAGCGAACCCGGATTGGACCTGCTCGCCTCAGTTCTACACATCGACCCGCGCAGCGTGTTCTCCGCATTCGACGAGGCTCTAAGTTGCGAATTCCAGGCGGCAGCCATCCAGATCGCACTATGGTTCGCGGACACGGATGCCGGCCGCAAGCTGCACGAAGAAACCCGCGTGCCGCGCGCCAGCGTAATGGTCTCCAGTTGATCAGCCGCGCAAAACGCGGTTGCCGCGGCGCTGACCTCCGCGCATGCAGACGTCGCCGGCTGCTAAACGCTCGAACGGCCGCGCCGCGCGGCGAAGCGCTTGAATTCCCGCGCCTGGCGCTCGTAACCCGCCTTGCCCATCAGAGCGAAGGTGAATTCCTTGCCGGTCTGGACGGCCGGCTGGTCATACGGGTTGATATTGAGCAGAGCACCCGCCAGCGTCGTGGCCGCTTCCCACAGCATGATGAACTGGCCGACCGTCCGTTCATCGACTCTGGGAAAGCGAATCGTCAGGCAGGGGCGCGAACTGGCTACCAGGGCGAACTCGGTGGCCTCTTTTTCCGCATTCAGCAGCCGGGCCAGCGACGCACTCTCCAGGTAGCGCAGCGCTGCCGGCGTATTCTTGCCCCGTGGGATTTTCGCGTCGGCCGCAAATTCATCCACTTGCACAAAGATGATTACCTTATCATTCGGGCCCTCGCGGTAGAGCTGAATTTGCGAGTGCTGGTCAGTCGCACCGAGGGCGCGGATGGGCGTCGGGCCGACCACGACCGGGGCCCCATCCAAGTCCCGTTCTTTGCCCAGGCTCTCGGCCCACAACTGACGATACCAGTCGGCCAGGTCCTTGAGCTGAAAGCTGTACGGCATCATCACGTGTAGCCGCTTGCCGCGAACGTAGAACGCGTGCAGGAGCAATGCCAGCATCGCCGCCGGGTTCTTCTTGGCCGCCGGCTGAGCGACGCGCACGCTCATCTCAGCCGCCCCTTCCAGCAGCCGGCCGATGTTGATGCCGCACATCTGGGCCGAGAACAAGCCGACGGCCGAAAGGACGGAAAAGCGTCCGCCGACGCCCTCCGGTACCGGCAGCGAGTCGTATCCTCCAGCCTCGACGAGTTCGCGAAACGTGCCGGCCTGCGCGTCGGTCGTTACCAGGAGCTGCCGCTTGAGGGCCCGCGTCCCGACCCGCTTGCTTAACAGGTCGCGCACGATGAGGAACTGCGCCGCGGTCTCGGCCGTTTCTCCGGACTTGCTGATGACGTTGAACAGTGTCTTCCGCAGCCCGGAACCGAGCAGCTCAAGCAGATTCGCGAACTGCACCGGGTCGACGTTGTCCATCACGAACAGGCGCGGGCCGCGCCGCTTGCCGGCGGGCAGCAGGTTGTAGTAGGGGGGGTTAAGGGCGGTCTGAAGGGCGATGTTGCCGAGGGCCGAGCCGCCGATGCCGAGCACCACCAGGTTCTCGATGCCGGCGCTGTGCCGTTTGGCGGCCGCGCGAACGGCGTCGAGCATGGCGCGGTCGTTAGGCAGATCGCGGTAGCGGTGCAGCCCGGCCTTGCGCTCGCGCTCGATGCGGGCGATCAGCGGCTTCATCTGTACGGCGGCCCGGTTGATCTCGGCCGGCGTCAGGCCGTGAACTGGGCCAATGGCGGACGTCAGAACGTTGTCGAACTCAAGCCGAATGGTCGGATGCGGCATGCAGAAGCTCCTCGCCAAGGTTTTCGAAACCGCGAGGATACCAGTGCGCCGCGTGGTCGGCTATATGGCCGGCGCGTCGGCGCGCGACGCGCCGCCGCCTATGGCTTGGCTGGGCTGTCGGCTGCCGAGGTGGGCGCGCAATCGTCAAAGCCTCTATATACACCCGTGCGCCGCAGGGTCCGAGAGAGCGCAAAAAATCACGAACCGCCGCGGCTCGGGTGTGAACAGAGAGACTGGCGCCGGCTGAGAACCGGTTGCCCTCGCTGGCGCTTCGGGCTCGGATCAGGTGCGCCTGCCTTGAAACCACAATTTGTGATTTCAAGTTGGGCTGCCGCACCGGCTATCGACCAGAATCGGGCTCCTGTGCTTGGCCCGTCTCCGGCTCCACCACCGTCACCGGCGCGATCTTCTCCAAGTCCGCTTTCAGCTCATCCGCTGGGCCGACCACTACGACGACCATCTTGGCCGGATCGATCGTTTCTTCGACTAGCCGCGTGCAGTCTTCCGCTTTCGTAGCCGCCACGCCCTTCAGTAGCTGTTCCAGGTAATCCGCCGGTAATCCGTGCGACTGGATCAGCCACAGATCGGCCGCGACCGCCTGGGGCGTTTCGCGCTGCCCGGGGAAGCTGCCCAGCGTGTACGCCTTGGTAATCTCCAGTTCATCCGCCGACGGCGGCTCCTTGCGCAGCCGGTCGATTTCCTCGAAGATCGTGCGCACAGTTTCGGCCACGCGTTCGTTCTTCGTGAAGGTGCTGACCTCGAACTGGCCGGCCATGCGCTGGGCGTCGTAGCCGCCGTGCGCGCCGTAAGTAGCGCCCTTTTCCACGCGAATCGTCTCGTTCAGCCGGCTGCCAAATGCCCCGCCGAAATAGCCGTTGACGACGCGGCTAGCGAAATAGCCCGGATGCCGCCGCGTAATGCCGAGTTGGCCGACGCGAATCTGGCTCTGCACTCCAGGTTGGTTCACGAGGTAGATCTGCGTCGCCTGCGGCTCAGGGATGTCGGCGACCGCGACCTGCGCCGGCTCGCTCGCCTCCCAGTCGCCGAAAACGGCTTCAACGAGCGCCAAAACCCGCTCGAGCTTAATGTCGCCCGCAAAGATCAGCGTCGCCTGGTCGGGCCGCGCGAAGCGTCGCCACCAGTCACGCGCGTCTTCGACTGTCAGGGCCTCCATGTCCGCAACCTCGCCAGTGGCAGTGCGGGCGTACGGGTGGCCGCCGTAGAGACGCTTCCGCAACTCGCGCCCCGCAATGTATGATGGCTCGCTGGTCGAGATCGTCAGTCCCGTGATCACCTGCTGCCGCAACTTTTCAAACTCTTCCGCCGGGAAGGTCGGCGTGAGGACGACCTCCGCCATCAAATCCATGGCCCGCTCAACCTGCTCGCTCAACGTACTCACGTACACGCCGCTGTCGTCCATTCCGGCGTAACCGTGTAGGGAGATGGCGTACGTGTCCAGTTCGTCGGCCAGCTCGGCTTCCGTATGCGTGGCGGTGCCTTTGGTGAGCATGTTCAGTGCCATTGAGGCGGTGCCGGGCTTCTGTTCGGTCCACGCGCCACTGGGCCAGGCCAGTTGGGCTGTTACGAACGGGGCCTTGTGGTTCTCGACCACGAGCACCTTCAGTCCGTTGGGCAGCTTCGCCTTCTCGAACCGCGGCGTGATCTGGCAGTCGAGCAGAGGCGCCAGCGGCGGCTTGTCGGGATATCCGGCCGGGCGCTCGACGCCCGCACGCCCGGGCGGCGGAGCTTCGAGCTCCGCTTCGGCTGTAATCGGCGGTTCTTCTTCGTTCTTCTGGAAGCCGAGCATTGACCCGAGGCTGCCGAGCATGTTCTGTTCGACGCGGATGGTGATGGCGCGCTCCGGCGCGAGGTAGGTCCGCGCGACGCGCAGCAAGTCGTCGGTCGTCACGCGCCGCACCTCCGCAAGCTGCTGATTCACGCGTGCGGTGTCGCCTTCAATCACCGCCGCCGCGCCCAGCGCGCTGGCCCGGCCGGCAACCTGCAAATTGCGCATCACCAGTTCCGTCAACTTCTGGTTCCGCGCCTTGAGGAGTTCGCGCTCCGAAACCGGCTCCTCGCGCAGCCGGCTGATCTGCGCCTCGAGCGCCGCCTGCACGCCATCCACCTCGCCGCCCATCGGCATCAGTACCGCCACCGCGCCGAAAAGCCCCGCCTGCTCAAGCGTGAACGACCCGGCCATCGCCATGGCCGCAAGCTGTTTTTCCGCCACGAGCTCGCGATAGATGCGGCTGCTCTCGCCGCCGCCCAGGATGGTGCCCAGCAGTTCCAGCGGTATCTCGTCGGGATGCGTGGTCGGTACGGTGTGGAACACCACGCCGATAATCGGCGCTGGAGCGTTGTCTTCCTTGATGGTGATCTGCCGCGGCTGGGTTGTCGGCGGCTCCTGAACGGTAATCCGCGGCGGATCGGGACAGCGCGGAATCCAGCCGAAGTACTTGCGGGCCAGCTCCTGTGCCGTCTCATGCTTGACCGCTCCGACCATCACCAACGTCGCGTTGTTGGGGACGTAGTAGCGCGTCCAGAACTCGCGCAGCTCCGCCACGCTGGCGGCCCGCAGGTGCGGTATGCAGCCGATGGGCGACCAGCGGTACGGGTGCTCCTTGAACAGCTCGGCGAGGGCTCTTTCCGGCAGCGTGCCGTACGGCCGGTTCACGCCGAGGCGGCGCTCTTCCTCGACCACCTGGCGTTCGGTGTCAAAGGCTTCCTGGTCGATCTTGAGGAAGCTCATGCGTTCGGCTTCGAGCCACAGGGCCAGTTCGAGCTGATTGGCCGGCACGGTTTCGTGGTAGACGGTCTGGTCGAACGCGGTGTAGGCGTTGTCTTGGCCGCCGACGCGGCGGATCAGCTCGGTGTGATCCTTGGCGGCCAGGCGCTCGGTGCCGCGAAACATCATGTGCTCGAACATGTGCGCGAAGCCCTGGCGCTGCGGGTCCTCGTTCTTGGAGCCGACGTGATACCAAAGCTGGAGGTTGACGATCGGGCAGGAGAAGTCCTCCAGCGTGACGACCTTGAGGCCGTTGTCGAGCGTGATCTCGCGATAGTCGAAGAGCGGGCGCGCGCCGTCGGTTGGCGGCGGCGGTTGGGCGACGGCCGGCGCCAGCGCGACGAGCGCGGCCAGCATTGTGGTCAGCCAGGCGGCAATTCTCGGGCGGTTCATAAGCGACTCCTTCTCGCTGTACAGGACCCGGTTCGGTCACAAGGCGGCACTGTAACCGCGTTCCGCGCGCGGCGACAGCGGGGCAACCGCCAACAGCCACAACCAAAGGCAACCGCCAAGACGCAAAGAGCGCCAAGACCGCCAAGGACAAGAAGTTGCAGCGGGTGCGGGAGAATATTCGCGTGGGGAGAAGAAGTTGTCGCGATTGCGGCTGGCGCCGAATCCGGCTACTTGGAAAATCCCCGTCGGTGCGTTAATCCTTTCTCGCCCCCCGTTCGTGTAAATCCCCCCACGGAGTTTTCGCTCCGCGCTAATCCAATCAAGGCAGCGCTCGCCAAGACGCCCCATTTCAAACCCTGCGTGCCGTCCTCCTGCTGGATTCGGGGCAGGTCGCCATCTCGCAAATGTGCAATAGGCTAAGCTAATTGGCGGTCGGCCTCAGCAGGCAGAAGATGCTGTACGTGTTGGAAAAGAACTCCGCCCTAAAGCGGGCATCCGTTCCCGTTGCGGTCCTTATCGTCACCTCGTGCGTCACACTGTCCGCAATGTCCCGGCCCGGAGCGAGCACCTGCGCGGCCACGTCGGGCGGAATGACGGCGGAATGGAGGTGGCTGAAGTACTTCGTCCGGAATGGCACGGAGGCGATCGTGTACTTCTTCGACCACACCGGTTGCGCGTCGGGGTCGACCCGACTGCCGGTATTGTCGCACACGACCAGCATACACGGCCGCAGGCTTCGCTCGATCATCCGCCGCGCTGTAGCTTCAAAGGAGGCCTGATACTTCTGTGCCAGCAGTTTGATCGTGGCGGCGGTAAGTGGCCGGCTATTCACTTCGGACGTGAAACGGTCGCCAAGAAAGAGCAGGTCAGCCGCAAATGCGTTAGCCTCCTGCTCAATTGTGACACGCGTGCGAAAGCTCATGCCCGTCTCATCGCACACGTAGAGAGCATGCTGATGCGTTGGTAAGACGTAATGCGCGACCTCGTGCAGCACGCTGAATCTGGCGCGCATGCCATTCAGGTTTATATCAGTGGCCACGATCCGGTCGCGGTACGACAACATTCCACGCACCGGCGTGCTGCGCTGCGTGAGCTCGGGCGGCAGCTCCGCGGCGAAATTGGCGGTGACATGCTCCAGCCGCAAAACGTCAAGGATGCTCTTGGGATTGACCGCCTCGCGATCAGCGTGACCACTCTCGCGCAGCAGGAACTCGATCAGTTCGCGCGGCTCGATTTCCAGGTAGCTGGCCTTGAACTCCATCGCGGTCAACCCTTGCGGTTCCGCTGGAATTGCAGAATGGCGCGCAGGCGCTGTCGCAGCTCCTCGACCACACGCTCGGGGAGCTCTCCGCCGTGTGCCGCCATCGCCAGCGGGCTTTCACCTTTGAGATCGTGCAAGCTGTGCACGTACTCGGCGATTCTCTTTGAGCGATCAGGCTCGCGCTCGGCGTCTAATTCAGAGAAGATACCCGCATTGCGCGCGACGAGCCGGATCAACGTGTCGTTCGATTTATTTTGGATCGACTTGCCCGTCTCCCAGCGCGTGTACGTCTTGTCCCCCACGCCTAGCCATTGGGCCATAGCCTCCTGGCTCAGCCCAATGCGCTCGCGGATTTCCTTGATTTCGGCCGGCGATAGTAGGCCCAGCCGGTGCCGCGCCGCATCGTCGAGGCGGCGATCCAATTCTCGCCCGAGGATCTGCTCGCCGCATTCCGTGCATTCGCGCCATTCGGCGTTTTCGATCTCGATTGTGCCGCCAGGGATATTGGGCGGCGGATCGAAGCGGAACGTGCCGCGCTTCGGCTCCATTGTGCCCCGTCCGCAGGTTAGGCAGACGCTTCCCATTTGTTTCTCCTGCTCGCCTATTTACACGTCGAGGTGAGCGGACAAGATCAGCAGCCAGCCCTCGCCCTGTCTTTCCAGGGCCAGTTTCACGTAATAGCGCTTTTCACAAAGCACTGGTTTCAGCTCATATGCCGGCGTGTTCTTCCGCTCGGGAATCGTGTGGATGACCGTTTCAATCACCGGATTTCCGCGATCGATCCATTCACAAATGGCGTCGCAGACGTCGTCCACCGTCAAAGTCGGGGCCAGGAAGTCGTACTTCGCAGTCCGGTAAACCGCGACTCTATCCGGATCGGCGGCCAGCTCGCGGATGAGTCTCACAATCGCTGGGTCGGCAGCCTTCTTAGCCATCCTCCACCATAAATATAGCACGAGATCATGACAAAGGCAAGGCAGGCTGGTATCATTTGATACTACACAGCGGCAGTGTTCATGAAACTGGGGTCATTTTTGCACTGCTCACCCAGCGTACCGCGCCTCCGCTACCCCGGGTCGACCTCCACTAGCACGCCGCCGTCGTCGTCCGCGCCGATCAGGAACATCGCGTCACCCACCCAGGCGATACCCCGCCAGCGGATCCCTGGCGGGTCGACGCGGTACGTCACCTCGCCTCTAAGCGCCGTCATGTCGAGCTGCGCTACCATGCCGCTCACAATCGCCCACAGTTCCCGGCCGTGCCAGCTCATGGCCGATATGGCGACATCGAACTCGTCAACACCCAGCAGCTCGTCCGGCTCGCCCAGGCAGGCGACCCGCAGGAAGCGGTCGGTGCTGTTATCCGGCAACGAGCCGTGCAGCCACAGGACGTTGTCGCGCGGCTCCCACGCCATGGCCTCGATCCGGTTGGCCTCGCTCAAATCGACCCGCGTGTCGATCTCGTCCAGTAGCGTGTTGTCGAGCCGGCGGCGCTCGGCCTGTTCCATCGCGCCCGAGCCGGATACCACCCAGAAGGCGCCGCCCTGATAAGCGTGCACGAGCGGCGTGGTCAGAACATGCGTTTCACCTGGCGTCCCATCCGCAGGATCAATGGCCTGCAGCACAGAGGCGTCGGTCGTGTACCAGAGCCGGCTGCCGTCATAGGCCATTCCGGTCCTCTCGTCCGGCCGTGGCAGGCCGGTGTAGGTGTGAACCGGCGTCAGCGGCAGGCATTGGAACTGCTCCGGTATCTCGGCGGCGCGGCTAAGCACCAGCTCATCGCCGCCATCGCTCATCAGGTGCAGCGTGTCCACGCCCGGCTGGTCGAACACCAGCATGACCGGCGTGGGTGGGGTGCCGAAGCCGAGCAACAAGACCGAACCGGCCACGCTGTAAATGCCGGTCTGGCAAACGGCGATGTTCAGCTCGGGCATGTAGTAATGGAAATCAACGGTGTGGTCGGCGTTCAGCGCCATGTAGGCGAGGTCGACCGGCCCGTTCTGCAGCAGGTCACCCGAGACATACTCCCAGAAGCCGGGCGCGATGGGAGGCGGGGCGCTGTTGTCGTTGGCATTGACGGCGGCGTTGGCGTTGGCGGCGCCGTTGACGTTACCGTCGGCGGAGTTTGCGTTGCGGCCGGCGTCGTCGCTATTGAGATTGCCGTTCGCGGCGGCGTTATCGTTCTGGTTGGTCGAGCCGCCACGTAGCGGGCAACCGCCCGGCGTGAGGGTCAGCGCCAGGCAAATGCAGAGCAGTGCAATTGTCAGCGGAGCAGCTTTCATGTCTCGCCTCGTTGGTCGTGCCGAGTGATGGGCTGCGGCGCGGTGGTCGGAACAAGAACTGGTCGCGTTGCGGCAAAAGCCGCCGAAGCCGCGGGCGGAATGGTTTGCGCGACCGGCCGCCCGATACAATGCGGACCTGCTGCGCAGCATATCACACGTGGTGGGCAGATTACCAGCACCGATAAATTGGCAGTTAGCGGCCGCGGGCAACGGCAGGGCGGCGCGAATTTTCTCCCGAACGCGCTGCAACTCCTTGTTCCAGGCGGTCTTAGCGCTCTTCGCATCATGCCGGTTGCCTTAGCGGCGCGTTCCGGCTTGGGCTATAGTCTGGGCGGCTGGCCCGGTTGTTGCCTAGGGCAAGAATTCGTTGGCCGCCCGACGATTGGGCAGGTGAAGAAAGGCCAGCATACGTACAGGCCAGCTTACGTATTCAGGAGTCGATGAATGCGCGTGTCGACGTGCTGAACGCCGGATCAAACGTTTTCGTCACGGGGGCTACCGGTCTGATTGGCGGCGAACTGGTGCGGGCGCTGGTGCAGCAGCCCGTTGGAAAGGTTTGGACCCTCATCCGGCCAAGCCCGGACGCCGACCCGGCTATGCGCCTCGTGCAGCGGCTGCGCCGCTCGGGGTCGAGCGACGGGACGCTCGGCGTTCACGCCGTCGCGGGTGACGTGCGTCTGCCGCACTTGGGGCTTGCCGCCGATGACCTGGACGAAATTCGGCGCGACGCGGACATCATTATTCACAGCGCGGCCGAGACGTCGTTTATCCGCGCGGCCGCGTGCCGGCAGACGAACATTGTTGGGGCACAGAACCTGATCGAGTTCGCGCGAAGCGCCAGGCGGCGGCCGCTGCTGGTGTGCCTGAGCACGGCGTACGTTAGCGGTGCGGTCGCGAACGTGTGTCTGTCCGAGACGAGCGGGCTGGGGGATGCGCACCACAACGAATACACCCGGTCGAAGGCTGTGGCCGAGGACCTGTTCCGTTCGAGCGGGTTGCCGGTACTGGAGGTACGCCCGTCGATCGTGCTGAGCGCGGGTTTGCCGGACGAACAGTTTGCGCGTGCGATTCTCGGCTTCGTTCCCTGGTCGACCGTCTTCGAGGCGTTGCCGGTGGACCCCGCCGCGCGCGCCGATACGGTGCCGGTGCAGTTCGTTGTGCAGAGCATCGTTCGCCTGTTGCAGGTCCCGCGGCGCAAGCACGACTGCTACCACATTTCGGCCGGTACGCAGGACTCGGCTTGTTATGCGGAGTTTTCAGCGGTGGTGGACCGTTTCTACGGCCGCCCCCGCCCACTGCAATTGATACCCCCTTCGCAATGGACGCGCGAGCTGCACCGGCGCTGCATTGCTACGCCGCGCCAGCGCCGCGCATTCGGACAACTGCGGAACTATCTGCCGTTCCTGAATATGAACGTGCTGTACGACAACGCGCGTCTGCGAGAGGAGTTGGGGGACAGGTTCCCGGAGCTGCCGCCGTTGGCGTCGTACTTTGGTGAGCTGCTGGCGCTGATGGCGAAACCGAGGCTGACAGTGGCTTCGTGATGGCGGCGCGCGCGAATCGGACGGATGTCGGACGACCGGCCGGGGCGCTCGGAAGCCCGGCGGCTTCTATTTGGCCACCGGCCGGCGGCGCGTGCTGAATTCCGGGGCTTCTTTAATGCACGTACCGAGAATGCCGATCGACTTGGCGAAGGCGCGCCAGCCGGTGCGGTGCAGCTCGGCCGGGGCGGCGCCGAGATCAGGGTAGCCGTTGGCGTCGGGGCGGGCGTTTTCCCAATTGCGGAACAGTCGCCCCCAGTCGCTGTTGAGCACGTCGGCCATCGCCCTCTTGGCACGCGTGGGGTACCAGAAGCTATCGTGATAGAGCACACTGGCCATGTAGGCCCAAGGGGCCAGAACCGTTTTCAGCGACCACTCGATCGGGCCCTTCAGCGGCCCCCAGTAGATTTTGTGCTGCATGCGGCTGGCGAAGGTCATCTTTTGGAACGGGCCGGCGAAGTGCCAGTTCTCTTCGGCCGCCTGGCGATCGCCGACGATTTCGATCTTCTGCGGATCGCCGCAGCCCAGGCCGCGTTCGTGGGCCAGGCGGATGAACTTGATGGACAGCGGGTCGAAGCCCATTAGTTTGGCCGCGACCGCGTCGATGGCGACCTGGTCGGCGCTGGCCAGGATGACGTTCTTTACGTAGGGGACCATGCAGCGGGGGCCGGGGCCGTCGCCGGCGAACGTGCCGTCGGTGACGGCGAAAACGCCGCGATGGATTTTTTTCTGGATCATCAGCAGGTCCACCAGCGTTTCGTGTATCACCGGGTGGGTCCAGTGGCGGCGTTCGTTCAGCAGGCCGCCGAAGGCGTTCTTCATGGCGCCGGTCATGGTGGTGAAGACATGGGTCTTGGTGGTCGGCAGGTGGATGATGTTCTCGCCGATGAAGCGGCGCGGGATGTTAAAGCCGCGCGGGTAGACCTCGTTCAAGCACAGGAATTGGCGGGTCAGGTCGCCGACCGCGTCACGGACGTTGATCCACTCCTCGCCCTCGTACAGGTGGACGTTGCGCAGGCCATGGGCCTCGACGACGTTGAGTTGCTTGTTCTCGCGTTCGCCGAGGTGGGCGTCGATGACCACGGTGCGATTATGGCAGGCGTGGATGCGCTGCGGGTCGTAGCCGTCGGCTTTCATGGCCCGGATGACGCCCTCGAGCTGCCACGGGGTGGTCGAGCTGCCGGGGTAGAAGAAGTGCCAGGAAATGTTGATCTTGAGGGCGGTTTCCGCTTCCCTGGCGATGGTTTGCTGGTAGTCGGCCAGGTTCAGCAGCTCATGGTAATCGCGTAGCACCGTGGCGGGCGACGTTCGAAGAATGGCGACTTTCGACATCTAGAATTCCTGTTGGCTCGTTTCCGGGATTTTAGAGGCTTACAGGCGCGGGCGACAGGGGCGGCTCAGCGGAGCTTCGGCATTCCAATTGGCGGTTTTGCCGGGTGAACCGTTTTACGCAGCAGGGGGTTCGCATTGAAAGGCGTGGCGGCGGTGTGCGGCCGCAGGGCGGCGAGCTTTTCGTGTCGCGCGACGGCCTGTCGTGGAGCGAACCCGTGGCCTGGGCGCCGACGGGGGACCGCTCGACTATCTTCTACAACCCGTTCCGCAGAGTCTGGGTCTACAGCATCCGCTCGGGGTGGCACGCGCGTAGCCGCGAGTACAGCGAGTCCGCCGATTTCTTGGGGGGGGCGGATCTCGCGAACCGGGTGAACTGGCTGCGGGCCGACAGTCTGGACCTGCCTTCGGAGCACTGGTTCTACGCGTTCCCGGAGCGGCGGCCGGGCGAAAAGGGGATGAAGCCGTCGCTCTACAACTTCGATGCGGTGGCGTACGAGTCGCTGATGCTGGGCGCGTTCACGCTCATGCAGGGGCCGGAGAACAACTTCGACATGGCCGAGGGCGTGCCCAAAATGACGGAGATCCATCTTGGATTCAGCAGGGACGGCTACCACTGGTCGCGGCCGGACGACCGAACGCCATTCATTCCGGGCGGGCGCAAGGCCGGCACGTGGGACCGCGCCTATCTGCGTTCGAACGCGGCGCTGTGTCTGGTCGTGGGCGACGAGCTGTGGTTCTATTACTCCGCCTATGCCGGCGACCCCGACCGCATCACCGAGGACTGGCGCACCAACGGCATGTATGCCAATGGCGCGGTGGGGCTCGCCACGCTCCGCCGCGAGTTGCCGCCTGCTTTGCGGCATCTTCAGGAGGGCAACATCGCGCCGGTCGACATGGCGCAGTCGACGATCGGTCCGGGCATCGCGGTGTTCTCCCGCTACGCGAGGGTGCTCGAGGCCGACGGTTCGGCGATGCCGGTGTCGGATGCACTGGCGATCATCAACGACGTGCTCGGCGAGGTGCTCGACGGGGAGGAGGCCGAGCTCGACTCGGTGACTCGGTTCGCCACGAGCTGGTACGTGCAGAACGGCTACAACCCCGC
>ENA-UOUL01001372-UOUL01001372.1-bioreactor-metagenome-genome-assembly--contig:-NODE-1372-length-34445-cov-5.514548_pt1 | contig 34445 bp, 20 predicted proteins | sample MGYA00249838_ERZ747220 | MGnify/ENA primary metagenome ERZ747220 (study PRJEB28778, sample SAMN05720191) | bioreactor metagenome | isolation source: Anaerobic biogas reactor | place: USA:Washington... | reverse complement strand
CGCTGGTGTTCTCGGCGCTGGTCTTGGGCGTCGCGGGCATCGGCGATGTCCGCCGGCTGGGGCGCGTCGGCCTGAAGACGCTGCTCTTTACGGTGGGTTTGTCCGCGATCTCCGTCGTCATCGGCATCAGCCTGGCGAATACGTTGCGACCCGGCGAGCGCCTTTCAGCCGAGCAGCGCGCCGCCTTGAGCGCCCAGTATGAGGAGCAGGCCGGGCGCGAGCTGGCCCAGGCACGCCAGGCCAAGCCGTTGCGGGACGCGCTGCTCGATCTCATTCCGCGGAATCTACTGCGCGAAATGGTGGGGGCGGTGGACGGCTCGTCGCCCGGCGGCGGCATGCTGGCGGTGATGTTCTTCGCGCTGATCTTCGGCATCGCGCTGACACTGACGCCCGAGCGCACCCAACCGTTGATCGCCGTGCTGGAGGGAATCTACGACGTCGTGATGGTCATCGTCGGTTTGGCCATGCGCCTAGCCCCGCTGGCTGTGGCGGCCCTGGTTTTCGCCCTTTCGGCCCGGCTGGGAGCCGACATACTTAAAATGCTGGCGTGGTACATGGCAACCGTGCTGGCCGGCCTGGCGCTGCACTTCTTCGGCGTGTACTCACTGATGCTGGCTCTGGTAGCCCGCATGAATCCGTTGCGGTTCTTCGGGCGTGTTTCCGACGCAATCCTGACCGCGTTCGGCACATCGTCCTCAAATGCCACGTTGCCGGTTTCGCTGCGTGTCACGGAGGAAAACCTGGGCGTGCGGCGCGAAATCGGGAACTTCGTGCTGACGGTCGGCTCAACCGCCAATCAGAACGGCACCGCCCTTTATGAGGGTGTCACGGTCCTGTTTCTGGCGCAGGTCTTCGGCGCGGACCTGACCCTCGCCGAGCAGATCAAGGTCGCGGTCATGTGCGTGCTGGCGGGCATCGGGACGGCCGGCGTGCCGGGCGGCTCGCTGCCGTTGGTAGTGGTGGTGCTGCAGTCGGTCGGCGTGCCGGCCGAGTCGATCGGCATCATCCTGGGCGTCGATCGCCTGCTGGACATGTGCCGCACCACACTGAACGTCACGGGCGACATCGCCGTCGCCGCCTGCGTGGATCGCTCGGATGCTGCGGCAAGAATGCGGAGGGAGGCGCAGGGTGTTAGAACAGGTTGTGGAGGCTAGCTCGGATTGTCGTCGTCGCTCCCAGACGACCGGCCCTCGGTCGCATTACGGCCATCCACCTCTTCCGTCGCCGCCCGAATCTGTTCCTCCGAGATGCGGTACTGACTCCACGCATCTACATACTTCGTAGGCTTGCCACTGGCCGTCGGCCGCGCTATCGCCCGCCCGATCCCGATGAATGTGTAGGCCCCAATTGCAAACGCCAGTATTGCCAGAAAACAGCCCAGCATGATCGCCACCAACCGCGAAAGCTCGGCTATTACCACTTCCCGGCCCACTTCGCCCGCCGCCATGCGCGCCACACTGGCCGAAAGCCGATTGGTAATGAAGAAGTACAGCGCCACGCATACCAGCAACAGCAGCGCGTACGTGATCAGCAGCACTGCCATTCTTCCGGAGAGACTGCGGCGGGCTTGCGGCATTAATCTTCCTTAACTGTCCCAGTTGGCGCGCGGGTTCTGCGGAACCTCCCGGCTCAGGCTTTCCAACAGCTCGCGTGCCCGTGGGGTGAGCGTCTTGGGCGGAATTATGCGCACTGCCGCCAGCAAATCACCGCGCGTGCCGCGGCGCGCGTCGTGAGCTCCGCGCCCCCGCAGCCGCAGCTTGGTCCCGCTCGCTGTGCCCGGCGGAACCGACACAATCGTCCGCCCCTCCGGCGTGGGCAGTTCCACGCGCGCCCCCAGGGCGGCCTCGCTCAGCGTGACCGGCAAATCCATCACCACGTCCAAACCCTCGCGCCGGTAGTACGGATGCGGCCGGATCTTAACGCGAATCAGCAAATCGCCGCGCCCACCCGCGCCCGGCTGCCCGCGCCCCGGCACGCGAATGCGCTGCCCGTCGTTGACGCCGGCCGGGATGCGCACCTCGAGGCGCTCGCTGCCTTCAGGGCCCTGTAAGACCACCTCGCGCTTCGTGCCGTGCAGCGACTCGTCGAACGAGATCTCTACGGGATACTCGATATCTGCGCCGCGCGGCAGCTCGGCCCCGCGCACTCGCGTCCGCCGCGCCCCACGCCGCTCACCTACGCGCCCGGGGCCCCGCTGGAAAAACTGCTCGAAAATGCTGGTCAAATCCCCCAGATCGCCGAAATCGAACTCGACCCCGAACGGCTGTTCGGCCGGCCGGCCGCGGCCCCAGGTGTGAAACTCCGGCCGTGGGCCGCCCGCCCCGAAACGGTCATACTGGGCTCGCCGCTCCGGGTCGCCCAGCACCTCGTACGCCGCCTGCACTTCCTTGAACTTCCGCTCGGCGGCCTCCTTGTTCTGCGGATTCCGGTCCGGATGGTACTCTTTGGCCAGCCGGCGATAAGCACGCTTGATCTCTTCGGGACTGGCGTTGCGGGCGACGCCCAGAATCTGATACGGGTCCTTGTTGTTCATGACCCTCGAAAGTCCCTCGCGTTCGTACGTGGCCGGCCCGCTGACGGACCGTGCTTAGGGTATTTCGGATAATAGCCTGTAAGCTTCCTCCACGTAGCTAGTCTGCGGGAATTCATCGATGATGCTGCGGAGCGTTTTTCGGGCATCCTCGTATCGGCCGGCCTGGATGAAATTGCGCGCCCGCGCCAGCCGGTCTTCGCAGACTTTCCGGGCGTCATTGTCAAGGACGATCTGCCTGAGCGTCTGATTTGCGTCTATGCGGTCGCGGATAACTTTGGCGGTTTCAGCCGCCTTGGTCCCACTATATTCCACCTCGATTTTCTGCAGCGCGCCATAAGCTTCGCCGAATTTGCGCCGCCATAGCTTCTCGGCTGCTGAGACGAGCTTCGTCTGAGCTTCATCTTCACGCCCCAGTTTGTCCGCAACCTGCCGCACCTGCGGATACTGGTCTTTGAGAAGGCGCAACCGGCGCCGGGCAGCCTTGCCACACCCGGCCACCTGAAACTCTTTTATGACTTCACTGATGACCTTCACGCCCTCTTCGTATTCGCGCCTCTCGATCAACGCCAAGCCTTGATGCAGCCGATCCCGCCCAATGGCGTCGACCAAATCAATCATCTCCTGGCAACGCACCTTCAAGCGGTCATCCGCCAAGGCCAGCTCCTCGGCTTCGCGCGCTTTGACGAAGGCCTCCTGATAGTCTTGCCGCATCAAGGCCTCGCGCGCGGCCTGCAACGCCTTGAGCGCTTTCTCGGCGTGGCGTGGATGCGTCCGAAACGGCGGAGCCTCCTCAAAAACGAGCTTGAACACCTTTTGCCCTATCGCGTTCCCATCAGGAACGCCGGAATGGACGACCACACCGCTCGGATCAATCACCACGACACGCGGCATATCCTTGGACTCGATCTTGTACGCTTCCGCCGCACGCGAGCCCACCGCGATCGGAAAGAAAATGTGTTCCTGCCGTATCAGGTCTTCAACCGTCTTGCGGCCGGCCGAGGTTACGCCAATCACGAAAACGCCCGCTTGGCGAAGCTGGTTTTCGTGGATGTTGCTCCAACGCAGCAAGAGTTTCTGCTGTGGCTGCCAGGACTCCCAGAAAAACAGCACTACCACCATGCCGCGCAGCTCGGATATCGACAGCGACTTGCCGTCCGTGTTCAGCCAGTCGATCGCGTCCACATCCGGGGCGAAGTCGCCCTCTTCCAGATCCGCCCGCGCCACGAGCGGTAGCAACAATCCCACCAGCACTGCGACTAGCAAGACTCGTTTCATTGTGCATCTCCGAGGCACACAGGGTAGCCCCCGGCCAACGGCAGCCCGCATAGTTATATCGCGCCCCGTTCCCAACTCAAGCCGCACATCCGGCTGGCTCCGCCCGGACCAATCCGACAAGGCCCTCGGCCGCAGCCATAAGGGCGGCCCGCCGCACGCACCTACCAAAATGCCCAATCCCCGACGCGCAGCACGTAGAAGTACAGCACGAGGTTAGTCAGGCCATGCACCAGCATCAGGCAGGCCAGACTCCGTTTCCAATAAAACAGCGCGTTGTAGAACAACCAGCACACGATGCTCACGCCCCAATTGTCCGGATGCTGTAGCGTCGACAGTAAAGCAGTGCCGATAAACGCCGTCCAGCCGAACGTACCGGCGGGCACACGCTCGAAATCGTTCCAGTTGAGCAGTGCCCGCAGCATGAACCCACGCCAGAACAGCTCCTCGACGACTGGCACGGCCGTAACCGCGACCGCCACCCGCAGCACCGCTGTCGCCCAAAACAGCCGACCCGCCCCGAGCAGGTCGCGCGGGTCCACGACCTCTTTCCGCCCCGGATACAGAGGCAGTCGCCCGCCAAGCCCCCACGCGTCAAACGCGTACTGCCCCGCGTACCACAACCACGCCGCCAACACCCCGCCCGCCACCGCGATCAGCCAATACGGGCGCCCCAGAGCCGGCAGGTGGCGCCGAAACGCGTAGACCACCGCCAGCGACCCGACGCCGCGCACCACGATCGCCGCCCACTCCCACTGGGCCGGCACCAGCCCGACCAGCCCCAACAGCAGCAAATACCCCATGTACGGCAGAATTAGGACCAGATCAGGGCGGTTTCGCCCAATCTCGTCCACGCGAAGCGCCAATGCTCTCGCACGGCTCAAAGAAGCTGCGCCCGACTGGTCGGACTTCTCGATCGATGGCTTGGTAACTTCCGGCATCTACCCTCGCAGAAACTCCGGCACGTTCGCATTATACGGAAAAACCAAGCCCTCAAAGGAAGAGCGAAGCCCCCCAAAGATTACCCCCGGGTAAGTCTTCCGCCCTCGATCCGGTGACCCCGCGATCTCCAAACCTACGCGCTGGCCGCCAGACGCTCAGGACCGGGCGCCGCGCTCGGCTCATCGGCTGCGCCGCCATCGCCCGCCGGCTTTCGGCGCCGCAAGTTGAGCGCCTCCAGCGGTGGCAAATCCTCAAGATCCGCCAAGCCGAACACGTCGAGGAATTTCTTGGTAGTACCGTAAAGCAGCGGACGCCCGACCACTTCGGCCCGCCCGACGATGCGCACCAAGCCCATCTCACGCAGGCGGTTCAGCACTTCGCCCACCGCTACCCCGCGAATAGCTTCAATGTCCGCGCGAATTATGGGCTGCTTGTAGGCGATGATCGAAAGCGTCTCCAATGCCGCCGGGCTGAGGCGCGTTTGAGCGCGCTGCGCCATCAGCTTCGACACCCAAGGCTGAAAACGCGGCAAGGTCATCATCTGATAGCCGCGGGCGATTTCCTCGATCCGGAACGATAGCTTGGCCACCATGTAGCGCGCGTTCAAATCGGCGATTGCCAGTCGCGCTTCCATCACCGAGCAGCCGGCCAGTTCCGAGAGGCGATTCAGGCTCAGCGGCGCGTCCGCCGAGAAGAGCAGCGCCTCGATAATCTGGTCCGTCGGCGGAGCATCCGCCTGGCGCGCTTCGGAAAGCTCCTGAGGCGCCTCCGGCTGACGCGGCTCGGCATCAGCCGTGGCCGCCTGCGCGTCCGGCTCCTGCGCCGAATCCGCGGTCAGCGCATCCGGCACGAAGTCCGGGTCATAGCTCGCGTTTTCGGTTTCGGTCAGAACGGCAACCCCCGTGCAGTCAGACGCTGTGGATTCCACGCGATCAAGCACCAGCAAGTCGTCCATGACCAACGTCTCCTCGCTTCAAAACCCAAGCCAAACTCTACCAGTTCGGCTGACCCAGGTCCAGCGCTTACTTCGGTTGGGCGAAAATGAAAACGGCTTCAGATCGAACCACCAGGGCTCCAACTCCCTCTTCGTGCGGACTGCGCGGCCCGGCGGCGTAGAATCTGTAATGCGAGCCCTTTCACCTGGATAGCGCGATGGTGGCGTTCGGAGTTCAAACCCTGCGCGAGCTCGTTCAAGGCAACAGTGAACCGTGCGTTTCCTTTTACGTGCCATTGGGGGCCGGCCCGGAAACCGAGGAAAGCCGCATCCGCGTTAAAAACCTGTTGCGACAGGCCGAAGAGGCGTTGCTGGAGCGGGGCTTTCGCCGGCCCGAGGTCGACAAGCTGCTGAAGGCGGCGCGCCCGGTGCTGGAAACGGCGCGCGACTCTCACCCGCGCGATGCGGCCTTAGCGGCGTTAATCGCTCCAGGTCAGCTCTACGAATTCCAACTCCCGTACAAGTGCGATCCGCTATCCGTCGTCGGCGAGCGCTTTCACATCAAGCCGCTGATACTGGGAGTCAAACAAGATCGCCGTTATTACCTTCTCGCCCTGGCGCAGAACGACGTGCGCCTCTACGAGGGAGACCGCCTGGAGCTGCGGCCTGTTCACGTTCCCAATCTGCCGGCCAACATCAATGAAGCGGTACCGCCGACCGAGGCCGAAAAAAGCGTGCAATGGCACACACGTACTCCCTGGCAGTCAGGTCGCCGCAGCCCCATGTTCTTCGGACCGAGCGACGTGGGCTCGGACCAAATAGCGCGGCTGCAGCATTTCTGCGGCCGGGTTGACGCCGCCGTTTGCCAGTTCCTGGGCGATCGCCAGGAACCATTGATCTTGGCGGCTGTGGACTTTCTTCAGCCGATATACCGTTCCGTCAGTCGCTATGCCCGTCTGTTGCCGCAGGGCATTGAGGGTAACCCGGAACCAATCCCGATTCAGCAACTGCACGCCCAAGCCTGGGCGATCGCGGAGCCTGAGTTTCGTGCCGCCGAGCTGAAGCACCTCGAGTTACTGCCCGAGGCCATATCGAAAAACCGCGGCTCGACCGATCTGGCGGAAATCCTCTCCGGCGCGGCGAACGCGCGCGTCGCCGAACTGAGCATTGCGGTCGACCGCCACCAGTGGGGCCGTTTTGATCCCGAGACCGGCGAGCTGCACATCGCCCCCAAACAGTCGCCTCAAAACGAAGACCTGCTGAACTTGGCGGCCATCCACACGCTTAAGCACGGCGGCACCGTGCATGCGGTGTCCTCAACCGACCTACCCGACGCCAGCGCAGCAGCCGCCATTTTCCGGTTCTGAGAGCAGAGCCGGGGCGTATCGCCCCGGAAGACCTCCGATGGATCCCCCACGCGCGTCAAGCGAGCAGAGCTGGAGCATATCGCCCCGGCACGCCCCCAATATGCTTCGCGTATCGCCAATAACACTTATGCTGGTCTCCGGCGCGGCGCACCGGCCTGCGGCGGAACCGTCGCTCCCACAACAGGACCCATGGAACGCGAATTTGGACGCCCGCGGCTACCTTCGGCCGCGTATTCCTGGCGCACCGGGCGCCATGCCCTCATGTTCTCGGCCCGTGCCGGCCAAATGGAAGACTAGAAAGTCATCTTTTTGGAAAAGTGGCAAAAACAGCCCCGGCTGCCCATAATTGGGTTACACTTAAGCTCAGGTGGCGAGTTTGACCCCCGTACTCTCAAAAGCGGCAACTCGCAAAACAGGCAGTTAGGACATTTAGGAAGGAGAAAAGGCACATGACTACGAACAAATTGATCCTGTTCGCTGCCCTTGTGTCCGCGCTCGCCTGCGGAGCGTTCGCGGACGACTGGAAGACTTCCGGAAAGAACCCCCAACGCAACGGACAATCCGCGGATTTCGGGCCGGACTCGCCCACCTTGGCCTGGTCCGGCGGACGATATTCGATGAACGCCTGGCCGGCATTCATTGAGGGGCAGCGCCTCTTCACCATTCGCCAGCAGACCTGGCCGGGCGAATCGCACAACGATGCGTTCCTCGTGGCCATGAACATCCACACCGGTGCGGAGCTATGGGTCCGGGCGGTCCCTCCTTATCCCGGCGGTTGGGTGCCGTGGATTGCCGGCGTGAACGACGGAAAGGTGTATGTCTCGCGCGGCGGCGCCTCGTTCGCCCCGCTCTATGCGTATAGCGTTGAAACCGGGCAGATCCTCTGGACCTCTGAGGAAGACATTGACGCGCGGCCCTACGACGGCGTCGTCTTCGCGCCCAACGGCGATCTCATTATCGGCAGCTTCACCGACATCTGGCGCATCAGCGGCGAAGACGGCGCCACCGTTTGGCGGTCCGACCGCATTTGTTCCGCCGCCGGCAGTTGCGGTGCGGCCCTTTATGGCGACGCCGTTTACATCGCCGACCTGGCCTCCGGCGGCCACGCCATCGTGCGCTACAATTTGGCCACGGGCGCCCTCCAATACGCCGGCGATACAATGCCGGGCCTTGTTATGCAGAACACGCCGTTTTGCGGTCCGGACGGGACCATCTACCTGTCACGCACCCAGAACAATCCCGTGTATGACTACTTATACGCCTTCACAGATACCGGCTCGGCGATAACCCAGAAATGGAGCGTGCCCGCGGACTGGACGGTGGCCTCGGAGTTCGGCATCGGGCCCGACGGCTCGATCTACATGCTGAAACCCGGCTACGAGTTCGTCCGCCTCAATCCCGCCGACGGCAGCGTCATCAACAGCGCCGGCTACATTCCCTCGCCCGATATCTTCATTGCGCGCATGGCCATCGATGCAGCCGGCCGCGTGTATCTGGGGAACGGCAGCTACGAAGACGGCCGACTCTACGCGTTTGATGCCGACCTGACGCTCCGCTGGCAAACTTCCGTGACGGACATCAACATTGGCGGCCCCGCGCTCGGCGCCGGCGGCACGCTGATCGTGTGTGGCGTCGGTACGGATATCCGTGCCTACCGGACGGCGCGCGGCGATATGAACTGCGACGGCTCGATAAACGTGTTCGACATCGACCCCTTCATAGTGGCCCTGGTCGACAGGCAGGCCTACCTGGAGATGTACCCGTCCTGCAACGTCATGTACGCCGACGTGAATGCCGACGGGGAAGTGAACGTTTTCGACATCGACCCCTTCGTCGAAGTCCTCACAAACGGTTGATGGATCGCTTTGAAGGTGTTCCTTCAAGCGAAAGCCGGGCGACCGCGGCCAGCCACCACCGGTTGCCCGGCAACTTTATAATCGCTGCTGAACCCGGCGAGGACTCCCGGGTTCAAGCGTCGGCCGAACTCCACCATCCACCGTCCACCGTCCATGCCGCGTTGTGCCTCGCGCCTGCGGCTACTAGAATCCGCTGATCGCAAGGCTTGGAGTGATTTCATGCCCGATGAGCAGAAAAAGATCGTTGTCGATGACGACTGGAAAGCTGAAGCGCGGCGCGAAAAGGAGCGGCTGGCCGAACAGCAGCAAGCCGCGGCGCACGAGCTCATGCCGGAGCCGTCGTTCGCTGAACTGGTGAACCTGATCGCCATTCAGGCGATGGTGGCCCTCGGCTTGGTGGGCGGGCCGGGCGGCGAGCGCATCCCGCCCAATCTCGAGGCCGCCAAACACTTCGTAGACATGCTGCAAGTGCTGGAGGAAAAGACCAAGAACAACCTGACGCCCGAAGAGAAGCGCGCGCTGGACGCGACCCTGTACGAGATGCGCATGCGCTACGTGCAAATGGCCGGCGGTCCAATCGGTCCCGCGCCGTCCGCCCCGGGGGTGTGACGGTAGCCGCGGCGGCGGGCGATAATGCGTGTAATGGTAGGTGTGATGGCGGGTGCCATGCCCAAGCTGTAAGTGCGGGCATGCCCACTAACAGCTTGGCGGCCTGAATTAAGGATGCAGAATCAAAAATGCAGACTTCCGACGCATCCCCGCCACACTCCAACTGCGATACCTCTGAATTCGAAGCCGCGCCCGATCGCGAACGCCGCAGCCGCGGCTATCGCTGGCTGATACACCTGGGCCTGCCGGCCTCAGTCAGCCTGGCGGTGCACATCGTGCTGTTCGGGCTGCTCGCGCTGAAGACGTGGCAGGTCGTCGCATCACACGCGGCAGAATTCAATGAATATGCCGCCGGCGTGATCCAAACGCCGGACCAGAACACCCTGCCCGCGCTCGATTGGACCCCACCCACCCCACTGGCCGAATTGGAAAAGCCGACCGCCATCCCGGACCTGGGCAGCCTGGATTTCAGCCGCGTCGCGCCGCTCGAGCCCGGCGCGCTTGGAACCGGCCCAAACCTCGGCCCAGCCTCGGACGCCATGGGCCTGGGTGATCTGGGCACCGGCTCGCTGAGCCTGCTCGGCACCGGTGGCGGCGTCGCAGGCGGACCTGGCAGCGGCGGCTTCGGCAGCTCCTTCGGACAACGCGGCAACCTGGGGCAGGCCGGCGTGTGGAACGTCTCCGTCCCGGCCAACCGCATCGTGTACGTCATCGACTACTCCGGCTCGGTAATCGTCGCGGTCGATGAACTCAAACGCGAATTGAAGCACTCCATCGGACGGTTGCGCCCGACGCAGCTTTTTGAAGTCATCCTGTTTTACGGCGAAGGCGCGGGCGGGCAGGAACTTTCCAAAGCGGACGCGTTCGGCTCGCAGCTTCAGCCCGCGACCGAAGAAACGCGGCGGAAGTTTTTCCAGTGGCTGGACAGCAAATCGCCGCGCGGCGCAACCGACCCGCTGCCGGCCCTGAAACGCGCCCTGGCGCTCAAGCCGCAGGCGATTTTCTTCTTCTCCGACGGCTTTTTTGATGATTCCGTGTGCGATGAACTGACCCGCGCTAACAAGAGCGTCGGGGCAAAACTGGTGTGCTTGGTTTTTGACGAAATCCTGCTCCAGGACACCAGCAGGTTGCCACGCGAAACCGAAGGCGCCCGCCGCCTGCGGCGCATCGCCGAGCAGAACGGGGGACAGTGCAAAATCGTCACTGCCAACGACCTGCCATAGCCCCGGAACGACGTGATAAGGTGATTAAGTGATAGGGTGATAGAGGACGATCTGCGGCCCCCCTTATCACTCTATCACTTTGTCACCTTATCACTCCGGACTCGTCGCAGCAGCCCCCGCATTTCTTCAAGGAAGCGTCGCCGACTGAAGCGCTGCATCGCCGCGTGCATCGCCACCGGGTCGAACGCGGTCGATTCGACTCTCCGCATAGCCTCGATCAGCGCATCCGCGTGTTGCTCTCCGAACAAAACTCCCGTTACCCCGTCACTGACCGTTTCGGTCGCCCCGCCCACTCCGTACGCGACCACCGGGCAGCCGTGGGCCATGGCTTCCACCGGCACGATGCCGAAATCCTCTTCGCCCGGAAACAGCAGCCCACGCGTCCGCCGGTAACAGTCCGCGATTACCTCAGGCATCTGCCAGCCCAGCCACGTGATGTCGCCCTGGCCGCGCAGCCCCGATTGCCCGCGCAAGCGCTTCACCTCGGGCCCCTCGCCAATCACGACCAGCCGCCGTCCCAGCCGCGTGCACGCCTCCACAGCCAGATCCAGCCGCTTGTACGGCACATGATGGCCGACGCACAGGTAGAAATCCTCCCGCGCCTCGCGCGAAGGCTCGGCCGGCAGATCGACCGGCGGGTAAACGACGACGCTGTCGCGGCCATAGTCGCGGCGGATGCGGGCCGCCACGTGCCGAGAGTTGGCTACAAACTGATCGACGCGCCGAGCCCCCGCCGCATCAATCCGCCGCGCCAGCGCGGTCGAGAGGAGAAACGGGACAACTTGCGTCAGCGGCAGCGTCCGACAGTACTGCCGCCGCAACTGCTCGTCCCACGCGTAGCGCATCGGCGAGTGGCAATAGCAGACCACCTTGCTGCGCGGGTGCGGCCGCATGGCTTTGGCCACGGCGGCATCGGAACACACCACCAGATCGACCTCCGGCAGCCGCATTGAACGCGCGGCCAGGGCCAACAGGGCCAACAGCTTGGGGTAGTAGCGACGCACGCCGGGCAGGCGATTGAGAATTGAAGCTCGCACCGGCGGCCAGCCCTGACAAATCTCCTGCGGGTCGTGAATGAGGGTGTAGATCGGCGCGCCGGGCAGCAGTTCGCACAGTGCTTGCAGCACCTTCTCCCCGCCGCGCAGGCGCACCAGCCAGTGGTGCGTGAGGACGGCCGAGCAGTTCAGCGGCGCGGCCGACGTTTCGGCTGGGACGATCGAGGGCCGGTAGGCGGCGGAAAGCTGGCTCATGAATGCGGATGATATCCGCTGGCGGCCAGCGCGGGGTTATGGTTTTACACTGCCCCTCATGTGAACCGGCCTAGCAGCCAATCCCGAAACGGCTCATAGCTCGTGCTCATCCGCTCGTACTGTTCCGGCCGGCTCTCCAGTCCGGCCAGACTCGGCGGGACCGGCGGGTCCAGGCCGATCAACGAGCGGATTTCCTCCGGGAACTTGGCCGGATGTGCGGTTTCAACCGAAACGGCCAGCGCTTCCGCGGCGGAGGGGTTCTCGCTTATGTAGGCCTCCAGCCCGGCCCAACCGACCGCGCCATGCGGCTCGAGTAGCGTGTTGTGCTGCTCGTAAGCCGCCTGGATCATCATGCGCGTTTCATCGTCACTAATGCTGATGGCGTACAGATCGCGCCGCATCTGTTCCATATCCGGCTGTTCGCGCAGCACCCCGGTCTCGTCCATCATCCCGCCGTAAACGTCCACGAGCCGCGCCAGGTTCGACGGATGTCCCACGTTCATCGCGTTGGAGATGCACACGCGCGAGGGCGAAATCTTCCGATACCTGCCGCTGCTCAGGAATAGCGGCACCTCATCGTTCGCGTTGGTGGCGATCACCAGCCGCGAAATCGGCAGGCCCATGCGCCTCGCAATCACCGCGCCCATCATGTCGCCGAAATTGCCCGACGGGACGCTGAACACGATAGGCTCGCGCGCGGCTACATCCGCCAGGTTGATGTAGGCATAAACGTAGTAGACCGATTGCGGCAGCAGGCGCCCGATGTTGATCGAGTTGGCCGACGTCAGCCGAATGTCGCGCAAGGCCGGGTCGGCGAAGGCGCGCTTGACCAGCGCCTGGCAATCGTCGAATTTGCCGTCGATGCCGATAGTGGTCACGTTGCCGCCGATGGTCGTCATCTGCTTGCGCTGCCGGTCCGAGACTTCGGCCGGCGGAAACAGCACGACCACGCGGACGCGCGGCACGCCGTGATAAGCATGTGCGACCGCGCTACCCGTATCGCCGGAGGTCGCGGTCAGAATGACCAACTCGCCCGCCTGCTGGCGCATGAGCACACTCATCCAGCGGGCCATCATGCGCGCGGCGAAGTCCTTGAACGAAGCAGTCGGCCCGCGATCCAGACGCATCAGATAACGCCGGCCGGTGACGCGCTCCAGCGGTACGTCGTAATCGTAAGCGTCATCGCACAAGGCCCGTAGCGTCGCGTCGTCGAACGTGCCATCCGCATATGGGCGCAACACTTCGTAAGCCACGTCCGCGTAAGGTCGCCCGCGCAGCTTGGCCATTCCGGCGAGGTCCAGCGGCGGAAAGCGGTCCGGCATAAAAAGCCCGCGGTCGGCGGCCTGACCTTGCAGCAAAGCCTCGGCCAAGCTTACGGGCGCGACCTGGCGATTCGTGCTGTAATACTGAATCTGCTCGTGCATGCCGCGAGTATACGCGGCAAAGGTGCCATGCCCAAGCTCCAAGCGCGGGCATGCCGCCAGGTGTTGTGTGTGAAAGGTGGCAGGTGGGAAGGACAGAGGCCGCGCAATCCACGGCCTGCTGGCGATCTGGGGCATCCTGGCGACATTCCGGCTCGACACGAGCCGGCTCTGCTACCGAATGAACCACCCCTCGCGGTCGGCGGGCATGCCGCGCGGGGCTGCACCACCGGGATCGCGCTCCTTCTGACGTGCCGCCGCGCCCTTATCCGCCAGCGCGATGGCTCGGGCGGCGGCACGCAGCGGCAGCAACCGGTCATCCGCATCGTCCCCGTCGTGCGTGAACGTGCGATAGCTTATAGCGACGCGCGACCCGGCCGTATCCCGCCAGATCTCGACAATCCGCCCCTCCTGCGGCAGGTCAAGCGACGAGCAAGTCTCAATCTCCAAGTACCCGCCGCGATCAATCACGCGATTGCGATGCACGTGCCCGCTGATGTACAGGACCACATTCGCGTACTGCCTCAGCACCTCCCGCAGCTCCTCGCCCGTGACCTCCACGCCGAAGTCCGCGCGTATCGTCTGGCTCGGATGGTGAGCCGCGACTACAACCAACCCATCCCGCGCCGCGGCGGCCTCCAACTCGGCCCGCACAAATTCAAGCTGCGTTCGCGACACCGCACCATCGTGGCAAAGCTGACCCGGGAACTGGGCCGTACGGTCCGTGGTATCAAGGCCAATCAGCCGCAGACCAGGCGCGGGGCTCAGGCTGTACCACGTCGGCCCATCGGCCGCTGCAAACCCATGTCCGGCCGGTGGGCTGAGCGTGTCGAACATCGTCGCAGTTAGATGTGCTTTGCCGAAGTAGGCGCGCTCCGGGTTCGGTTGCAGGTAACTGGGGCACTCAAGCAATAGCGGTGGACCGGGGTGCGCAGGCGTGATCCGCCCGTGGGTGAAGGAGGCCAGCGGATCGAGCCATGTGGGCAGCAGCCAGCCGGGACGATCGGGCGCCGGCAGTGGCGCCAGCAGCCGGCCCGGTTCGACCTCCAAGATCGGAAACACGCCTAGCGCGTACACGTCGTGATTGCCGAACAAGGTGTACCAGGGGATGGTGGGCGCATCGCCGTGTGCGCCAGTGCGGTATAGCCCTTCCGCGACGAAGACTGCGTACGGATCGAGCTCCGGCGGCGGGCATTGGTCCGCGCGGCGGTCATCGGGCCCCGAAAGCGGGTTGATTAGCCCGCCGTCCATGATCTGCGCCAGCCATTGCAATTCGTTCGATTGCGCCTGCTCGCACGCGTCTCCGGTGTGTAGCAGGAAATCAACCCGCGTGCCGCCGGCGTGGATGCGGTTCACCGCGCGTATCAGGCCGTCCATCAGTTGCGTCGAATATGCTTCGTAAGGCCGCCAGGCGGAACGCGTGAGGGCGTGTGCGCCGGCGAACCGGGCCGGCGACAAAGTATCATTCAAATGCGTATCGGTTATGTGGGCGAACCGCGCCACCAGCTTCAGGCCCTCGGGACTCTGATCCTGGCCCTGCTCGGCAGGCAGCAACGAACCGGGGTCGACTTGGCAACCGGCCGGCAGCACGAGCAGCAACACCGCCGTAGCCAAAATCAGGCGTCGTCCGCCCATCGAGGAATACTCCGCGCACAGGCCGCGCCACTCGGCCCTTCTGACCGCAATATATAGCGCTGCCGTGCCTCTGTCAGGACTTGTCGGCTTAGGTAAACTCGCGTCAGGCGGTAACCCGCGCATGTCCGGCCGGTACAATGGGCGGCGGTCGTGCGCGCCGGCCGCTGTTCGGCTGCCCACGTGTTGGCGGTCCGCTGGGTATCGCGTGCGAGCGGTTCTGGCATTACGCTTTCAGCCGACGTGTAATAGGGAGTTCTGCATGGGTGCGAAGAAAAGACTGGCCGTACTGCTGTGCCTGGTTCTGTTTGTACCGGCTGCGCTATCTCAGGGCCCGCGTCGTCCGCCTCGGGAGCATGATGCCCGGGATTTTGATGCACCACCGCCCCCGCCGCCGGCCGGCATCTGGCCGACCGATCGCATGATGTATTTGTTCATCGACCGCATGACGGAGGAACTCGGTAAGACGTACGGCTTTGATGAGGAACAGTTGCACCAGACGCGCGAGCTGTGGAAAGACGAATTCCCCGTCTGGCTGAACGAACATCGCGAGGAAATTCAGCAGCTCACTAACGAGTACATCGAGGCCCTGCTGGACGACAAACCGCCCGACCCCGAATTCGTCGCCGACTGGGCGCAACGCGTGTTGCCCCTGGTAGACGAGTTCGCCGAGCGCTGCGAAACCGTCGGCGAGCAGATGCGCCCGTTTCTGACCGAGGATCAGCAACTCACGCTGGACGGCCAGTTGGCCGGTTTTCGCGTGGGCATGAAGTACCTCAACCAACGCCTGGTGGGCTGGGCCGAAGGCGGCTTTGATGCCGAAACCGAGTGGCATCGCAGCCCGGCCTTCAAACCGAGCGAGGACGCGCGAAGCAAAGAGATGGCCCGGGAGGCCCAAGAGGCGGAAATCGCAGCCCGCGGCGGCGTGCCGAAATCAACCGGCGAAGCCGGCGGCGCGGCAGGCGATGCCGCCGAGGCCGCGCGCGACACCGGCCGCTCGGCCGCCAGCAGCCGGCCGGCCGGCGATGATTGGGCAAAGTACGTCGAGGACTTCATTCGCCGCTACCAGCTCAACGCCGAGCAGCAGGCCACTGCCCACAAATACCTGCGCACTCTTCAGGATCGGCGCGACGCCTTTTTGCGCCGCAATGCAAGCGAACTGGAAAAAGCCCGGCGAGCGGCCGCCAATCCGCGCAGCGAAGCGCAGCGCAGCCGGGCCGAGGAACAGTTGCAGCGCCTGAATCGGCCGCTGGACAACATGTTCACGCAGCTCAAGGAAAAACTGGATTCGATCCCCACGCGCAAGCAGCGGGCGGAAGCCGGCGGCAAGGCCGAAGCGCAGGACAAAACTCGCGGCGCTTCAGCCGTCGGCAAGGCCGTGAAGCCCTGAAACCCCTCGGCCGCAGCCGTTACAAGCCTGAAGTGAGCAGGGCCACCGCCGGAAGCGGTGGCCCTTGCGTTATGGCCTTATTGCCTCGGGGTCGCCTTACTTCCTATTTCTTGCTCTTGTCGGGATAAGGCGGCGGGGGCGGGATATCCATGGGGTTTTCACGGTAACGCCTGGTCACGTTCTCAATGGCCGCGTCGAGCTGGGCATCCTTGCCGGCCAGGACGTCGCCCGGCATGTTCTGAACCTCGATGTCCGGATTGACACCGCGGCCCTCAATCAGCCATTTGCAATCCAGGCCGTACAGCCCGAACTGCGGCGGCGTAACTGACCCGCCATCGACCAGGTCCTGGTGCGGCTCGATGCCGATCGCCCCGCCCCAGGTGCGCATGCCGATGATCGGCGCGAGCTTCTTGATCTTGATGGCCTCGGCGAAGAACTCGCCGTTCGAACCGGTGTCCTCGTTTATGACGACCGCCCACGGACCGTGGAAACAGCGCTCCGGGTCGCGCATGCACTTGCCTTCGCGTGGCTGCGTCAAGCCCCAAAGCCGGCGCTCTAGGCGGTCGATAATCATGTCGCCCGTGAACCCGCCGCCGTTGTAGCGCTCGTCTACAATGAATCCCTTCTTGTAGTACTGCGGATACCAGTACCGGGCGAACTCGATCAGTCCGCCCCTGCCCATGTCAGGAATATGAACGTAGCCCACTTCGCCGTTGGTCATCTTCTCGACATAGGCCCTGTTGTTCTCGACCCACTCGCGATAGCGGATGCGGTTCTCGCTGGCGATCGTCTTGACGCGCCAGGTCTGCGCGCCCTCCGCCGCCGGCTTGTCGTTGTAAGTCAGCGTTACGACCACGTTCGCCTTGTTCTGTAAGAACTCGAACGGGCTGGCATTCGTGTGGACCTCATCACCGTCGATTGCGATCAGATAGTATCCGGCCTTGACCGGGCATCCGGGCTCGTCCAGCGGCGAGCGCTCCTGCGGATCGCCGGGCGTACCGGGAATGATGCGCGCGATCTTGTAGTACTTCGCGCCGGGCTCAACGGCAAACTCCACGCCCAGCAAACCCGTTGAAGCTCTGCGGCCGGAGCGCTCCAGGTCCCCGCCGGAAACGTACGTGTGCCCGACGTTGAGTTCGGCGATCATCTCCCCGATCAGGTAATTCAAGTCGCTCCGGTCGCCGCAAAATGCCACGAATTTGCGGTACTTTTCGCGCATCGCCGGCCAATCCACGCCGTGCATGCCCGGATCGTAGAACCAGTCGCGCTGGATGCGCCAGGCCTCATCGAACATCTGCAGGAACTCGGCCGGGCGGTCGACCGCGATCTTGATCTTGCCGAGGTCAACTTTGCCGTCACCCACTTTGGCTTCCTTGCCCACATCGACGACGCCATACGTGCTGCCGTCCCGGTAAACCAGCTTCTTGCCGTCGGCTGACTGGTGATAATTGGCAATACCTTTGATGAGCCGCTTGGCTTCCTTCTTCTCCAGGCTGTAGTGATACAGATCAAGCTTGCCGCCCGTGCGGTCGGTCACCACCTGGTACTTCTCGAATTCCGGCTCGTCCTTGCCCAGGTACAGGAAACCATCCTTCGTGGCCTCGAGCCGGAAGTAATTGCCGGCCGGAACGCCGTCGGCCGCCAGAACACGCCGCTCCAGGCCGTCCAGATCGATCCTGACTTCAACGCCCTGCTTACCTTTCTTCTTCTCGGCCGGCTTGGATTCCTCGGCGTTCTCTGCCTTGTCCTCGCCCGCCGCCTCATCTTTCGGCTTCGGCTCTCCCTTCACCTCTTCGGCCGAGTCCTTCGGATAGAAGGGCGAAGTGTCGTCCGCCTTCAGAACCACGACGTACGGCTTGCACATATTGATGAATATGTGGTTCTGATCCTGGAAGCACATGATGGGCTCGAACGTGCGGTTCGAAAGGAAGTACAGGTAGCGGCCCTGCGGGTCGAACGACGGGCTCCAACTCGTCGCCTGGTCATTGGTGAGGCGATAGCTCTTCTTCTCCGCCAATGAGTACAGAAAGATGGCGTCATTCATGCTCTGTTCCATCTTCGTGTACGCCACCCATTGGCTGTCCGGCGACCAGACATAGTCCTGAATGCCCCAACGCTCCCAGGCGTCGTCGTAATCAGCCTGGCCGATCACGTTCAGCTCGCCAGTTGCCGCGTCAACCAGGTTGAGCTTCAAGAACTTGTCGGCGAATAGCAGGTATTTGCTGTCCGGCGACCATTCCAGGTGCATGCGGAAGCCCAGCCCGCCGCGCGTGAGCTGGCGCTCGTTTTCGCCCTTCTGGTCTACCAGCCACACCTCTTCCTCGCCCATGCGATCCGACAGGAACGCGATCCAGCGCCCGTCCGGCGACCAGGCGCATTCCTTCTCACGCGAACCGGGGGCTTTCGTGAGGTTAACCGGCTCACCGTCCTCGACCGGGAAGTTGATGATCTCGCCGCGAGCTTCCAGCAGCAGCCGCTTGCCGGTCGGCGACAGGCGGAACGCCCCGCTGCTCGGCCTGACGTCCACGAACTCCGGCCGCATGCGCGTCAGGTCGCTGGGAATTTCGACCGGCACCATGCGCGTCTTGCCGGTCTTCAGGTCCAGCAGGTACAGCGATTCTCCATATTGATAGACGATCGCGTCTGGCCCGATCGAGGGATACTTGACGTCATAATCCTTGTATTTCGTGAGCTGCTTGATCGTGCCGTCCTTGGTTTCGTACTTGTAAAGGTTCAGCGTCCCGAACTCGCGATCCGAGGCGAAGTAGATCGCGTCGCCCTGCCACATCGGGAATACCGAGCTGAAGTCGCAGTCGCAAATGATGCGGTAATCGCGCTTTTCCAGGCTGCCCATCCAGATGTCGGGCGCCATGCCGCCCTCGTAGCGCTTCCAGGTCGCATGCTCGCGCGTGATGCGGTTGTACGCGATCTGCTTGCCGTCCGGCGAGATGGCCGTCAGTCCGGCCCGGTCCACCGGCAGCGCCTCGGGCAGCCCGCCCTCGATCGAAACGCGGTACACCTTCTCGCCGCGGAACGGATACTCGAAATTAGAGCGGAAAACGACGGACTTGCCGTCCGGCCACCATTCGAGCATGCGCTCGCTGCCGGGGTGAAACGTCAGCCGTTTTGGCACGCCGCCGTTGGCGGGCATGACGTAAATATCTGCGCCGCCGTCGTACTGGCCGGTGAAAGCGATCCACTTGCCGTCTGGCGAGAATTTGGCCCAGATTTCCGTGCCGGAATCATTCGTGATCCGCCGCGCCTCGCCGCCGGCGCTCGGCACGAGCCACAGGTCGTCCTCATAGGTGAACACGATCTTGTCCCCGTGTACGTCGGCCATGCGCATCAGATGGCTTTCAGCCAGAGCGGGCACGGCTAGGGCCGCGACGATCAGTACCAGCGTGGCGCAACTTGCGAATCTCGACAAAGCAAACCTCCTCATGTTCGGTGTTACAACGTGCGAAGTAGTCTGGCCGAAAGTGCGGCCGCGGGGAAGGGGCGAGCATATAAGCTGGGGCGGGGGAATGTGGGAAAATGTCGCGTGAGTATCGCGTCGAGCTTAGCTTGCGCGATGCGGCATTAGGTTTTAAAGCTGGCGCCCTGGACCGCTGCGATGCCGCTGAACGTCCCGTAACCGGACGTCCGGCGAACAACCGCTACGCGGCGGCTTTGGGGCAGCGTGTCAAGCGGGCCATCACAAGCATGAACAGGGCCAACACCGCAAAGCCCAGCAGGCCGTACCAGTTCATCAATCGCGCGACCTTCTCAGGATCTTCACCCGATCCGATCAGCTTGGACGGCATGTCGAGCTGGTTCAGCTCGTTCACGGCCTTCGCCCAACCCCGCAGGGCGAGGTTGATCACGCCCAGCAGGGCCGCGCCGACTATGAACCCGGAGGCTATGAACAAGCCCTTATGGTGCCGGGCCTGCCGCGTAGCCTCGTCGCGCGCTCCCCATTTCACGGCGGCGGCAATGAGCGCACCCGCCAGCAGTGGCAAAGTCAGCGCCAATGGCAAGAACATTCCTAGCCCGAACGCCAGCGGCGAGATGCCCGCGACCTGAACGGCCAGCGCAATCACGGCCCCAACGCCATAAGCCAGCCACGGCGCCTCTCCGTCGCCGAGAATGCTCAGCACCGCGCTTTTCATCAGATTCGCGTGCGGGGCCGGTAAAACCGTGGCTGAGCCTCTGCCCTCGAAGCCTCCGCTCCGCGCGGCCAGCATGATTGTCGCCGCGACCACGGCGCAGGCCAACGCGCAGGCAGGAATGCAGCTCCAGGCGATCTTCTTCGGGCTGGCGCCGCACCCATGGCCCACCTTGAACTCATTCATCAGGGAACCCGCGACGGAAAACGCCGAGGCCGCGACGCCGCACACCAACAACACCCCAAGCTGGCCAGCCGGGCTGCCGCTCAGCCCCGTGCTCAACAGCACCAGCGGCACGATGAGGATGGCCGTGACTGTCACACCCGAAATCGGCGGCGCCCCAGCCCTGGTCGTTGCCCAGCCCGAAACGACAGTGAACAGGAACGAGATCAGCAGCGCCAAGACAACCGCGGCCAGCGTAAGCGTTGCGCCGTTCGGGACGTCCTTGAAGGCGAAGAAGTAGCAATAACCGGCCATCACTGCGGCGGCGACGATCCCAATCAGTCCCAGCGCCGGATAGCTTATGTCATTGTCCGTCCGCTCGAGCACCATCGAAGAACCACGCTGGCGGAAGCGCCCGATTAACGCGCTGCCTAGCGAGCCGGCCATCCCCCCGCTGCGCTTTAGGACCCCAAAGGCGCCGGCTGCGAATATGCAACCAATACCCATGTTCCTGGGAATGTTGTTGAAGATCGCATCGCTCGCGGTGCTGTTGATCGCCGGATTGAGCTGCTGCAAAGCGCCGAGATCAAGCTGCGACAAAAACGGCACGACCACCAGCAGCGACAGCATCGAACCTGCCACCATCGCGGCCACGTAGCGCAGGCCGATGATGTAACCCAGGCCGAGGAATTCCGCGCCGGTCCCCATGGCGACGAACGCCTTGAATTTGACTGTCAGACTATACCACCAGTCGCCCGGGCCCCCTGGAAGAGCCAGGCTCTGGAAGCTGCGACCCACCCATTGGCCGGCCTTGTCACCTGCAACGGCCTTCTCCACCCAGGTTATGTCCAGCTTGCCGGTCGTGAACGTCTCGGACCACAGCCGCAGCATGCTCGCGCAGACCGCCCCTGCGCCGGCCAGAAGAGAGGACAGCACAAAAACGAACGTATGCGTTCTGCCGCCCTGCCCGGCGGCCAGGATGGCGTTGGTCGCGGCGGCCTCGGGAAAGGAGTGCTCGCCGCGTGTTTGTCTGAGGAAGTAGCGGCGCAGCGGCACCATGAAGACTACGCCGAGCGTCGCCCCCAAGAATGGAATCAGAAAGATATGAAGGAAAATCGTCGGGCTGCCCAGGTCCAGCTTGTCCTGCAACCCGAGCAGGTAAATGGCCGGCATCGCGAAAACCGTGCCTGCGGCAACCATACTGGCTGTACTCCCGATCGCCAGCAAGTTGACATTCTCGGCAGTCGCGCTGCGCCGCAATCCCAGGCGCAACAGGAAACCCGAGAGGCCGACCGCCAGGATGGAAATCGGGATGGCCGTGGCGAGGATCTGGCCCGTCTTGAGCGCCAGGTATGTAGCAATCATCGAAAACAGAACGTTGGCGAGCAGACCGAAGACAATCGCCCGCGCGCTCAACTGGCGCGCGCTTGCGTCCGGTGCAGAAACGCGCGGCACGCCCTGCTCGTATGCCGCAGGACCGCGGATTGTGGGGCTCGCGACAGTTGGGATGGCGACCGCCGGCCCCGTTTGGCGCTGGTCAACTTGCGGCGGCGCGGCCGTGGGAGAAGCTACCGCCTGCTTGAGGTTGTCTTCGATACTTCCGGACTGCTGGGTCTGAATCTCGGACCGGCCTGCCATGCTCGTTCCCTTTCTCCTGCGACTGCCGAGGAACGGCCATGGCCAGGCTGGCCTATCTAGCCGCCCTCAACCTACTGTCTCCGGCTTTGCCCGCCGGCAGTTCCAGTACACGAATAAGCATAGCGCCAAGAACGCGGCCAGACCGATCCAGTTGTGCATCCGCATGACCTGTGCGGGGTCCGCGCCGGCCTCGATGAAACGATTGTTAATGTCGATGTCGGCCAGCAACTTCTCGCCCCAACTGAAATTCCCGATCAGACTGATCACCACTTCAAGAATCGCCGCTCCGGCAATGAGGCCGGATGCGACCAGGATCCCCTTATCCGTCCGCGCCTTGAGGACCCGTTCGTCGCGCGCCCCGCGTTCCACAAGTTTGGCGACAATGGCGCCGAGCAGAATCGAGGTGTTGATCTCCATCGGCAGGTACATCCCCAGCGCAAACGCCAGCGGACTGATGCCCAGCATCCACAGAATGATCGAGATTACTCCGCCGACACCATAGAGCGTCCAAGGAACGTTGCCGCTGGTTCCCAGGAAGCTATTGAGCGCCGTGGCGATCATGTTCGCTTGCGGCGCCGGCAGTGCATTCGGATGCTCGGGCGAGGGTACGTACCCCGGACTGCGGGCAAAGATCATGATCGTCGCGGTCACGCACGCCGAAGCGAGAATGGACGCGATAATCGCGCTCCATTGAATCCGCCGGGGACTCGCACCGAGCCAGTAGCCCAGCTTGAATTCGGTCACCAGCGTGCCTGACATCGACAGCGCCGTGCATACCACGCCTCCCACCAGCAGCGTCGCCAGCATCCCGCCGTCGCCCTTCTGCAGCCCGGCCGCCAGCAGCGCCGCGGCAGTAATGATGATGGTGGTCACCGTCATGCCGGAAATGGGCGTCGTCGAAATCATCGCGATCGCCCAGGCCGAAACCGTGGTGAAGAGGAAGGTCACCCCCAAGGCAATCAACACGCTGATCGTTGTCAAACGATTCGGACTGGGCATATCCGCAAGCACGAAGAACCGGAAGTAGAACCACAACGCCACGCTCGTCAGCAGGCCCAACAGCAGAATCGTCGAATAACTCATGTCCTGGTCGGTCCGGTCCGGTGTCCCCGCGCTGCCTTTCGACTTCAGCAGACCGCCCAGCGCCTGTGTCAGCGCCGTCGCAATCACCTTACCCATCCGCAGAACCGAAATTATGCCGGCCGCAAAAATCCCGCCGATGCCGATGTTGCGCGGCACAAATTTGAAGATCTGCTCGGCCGTCGTATCGGTGAACTCGGGGTGGTCGTTCAAGCCGTGCAGCGTATCGATGCTGAATCCGCCCAGCAGCGGCACGATCACGAACCATGACAGGAATGAGCCGGCGCAAATGATCGCCGCGTACCGCACCCCAATGATGAACCCCAGCCCAAGGTAATAGGCGCCCGTGCCCATGAAGAACACGGCCTTAACCTTTTCGACCAAGGTGTGGAAGAACGTCGTCGGAAAGGCGAGCATTTTCTCGCCGCCCACGTTGAGCATGCCGGTGGTGAAGGTGCCCGTGAACAGCTTCAGCCCCGTGCACAAAAAGTTGTACACCGCCGCCAGGACAAACGAGGAAACCAGGATCAATCCCTGCTTGCCCTCACCCGCGGCGCCGGCCGCCAGAATCTCATTAGTCGCAGTGCCCTCCGGGAATGGCAGTTTGCCGTGCATTTCCTTGACGAAATAGCGCCGGAACGGGATCAGGAAGAGCACGCCCAGAATCGCGCCCAGAAACGGCACCAGGAAAATCTGCAGGAATAGCTGCATATCTCCCATGCCAAGATTCTGGTTAAGCTTCAGCACATAGATGGCCGGCATCGTAAAGCACGTGCCGCCGGCCACAATGCCCGACGTGCTGCCGATCGCCAGCACGTTGATGTTTTCCAGCAGTGTCGTGCGGCGATACCCCAGCCGCAGCAGCACGCCGGAAAGCGTGATGGACAGGATCGAAATCGGAATCGCGGTTTCGATGCCTGAGCCGGCCTTCAGCGCCACGAACGTGGCGGCCACCGACCAGAGCACGTTCATGATGATGCCGAAGACGATGGAGCGCGTGGTCAGCTCCGGCACGATCACGTGGGGCGGCACCATCGGCACGTATGTTTCGCCCGGTTTCAGCTCGCGGTAGGCATTCTCGGGCAGCTTTGTCTGGATTTCGGGCAATCCCGTCTGAACTTCTGGCGTGCACGCCATCGCAATTTCCCTCACTCTATGGACGATGGGCGGCGCAGCCGCGCCGCCCATAATCAGCATCTCACTTAACTCGAGCCGAGGCTAGCCTAAGTGTCCCCCCTGCCCCAACTCGGGCTTGGCGCGGCGGCAGTCAAAGTAGACGAACACACACAACGCCAGGAACAGGATCAGGCCAAGCCAGTTTTGGTAACGCGCCAGATCGCCCGGGTCGACGCCCGCGTCGACCAGCCGCCCACTCACATCCAGGAACGGCATGATCTTGCCGACCATCTTCTCGGTCCCGTTGACCAGGGTCTTCACGCCCAGGCTGAGTTCATCAATGGCCGTGGTGAAGTTGACCAGCACCTCCGTAATGGCGCCGCCCGCGATCAACCCGGAAGCCAGCAGGATGCCCTTGTTAGTGCGGGCCTTGGCGAGCTGCTCGTTGCGCGTGCTCTTGCTGACCAGCGTGGCCACCACGGCGCCCACAAAAATCGGGGCGTTGATGCTGATATCGAGGTACATGCCCAGACCGAAAGCCAGCGGCGAGATGCCCAAAAGCTGCATGGTCAACGCCAGCACCACGCCGACGCCATACAGCATCCAGGGCGGCTGCCCCGTCCCCAGGAAGCTCTGCAGGGCGCCGGCCATCATGTTGGCCTGCGGCGCCCGCAACGCGTTATCACCCGTGTACCCGGGCTGGTAACTCAGGACCATGATCGTGCCGCACACCAGCACCGCTGAAAGTAGCGAGCCGCCCAGCGCCAGCCAGGTGATCCGCTTCGGGCTGGCCCCCAGCCAGTAACCCATCTTGAAGTTCGTGATCAGGCCGCCCGCCATCGACAAGCCGGTGCACACCACGCCGCCCACCAGCAGAACCGACAGCATCGCCATCTCGCCGCGCGGCAGTCCGAACGCCGCCAGCAACACGGCCGTGATGATGATCGTCGTAACCGTCATGCCGGAAATGGGCGTGACTGAGATCATGGCGATGGCCCAGGCGGACACCGTCGTGAACAGGAAGGTCACCACCAGCGCCAGAACGACGGAAACGAATGTCAGCCAGGTGGCGTTGGGCATTTGGGCGAATACCACGGTGCGGAAGAAAATCGCCATCGCGATCACCACCAGCAGGCCGATCCCGAACATCGCGCCGTAGCTGATATCCTCATCCGTACGGTCCGTTGCCGTGCCGCCCCCCTTGCCCGAGAAGAGCACGCCGAAGGCCTGCCGCAACGCCGTCACAATCACGCCCCCCATCTTCAGGATCGAGATCAGGCCGGCGGCAAAGATCGTCCCGATGCCCATCTGCCGCGGGATGTTGTACCAAATGTCGTGGGCCGACGTCGATTTCACGTCCGGGTTGATCCCTTGCAGTTGTTCGAGTGGCAGCGAGCCGAGCAGCGGCGTCATGACCAGCACCGACAGCAACGACCCGGCCAGGATGATCGAGGCGTACCGCAGACCGATGATGAACCCCAGCCCGAGGTAATACGCACCCGTGCCCATCGAGACGACGGCCTTTACTTTTTCCGTCAGATCGGCGAACAGCCCGGTTGATCCGAAAGCCAGGACTTCGGTCGGCGCCTTCCCCACGGGCTTCAGATGCGCCAGGCCGGTGGTGAATACGTCCCCAAACAGTCGCAGGGCCGTGGCCGCGAACGTGTAGATCGCGGAAATAATGAAGGAGTAGATCAGGATGAAGGCCTGCGTAGTGCTGCCGGAGGCGCCGGTTACGAGAATTTCGTTGGTCGCAGTCGCCTCGGGGAAGGGCAGCTTGCCGTGCATTTCCTTCACGAAGTAGCGCCTGAACGGAATCAGGAACAACGCCCCCAGGATCGCGCCCAGAAACGGAACGAGCGAGATCTGCAGGAAGAGCGAGAGGTTCCCGATGTTCAGGCTTTCCGGCGAGTTCAGCTTGAGGATGTAAATCGCCGGCATCGTGAAGCACGTCCCGCCGGCCACATAGCCCGAGGTCGTGCTGATCGACAGGGCGTACATGTTTTCGAGGATCGAGCTGGCCCGTCTGCCCGTCTTGAGCAGGAACCCCGACAAGCCCACCGCCAGAATCGAGATCGGAATGGCCGTCTCGATGCCCTGCCCGGCCTTCAAGGCCAGGAACGTGGCCGCCACCGAGAAGATGACGTTCATCAGCAAACCGAAGATGAACATCCGCGGCGTCAGCTCGGGCACCCGCATGCTCGGCGGGATCATCGGCACGAATTTCTCGCCGGGCTTCAGTTCCCGATAGGCGTTCTCCGGAAACTTTGGAATTCGAGTCTCTTGGGCTTCGACTTGGGCCTGCTGTGCCATATGCATTTTCCCTTCTTGGCTGGCCAGGCGCAACGGCCCGCTCGATAGGCACGCCGCGTGGTGGCCGATCAGTTCAGGCCGCTCAGGATACCCAGCCGGCGACCATCACGGAAGGACCGCGCCAAAACCCGCACACTCGGACCAACCAAGTAGCAGAGCCGGCTTGTGTCGAGCCGGAACTTGACCGAACGGCCCGCAAAGGCCCGGCTCGCTCGCCCGGACCGGAGCCTAAGGTCTCGCACGTCATCGGGCCGACCGCCCGGATGGAATCCAGCAAGTGGCGCTGGCGGGTCTCCGGCGAAGGCGCCTGACGAATGAAGCCATCTCGCGCTCCAGGAGTGCCTGTCGGTACGCCGCCGACGAGTTCATGTCGGCGCCTGTTGCTGCAAACCGAATCCCCCGACACCAAAAGCGCGGTTTTCCACGTTCTCCCGGCACCTCAACTACCGCGGCGCGACCTCCGCTTCACAGTTTCACCCTCAACGGCGCTGCGCCCCGTGGCCCTCCCGCGTGCGTGCATCGCTGGTATGCGCCTATTCGCTGCGGCGCCCCTATTCTGATCTGGGTACGAGCATCGATCCCGATCCGGGCACGAGCATCAATCCTGCGCGTTCCACAAATGCGGCCCACCATGATACCCGCGGTCCCGAGCGCCGGGCTTGCGGCGTGCAGGTTCGACTACCAGGCAGCGGTCAGCCAGCATCCTGCCGTTCAGCGCTGCCGTGGCCGCTTCCGCCTCCTCGACAGTGGCCATCTCGACAAACCCGAACTCTTCGCTACGGCCGCTGTCGCGATCCGCTACCACCTGCGCAAAATTAACAGTTCCGTAATCGGCGAAAAGCGCCTGCAACTGGTCGCTGGTCATGCCCGGACTGAGGTTGCCAACGTAAAGTCTATTTAACATCAGATCACTAAGTCGTCGGAGAGGTCATTAAGAAGCCAGAAAGTCATTAAGTAGTCAGACAGGTCAGTGTTCAGAGAGGTCGCCAAGTCGTCGGAGACAGCCGCCTCATCAGCAAAAGACCGTGCACGTGCGCGAAAGAGCTCACCATACTGCTGCACACGGCCCAGCCGCCGAAACACAATTATAGCCGTCGGAAATTACGCCCCCCTTCGCTAGTCGGGTCACCACACGCCTGCGGCGCCTGTCGAGATTCGCACCGCGCGGCGTACCTGGGCGGGCAGCTTGAGGCCATAAAGGGCTCCGGCCGGTTCTCAGCTCTCAGCTATCGGCTATCTGCCAGAATAGCCGTGGACGGCGTTACACGGCGCGCTCGCGTGCGGCCGGGGCACGCAGTGCTAGCGTCAGAACGGCTGCGACCAGGCACATTACGCCGGCCGTGACGAAAGCGATGTTGTAGTCGCCGAGCGTAAACTCCTTCTCCACCAACGCTCCGGCGGCGTCCTTCACAAAGTACGGAACCTTGTCCGCCACGCGCATCAGCCAGGCCGCCAGGAACGGGCCAAACAGCCCGCCCGCGCCGTAGGCCGTGAACATCCAGCCGTAGTTAAAGCCGATGTGCTTCGTGCCGTAGAAATCGGCAGTCACGGCCGGGAAGAGGGCCAGGTAGCCGCCGAAGCACAGGCCTACCACGCAGATGCCGGTCAGGTAAGCCGGGTAAGCACGCATGTAGTTGAGGCTCAGCATCGCGACGCCGCAGAGGAGGAACATCAGGACCAGCGTGCCCTTGCGGCCCAGGTTGTCCGATACCTTGCCCCACAGAATGCGGCCGAGGCTGTTGAAGATGGCGAGTATCGCGACCGCCATTGAGCCGCGCTCGACCACGCTCATAAAGTTTTCCGCCGAGATCGGCGGAGCGACGGGGGCGAAGGCGAAGGATTGCCAAATGGGCGAAGCCTTCATGATGACCTGCAGGCCGGCCGTGCAGCCCGCGAAGTACGTGATCCACAGCAGCCAGAATTGCGGGGTGCTGAGCATCTGCCGGGGGGTGAAGTCGGTCTTAAGCGAGGTCTTGGCGGCCGCTTGCGGCGGGGTCCAGCCGACGGGCTTGTAGCCGGCGGGCGGATTCCTCAGCAGTTGGGCGCCGATCAGAATCGCGACCAGGAAGATGATGCCCAGAATAAGAAACGTGTTGAACACGCCGAACTTGGGCAGGCTGAAGAGCTTCGCGCCGAACAGTTGATACGGCGTACCGCGGATGAGGCCGGTGGCTAGCGGAGCGAAGAAGAACGCGCCCGCGCCGAAGCCGGCCACCGCTAGGCCGGTGATAAGGCCGCGCTTATCCGGGAACCACTTCACGCAGGTGGCGATCGGGCAGACGTAGGCCGCGCCGATACCAATGCCGCCCAAAACGGCGAAAGTGACGATGAGCCAAATCAGCCCCGGGCCGGCCCCGAAGCTGCCGGTGAAGCGGGCCAGAATCAGGCCCAGGCCGAGAATCAGGCCGCCGACCGTGGCGACAATCCGCGGGCCGAACCGGTCCTGGAAACGGCCGCCGAAAATCACGGCCAGCGCGAAGAAGGCGAGGACGAGCTGGGCGGGTAGGGTGACCTGAGTCTCGGTCCATGACCTGAAGTACTCGCGCAGCGGGGTCTGGAAGACGCTCCAGATGTAGACGGCGCCGAGGCTCACCTGGATGATCAGGGCGCCGATGACGACCCACCAGCGGTTCATAAGGGGGGCGGCCACGCGGGTTTCAACAGGCGGAGGGGCTTGTAGTGTGGTCATGGACGAAACTCCTCTCAGTTCGGTCCTTGGTTGTCAGGTGTCAGAATTCCAACTGACAAACTGACAGCCGACCGGAGCGCCGGAATCTGGCACGGTTCGGTTGGTTGCTTGGTACTGAGACGGGGCGGACCTGGGCAGTACTAAGCGCAACCAGCGAAACGCCTTCCTCGGTTTTTCCGGGGCGCCACGCCCCGCAACGTCCGGATCACGTATTCATTCCGGGGCGACACGCCCCGGCTCTGCTCTGTGATCGCGGGCATGCCAGCGCTTTCCCGCGCGGGCATGCCCGCGCCGCTGCGCGGCTTGCGCATGCCGCCCGCCGCGCTTGGCGCTTGCGCACGGCATTGGCCCGCTGCGCGTGCCAGTGTTCCGCGTGCCGCTTTATGAGCTGCGGAACGGGCCCGGTTCGCGCCCGTTCCGCAACTTTCAGTCCGGCAGTTGAGCCTCCGGGGCGGCACGCCCCGGCTCTGGCTCTCACCTATGCCGGTTTGTCTTACGTATGCCGGCTTGCTTCACTTATTCCGGCTTGTTTTCGATCAGGTGCTGGACCACCGTCGGATCGGCCAGCGTCGTGACGTCGCCGATCTGGTCCGCCTGGTTCTCCGCGATCTTGCGCAGAATGCGGCGCATGATCTTGCCGCTGCGCGTCTTGGGCAGACCCGGGGCCCAGTGAATCACGTCCGGCGTCGCGATCGGGCCGATCTCCTTGCGCACGTGATTGACGAGCTCCTTCCGCAGTGCGTCCGTGTACTCATGTCCCACCTTCAGCGTCACGTACGCGTAGATGCCCTGGCCCTTGATGTCGTGCGGATATCCGACCACCGCCGCTTCAGCCACGGCCGGGTGCGACACGAGGGCGCTTTCGACCTCGGCCGTGCCCAGGCGGTGACCGGAGACGTTGATAACGTCATCCACGCGGCCGGTGATCCAGTAATAGCCGTCTTCGTCGCGGCGGCAGCCATCGCCGGTGAAATACAGGCCGGGGTACGAGCTGAAGTACGTCTCGCGGAAGCGGTCGTGCTGGCCGTAAACGGTGCGCATGATGCCCGGCCAGGGCTGTTCGATGCACAGCACGCCGGTACCCGGCCCGTCGATGGGCTTGCCTTCCGGCGTGAGCATGACGGGCTTGACGCCGAAGAACGGCAGCGTGGCCGAGCCGGGTTTCAGGCCCCAGGCGCCCGGCAGCGGCGTAATAAGGATGCCGCCGTTTTCGGTCTGCCACCAGGTGTCGACGATTGGGCAGCGGCCCTTGCCGACGTGCTTGTGATACCAGAGCCAGGCTTCCGGGTTGATCGGTTCGCCGACCGAGCCGAGTAAGCGCAGGCTGGACAGGTCGCGCTTGAGCACGTGCTGCTCGCCTTCGCGCATCAAGGCGCGGATGGCGGTCGGAGCGGTGTAGAACTGCGTAACCTTGTACTTGTCCACCACGTCCCAGAAGCGGCCGGCGTCCGGATAGGTCGGAATGCCTTCGAACATCACGCTCGTGGCGCCGTTACACAGCGGGCCATAGACGATGTACGAATGGCCGGTGACCCAGCCGATGTCGGCCGTGCACCAGAAGATGTCGTTGTCGTGGTAATCGAAGATGTATTTGTGCGTGGTGCCGACGTAGACCATGTAGCCGCCGGTGGTGTGCAGCACGCCCTTGGGCTTTCCGGTCGAGCCGGAAGTGTAGAGGATGAATAGCGGGTCTTCGGCATCCACCCACTCCACGGGGCAGTCGGGGGCGGCCTTGGCCATTTCCTCGTGGTACCACAGGTCGCGGCCGCCCTTCATGGGGACCGGGTTGCCTGTGCGGCGGACGACGATGGTCTTTTCGACGCTGGGGCACTTGTCCAGCGCGAGGTCGGCCTTGGCCTTCATCTGCACGTCGTTCTTGTTGCCGCGGAGGGCCGTGTCCTGCGTGACCAGCACCTTGCAGGTTGAATCCTGGATGCGGTCTTTGAGCGAATCTTCGGAGAAGGCGCCGAAGACAACCGAGTGGATGGCGCCGATGCGCGCGCAGGCCAGCATGGCGATCGGCAGCTCGGGAATCATTTGCAGGAACAGGCAAACGCGGTCGCCCTTCTTGACGCCCAGGGACTTCAGCACGTTGGCGAACTTGCACACGTCGCGGTGCAGCTCGCGATACGTGGTTTTCTTGGATTCCTTGGGATCGTTGCCTTCCCAGATCAGCGCGACTTGGTCGCCGCGCTTATCGAGGTGCCGGTCCAGGCAGTTGTAACTGACGTTCGTCTTGGCATCGACGAACCATTTGATCGAGATGCGCTGGTCAAAATCGTAGTCCCGAACCTTGGTCCACTTCTTCTGCCAGTAGTAGTCGCGCTCGGCGATCTCGCCCCAGAACGCGTCCGGCTGCTCGATCGAGCGCTTGTACATCTGCTGGTACTGCTCGAACGAATTGATGTGGGCCCGCCGGACGAACTCCGGCGATGGATAAAAGAGTCCTTTACTCTCGTTCGAACCCGCCTGCGCCATGAGTTTCTCCTCTAAAATGTCCTGGCGATTGCTTAAACGTGCCGGACGCGTGCCCGCTGGCGGTCAGCCGCCCCGATGGCGGTTCCCGGCGGGTCAGCGCGGGCCATCCGGCGAATGCCGGACCGGCTCAGAAAACGGCTATTGTGGGGCCGGACGCGTGATCGTACAAGGTGTTTTGATCGGAAACGGGCCGAAGGCAGGACAAGCAGGCTCGCTTTTTTTGTTTCGCGAGATCGGTGGTACACCTGGGGAACTCCCCAGGGATACCCCCTTCGGCCAGTGCTGCCGCGGACGTTTTTTCCGCATTTTTTCGGCGGCCCCGTTTGACCGGCGATTTCTGACGACTTTTTCTGATTTGGGTGATTGACAGCCGTGGCGGGCGTGTTAATATGTGAGACTCGCTCGTGGTCGTAGCGACCAGCGGGCGGCTGACGTGAGCCGAGGTTCGTAGCTCTAAGCCGGCCTCCGCGGGCGGCAGAGCCGACCGAGCGACCGGGCGTAACCTGCCGGTTGCGGGCCTCGCGAGTAAGGGCTCGTAGCTCAGTTGGTTAGAGCGCGTCCCTGATAAGGACGAGGTCGCAGGTTCGACTCCTGCCGGGCCCATTGGACCCGCGGCGGTCAAGAGCCGCCGGAGGCACGAAAGTGCCCGATTGGTTGTCGCTCATCGGCCTGGCGCTGATCGTGGTGCTGGCGGTCTGGGCGATCACCCGCGGCGGCGGGAGCTGAGGCCGCGGTGGCTGTGACCAGGCGTGACCTGGTCGGAACCCCGGGGCCGTAGCTCAACTGGGAGAGCGCCGCGTTTGCAACGCGGAGGTTGCCGGTTCGAGCCCGGTCGGCTCCAGTGGCAAGACGATAAACTGAATGTCAGGGAATATAATCTGCTGACTTTCAGTTTCTCGTCTTGCGGCCGATAATTCGGCTGTCAGACGCGGTCTTTGACAAGTTCATAGGTGAATGCGTAGGTATCTTTGATGCGCAAGTAACCGAGCCGAATGAGTTCGGGCGCCCTGGTGGCGCTCGGGCGCGTTCTGTTCGATACCCGTTAGGCAGGCGAGATCACAACGCTTCATAAGCGTGGTCAAGCTGTTAAGGGTGCATGGTGGATGCCTAGGCGTGCAGAGGCGATGAAGGACGTGGCAGGCTGCGATAAGCTTCGGGGAGTCGTCAAACAGGCTTTGATCCGAAGATGTCCGAATGGGGAAACCCGGCGTCCCTGGGCAACCAGCGGGCGTCACCGGCGGCTGAATGCATAGGCCGTCAGGAGCTAACCCGGGGAACTGAAACATCTCAGTACCCGGAGGAAAGGAAATCAACCGAGACTCCGTCAGTAGCGGCGAGCGAACGCGGAACAGCCCATGGCTTCGAGCCATACGTTGTCGCGACGTCAACCGAACGATCTGGAAAGGTCGACCATAGCGGGTGACAGTCCCTTAGGTGTCAGCGAAGCGGCGACGGTCGAGTAGGTCGGGGCTCGTGGAACCTTGACTGAAGATGGGGAGCCCACTCTCCAAGGCTAAGTACTCCTGCACGACCGATAGTGCACAAGTAATGCGAATGAAAGGTGAAAAGCACCCCTTCTAGGGGAGTTAAAAGTACCTGAAACCATGTACCTACAAGCTGTAGGAGGTCGATTTTCGCCTTCGGCGAAACGACTGACTGCGTACCTTTTGCATAATGGGCCGGCGACTTACCGTATGTGGCAAGGCTAAGCGCTTCCGGCGCGGAGCCATAGCGAAAGCGAGTCTGAATAGGGCGTCCAGTCGCATGTGGTAGACCCGAAACCAGGTGATCTACCCATGGCCAGGTTGAAGGGACGGTAAAACGTCCTGGAGGACCGAAGCCGTGAACGTTGAAAAGTTCTGGCATGAGCTGTGGGGAGGAGTAAAAGTCTAATCAAACCTGGAGATATCTGGTTCTCCCCGAAATGCCTTTAGGGGCAGCCTCGGGCCACTACGTCGCGGGGGTAGAGCTACTGAATGAGACGCGGGGTCTTCCCGACTACCGCCCTCAATCAAACTCCGAATACCGCGGCGACTATCCCGGGAGTGAGCGTACGGGCGCTAATGTCCGTGCACAAAAGGGAAACAACCCTGATCGCCAGCTAAGGTCCCTAAGCTACGCTCAGTGACTAAGGAAGTCCGTCTTCCGCGACAGCCAGGATGTTGGCTTAGAAGCAGCCACCATTTAAAAAGTGCGTAATAGCTTACTGGTCGAGAAGACAGGCACCGATAATGATCGGGACTAAGCGTAGCGCCGAAGCTGCGGGCTCAGCGCAAGCTGAGCGGTAGGGGAGCGTACCACCGGAGAAACAAGCCATACCGTAAGGAGTGGTGTCGGCTGGTGGTAGTGAGAATGCCGGCATGAGTAACGATAAAGCGGGTGAGAATCCCGCTCA
>ENA-UOUL01001367-UOUL01001367.1-bioreactor-metagenome-genome-assembly--contig:-NODE-1367-length-34565-cov-4.745535_pt1 | contig 34565 bp, 31 predicted proteins | sample MGYA00249838_ERZ747220 | MGnify/ENA primary metagenome ERZ747220 (study PRJEB28778, sample SAMN05720191) | bioreactor metagenome | isolation source: Anaerobic biogas reactor | place: USA:Washington... | reverse complement strand
GCGATGAGGCTCGCCAGCAGGCCCCCAAACCCGATGGCCGACTGCAGCAACCCCAGCCCCGAGGCGTCGAAACCTAAACTATCCTGTGCGAACGCGGGCAAAAGCGACTGGTAGGGCATCAGAAAGAGCACTCGCACGCCCTCGAGCGCTAACAGCAGGGCCAACAGCGGTTGCCCACGCAAGTAGTGCGCTCCGGCCACCAGGTCGGCCCAGGCCGACCGCGTCTCTCGCGGGGCTAGAGGTAGACGCGGAATCCTCAAGATGGCAGCGGCCGATAGCGCATGCAGCGTGGTCATCAGGTAATAGACCGCCTCTGGCCCAATGTGATCGATGCATGCCCCCGCCACCGACGCGCCCACGATCCCCATGAGGCCCATCCCTACCGCGTCGAGCGAGACGGCATTCATCAGGGTATCTGGCTCTACCAGGTCAGAGACCAGCGACTGCTGCGCCGGCATGAGGAAGGCTGAGATGAGGCCGTTGATGAACGAACTCAAGGCGAGATGCCAAGGTTGAATCAACCCACTGGCCACGAGCAGGCCGATGAACAGGGTATTGCCGAGTGTCGCGAGGCGCGTACCAAAGACCAGCCGACGTTTGTCGACGCGGTCGGCCATGGCGCCGCCCAAAAGGCCAAAGGTCAGCATGGCGACGCTCCAGCCAGCGCCTACCCAGGCCAGGGCAAAGGCCGAGCCGGTGAGGTCATACACCAGCCAGCCCTGAACGACATTCTGCATGTGGAAGGTGCCCGACGTTGCCAGACGGCCGAGCCAGAGCCAGCGATAGTTGCGGTTCTCAAGAGCCTTCCACGTGCCCCGCACAGCTCGCGTTGCGACCGTCAATCAGACCCCCGTAGCGCGAAGGCAGGTGTGCTGCGCCCCATGTGCGCGAGCCCGATACGAATTGCTGGCCTATGCTAGCTGCTAAGGGTGTACTCGACAAATCCCCCTGGTTCTCTGACCAAATCGCCGTCGGGCCTGACAGGGCGTGGCGCACCTTTGGCAATACAGGGTTGTCGGGCTTGGCCCATCGTGCCGCCGCGAGGCCGTTGCCCTCGCGCCAGATAGCGACGTAACGGCGGCATCTGGCGCGACACTCACCTGCACCCGATGAGCGATCTGGCTAGCGCTGCATATCCGTCACCAGGGCGCCCCTGGTACGACGATCTGCCGTCACAGTTCTCGCACTCCACAGGCTCGAGTGCAGGGTGCACCGCGATCCAGCGTTGGTCTGGCATGACGCTTGGGGCATGAACAGCAGGGCTGGCCCCCACCTGTAATGAAGGCGCTGCGTATGAGGACACTGTTTGACAACAGGATGTGATGCGCTATACTGTATATACCGTAGGGGGGTACAGCACTCACGCTAGGAGATTGTTGTCAACATGAGCGACGCGATCACGTATCTTTCTGATGCCAGCTTTGACGAAGCGATCGAGCAGGCCACCGTGCCCGTGGTGGTCGATTTTTGGGCGCCCTGGTGCGGGCCTTGTCGCATGTTGGCCCCAATTCTCGAAGAGCTGGCCGAGGATTATCAGGGGCGTTTTGCCGTGGCCAAGGTGAACACTGATGAGAACCCTGCCGTCCCGGGTAGACTGGGCATCAGAGGAATTCCCACGCTGATCTTTTACCTCGGCGGCCAAGAGGTCGATCGCGTTGTGGGTGTGCAGCCCAAGGCGCAGCTGCAGCGTCGCTTTGACGCTATTCTGGCCGAGACGGCCGCCAAGTGAACGGCCTGCGATCGCTCTGGCGTGAGCACTGGCTCACGCTGACGTTGATCGCGGCCATGGCCATTGCCTATCTGGTGCTACGCACGCCGTCTGAGGGGCTCGATGAGGCCGCCTTCTGGCAGCAGGTTGAGGCGGCAGATGCGGCCGTCGTCTACTTTTACAGCAACACTTGAAGCGCCTGCCTGGTGGCCAAGCCCGTCGTGGACGGGATCGAGCGAGAGTTGAACGAAAAGACACCGCTTTGGCGCATCAACGTACGTGAGGCGTCTGGTGCTGCCCTGGCTGGCCGCTTTGGCGTGCGGGGCGTGCCCACTCTGGTCGTATGGCGTGATGGAGAAGTCTTGCGCCAGGTAGGGCGGATCAACAAAGGGGCGGTGCTCATCGCCCTGAAACCGTGAGGAGGCTGTGATGCCGATCTATGAGTACGAGTGCCAGGCCTGTGGTGCGCACTTTGACAAGTTTGTGCGCTCCATTTCTGCCCAGTTTGCTGTGCAATGCCCGCAGTGCGGCAGCCAAGACTGTAAGAAGGCCTTGTCGCTGTTTGGCACGGCCGGTGGCTCTGTATCGGGCGCGGGGGCCGGCTGCGCCCCGTCTGGTTGAGGCCTCAGCAGGGGCTAGTCTAGCCCCTCCCGGCTGAGTTGTTGGGGGTGTGCATGTTGTTGCCAGAGACCCGTGAGGAACTTGTTCGCCGCTTGAGGCGCATCGAAGGGCAAACGCAAGGCATTCAGCGCATGCTGCAGGAAGATCGCGATTGCCGTGAAGTGCTCGATCAGCTCGCCTCGGTGCGCGCCGCGACGCGCATGGTCAGTATAGAGTTGATGAAGAGCTATCTCACTACATGCCTCAGCGACCCTGACTGTGGCAATGCCTCAGCGGTAGACGATATGATTAGTGTGTTGCTACGCGTGTAGCACAGGAGCGTGTTTTGTGAGCCGAGATCTGATCGTCAGCCTGGTTGTGGTAGGCCTGCTGGCCTTTGTCTTGCTTGTGATGCCCAGGCTTGGCTTGCCCACCTGAATGAGCGCCGGCTGCGGTCGGGACGACCGCAAAGAGGATCGACAAGAGGGCGACGAGTAAGCATAGCGCCACTTTTGACGCACCTCTGTGGCGACCCTAGAATGCCCCAGAGGGGAGGATGAATGACGCGATCGGCACCGCGCCTAGGGGCGCACATGTCCATCTCTGGGGGGCCGGCTAACGCCCTCTATCGCGGCGCGTCCATCTCTTGTGACGCGATCCAGATGTTCGTGGGCAGCCCCAACCGCTGGCGCAGCAAGGCCCTGACCGACCAGGACGTCGAGGCCTTTGAGCAGGCGCTAGAGTTGACAGGCATCCAGCCCATTGTGGCCCACAGTGCCTATCTCATCAATCTGGGCTCACCTGATGATGCCCTCTTTGAGCGCTCGCTCGGCTTGCTGGTCGACGAGCTGGAACGTTGCGCCCGGTTGGGTATCGTCGACCACGTGCTGCACCCCGGGGCGCATATGGGGGCTGGCGAAGAGGCGGGCCTCCAGCGCATCGCTACAGGCTTGAGCCTGGCCCTCGAGCGTACCGCTGATAAGAAAGTGCGCATTCTGCTCGAGACCACCGCTGGCATGGGCTCGCATCTGGGCTATCGCTTTGAACATCTCGCCTGGCTGATCGAGCGTGTCGGGGGCGATGAGCGCCTGGGCGTATGCCTCGACACCGCCCATGTTCTGGCCGCTGGCTATGATCTGCGCACGGCCCCTGCTTATGAGCAGATGTGGACCTCATTCCACGATACTATCGGCCTTGATCAGTTGCACTGCATACACCTCAATGACTCGCTCAAGGCCCTCGACAGTCGCGTCGACCGGCACACCTGGATTGGCCAGGGCGAGGTCGGCCTTGAGGCGTTTGCGCTGCTGGTCAATGACCGCCGCTTGGCCCGTGTGCCTATGCTGCTCGAGACGCCCAAGGGCGAGGATCTGCGTGAGGATGTGGAAGCGCTGGCGCTATTGCGCAGCCTTGTCTGCCATGTTGACCCCGACTGATTGGAGGATCGCGATGAAGGCCTTTCACTATACCGAGATCGAAGCGCAGCCCACCGAGGGGGCCCCTGGAGCGAGCATTCGTTGGGCCATCGGCAAAAACGTGGGTGCGCCCAACTTTGTCACGCGGGTGATCGAGATCGAGCCCGGTGGCGCTACGCCTTATCATCAACATCCCTGGGAGCACGAGGTTTTTGTGCTCGACGGCGCTGGTGTCGTCAAGACCGTCGACGGCGAGACCCCCATCAGCCCGCGGATGTGCGTGTATGTCTCGCCCGATGAGGAGCACCAATTCCGCAATACTGGCGATCAGGTGTTGCGCTTCCTGTGTATCATTCCCTTTGCCCCCTGGTATCAGGGCGATTAGCCCCAACCGCTGTACGGGGCAAGGGAGGGGCGGCGATGCACGAGGCACTATTCTACGAGCGACTGTCTGATGGGCGGGCGCGTTGTCAGCTCTGTGCCCATGGCTGTGTCGTTGGGCTAGGGCAGCGAGGCATCTGCGGTGTGCGCATCAACCAGGCGGGGGTGTTGCACACGCTGGTCTATGGCCAGCTCGTAGCCGAAGCGGTGGACCCCATTGAGAAAAAGCCGCTCTTTCACTTCTTCCCCGGCAGCGGGGCTCTGTCTATCGCCACGCTGGGCTGCAACCTCGCCTGCGATTTCTGTCAGAACGCGGACATCTCACAGGCGCCACGCAAAGGCCGGCCTATCGCCGGGCGGTATGCGCCGCCCGAGGCGGTGGTGCAGGTCGCTCTGCGCACCGCCAGCCGCAGCATCGCCTATACCTACACTGAGCCGACAGTCTATGCCGAGTATGCCCTTGATGTGGCCCGCCTGGCGCGCTCTGAGGGTATCGCCAGTGTATGGGTGACCAACGGCTTTATGTCGCCGCAACTGCTCGAGGTGGCGCTCAACGATCCCGTCGGGCCGCTGATCGATGCCGCGAATGTGGATCTCAAAGCGTTCACCGACGCGTTCTATCGTCAGCATTGCGGCGCCCGCCTACGGCCGGTGCTCGACAATCTGGTGCGCCTCAAGCGGGGCGGGGTCTGGATCGAAGTGACCACGCTGGTCATTCCCGGGCTCAACGATGGCGACGACGAGCTGCAGGGCATCGCCGCGTTTGTCTGTAATGAGTTGGGGGCCGACACGCCCTGGCATGTGAGCCGTTTTCACCCCACCTACCGTCTCACCGATCGGCCGCCCACGCCAGCTGAGACAGTGCTACGCGCGCGCGAGATCGGGTTGGCGGCGGGCCTATCGTACGTCTATGTGGGCAATATACCCTGGGCCGATGGCGAGAGCACCCACTGCCCGAGCTGTCGTGCTGCGGTGATCCGACGTCAGGGGTTTAGCGTGGTCAGCGACGAGGCACCTGGGGGCGTCTGTCAGCACTGTGGCGCGCGCCTGGCTGGCGTGTTTGTCTAGGCTCTGCGTCATAGAATCGAGGCCCATGCCGTAGCAGGGACCTCGATCGGTTAGTTACCCAAGAGCGCTCTGGCACGCTCTAGCTGCTCCAGTACAGCAGCGCGAGATGTGCCTCCACGAACAGCGCGCGCCTCGACTGAACTCTCAAAGCTGAGCGCCTCGCTCAGGTCTGCCTCGAACAATGACGAGATGCCACCATAGTCGGCCAGAGTGAGCTCGGTCAAGCCGACGCCACGCTCCTCTGCCAGCAGCACGCAGCGCCCCACGATGTGGTGCGCCTCGCGAAAGGGCAACCCTCTGCGCGTCAAGTAGTCGGCCAGGTCGGTTGCCAGCAGATCATCGCGCAGAGCGGCACTCGTGCGCTCGGGGCACACCTCGAGGGTGGCGACCACGCCCGTCACCACAGGCAAGAGCAGTTGCAGGGTGTCGATGGTGTCGAACAGGGGCTCTTTGTCCTCCTGCAAGTCCTTGTCATAGCTCGAGGGCAAGCCCTTGACCGTCACCAGCAGGCGAGTGAGGTTGCCCACCAGGCGGCCCGTTTTGCCGCGCACCAGCTCCATGCTGTCGGGGTTGCGCTTTTGTGGCATGATACTCGATCCCGTGGTGTACTGCTCGGCCAGCCGCACAAAGCCAAACTCGGCGCTGGCGTAGAGGATGAGGTCTTCTGCCAGCCGGCTCAGATGAGTGCCGAGTATGGCGCCGGCGCCAAGCAGCTCGAGCACCATGTCACGGTCAGAGACGGCGTCCATGCTGTTCTCAGTCACGCCTGCAAAGCCAAGGTCGGCCGCCAGAGCCGCGCGGTCGATGCCGTAGGCATTGCCCGCCAGGGCGCCGGCCCCCAGCGGGCAGGCATTGGCGCGTTGACGCACGCCCGCCAACCGCTCGCGATCGCGTTGCAGCATCCAGAAAAAGGAGAGCAGCCAATGGGCAAAGCGTACCGGTTGGGCTGGCTGCAGATGGGTGTAGCCGGGCATCAACACATCGATGTGGGCGGCAGCGTGATCAATAATCGCTGCCTGCAGGCTTTGCAGGGCTGCATCGAGCGCCGCCACGGCATCGAGCACATACAGGCGCACATCGTTGGCCACCTGGTCATTGCGGCTGCGGCCGGTGTGCAGCTTGCCCGCCACCGGCCCTACCAGCTCACCCAGGCGCCGCTCGACGGCCGTGTGGATGTCCTCATCACCTGACCTGAGCGCAAAGGTGCCATCGCTGAACTCGGCCGCTACGTGCTGCAGGCCCTCGACCAGGATGCTCGCCTCATCGTGAGAGATTATGCTGGCGCGGGCCAGGGCTCGCGCATAGGCCATGCTACCGCGGATATCGACCTGTGCCAGGCGCGCATCAAAACCGATGGAAGCATTGAACGCCCACATCTGCTCATCGGTGGCGCCGCTGTAGCGGCCGCCCCACAGCGCGCCAGCACGCCCGCCTGAATCTGTTGCAGCGACCATGTCAGTCTCGCGGAAAGTCGCGCAGCTCGGCGGGCATGGCGCCCGGCTTGCCGTTGCCCTCGAGCAGGGCGCGCACCTTCATCGATAGCCCGAACAGGTTGATGAACCCCTCGGCGTCGGCCTGATTGTACACGTCATCCTCGCCAAAGGTGGCATAGTCTTCACGATAGAGGCTATAGGGCGACTTGCGGCCCACCACACTACAATGCCCTTTGTACAGCTTGATGCGCGAGACGCCGGTGAGGCCCGCGCACAGCTTGTCGACGGCCGCATCGAGTGCCTCACGTAGCGGTGTGAACCAGCGTCCGTTGTAGACCATCTCGGCATACTTGGCCGACAGCAGGTCTTTGTAGTGCATCGTCTCGCCGTCCAGCACCAGCGTCTCGAGGCCCTGCAAGGCCTTGTAGAGGATGGTGCCGCCGGGCGTTTCGTACACGCCACGAGATTTGATGCCCACCAGACGGTTCTCAACCATATCGGCGCGCCCCACGCCATGTCTGCTGCCCAGAGCGTTCAGGGTGTTGACCAACTCGATGGGCCCCAGGGCCACGCCATTTACCTTGACGGGCACGCCTTGCTCGAACGCGATGGTGACATACTCGGGCTCATCGGGGGCCGCTTCTGGCGAGACCGTCAAAGTGAACATGGCCTCCTCGGGCTCCTGCCACGGATCCTCGAGGATGCCGCCCTCATGGCTCATATGCCAGATGTTGCGGTCGCGGCTATAGATCGATTTAGTGGTCGAGCGCACGGGGATGTTTCGTGCGGCGCAATAGGCCAGGGCATCCTCGCGTGAGCGGATCTCCCATTCTCGCCACGGGGCGATGACTGTGAGCTTGGGATTGAGCGCCTTGAGGGTTAGCTCAAAGCGCACCTGATCGTTGCCCTTGCCCGTGCAGCCGTGGGCCACGGCATCGGCGCCCTCGAGCTCGGCGATCTCAACCATGCGCTTGGCGATGAGCGGGCGCGCGAACGACGTGCCCAGGAGATATTCGCGCTCGTATACAGCGCCGGCCTTGAGCGTGGGCCAGATATAATCGGTGATGAATTCGGCCCGCAGGTCCTCGATATAGATCTTGCTGGCGCCCGTCGCCTTGGCCTTGGCCTCCAGGCCGTCGAGTTCTTCCTCCTGGCCGAGATCGGCCGTCATGCAAATGACCTCGCAGCCATAGTTCTCGATCAGCCATGAGACAATGCATGATGTGTCGAGGCCGCCAGAATAGGCCAGCACGCACTTGTTCACCTTACCCTTGGGCATGTTCGCTCTCCTTCACCAGTTCGAGTCGCATCGCGACTTCGTCGCAATCGGGATACTTGGGGCAATTGAGACAGTCGCCCCAGATCTTGTGGGGCAGCGTTTCGTGTGCTACACGGTAAAAGCCAAACCGCTCGAAAAAGTCGGGCCGATACGTGAGCGTGAATACGCCTGGCAAGCCCAGGTCGGTGGCGCGTTGCAGCAGGCTCTCGACGATGCTGCGGCCTACGCCTACGCCCTGCCAATCGGCATCGACAGCCACCGAGCGTATCTCGCAAAGGTCATTCCATACCACGCTCAAGGCGCCACAGCCGATCACCTCGCTGCCCACCTCGGCTACGACAAACTGCTGAATATGCTGGTAGAACTGGAAATGCGAGCGTGGCAGCATGATGCCTTGCGCCGCAAAGCCGTTGATGATGGCGGCCATGCGCGGCACATCCTTCACCGTGGCTGCCCGGATGCTCATCTGTGACCCTACGTGTGGGATAGTGGCCATGCTACTGCATCGCCTCGGCAAATGCCTGATCGAGGACTGCAAGAGCCATGTCCACGTCGGCCTCGTCGACCACCAGAGGAGGGATGAGCCGCACCACGTTGGGCCCGGCGTTGATCAGCAGTAAACCCTGTCCCAGCGCAGCGTCGAGCACGGGCTTGACGGGCCGATCGCATTGCACTCCCCAGATGAGACCGCGGCCCCGCACCTCAGTGATGCTGTTGTGACGGGCCTGCAGCTTGAGCAGCCCCGCCTCGAGCCGGGCGCCCATGGCGCGCACGTGTGCCAGGAACTCGGGGTCAGCGATGCGCCCCACCACCTTGACGCCTGCAGCAGCCACCACAGCGCCACCGGCAAAAGTGCTGGCATGGTCACCCGGGCCGATGACAGCAGCTACCTCGTCGGTCAGAAAGGTGACGCCCATTGGTAACCCGCCCGCCACCGGCTTGGCGACGGTCATCAGGTCGGGCGCGACGCCATAAGGTTCGTGGGCCCACAGCGTGCCTGTGCGCCCCAGGCCACACTGCACCTCATCAAAGATCAGCAGGGCGCCGATTTCATCGCACAGGGCGCGCAGGCCCTGGATAAAGGCCGGATCGGCTGGATTGACGCCGCCCTCGCCCTGCACCGGCTCGACGATGATGGCGCAGGTCTTGTCTGAGGCCAACGCTTTGACCGAGTCGAGGTCGTTGAAGGCGGCTATGCGTGCGCCCGGCATCAGCGGCACAAACGGGTCTTGATAGTGATCGCGCGGCGTGAGCGCCAGTGCCCCCATGGTGCGGCCGTGAAAGGCGCCGCTCATGGCGATGAATTCGATGCGGTCGGGTCCGCTGTGCACCTGGGCATACTTGCGTGAGAACTTGATGGCCGCTTCGACCGCCTCGGAGCCCGAATTGCAGAAGAACACCTTGTCAGCAAAGCTGTGATCTACCAACAGCTTGGCGAGCTGTGACTGCGGGGCCGTCAGGTAGAGGTTCGAGGTGTGAATGACCTTGTGCGCCTGTTCGGCAATGGCTGAGCAGACCTCTTCATCGCCATAGCCCAGGGCGTTGACGGCGATGCCGCTAACAAAGTCCAGGTAGACCTTGCCCTCGGTGTCGGTCAGCCGCGTGCCCTGTCCACGATCGAACACAAAGGGCGCACGGGCGTAGGTGTGCAATACGTACTTGTCGTCCCACTCGCGAATCTGTTTAGCGTCCATCTCTTGCTCCTCGTTTCAGGCGATGACGGCGGTGCCGGTGCCGGCGGCCAGGCCGGCGAGGTCAGTGATGCGCACGCGGGCTACACCCGCCAACACGGCCTCGAGGGCCGAGCGCACCTTGGGGATCATGCCGCCCGAGATGGCCCCCGAGGCGATGTGTGCCTCGGCCTCGTCGCGGCGCAGCTCGGGCACCACCGTGCCGTCGAGCAGCACACCGGGCACATTGGTGAGCATGATCATCTCATCCACGCCCAGCGCACTCGCCACGGCCAGGGCGGCGTGATCGGCGTTCACGTTGTACTGCTGCCCGTCGCAGCCCAGCGAGATGGGCGATACCACCGGCGTAAAGCCCAGCCGCAGCAGGTCAAGCAGGCATTCGGTGTTCACATACTTGATGGCGCCCACACGGCCCAGGTCGCCGGCGCTGTGCTCAAGCTTGACCGCCAGCAGCAGGCCTGCATCTACGCCACTGAGGCCCAGGGCTCGCACGCGCGCCTGCACCAGATGCGCCACCAGCCGCTTGTTCACACTGCCCGAGAGCACCATCTCGGCGGCCCACAGGCTCTCATCATCGGTCACTCGCAATCCCTCGACAAAGCGCGGCTCGATGCCCAGCCGCTGCTGCAGCTGCGCGATATCATTGCCGCCCCCATGGACGATCACCAGCCCCGTCTCGCGCGCCAGAGGCGCCACCGCAGTTGTCAGCGCTTCTATGGGCCCGCCAGGCTGTAGCTCGGCCCCGCCGATCTTGAGCAGTGTCAGTGCTGGCATGTCAGACCAGCCCTAGCGTCTCGGGCAGGCCGAACATGGCGTTCATGTTTTGCAGTGCCTGCCCAGACGCACCCTTGATCAGGTTGTCGATGGCGGTGATCAGGATCAGCTCGCCTGGCACTCCCGCTGAGGCCACCGATAGCGCCACGCGGTTGGTGTGAGTGACGTGCGCCAGTGTGGCCAGCGAGCCCTCGGGCAGCACCTGTATGAATGGCTCGCCACCATAGGCCTGCTGCCACAGGGCGATGACGTCCGCCGGCCCGCAGGTGGCGGGCACGTCAACATAGATCGATGTCAGGATGCCACGACCTACCGGCAACAGATGCGGCGTGAATACGGCCCGCAGTGCGTTCCCACGAAAGGCGGATAGCTCTTGTTCGATCTCAGGCGTGTGGCGGTGCTTGTGCCCCACGTTGTAGGCCGATAGGTTTTCGTTGACGCTGCAAAAGTGTGTCGTGGGCGAGGGTTTGGCGCCCGCCCCCGAGACGCCCGACTTGGCATCGATGATCACCTTGTCGCCCAGCACCTGGCCGGCTTTGAGCAGCGGCATCAATGCCAGCAGCGGCCCTGTGGGGTAGCACCCCGGATTGGCCACCAGGCTGGCACCGGCGACGTCGGCGCGGTAGACCTCGGTGAGGCCATACACGGCCTTGGGCAGCAGCTCTGGTGCATGATGCGCCCCGTACCACTGTTCAAAGACTGTCTGGTCTCGCAGGCGGAAATCGGCCGAGAGGTCAACCACCTTGGCGCCGGCGGCCAGCGCCTGGCGAGCAAAGCCCGCCGACGCACCATGCGGCGTGCATAAGAAGACCACATCCACCTGATCGAAGGGCGCAGCAGCGCTGTCGATCAGCTCGACATCATAGGGGCAGGGATAGACCTGGCTAAAGCGCTGCCCGGCATAGCTCTCGCTCGAGGCAAAGAGCAGCTCAACCTCACCATGCCGCGCAAAGAGCTTGAGCAGCTCAAAACCCGTATATCCCGTAGCGCCCACAACGCCGACCTTGACCATGATCACCTCCCGTGCAAACAAAAAAGCCAGCCCTCCGTCTGGAGAGCTGGCTTGGTATTCGAACGAATCGAGCCCAGGCAATAGCAACCAGACTGGCGTCCGGCGTTTACCTGCGGCTCCTCCTGATGGCGAGTGACAACGGCATGTGTCGCTCCATCCTATCGAGATGACACTCATTCTACGCCCAAAGACCACCGCTGTCAAACCAAGCCTGCGTAGCGCACACGTGTCCTGGGGGCACAGGAGCGCTCGATGGCGCCTTGGGTTAGCTGGCCCGTTAGCGCCGCTCGCGCTAGACTGTACTCATTCGGGCAAAGGGGACAACATGCAAGATCGCGTCGAGCCTCTGCGTCAGTTGGCCGCTCCTGGCTTTGAGAAATGCAGTCCTCGGTACAGTCTCATCGGCCTCGACATTGGCGGTACCAAGACGGCCGTCATCGAGGGAACGCTGCAGGCTGACGTCGTGCAGCGCCTCGAGTTTGCCACACTCCCTCAGCGCGGCCTGCAGGCCACGCTAGACGAGCTCTATGCCACTATCGATCGGGTGCAGGCCCTAGCCGAGCAGCAAGGTCGCTGCGTTCAGGCGGTGAGCGTGTCCATCGGCGGGCCGCTGGATATCGAACGGGGCATCATCTACTCACCGCCCAATCTCCCGGGGTGGGATGCGGTGCCCCTCAAAGCTTTGCTGAGCGAGCGTTTTGGGCGACCCGTCTTTGTGGAGCACGATGGCAACGCTGGCGCCCTGGCTGAATGGCGCTTTGGTGCGGGGCAGGGTGCGCGCAGTCTGATCTTTCTCACCATGGGCAGCGGGTTGGGCGGTGGGCTTATACTGGATGGGCGACTCTATCGCGGCGCAAGCGACATGGCGGGCGAGGTGGGGCATATGCGTATCGCCGACGACGGGCCGGTGGCCTATGGCAAAGCAGGCTCCTGGGAAGCTTTTTGCACCGGCCCGGCCCTGGCGCAGATGGCACAGGAAACTTATCCCGCTCGCTTTGCACGCGCTGGCGCTGCCGTCACCACGCCAGAGTTGGTGCGGTTGGCGTTGGCGGGCGATGCCGAAGCTGTCGAGGTGGTGCAGCGGGTAGGCGACTATCTGGGGCGAGGGCTGGCGGTGCTCGTTGACATCCTCAACCCCGAGCGAATCGTCATCGGTTCGATGGCTGTGCGTCTGGGAGAGTTGCTGCTGGGGCCAGCGCGCATTGCTCTGCAGCGCGAAGCTTTGCCTCGCGCCGCGGCGGTCTGCCAGGTGGTGCCCGCCGCTCTCGGCGAGCGCATAGGCGATGTGGCCAGCCTGTGTGCTGCCATCGAGGCGCTATCGGCGTAGGGCCAGGGCGGAGCAGGCCCCGCCCTGGCGCGGATGCGGCCTAACCGTCTAGTAGGTGTCGATCAACGACGTGACCTCGAGTTGACTGCGGATTTCCTCGAGCGTGGCGGGGACCAGCGGTTTGACCATTACCGTAGTGGACTGGCCCGGCCGCAGGTGGAAAAAGGCATCAGAGTAGCGTGCCTCTAGGTACCTCAGGCCCAGCCAAACCCATAGCGCGGGCTTCTCAGCTCGTAGCGTCACCGCAAAGGCCCCTTCATCTGCGGGTGCCACCTCGTAGATGATGCCCGGGGCTCGCAGTTCGAGGTGCTTGGGGCGTGCAAACGTGACCAGGTTGGTCGAGACAACCGCCCCCCCTACGCTGAGGTCGAGCCATAGCAGCAGTTGGCGTGCACCGTGCTGTTGCACGTGCTCTCCGAGCTCGAGTATGGTGGCCATTGTGTCGCCGTTGGGGCCGATGGCCACCGCCAACTCACCGCCATCCAGCCGCTCACCGGCGACGTCGGTCAGCAGCCACGACACGGCGCCTTCGCATGGCTCCAGAAGGTCGCTCGTCACGTGCACCTCGACGTGCCCGGTGTCCCAGTCCTCGAGCCCCGAGATGAGCAGAGGCGCAAAAAAGCGCCGTGCCATATAGTGCAGCGCCTTCCAGCGCCCCAGGCTATCCACCGAAGACCAGCTCGCCACCGGCCAGCAGTCGTTGAGCTGCCAGTAGAGTGTGCCCATACCCCGCGGCATGCCGCGACGCCAATGCTCAACGGCGTACTTGATGGCCATGCCCTGCAGAATCTGAGTCAGCCACAGGTTCATCTCGAAAGTGCGCGGCAGGCGAAACCAGTCACACAGATACTTCATGATCGTTGTGTTGCCGATGCCGCTGCGCTGGTGATGCTCCATCACCCAGCTGGTGATATTGCGGTCTTGCGCCTCGGTGAAGGCGTACACAGTGCGTGGCTCGGGGAACGACTGGAAGCCAAACTCGCTATTAAAGCGATGCGTACAGCTGCGGTACCACTCAAAAGGCTGCTGACCATGCCAAACGCTCCAGAGATGGGCATCGCCACAGGTGGGATTGCTATGATCCTCACGCGGGCCCAAAGGGCTGTGAGGGCTACATGGCCAGTAGTCGGTCTGCGGGTCGAGCCGCTCCACGATCTCGGGCAAGAGCTGGTCGAACAACTTGCCATAATCGCTCCAGCTCATGGTGGTTGCGGTCCAGTCATCGCCCACCAGGCCTTGCTCGAGCTCGTTGTTGCCGCACCAAAGCGCCAGGCTGGCGTGATGCCGGATGCGGCGTACATTCTGCTCGGCCTCGATGGCTACGTTGGCCATCCACTGCTCCTCAAAGGTGGGGTAGGTGGCGCAGGCAAAGATAAAGTCTTGCCACACACAAATGCCCATCTCGTCGCATATGTCGTAAAAGGCATCATCCTCATAGATGCCGCCACCCCATACGCGCAGCATGTTCATGTGAGCCTGGCGCGCATTCTCGAGGCTGCTACGGTAGCGCTCTGGTGTCATGCGAGCGGCAAAAACATCGTCGGGGATCCAGTTGGCGCCTTTGGCAAAAAAGGGCACGCCGTTGCAGCTAAAGTGAAAAGACTCGCCCCAGGCGTCGGGCTGGCGCACCAGCTCAAGACGCCGCAGGCCGATACGCAAGCAACGTTCATCGAGGGCACGGCCGGCAGCATTCAGCAGCGTGACCCGCACCGTGTAGAGTGGCTGCGCGCCCATGCCGTTGGGCCACCAGAGCTGGGGCTTGTCTACCCGCAGGGTTGTGGCGCCCTGACCGGCTTGCAGCGGCAGGCGCGTGGCGCCGACCGTCTGTCCCTCGAATATCAGCTCGACCTGCGCCGTGAGCTCATCTGCCAAGGACTGCTCGGCACCTACCCGTACCTCGACCGCGACGCTTCCGTCAGCGGCGTGCTGCTGTAGGATGTGCACATCATCGAGGCGAGCGCTGTCGTAAACGAGCAGGGCGATATCGCGCCAAATGCCGCAGGTGGCCAGCTTGGGGCCCCAGTCCCACCCAAAGTTGCAGGGTTCCTTGCGTATCCAGCCGCCACCGTCCAGCTTGTGGTCGCCCACACCCCAGGCGGGCAGAAATCGCTGGCCAGCGGCCCTTTCACGCACATACTGCATGGGCGCACGGAACGCGATCACCAACTCGTTGTTGCCCTCACGCAGCGCCGTATGCACATCGTATTCCCAGGTGCGGAACATGTTGTCAGCACAACCCACTAGCGCACCGTTCAGCGTGAGCGTGGCGATGGTGTCGAGCCCCTCGCAACGCAACAGCGCGTGCTCGTGCGCCAGCAGGGCAGCATCTACCACGAAATTGCGCCGATAGGTCCAGTTGGTCTTGCCCACCCAGAGCACCTGTAGTTCATTGTCGCGAAAGTAGGGATCGGGAATCATGCTCTGAGCCAGCAGGTCCATATGCACGCAGCCAGGCACCGCGGCGGGGATAGCCTCGGCCTCACCTGTGCGCGACAGCGTCCATTCGCCGTTCAGACTCACTCTCTCCATCACACCCTCCTTATGGCCAGGCTGCGCTAGAACGGGCCTCGCAGAGACGGCAGCGGGATGCTATGCTATGTATAGCTGTCGAGGCGAAAGAGCGCCTCGTCTAGCCGCAAATCACTGAAGAGCACGCCCTGCTCGATGTTGCGTATGCGCGTGCGCTGCTCCTCGTCGATGTGGTCGGGGTCAAAGAACCAGCTGAATTTGCAGATCTGCCGGTAGCGCATAAAGAGCGGCACCTTGGCCAGCCAATAGGCGCTGAGGCTGTTGCGCGACAGGTATCCTTTGACAAAGCTGCGGATGAGGCTGGTAGAAAGGTCGTTTGGCGAAGGGTTGGCGTCGTCATGGCGCCCCCACCACAGGCCGTGATAGAGAGCGACGCCCATGTCCAGGGCGAACCAGCCATAGAGGCAGTCATCAAAGTCAAAGACGTTGATGCGATCGCCCTCGAGCATAAAGTTCCACGGATGCAGGTCATAGTGGATCAGGCCGTAACCGTCCTGGTCGACGGGCAGATCCAGGATTTCCTTCAAAAGCGCCTGCCCGATAGCATAGACCGAGGGGCAGGCCCGTAGCTTGTCGGGGATGGTCTCGCGCTCGGCAAACGTGTCTCGCACAGTGCAGTCATCGGGCGGCACGTATGACTTGGTCAGGCGGTGCATCTCGCCCATAACGCATCCCCAGTTGGTAAAGACGGCGGCATTCCAGCGGTCGGGGTCGCGCTTGTCCCAGAATCTGCCGTTGGCCATGGTAAATGCCGTCAGGATATACGTCTGGTCGTGATCTTTGACAGCAGTGGCCAGCTCGCCAGACCGACTCTTCAGAGGTAGAGAGACGCTCACCCCATTGCTGGCCAGGTAGCCCAGCCAGTCCATCTCGGCGATGACCTTGGGGAGCCACTCGATGGGCCGCCTTGATAGGCGGAGTATGTAAGCGGCGCCGTCTTTGGCAAAGTGATAGACCTCGTTGCTGGTAGCACTGATAAAGCCGAGAGTATGGGCGTCAAAGCCGTACACCTCAGCTGCCAGCGCGAGAAGATGATCGCTCACCATAGGCCGTTGTGCCCTTCTCTGTGCAGCAAGCCAGCGCGCCTAGAACAGCCCTCGCTGGCGATAGGCGGCGGCTGCCTGGCGGATCAGTGCAGCCGTCTCGACGGCGCCGAATTCTGTCTCAACCTCGGCAGCCATTGCAAGCAGGCGCTCGTGCGTCACACGGTAAGGTCGCAGCGCCTCATAGATCGCCAGCACGCGTTCATGAGGCATGTCGGCCAACTCAGCCGCACGGCGCAGATTGGCGGCCAACTGGCTCCAACCTGCCTCGGCAGCCAGGCGCGCCTGCTCGCGCAGTGTATCGGGGTGGATGCGCAGGTCGTCGGCTGATAGCTTGCCAGCGCGGGCCTGCTCGAGAGTCAACGCGTCGAGCGGCCTGCCGCTCTGCGCCCTCACGGTGTCGCGGGCGTGCCTGCCTAGTGGATAGCGGCGTTCTTTCATGGCGGCTAGACCTCTGGCTCCCAGTCAAAGTGCAGCTCGACGGGCAGGCGCTGTGGGTCTACCTGCTCACACTCGCGACGATGCAGCAGCATCGTTTTGACGATCAAGCGCAGGCGCACCCAGTTATCCACTGTCACGGGCACGGGCGTCACCGGCAGGCCGCGGGCATAGCGGGCCGCATTGCGCCCGATCTGGCGGTACGAGTCGAGTGTCAGGTTGGGCGACATCGAAAAGAGCTCCAGGTTGTTGAGCGGCGCCAGATCGCGTCGGTGAATGACCGTGGTGCCCCGCGACTGCAGGCCGATGGCCACGCCCGAGCCACTTATCTGTGCGCCAGCATAGCCGATGAAAGCGCAGTCGGCGCTGTGATACACTTTGACGATCCGTGCCGCCAGTCCCTCGGCGGCGATGCCGTAGATCAGCGCTTCGAGCACGGCCTCGTGGGGCAGGCCGCCGATGGTCTCGGTCAGAGCGCGCCCAAAGGCGGGCCCGACAGCGATGACGACCTCTGGCGCCTGACCTGAGGCGGCCGTGCCCAGCTCCGCTAGGCGTTCTGAGGGGCGGTCTCCCTGACCTTGCAGGTAGCGCTCAGGTGGTAATGCCTCTGGCAGGTCACTCACCTCGGCCCAGCGCTCACCCTGCAGCCGATAGCCCGTGCCGGGGCCGGCATAGTCGTTGGCGTCATTGAGGCCGCTCTGCACCCGCCACTCGCGGTCAAAGATGGCCGCTGGCTGCAGATAGTCGCCCAGCACGCGCTGGCGCCCTAACTCGAGCACAGCTGTGGCGATATCGCTATAGCCGGCGCGGTCGAGAGCTGTGACCATGTCTACGAGGGTAAAGTCCGACGCGAGCAGGGCATCGGCGGCCGCCAGATCGGTCACCCGATCGCGATCGGGCATGTCGCGGCTATCGCTGGCCTTTACCGCAGCCTGCACCTCGGCATCGCTGATGGGGGGCAGGCCCAACTCGAGGTAGAGCGCCTGGATGCTGCGCGCCGCGCGCTCGCGGACAGCCAGCACCTCGGGCTCGCGCACGGGGCGCAATCCAGCGTCGATCTGCATGTCGCGCTGCAACACCAGATAGTCGTCGTATTCGCTGCTGTCAAAGCAGCCGCCGCCGAACATATTGTCATAGCGTGGCATCGAGCTGAACCCAGAATGGATCAGGTCGGCGCCTGGGATGAACTGACACATCAACTTGGCCGTTTTTCGTATATCCGAGTGGCTCGCCAGGGCATCATTGCCCGCGGCCACCTCGAGGTTGAGCATCGCCGCCAGCAGGTTCTCGGCCAGAATGGCGCGCACACCCCCCGGCAGCGATTCGGGCAGGGCGACGCAGCTGATGGAGCCGTTCTGCACACCCTGGCTGCCAGCGCCACGTGTGGCCAGCAGGCAGCGGGCCTCGAGGTAGAGCATCGATCGTCCGTCGGCATGGCCCATCAAGGCCTCGGAACCGGTGCCTGAGGTGAAGCGTACTTTGATGCCGCGTGAGGCATAGGCCGATGCCAGGAACGCCTTGGACCAGGGCGTGTCGTCGCCGTCGATGAACACCTGCTCTGTGCCGTACACCGAGAGCGTTTCGGCATAGCTTGTCAGTCCTTTGATGCCCAGCCGCAGGCCCATGCCCTCTTCGACGGCGCACTGTGTGAGCACACCCGGTCGCCCCACCTGCGAGCCGACAAGGATCGCCAGGGCGTTGAGGGGCGCTGCGCGCGCCACGCCCACCGTGGTCTCGTTCTCGGCAAAGCCGCGCAACGCCGCCTCGGCGGCATCGGCGGCCAAAAGCACGGGGTTGTCGCTGCGATTGGTGACGTGCGCCTGGGTAGCCGGCGTGCGGCGGACGCGCATCTTGGCAAAGGCCTGCATCATCTCGAGCACGTTCAGGTGCCGTACGATCTCGACCAACTTGGCGGCGGTGCAGCCGCTCACCAGTCTCACGATGCGGCTGCGGGGCACGTTGATGTCTACCAGCATGCGGGCGATGGCTTCAGAGGGCGTTGACATGGCCTCATAGGCCATGTCGGCGTCGATGGCATGCTCAGCGATGAACAGATCCAGCAGATCCATCCGCTCGCGGGGCACGCCGTCCATCTCGACGATGCGCCCCGCGGCGATGCTCAACGAGGGCTGTGGGTCATTGGGGCTGTCGGCGACGATTAAGCCCACCTCAGGCCAGGGTGTGACAAAGCTATCACGATGGATGGGGCGTTCGGCGCGCTCCTGGAAGCGCCTGGACAGAGACATATCGGCACCTCGGTAGCTGCTTGTATCGCGATTGTAGCACGCCGATGTGAGCCCACCAATCGCCCGAGCATCAGCAGCACAGGGGCAGCGCCCGCGCTGCCCCTGTGGAACACAGCACTCGTACTAGAGGTTGGCGTTGTCTCGCGAGGTCACCAGTGCCTGCACGCGTTCGACAAAGCTCTCGATCGACATGGCGCCCAGATCCTCGTTGGTGCGTAGACGCACCGACACCTGCCCGTTCTCGGCCTCGCGGTCGCCAATGACGAGCATGTAGGGCACCTTTTGTAGCTGGGCGTCGCGGATTTTTGCATTCATGCGCCCGCTCGAATCGTCCAGCTCGACGCGCAGGCCAGCTGCCTTGAGGGCAACGAGCGCCTTCTGGGCGTATTCCAGGTGGCGATCGGCGATAGGGATCAGACGTGCCTGCACAGGCGCGAGCCACAGTGGGAACGCGCCGCCATAGTGCTCGATCAACACCCCGAAAAAGCGCTCCAGCGAGCCCAGCAACGCCCGATGCACCATGTAGGGCCGGTGGTCCTCGCCGTCGCCGCCTTTGAACGTCATGTCAAAGCGCTCGGGCTCGTTAAAGTCGAACTGGATGGTCGTCATCTGCCACTCACGGCCCAGGGCGTCTTTGATCTTGAGATCGATCTTGGGGCCATAGAAGGCGCCGCCGCCCTCGTCCACCTCGTAGGGCACCTGCTCGGCCTCTAGGGCCTTACGCAGCGAGTCGGTGGCCTGGTCCCAACGGGCCTGTTCGCCCACCGAGTGTTCGGGGCGTGTGGCCAGATAGGCCTGGATGTGCTCAAACCCGAAATCGCGCCACAGGGCGAGCGAAAAGCGCAGCACCCCCAGGATTTCGTCTTCGATCTGCTCGGGCGTGCAGATGATGTGAGCGTCGTCTTGCGTAAAGCCACGTACGCGCAAGAGCCCGTGCAGCACGCCGCTTTTCTCATAACGGTAGACTGTGCCCATCTCGGCCCAACGCAGTGGCAGGTCGCGATATGACCGCGACTGCGTCTTGTAGATCAGGATGTGAAACGGGCAGTTCATCGGCTTGATGTAATAGTTCTGCTCGTCGATCTCCATCGGGGCATACATGCCCTCGCGGTAAAAGTCGAGATGGCCTGACGTCTCCCATAGCCATGAGCGCCCGATGTGCGGCGTGAACAGGATGTCATAGCCGCCTTCATAGTGGCGCATGCGCCAAAAGTCTTCGATCAGCACGCGTATCCGCCCCCCCTTGGGGTGCCAATACACCAGGCCAGCGCCGGCCTCTTCGTGGGTGCTGTACAGGTCGAGCTCTCTGCCCAAGCGGCGATGGTCACGCCGTTCGATGTCTGCGAGTCTATCGAGATGGGCCTGCAATTCCTGCTTGTTGTGCCAGATGGTGCCATAGATGCGCTGTAACATGGCGTTCTTTTCATCGCCACGCCAATATGCCCCGGCGATGCTCATCAACTTGAGGGCATCCCATCGTAGCTGCCCCGTGTGCTCGACGTGCGGGCCGCGGCACAGGTCCTTGAACTCGCCGTGGCGATAGATCGAGATCGTCTCGCCCTCAGGCAGCTCGTTGATCAGCTCGAGCTTGTAGGGCTGGTCGGCGAACTCGGCCAGCGCCTGCGCGCGCGAGACTTCTGTGCGCACCAGGGGTTTCTTGGCCTGGATACTGGCCTTCATCAGGGCCGTGATGGCATCAAGGTCGTCGGGCGTGAGCGGCCGAGGCAGCTCAAAGTCATAGTAAAAGCCGCTCTCGATGGCCGGCCCGATGCCGAACTTGGCCTCGGGAAAGAGCTGCAGCACCGCCTCGGCCATCACATGGGCGGCGCTATGTCTGATCTGCTCGATACTCGGTTGTTCTGCCATGGTGAACCTCTTCGCTCGTCAGGATGATCCGCATATGTGCCGACGTGCCCCGGAGCTCTGCCCGGGGCGGGCAGTAGTGGTGCGTTGCATGGTCATCACTCCAAAAACAAAAAACCCCGCGCCCACATGGGGCGAGAGGCTTGCTCACGCGATTCCACCCATTTTCGGCCAGCTAGCTGGCCCTCGTTGATGCCGATAACGGTGGCTGCCGTGAGCCCTTACTATGATTCAGGGCCCCGCTCACAGGGGGTTTTCGCCGCCCGCTGACGAAGGCGAGTTTCAGTCTCTGCCCGCCCATCCCTGGCGCTGCGCCAGCGGCTACTCGTCCTGCTCAACGCTTTGTCCCAGCATAGCACAAGCGGGCCGCGGACGCAACTGCTACGTTGACCCTGCGGGCCGCTGATGCTAGACTCGAATCAGAGTTCATCTGTGGCGAGGTGTCGATTGCGCGTCATCGCAGGCTCTGCCAAGGGCCGCAAATTGCTGAGCGTGCCGGGAGAGGGCACGCGCCCCATCACGGATCGCGTCAAGGAGTCGCTTTTTGACATCCTTGGCGCAGAGATCGAGGGGGCCGCAATGCTCGACCTCTTTGCGGGCACCGGCAGCGTGGGCATCGAGGCCCTCAGCCGCGGGGCGCGCCATGTGGTCATGATCGACAAGGCGCATCAGGCTGTGCAGGTGCTGCGCAAGAACCTCGCGCTCACTGGCCTGGCCGATCAGGCCACAGTCATCAGAGGCGATGCCTTTCGCTATCTGGCTGACCCCGCCGCTCAACACGGCTTTGAGTACGTGTATGTGGCCCCGCCGCAGTATCAGGACCTGTGGGCCAGGGCGCTACTGGCGCTGGACGAGCATGATCTGCTGGCCGACGACGGCGTGATCATCGTGCAAATTCACCCCAAAGAGGCACGCCCGCTGACGCTACTGCGCTACTACCTGGCGCGAGAGCGACGCTACGGCTCGACGCTGCTGCAGTTCTGGCTGCGGCGCCAGCCAGAGGCCGCTCTGGAACCGGAGTTTGAAGATGGTGTACGTTGAGGTCTATCCCGGCGATCGAGTGCGCATGCGCAAGCCACATCCCTGCGGTTCGTACGAGTGGACGGTGACACGCACGGGCACCGATGTGGGCATGATCTGTTCTGGTTGCGGCCACCGCGTGATGATGCCGCGCGGCAAGTTCAACAAAGGCGTCAAAGAGGTAATCCCCGGTGAGCGACGCGGGCAGCCGCAGCCCGAGCTTTGACGGGCAACCACCATGGCCTATTCGCTCGATGACACCATTGCCGCCATCTCCACGCCCGTTGGTGTGGGGGGTATCGGCATCGTACGCCTCTCTGGTCCTCAGGCGCTGGAGATTGTGCGGTCGCTTTTCCGTCGGGCCTGCGGGCAGCGTCGTCGCTGGGAGACCCAGCGCCTCTACTATGGGCATGTGGTGAACCCTGCCGACGGCCGCTTGGTAGACGAGGCGCTGGTCTCTTGGATGGCGGCCCCTCACTCGTTCACCCGGCAAGATGTGGCTGAACTCAACGTCCACGGCGGCCCGGTGCCTCTGCGCGAGGTGCTGGCTCTATGCCTCGCCCAGGGGGCGCGCCTGGCCGAGCCGGGCGAGTTCACGTTGCGCGCTTTTGTCAATGGCCGCATCGATCTGGCGCAGGCCGAGGCAGTGCTCGATACGATCCAGAGCAAGAGCGCAGCCGCGCTGCGCGTGGCGGTGAACCAGTTGAACGGCCGCCTGTCGGGCCAAGTGCGCGCGCTACGCCAGGAGCTGCTCGAGGTGCTGGCCTATCTGCAGGCGAGCATCGATTTTGCCGAGGATGACATTCCTCCGCGTGACGTGCGGCCCGCTCTTGGGTATGTGCAAGACGCGCTGCGGCGACTCATCGGTGAGGCCGACGCCGGGCAGGTCTATCGACAGGGCGTGCGCACCGCTATCATCGGGCGACCCAACGTGGGCAAGAGCAGCCTGCTCAATGCGCTGCTGCGCACTGATCGCGCTATCGTCACATCCGTGCCAGGCACCACTCGCGACACCCTCGAAGAGACGCTGATCTTGCGGGGCGTGCCGTTCGTGTTGGTCGACACCGCCGGCATCAACGAGTCGCAAGATGTGGTCGAACGTATCGGTGTCGAGCGCAGCCGGCGCTCGGTGAGCGATGCTGGCCTGGTTCTGCTCGTGGTCGATGGCAGCGAGCCTTGTGGCCCGCAAGATATTGAGGTTGCCAGGCTGGTCGGCGACCGGGCGGCGATACTGGTGGTCAACAAGGTCGATCTGCCACAAGCCGGCACGTATGACCGATTGCTGGAGAGTGCTGAGCGCATCGAGGTGTCGGCGCTGACGGGGCAGGGCATCGCGGAGCTCGAGGCGATGATGGAATGCCTCGCGTTGGGCGGTGCGGTGCAGGCCGCAGATGACCCGCTGACGTCCAACCCGCGCCACCGCGCTGCTTTTGCCAGGGCGCTGGATCACGTGACTTTAGCGCTGGAGGCGGCACAGGCCGGCTGGTTCGGCGATCTGGTGGCCATCGATGTGGGCGAAGCGGTGTTCATCCTCGGAGAGATCACCGGTGAGACGGCCAGCGAAGATCTGTTGGCGACCATCTTTGGACAGTTCTGCATAGGCAAGTAGGGTAGGGCATGAGACTCGCCATCGTCTTTTCGTGGCTGAACCAGTATGGTGGCGCCGAACGGGTGCTCGAGGTGGTGCATGACATGTACCCCCAGGCGCCCATCTATACCTCGGTCTATCGGTCCGAGGCGCTGCCAGAGCGGTACCGACAGTGGGATATCCGCCCTTCATTCATGGATCACATCCCCCTGGCACGCCGCAAGCAGCAGTGGTTCTTGCCGCTCTATCCGCTGGCCTTTGAATCATTCGATCTGCGAGGCTACGACCTTGTGCTGAGCATCCCCAGCGGCTTTGCGCATGGCGTGCTCACCAGTGAGCACACCCCGCATGTCTGTTACTGTCTCACGCCGCCGCGCTTTTTGTGGAGCTATCATGGCTATATCGAGCGTGAAGGTGTGAGCCGCCTGGGCCAGGCGATTATGGCGCCTATGCTCAAGAGCCTGAGGCTATGGGACCTGGCAGCAGCCAATCGGGTGGATCGGTTTGTCGCTATATCGCGCACCGTGCGAGAGCGGATCGCCAAGCACTATCGGCGTGACGCTGATATCATCTATCCACCCGTGGATATCGATCTGGTCGGTGCTGCCGCCGATGTGCCGGCGGGTGACTATTACCTCGTCACGTCGCGACTGGTGCCCTACAAGCGTATCGATCTCGCGGTGCGGGCTTTTACCGAACTGGGGCTGCCGCTCAAGATCGTGGGCGAGGGACGTGACCGGGCTGCTCTAGAGCGCCTGGCTGGACCGAACGTCGAATTCCTCGGCTTTGTGCGCGATGACGCCGAGGTGCGTCGCCTGATGGCGAGCTGCAAAGCATTCGTCTTTCCTGGTGAAGAGGACTTTGGGCTGACGCCGGTGGAGGCGCTTTCGGCGGGCCGGCCGGTGATCGCCTATGGGGCCGGTGGCGCGCTGGATACGGTGAGCGAGGGACGTACAGGCGTGCTCTTTGACGAACCCACTCCGGCCTCGCTGGCCGCGGCGGTGCGGCGTCTCGAGGGCCTTACCTTTGATTCGGCGACCTTGCGCGCCGAGGCACAACGTTTTGGCGTGCCGCGCTTTCAGCTCGAACTGGACGCCGTGCTGCAACGGGCCCTAGGGCAGCATAAGCAGTAGCCAGAGACGCTCTGCGGCCGAAACAAAGAGGCCCTGCCAACTTGGCAGGGCCTCTTGATGCGGAGCGGATACTAGTACTTTTCCCAGCGGCCGTCATTGTAGAGCACGAACACCCCGTATGACGGATGCCACATCATCACGCCACCATTGTACTGCTGGAAGGTGCCGTTGTAGCCATACTCTTCGATGGTGGCCCAGGACAGCCCAGACCGGACAGCCGGGTTCTCGCGCCAGGCCTTGCCAAAGCCCCGCTTGGGCTGCAGATAGCCTGGTGGCGCCACAATACCCGGATCGGTCTCTGGCATAGCGCTGGTCCAGCTATCGTTAAAGGCGTACCAGGTGCCATTGCTCAGCAGGGCATAGATCTGGCCCTTGTCCTGGCGCCAGAACATGTAGCCGCCGACAAAGGTCTGTGCACCGGCCCAGGTACCCACCTCGGTCTCAGTGGGGCAGCCAAGCTTGGTGCGCACGTGGGCATAGCCGTGCCACACGTTGCCAAAGCCCATCACCGGATTGATGGCGCAACCGCTGGGTGGTGGCGGCGGAGGCGTTGTGCCACCACCGACGGGCACAAAGCGGATCGCGTCATAGCCGACGTAGCGCGTCATGTAGGGCTCGCCGGTATTGTCTCCCAGGTAGACGTACTCGCTGGGGCCACCCGCAAAGTAGTAGGTGCCCAGGTCCACCCACTTGTCATAGTAGTTGTTCTGGTTGATCCACTTGGAGTGCGAGACACCGTTGTGATAGATGACGTACTTGGCGCTCTTGGTGCCATGATAGTAGCTGGGGATATAGACCTGCACCTGATAGTTGCCGGGCGCCGTCAGGTGGGGGAACCATTTGCCCCAGCTCAACAGCTGGTTCGTCTGATTCCACGTCCAGTACAGATGGCCGGCATAGCCCACGGTACGGCCGCGCATACCGCCGGCAGGGCCGCCCCAGATGAACCCACCACCAAGATCATCGACGACCACTGTGCCGCCAGATGGGGGAGGGGTGGTGCCTCCACCACCGGTCCATGAAACCGTGCAGAGGGCAGCGCCACCCTGCTCGAAATACTCGACGATGACGGTATGGTTACCGGCGTTCAGATGTTTGACGCCGCTGTGCGTGGTGCGAGACTGCGGATACCACTTGTCGATGACCAGGGCGCCATCGACGTAGACCCGCACACCGTCATCGACGGTGGCATAGAAGGTATAGTCCTGGCTGGCTGCGAAGCTGGCCGTGGTGGTCCAGCGGACGGAAAAGTTGTCTGCCGCCACGCCAGGCCCCGGCGAGCCGGAGCCCCAGTCAAAGTTGATGTTCGCATCGCCGCGTACCATTGCTGCAGGGCCGGCCAGATAGATGTTGTTGAAATACTCTCCGCTCCAAGCGCCAGCTGGCGTGCCGCCGCCTGTCGTCCACCAGAAGCGGCAGAGGGCATCGCCACCGTTCTCATAGTACTGTACTTGCAGCGCATGGTTGCCGGCGTTGAGATACTTGGCGGCCGAGTAGGTCACAGCCGACTGATCCTTCCACTGATCGATGAGCAGCTCGCCATCGACCCAGACGCGCACGCCATCGTCGACCGTGACATTGAAGGTGTAGGTGCCGGCCCCAAAGTACTGCACCGAAGACCAGTTTACCGAGAACTGATCGGCTGGTATGCCTCCGGCCGGCGCGCTTGTGCCCCAGTTAAAGTTGATCTCCGAGTCGTACCTGACGACCGCAGGACCACCAAACAGGGTCATGTTCGAATAATAGTCGCCTCGCCATGGGCCAGGATCTGCCGTCGCGGTTGCCGGCACTGCCAGCGCGCCCGCCAGCACCAGAACCAGCACAGCGAGCTTGAGCCAGCGCTCATGGGCACTGATTCGCGAATGTTGATGTCTCACGAGTTCCCCCTTTCCACAACGACCATCGTTGTGCAGCCGAGCAGCCTGCAGTGGCCCTGTTCGCTGTCTATTCAAGACGCTTGCACCCAGTACGAGTTCAATGCAGATGCTATTATAGCAGGTTCATATACGCGCCGCAACGGATCCGACACATAGGCCGGTCAACGTGCCGTTACCTGAGCGACACGTCCGGCCGCGATGGTTGCCTGCCACAAAGTCGGCGCATCTGCAGGCCCAAAGATCACCATCTCCGGAGAGACGCTGCTGACTACAAGACGTATGCTCTCGCCCTGCAGTTCCATGGCGGCCAATTGCTCGCTGGCCAGCAAGGTGGCTACGTCGTCGGTCGCCTCGCCCGCCCTGACGCGGCGAACGGCCTCATACACCAGCGCATACGGGCTGTGCACCGTCATCTCCCAATGCACGGCCGCCAGGGGGGCGTCGGCCGGAAGGGCCGATATGCGCTCATAAGCGTCTCCCTGAAGTTGCCATGTGGCCGAGAACTCGCGCAATGGGCACGCGGCGCACTCGAAAAAGGCGTCGCTGGGTTGCCCCAACGAGGTCCCTGTCACCTGCAGGGTGTCGATGCCTTTGCCCTCAAAGGTCACCGCGCCCCCCGTGGTGATCCAGTCACTGCGGCCCAGCGGTTGCCAACGCGTCTCCCAGCCTCCCTCGTTCTGGCGCAAGAGCGCAACTGTCCACTGCTGCTGTTCGCCAAATATGCCGCCGTATACGACGGCCAGACGATCACCATCGACGCGCACCTCGCCCAGGGTCGATCCCTGGCCGACAACCTGGCTGCCGGCAAGAGACGTCACCACAATGCTATTCGGTGGTGTCTGCAGCACAAACACCTCGGTGTCTACCTGACGCAGCTCGCGCTCATCTTGTGGCCACCCCGCAGCTGCATAGTAGGCCTCGAGCCGCAGTGCGCGCTCGCTCAAGGGCATGTTTAGATGCGCCGCGACGAACGAGGCCGCGGCTGCAGCCGTTGCGTCGGCGTCGCCAGCAGCACTTATGAAACGGCGTTGCCAGGGGTCGAGCGTCGGGGCGTCGTTGGGCAGCTCAGGCCGAGACGCCCAGCCCATCAGCGTTGCCGATCCCTTGATGGATACAGGGCTATGGGCGCCATCTAGCGTAACCAGATCATAGCGCTCTGTCTCAGCGTCTCGCTGGTGCAAGATCAGCCCCTGACCGTCGGGCGTCCACGCGGCGATGCGAGCATAGGGCGCAGCCTCGCCCAGCGGCCCTTTGATCTCTCCGCTGGCCAGGTCGATGGTGTACAAGCCCAAGTTGGTGGCCTCAGGATCGTACAGCGCGCCCTGATGCAGGAAAAAGGCCAGGGCCTTCCCATCCTGAGACCAGACCAGGTTGCTGGCATAGGCGCCCTCTGGCAGGGCGTGTGCAGTTGGGGCGCCATCGCCTTGCACCGCCAGGAGCTGATAGCCCGTCTCTGCGGTGGCTAGCCAGGCCAGGGCGCCGTGAGGCCCCAGGGCGAGCTCGCCCAGCCCCTCGAGCGTGGCAAGTTGTTGAGCCTCGCCAGTGGAGAGATCGACACCCAGCAACTGCAAGGTCTCGGCCTCTGCGGGGGCCCATAGCAGCAGGCGTTCGCCTGCGGCGTCATAGCCCAGTAGCATGGCGGGCATGCCGGCATAGGCCACAGGGGTGCCTGCTCCCTCTGAAGATAGCTCGCAGAACACCAGCCTCAACTCAGGTTCGTCTGAGGCCGGGTCGGGCTCGACCCAGCCGACATACAGCAGCCGGTGGCCATCTGCCTCCCAAAAGACCTGGGCATCCATGAGCCCTTCTGTGGGCACCTCGAACAGTGCGCTCTGGCCGCTGTCCAGATCGACGCGCTCGACAAAGCGGCCATGCACCATCGCTAGTTCCTGGGCCTGCAGCGCCCAGCTTGCGCCCGCTGCTCCGGCGATGAGAGGCGCCATGTCGCCAGTATTCAAGTCGGCCCAGAACACGCCGCCCTCATCGCCGTAGATGGCTCCGGTAGTCGTCGGCCGCGCCGTGGGATCTGGCTGTGAGGCAGGGCGTGTGCTTTCTGGTGTCAGCGTGGGCGCGGGGGTTGAGAGGGTAGGCGACTCTGTGAGAGTTGTGTTGGCAGATGTGGCGGTTGGGCTGATCGTCGCAGCCATAGGTGGCTCAGCTGCGGGGATATCGGCCAGCCAGCAACCTGTAAGAGTGCCCAGCAGCACACTCACAGCCACAAAAAGGACCGCGTTACGGCGCAAAGTACCGCCGTTGACAGATGACATAGGGCTAGGCTCCCTGATGGGTCGGTCGCGGTGAGGGCTCTTCAGGAGGCCCCCACCAGGCCTCAAAAAAGGCACGGATGTTGTCCAGGGGATAGCCCTGGTTGAACTCTGCCTGACCGATGGCGCCGCCACGGTCGTCCCACAGGGCGCCACGTACGCGCTGCACGGCCGCGCGCACATCGTCAGGCGTGCCAAAGGGCAGGATATGCTGACGGTCGAGCTCTCCCCAGAAGGTGATCTGCCCCTTGAAGCGCTTGCCCAGCTCCTCGATGGGCATGCTAAAGAGCTGCGAGTTGAGAGCATCCACACCGATCTCGATGAGGTGTGGGTAGATCTCTAGAATATGACCATCCGAGTGCATCAGCGCGAACTTGCCGTGAGCGTGGGCCAGATCGACATAGTCTTTGTAGAGTGGCTTAAAGTAGGCCACCCACATGGCCGGCGAGATCAGCAAGGCGTTGGCCGAGCCCCAGTCGTCCATGAAAAACACGGCATCCACATCGGTCTTGACCACGTATTCAAGGTGCTGCAGGTAGTAATCATGGATCATCTCCAGGAGCTTGAATACCTCGGGCACGCCCCAGGCCAGGTCCAGGTACACGTTCTCGCTACCGCGCACGAACTGCAACCGTTCAAAGGGGCGAGGCAGACCGAGATGCACAAAGCGGTCGCTGGAAGCGCAGACGCGATTGACGTCCTCAAAGCCCTGTCCCAGCAGATGATATGGCGGCTGCCAGTGAGCCAGAGTGGACCAATCGGCCAGGGCAGGGTGCTTGACTTCACCGATCATGCCACGCTGGATGTTCTGCCAGGTCGAACCCCAGGGGTCGGTCCAGTGACCTGGCTCATAGAGGGGCGCTTCGTCCATCGGATCGCGATAGCCGCTGGGGCCAAAGTCGCTGGGGTACTGATCGAGCAGCGCCTGCAACTCATCCTCGCGCCCAAAAAAGGCGGCTGGCAGCGTCCACACATCGCGGGCAGGGCGATCGACACCCTCAAAACGCAGTGTGCGCGTCACTCGCTCTCGTGGGGTCATGTTCATGGAGCAGCCTCCATTGGATGATGGGGGCATTTTAGCTGGCCAAGGCGCGTCTGCCAATGGCAATGTTCGACAGCGCTGGTCACCGCGCCTAGAATGTAGGCGCTCATTTGTTCGCTTTCATCGAGGACAGATGCCAGACAAACTCGTTATCGTCGAATCACCTTCCAAGGCGCGCAGCATCGCCCACTACCTCGGCAACGAGTACGCGGTGTTGGCGTCGGTGGGCCATGTGCGTGATCTGCCTGCTCAAGAACTGGGTGTCGACATAGAGGATGACTTTCGTCCCAGCTATGTGCCTCTCTCCAAAAAGCGAGAGGTCATCGACAAGATCGCCGCGGCTGGGCGTTCGGCAGGTGCCATCTATCTGGCCACGGACCCCGATCGCGAGGGTGAAGCCATCGCCTGGCACGTGCAGCAGGCGGCGCACCTCGATGCCGCGCGCACCCGCCGCATCAGCTTTGACCAGGTGACGCCTCAAGCGGTGCGGCAGGCGCTGCAGGCGCCAAGGGATCTCGACAAAGACCTGATCGCGGCGCAAGAGGCGCGCCGTGTGCTCGATCGCCTCGTGGGATACCAGATCAGCCCGCTGTTAGCCAGGGCCATGAAGCGGCGCCTCTCGGCCGGCAGGGTGCAGTCGGTGGCGCTGCGGCTGGTGGTAGAGCGCGAGCGCGAGATCATGGCCTTTGTTCCCGAGGAATATTGGACGGTGGAAGCTCTGCTACAGCGCCAGACGCCAGATCAGGAGCGCTTTCTGGCGCGGCTCCTCAAGGTCAAGGGAGAGAACCCTGGTCTGCGTAGCAAGATCGAGGTGGACGCGATCTTACGTGAGCTCGAGGGCGCCAGCTACAAGGTGACGCGCGTGCAGCCCGGAGAGCGTCAACGCAAACCGTCGCCCCCCTATATCACCAGCACAATGCAGGCCGATGCGGGCGCACGTCTCGGCTATGATGCGAGGCGCACGATGCGCATCGCACAGCAGCTCTATGAAGGTATCGAGTTGCAGGGCGAGCTGGTGGGTTTGATCACCTATATGCGCACTGACGCGATGCACGTGGCCCCTGAGGCGCAGCGCGAGGCGCGGCACCTGATCGAGCAGCAGTGGGGCGCCGAGTACGTGCCAGACACGCCGCCGGTCTATCGCTCCAAAGTGGTCAACGCCCAGGAGGCGCATGAGGCCATCAGACCCACGAGCGTTCTGCGCACGCCCGAGAGTATGCGGCCTTTTCTGACCGTCGAGCAGGCGCGCCTCTATGAGCTGATCTGGCGGCGCTTTGTGGCCAGTCAGATGTCTCCAGCTCTGTATGCCACTCTGGCGGTCGACATCACTGCCAGCCACGACTATTTGTTCCGCGCCAGCGGGCAACGCCTGATTTTCCCGGGTTTTCTGGCCGCCTTGCCCGACCGTGAGCAGGAAGAGGCCGACCGTCTGTTGCCCCCCCTGACCCAAGATGAGCCGCTCGATCTGGTGGAGCTCAAGCCCGAGCAACATTTTACCAAGCCGTCGGCCCGCTACACCGAGCCGACGTTGATCCAGGCGCTAGAGGCCAACGGTGTGGGGCGGCCCTCGACCTATGCCACCATCGTCTCTGTCATTCGCGAGCGGGGCTATGTGCGCCTCGAGAAACGCAGCCTCATCCCCACCGAGCTGGGCGTGGTGGTGTGTGATGCGCTGGTGGTCACCTTCCCCGACATCATGGATGTGCGCTACACCGCTGAGATGGAGACCGAACTCGACCGCATTGCATCGGGTGATCTGGACTATGTGGGGATGATGAGGGGCTTTTATGGGCCGTTTAGCCAGCAGCTCGGCGCGGCCAAGGGCAGCATGAAAGATGCGGTGGCCACGGCGCTGGCGGCCAGGTTGCCGGCGGAGCTTCTGGAGCAAAGCTGCCCGCAGTGCGGCAAGCCACTACAGGTACGGCTCAGCAAAGAGGGGCGCTTCTTGGGGTGCACTGGCTATCCCGATTGCCGTTACATCTTGCAGACCTCGGGTGAACCAGCGCCCGAGAGTCATCACGAATTCGCTGAAGGAGAGCTGTGCGCAAAGTGTGGTGGGCGTATGCGCATCATCACCCATGGCAACAGCCGCTTCTTGGGATGCGAGAACTATCCCAAATGTAAGAGCACCCGCCCGATTTTATCAGAGAGCATCATGCAGCTCGCTAAGGCGTCGACGTGCCCGTACTGCGGCTCCACGCCTCTCGAGCCGCGCAGCGGGCGCTATGGCGAGTATCTGCACTGCCCGCGATGCGACAAGAACGTCTCGTTGCGCAAACTGCAGACGCCCGAGGCAGAGCCCATTGCGCAGCGGGTGGATGTCCCTTGCCCCAAATGCGGCCAGGCGGGTCTCGAGGCGCGGCATGGGCGCTATGGACCGTACTATCACTGCGCGGCTTGCGGCGCCAACACCTCGGCGGCCAAGCTCAAAGCCGGTGGCTAAGCGAAAGGGGCCGTCATCGACGGCCCCTGTTCGTTTCGGGCTAGGGCGCAGGCAGAGCGAGCGCACCGAGGGCTAGCGCAGCTCGACCGTGGCGCCGACTTCTTCGAGGCTCTTCTTGGCGGCATCGGCGACTTCTTTCTCGACGGCCTTGAGCACGTCAGAAGGCGCCTCGTCGACCACGGCCTTGGCCTCGCGCAGGCCGAGGTTGGTCAGCTCACGAACAACCTTGATGACCTGGATCTTGTTGTCGCCGACGGCCTTGAGCACGACGTCGAACTCGGTCTGCTCCTCTTCCTCAACGGCGGCGGCAGCAGCGCCGGCAGGGCCAGCCACGGCGGCCATGGCCACGGGGGCGGCGGCGCTAACACCGAACTTTTCCTCGAGGGCCTTGACGAGCTCAGCTAGCTCGAGAACGGTCATACTGCTGATGGCTTCGATCAGTTCTTCTTTAGACACTTTGCGTCCTCCTCAAATCACTTGTGCAGTTGCTGGTGTGGTGGACCGGCGAAATCAGCCGGCGCCTTCGAGTTGCTTACGATGTGCATCGAGCACGTTCACGAGGCCGCGGAGCATGGCGCCAAGTGTTCCCACCAGGCCGCTGATGGGGGCTTGAATGCCGCCCACAACGCGCGCCAGCAGAACCTCGCGCGAGGGAAGCTCCGTCAGAGCCTGTACGCCTGCCGTATCGATGACTTGACCGCCTACTACACCGCCGATCACTTGCACGCGGTCGGCTTTGTCGCGAGTAAAGTCCATCATGGCCTTGCTGGCTGAGGCGATGTCGCCGTACACAAAGGTCACCATATTGGGCCCGTTAGCGAACTCGTCGGTTACGGGCAGGCCGGCCTCTTTGAGGGCACGGCCGAACAGGGTGTTGGTGACGACCACCGCCTCGGCATCGGCGTTGCGCAGATTGGCGCGCAGACTCTGAAACTCGGGGAACTTGACCCGCTGATACCGGGACCAGATCAACACCTGGGCGCGGGCCAGTCGTTCACCGTACTCTTTGACGATGCGCTCTTTTTCAGTACGTGAGAGTGCCAAGAGATACTCACCTCCTATAGACAAAAAAGGCCCTGGCGCGCAAGACGCCAAGACCTCTAGCCCGACACATGTCGAGTGAAAAGAGACTTGCCTCGGCAGGCTCTAGTTATGCGCCAGCGGCGCGCCTGCTGTCTTGAGCAAAATCATGTGCTATGCGTTTATGAGGGTGCTAGAGCAGAGTGTGCCCTTAGCGACCGGCCTGGGCCGCGCTGACGTCTAGGTTGAGCCCAGGGCCCATGGTTGAGGTCAACACAACGCGCCTCATGTATTGGCCACGTACAGCCGCCGGGCGCGCCCGAGTGACGGCAGACACTACAGCCACCAAGTTCTCCATGAGCTGTTCGGGCTCAAAGCTCAACTTGCCGATGGGTACGTGCAGGTTCGATGTGCGGTCGACGCGGAACTCGACACGCCCCTGCTGCAGCTGCTCGATGGTGGTGGCCACATCCTCGGCTTGCACCACGGTGCCGGCGCGTGGGTTGGGCATCAGGCCACGCGGGCCCAGCACACGGCCCAGGCGGCCGATTTTGCCCATGGCGCGGGGCTCTGCGATGGCTACGTCGAAATCAAGCCAGCCATCCTGGATGCGCTGAATGTATTCATCGGTGCCCACATAGTCGGCGCCGGCCTCGCGCGCGGCCGCCGCGGCGTCGCCCTCGACGAACGCCATGATGCGAACGCGCTTGCCCGTGCCAGCGGGCAGCATCACCGTGCTGCGAACCTGCTGGTCGGCATGTCGAGGGTCGACATTGAGCCTAAAGTGGAGCTCGACAGTCTCGTCGAATTTGGCGTGAGGCAGCCCTTTGAGGGCGGCAATCGCCTCTTCGGGCGTGTAAAGCCTGGTGCGGTCGACCGCCTGAGCGGCCTCAAGATAGCGTTTCCCGTGGTTGGCCATGTTTTCTCCTCGTGGTCATAGCGAGCGGCCGCCTTGGGCAACGCTCTCCCACCGGTTAGGTGCCTAGTCTCTAACGATGATTCCCATGCTGCGAGCCGAGCCCTCGATCTGGCGCATGGCGCCTTCGACATCAACTGCGTTGAGGTCTTTCATCTTGGCTTCGGCGATCTCGCGCAACTGCGCGCGCGTGACGGTGCCCACCTTGTCGGTGTTGGGCTTGGACGAGCCATGCTGCACACCGGCGGCCTGCAGCAGCAGATCTTTGGCAGGTGGCGTCTTGGTGATAAAGGTGAACGAACGGTCCTGGAAGATCGTGATCTCGACCGGGATCACCGTGCCGATGTTGGCCTGGGTGCGAGCGTTGTATTCTTTGACAAACGCCATGATGTTGACGCCGTGCTGGCCCAAAGCAGGACCCACCGGGGGGGCAGGGCTTGCCTTGCCCGCCGGCA
>ENA-UOUL01001364-UOUL01001364.1-bioreactor-metagenome-genome-assembly--contig:-NODE-1364-length-34647-cov-32.551605_pt1 | contig 34647 bp, 29 predicted proteins | sample MGYA00249838_ERZ747220 | MGnify/ENA primary metagenome ERZ747220 (study PRJEB28778, sample SAMN05720191) | bioreactor metagenome | isolation source: Anaerobic biogas reactor | place: USA:Washington... | reverse complement strand
ACCATAAGAGGCTGCATTCAGCTCTCAATTACAGATCTCCGGTTCAGTTCGAAGTGGAGGTTGCCTTAAATACCATTGCTTAACTATTTGTCCATTATCAGGGGTGCAGTCCATATAACAGGCTTGGAGACAAATCTAGGAGAAGCCCAATAAGCGATATCAAGAAAGAGAAATTAGAGCGGGGGACGGGATATCCGCACGTTTTTACGAGTAAATGGATCTATTTTCGGGGTAGAATCATAGAGACGATCCCAACAACCTGCGCGATGTACGATATCGCCATTTTACTTTGGATGATGATAGTACCCCCATTCTTCATTACCAATTGAATCAATCTTGATTAAAAGTATATCATGGGAATTATTATTTGAAGATAACCCTGTTAGGATATATCCTCCATCGATAGTTGACTGAATGTCAAAAACAGAATTATATCCTATCCCACCAAAAACTTTTTGCCAGATCTTCTTGCCCATTAAATCAATTTTAATTACAACTCCATCAGCATCTTGAGAAGTGGCTTGGTTAAATACGTGGCCCGCTATGATATAATCACCCTCCGGGGTTTCATGAATTGAATTGAATTGGCCTGCCAATCCTTCGAGAAATGTTCTTTCCCATATGAGATTGCCGTTTTCATCAATCTTTGCTAAATGTAAGCTATCGCCATCCGTGCCTGAAATTACGAAGTCTTTGTCCGAAGTCTGCAAAACATCATATAAGAATCTCCAAAAGATCCTATCCCATAACTTATTGCCATTTGAATCTGTCTTTATTAACCATCCCTTTGGATCATATTTCTCATCACTTGAATTTGAAATAGAGCACTTAATTATGTAGCCATTATCTGAAGTTTGCTTAACACTCTCACCAAACGCATCGCCAGAAGCTTTGAAGGTTCTTGTCCATTCGATATTACTATCGAAATCAATTTTAATTATTAGTGCTGGCTTAATCGAATGGCTATCTTTTTTATCAACTCCTGATAAAATGAATCCTCCATCCTTAGTCTCATCAAATGAAAAAAGATCTGGCATATCTAGAACTACTTTCTTCTCGATCATATTTCCATCTTTGTCTAGCTTGATTATCAATTCCCTCCTGTTCTCCTCGGCAAAGTCTCTTAAAGCATATATGGTATAGCCGCCATCCGGATTCAGCTGCATAGAATGAGGTAAGAAAAAGTAAGACCACCAGTCATTATTATGAAATATATCGCATTCTGAGAATTTTTTTGCAAAAATCATATGGCGAGCAGCATCCATCTTTAGCAAAAAAATGAATTTTCCCCCGTTTACGTCTTCTCCATGCCCACATATTATATAGTCACCGTTTGTTGTTTGTTTAATACAGCTGCCTGAAGCATATAATATAGTGCTGCCCATTTGACTAAGCAGGGGTATGAAACCATCTTTGATTGAGTCATTCGAAATCGAAGCCATCCCATTCGCCCCTTCTTTTGCTGGCGGCTCATAATTTCCTATGCAGCCACACTGTGTTACAATAAATATAATTGTTGCAATGTATATAAAAGCTTGATTATATTTGTAGGGCATGTCTTCCTCGATTCCTTTGTCTCATTTCTTACCAATAGCTTGAAGAGATTTTCTTTAGTTTTAAACCTATTCAATTCCGAACAGAGTATATTGGCATTAATGTAGAGTGGATGGACTGGATGCACATTTTGCGTTTTCCGCCATCGCGCCAGGATGCCATTCATTAGACATAAGATTGGTCGCCCTTCTTGTTTTGCGCGCGCGGGCAGCGCTCGCATGTACGCAAGGCCGCAATCGAGGGGCATGGAATGCAGATGGTGAGGGAACCTTGGGCTCCTGACCTATGGCTAGGTAGAAGAGGCACACAAAGTTTTCTTTATTGATATATAATTGTTCCAACATAAAGGTCATTTAAGCGTTTCGGATTGGGGTTGCTGTTGGTGGCTTGGATCAGTACCTACATGGGGGCGGAAATGGCGCTTAAGTTCTTGGGGGGATAGGATGACCCAGGCGCAATCTCAACGCTACCCCACCTTCAATGGCTCCAATCAGGTCGTCTCGGCATTCTTCAATTATATATCCAACCGCTATCACACCCTGGAGATCCTCGACTGTTGCCATGTAGGTGTCGTCCTCCAGAGGCTCATATTTGGCATTTCTCAAGGCTGCCTGGATGTACTCTGCGAACATACAGTACTCTATGTCCACGGAGAGGATTTAACTCTTTTTCGGAAGGTGACAGGCAGCATGCGCTCCTCGCACTCACTGAAAGCCCGACTACAATTTCCGGCGATGAGTGCTCTTTCGGTCTTCTCGGGCCAATTCATCTCGCATCGGCAGTGGAGACTGGATGGATGGCGTGCTCGCGGGCAATCTGGGCCATAGGTTTGCCGGACTCAAGCTCGGCCACTACTGATATCTTGAATTCTCGGTCGTAGCGCCGTCTGGTCTTTTTCATGTGATTCCCTCCATGAGTTGCCATAGCTTAACTCATTGTCCACTCGGAGGGGTTCACTCCACCAATTGACGTTTAACAAGAACTAAATATTAGCGATGAAATGACATTGCAGGTAATAATAATATTAGATGGGTGATCTGGATGAAAAAAATATTATCAATCATATCAATATCAATACTGATATACTTGTCAATAACCGCAACAGGCATGTCAGCAAACCGATTTAATGAGACAACCGACATCATACTGATACACCAGGTCAAGAACATCCTAACAAGCTACGAGTTTACCAATCCATACACACCAAACGAATTTGACTGCTTCGACATGAGCCGCGAACTCTTGGACATTCTGAACAAAGAGGGGTTCGACACCGTACTGATCTCCAAACTCGACACCATAGAGAACACCGCCCATGTCTGGGTAGGTATCTTGGACAAGAAAGGTGACATCTTGATGGTCGATCCAATGGAACATGGGCCATCCGACATCGGGACTATAATGTGGAAAGAAGATCACCCAGAGTACCACACTTTTGTCAATGTGATGGATGACTTCGATGAGTATCTGGCACGGACAAATGACACATGGACTAATGAATCACACATAATACCAGTAACACACACACAAAACAACGATGAAGACAGAGAAGAGACAACACCATTGGAAATAATAATGGAACCACGAGAAATGGAACCAATTACAGTAGAAGTACCATACATAGAACCAACAGGCGGGCAGTTATAATTCAAGGGGCGAGCCTTCCTTCCTTGCCCCCGAAGGGAGCGGCATGCGTCTTCGTTTAGCAGATCCTTCCTCACACAATCGTTATAAATATACATTAATTTGTATAGGAAGAGGTTGCGTTATTGGCTGAGGATTTTGATATAAAAACCGCGGGAGGCCTCACAGAAGCCGAGGCTGCAAAATTGCTAACAGAAGTGGGCTGCAACGAGCTGCACTCAGCCAAATCCCGCAGCGCCTTCGCCATTGCCTTTGAAGTTACCCAATTTGTAACTATAAAATTCTCAGATTTGTTATTATTTCCTTAACCGAAGACCAATGGGACAAGGTATGAGATTGAGGACATCATCCCTGAATTCAAAGGCAGATGCCTTCAAGAAATCGATGATATCCCCATAATACAGGGCTATTGCTCTGAAGGTCTCAGAGCGCTCATCCCAGGTGCAATTTGGGACTCGGATATCTCCTTGAATCTGAATTGTGCCTTTATCGAAGGTAAGCTTCAACATGGTTAAAACTCCCCGAGCGTGAATTGATATTCCCCACCCAATCATCATGAGACCAGCCATTGAAGCCCACTAGGATTGTCATTGTTATCTCTCTTTGAACCTGCATTTATTGCGACTCCTATACACTTTCGCCCCGCTACCGGCTTACCCTCATATCCCCATAGCTCCAGCCTTTAAGCATGGACTTCGAGATTCTTCCCATGGTCTCCCCTCCGGCCCCGGTTCTTCAATGCCCTGACGGCCCCCAGAGAGATGTTCATCTAGGTCCTCGGGGTTACGATCTCCACAATCCTTTTTGCTGAGAAGTGATGTTCCATTCATTGGATGAGACGATGATCGATCCTGAACTAGCTCAACAAGCTACTGCATTAATAGCCCCTTTTTTGCCATACTTAATGAATCCTGCTGTCTCTGCTGGGAAGGATGCAACGGTGAAGGCTTTAGGTGGAAAGTTCGTTGAAGCCGGATGGAATAGAGCCACCGGTATATGGAAGAAGATTTGGCCTGAAGCCGAAAAAATTCCGGAAGTTGTGCAGGTAATAAAAGAAGTAGCAGAGAACACAGATGACCAGGAGGCAAAAGCGGTCCTCTCCTGGCAATTAAAGAAGGTAATGGCCAATATGCCACCAGATACAATCGACGAAATTCGAAGCGTAATCGCCGAGAAGGATAGCGAGACTCGGATCACCACTGCTTCGAACGGTGGGGTGGCCATCGGTGGTAACGCTTCGGGTAACATTATCATAGGCGGCGGCTATAGCCCCCAAAGTATCGGACAACAGCAACAATTAGACGATACCGATTTCCGTATTATGCAAGCGATTAGGGATCTTGGTGTCTCCATACCAAACGCAGATAAGATTAATGCACTCGTGAATATAGACCCAGAAGAGCTGGGGGCACGAATTGGCGTAATGCATTCTAGGGATCTCATTAGAGCAGTATATGGCTCTTACATGCATGGCGTTAGTCTGCCCAATGGAATATATGCAGCAGGTCTGACAGATAAAGGAAGACTTGCATTGATACAAAAGAACAAGAAATGAGATATGTCTTCCCATGATCGAATTCATTTACGCTCTAAAGCTATATAATAGCCGCCATCTGTATTTGGACTGATATCCCCATGACAGACCACCTCTCCAGCGCCGTCCAACTTCTCGCCTCCGGCCAACTCGACGAGGCCTCGCATCTACCTGGAGAAGCTCCTCCGCCAGGGTCCCGAGAATCCCGATCTCCTCTACAACTGGGCCTCTGCTTGATAAGGGACGAGATCTGCACCGCTACCACCAGCTTGCTTCCGGCGCTTCTCGCACACCTGAGTAGACCTCGTGCTAGGCTACCAGCGGGCTATCGACTTTTATATGGGTCAAGGAGTACACCAGGCGGAACAGGAGATGAACGCAGCCGAGGAGCTGCGCAGTCTGGCCCGAGATGGATTACGAAAGATTGCCGTGCGCGGGCTGAAGGCCAGTAGCCCGGGGATGGATGCGATCTTCTATTTCTATCTGCCGGATGCCTTGCGGCTGTTCCGCGAGAAGTCTATGGAGAAGGTATAGCAGATCTCCTTTGGGATCGGCATGCTGGGCTAGTACGGGCGGGATATCAATAACTCCCAGGAGAGCCACGTCCTGCGGGCGTTGCCGGGGAGGACGTTCTCGGCGCTGGAGCTGCTTTGCATCATGTACGCTGGCTCAAGAAGATTGAGCCGGTGATAGAGATGGCGGAGAGGCTGGTGGAAGAGGGACTTCTACCTGGATCCGCTCTTCTACTACCGCAGCCTGCGTCAGCTGGTGGCCATTGAGCTCAAGCTGGGAAGTTTCGATGCTGCCTATAAGGGCCACATGGAGCTGTACATGAAATTGCTGGATAGGTACGAGCGCCGCCTGGAGAGGAGCTGCCCATTGGGCTCATCCTGTGCGGCGAGAGGAACCGTGAGCAGATCGAACTGCATCTCAGGGAGATGCTGGAGGCCAAGCTGTGCGGAGCCGTATGGCTGGCGAAGAGTGCTGGTGGAAGGGGCTCAGAAAACTGAGAGAATATATGATCAAGTATCTTAGGGTAAATTATATTATATTCAAGTTGGGATGGGATCTGTATGTCACCTCAATCCTTTCCATTGTGGAAACTCTCCAATGCTTGGATTTCCACGGCTGAGATGCTAAAAAGATCCGCAGACAAACTGCTTTCTGACTATCTGGCAGCTTATGAGGAACTTAGCAGGCAGACCTCACATGCAATCACAAGTAGAGAAAGAACCCAAATTACGCTGCCTCAGGATCTTGACTTATATTGCCCTTATATGCTCCTTATGGGATATGCCATAGAGAACCTTATCAAGGGTGTAATCATATGCGGAACTGGATCAAGCGATCCCAATTTTGGTGGTGCAGTTAATTTTGAGGATTTTCGTGCTGTTAATCGAGAAAATAGTGCACCCTGGACCATTGATCAACATGGATTTATCAACCTGCTTAAAGTAACAGCCATAAGGGCAGATCTCTTTAACGATGACGAAAAAGAAGTGCTAAAATATCTAGATGTCATTATAAAATGGGGCGGCAGATATCCAGTTCCAAAGAGACAAGAACCCGGTAAAAGTTCTGGTTTTGTGTGTGCAGAGCCACCCTATATCGGTTCGAGAAATACGCTTCCGATTCCAGCAGTCAAAAGAATCTATGAGAAAGCATTAGAAGAAATGTGGGGAGTATGCTCGCAGTACCAAGCAGTAGACTAGACCATGAAGAGCTGCTCCAGTTCAGAGATCAGAATGATTGGGCTTTTCGCAGCAACATGAACACTGGCTTTAAGAGGAGCGAGCCATGGTAGATCTGAGTTGGATCGGAGCGAGGAATGGGAGATGGCGGAGAAGTTGACGGGTGCAGAAGAAACAATCTGACAATATGAAAACTGAAATACCTGGACAGCAAGCTCAATTATATAGCAGTTATGCATCACACATCTTGTTCAATATGTAGAATACCTCTGAAAAATAAGGTGGGCTCATGAAGTACAAGGATCTCATTTCATTCGAGGCAATAGAGTCTGTTCTCAAGTTGGCGGAAGCAAACAATAAAACGAAGGCGGAGGAGCATGTTAGAACCTTCGTCATGTCAGAGAACCTCCGGAAGCAGCTTAAAGGCATTGTTTTTCCTAACCTCCAGTTTGAGGAGCCGCACGACAACAAGGGGCTCTTCATCGTAGGCACTTACGGCACGGGCAAGACCCACCTGATGAGTGTGATATCAGCAATTTGCGAGCATAAAGGACTGAGGCCCGATACACAAGGAGACAAGGAATTAGGAACCCAGATGGACATGGTCCAGGGCAAGTTCATGGTTATAAGATTCGCCCTGGGAAGCACTTTGAACACACTGCGCCCTATAATCTGCGAAGAGCTGGAGAGAGGACTGGCCTCAATGGGCGTGACGTATAAGTTCCCCCCACAGGATAAGATAACCAATCATCAAGAAGCTTTCCAGGATATGATGGCCGGGTTTGATGCAAAATATCCCGGCATGGGGCTCTTGTTAGTAGCAGATGAGCTTCTAGAGTATCTTCGGATGAAGGACGAGCAACAGCTTAGAGTTGATTTTTCCTTTATGCGTGAGCTTGGCGAGATATCCAGCTCAACAAGGTTTAGGTTCATGGCAGGCATACAGGAATCTCTCTTCGATAATCCCTCGTGGTCTCACCTCTCCAAAGAGATTCAGAAGGTGAAGGACAGATTCGAGCAAATGAGGATCGCTCGGGAGGACGTGGCAGAGGTAGTGAGCAAGCGACTTCTCCGAAAGAACGAGGATCAAAAGAAGCAGATCCGTGCCCATCTGGAAGAATTCATCGGCCTTTATGGAACCTTGGCTAATAGGATGAATGAATTTGTTGACCTCTACCCAGTCCATCCGGTTTACTTGGAGGTTTTCGAACGGATTCATGTGGCCGAGCGCAGGGAAGTGCTGAAGACACTGAGCCAATCCATGAGAGATCTACTGGATAAGGACGTGCCTGAGGACCATCTGGAGCTTATAACCTTTGATTCCTATTGGTTCAGAATACATAATGACCCTTCGCTGCTGTCAAACCAGGACATTAAGACAGTGCTGGAGAGGACCAAGGTCCTGGAAAGCAAGATTCTTCAATCTTTTCCCAAGCCCCAGTATAAGGATGCCGCTCTGAAGATCGTCCATGGGCTGAGCGTTTTTCGGCTGACCACTCCTGATACAATGGCAGCAATTGGGCTGACTCCTCAAGAACTGCGAGACGATCTATGTATCTATCTTCAGAATATGCCAGAACAAAAAGCAGATTTCCTCGGGCAGCTCGTCATGGTTATTCTGAATGATATTATTGCAACAGTTAGCGGCCAATACATAAGCAAAAACAAGGACAATGGCCAGTATTACATAGATGTCACAAAGATCGTGGACTACGATCAGAACATCTTGGATCGGGCCGGGCCCCTTCCGGCTGGAGATCTGAACTCTGCCTATTTCGATGCCTTGAGAAAGATAGTCCTTGAGAATCCAGAACAAGAGTCTTATGTGCATGGTTTTAAAATTTGGGCTCATGAGGTTCTGTGGAGTGAGAAATGCGTTATGCGGCCTGGTTATATATTCTTTGGAGCGCCTAATGAACGATCCACAGCTCAGCCCCCCAGGGATTTTTATATCTACTTCCTGCAGATAAGGGATAAGCCTCACTTCAAGGATGAGAAGAGGCTAGATGAGGTATTCTTTGAGCTCGATATTCCTAAAGCCGAGAACTGGCAGGATGATGCTTTCGAGCGGCCACTCCGCATCTACGGGGCTGCTATGAAACTTGCTGGAACCCAGACACATGCCAAGCAAATCTATCTGAAGAAGGCAGACGAAGCCTTCAAGGAGCTGGGGAAGTGGCTGGAGAACAATTTGCCTTCAAGGTGCTACGTCACTTATAGAGGTGACAGGAAGCTTCTAAGGGATTGGAACATCCCTGGGCCAAAGCAAACGATTAGAGACATGGTCGAAACGATTGCATCAAATCGGCTAGCTATGTCCTTTGGAGACTCTTATCCGGATTATCCCACCTTCGAGGGGCTCCGGAATTCACCACTCAGTAGCGGGAATCGGGACGACTACTGCAGGGCTGCCTTGAAGCATATTGCTGGTATGGGCTCCTCTAAGCATTCCAAAGCAGTCTTGGATGGTTTAGAATTGTTAGATGGAGAAGTCCTGACTCCTGCCAAATCCAGGTTTGCCATGCCTATCCTTGAGATCCTGAGGTCAAAAGGGCCGAATCAGGTGGTCAATAGGAGCGAACTGATGATAGTCTCGAGTGAGCAATATGGGGTGGAGTTTGAAAGGACCAACAAGATCGAGCCAGAACTCGTGGCCGTGCTCCTTGGATCTCTGGCTTATCACGGAGATATCGTCATTTCTTATCCTGGGGAAAAGGTTGATGCAGGAAATCTGGGGTTGCTTACCAGAAGATCTCCTACAGAGCTTGGGAGGTTCAAGCACATCGAGAGACCGAAGGATCCGCCAATCCAAGCCATCATGGCTCTTTGCAGACTATTGGAAGTAAACGAGAACCGCGCCAAAAAGAAGGAATATCATAACGATATGCTTCGAGATATCCTTGAGATAAGCTCGAAGCTTGTCAATCGCACTGTTATAAGGACTCAGTGGCTGAAGAACGTTCCCGAGCTTTGGGGCGTGGATCTGGTCGATGATGCTCGTGCAAAAGAGTATCAGGAATCCCTTGGAAAGTTGAAAGACTTCCTGGAAGGAATCCAGGCCTATGACAATCCAGCTAAGCTGGTCAACTTCCGCTATAGCGAAGACGAGGTCATGGCTCAGCAGTCTGGGATAAATATATTGGACATGCTGGACCGTCGAGAGAAGCTCTTCTATGAACTTCAACCTCTGGTCAGCTACATCAATCAGGCAGAGGTCCTGATGCCGGACGGCCACCCCTGGAGAACGTCGGCCCAGGGAGCCAAAGGTGAGCTGGCAAAGCTCCTGGCAGAGGATGATCCCTCACAGGAAAGCGCCAGATCTGTTGAGCGTGCTTTGAAATCATCCCGGAGCGAATACATAAATGCTTACATAGATCTGCACAAAAAAGCTCGTCTTGGGGTAGCTGATGATAAGAGAAAGCAGCAGCTCATGAAAGATCGCAGATTGGAGAAGCTCAGGAGGCTCCGGAGCTTACCGCTATTGGATGCCAGGCACCTCGAACGCTGGATAGACAGAGTTGGTTCTCTGAGATCCTGCTTTGCCCTCACTGAGAAGGATCTGGAGAGCAAGCCCAGATGTCCACATTGCAGCTTCAATCCGGGCCAGGATATCATATTCTTTTCATCTCAGACCATTGACGAGCTTGAGGATGCCCTTACCGACATGGAGGAACGATGGTCTCATACGGTAGTCTCAAGCCTGTGTGATCCGACGGTCGAGGAAAGCATCAAGCTACTGGAGCCCTCATCACAGGTGACTATTGCAGAGGTAATTGAATCTGGTACCGTGCCGGATGAACCTTCTGATGAGCTTATTCAAGCTCTCATAGAGATAGAAAGAGGCCTTCAGAAGGTGGAGATCGACATGAAAGATGTTAGGCAGGCCCTCATCGCAGCAGGAAGCGCCCGCAAGCCGGATGAGGTTAAGGACAGGTTCGATGAGTTGCTATCGAAAAAGATCAAAGGCAGCTCGACGGATAAAGTGAGGATAGTATTTACGGATAAAGCCAATTGAACTCAGAAGGCAAAAGGGGCTTAAATTTGATTAGCATGATGGAACTGGGAGATAAATGATGAGAAGATCCAATGGAGGGAATCAAGCTCGTCTGGGCGATGATAGAATAGATCCGGAACTGCAGCCTCATAGATCTCTAAGAGAGCCAGTTCAATGTCTGGGCATGACTTTTGAGAGTGACGAAGCTCGAAGGGCATATTTTTTGGAAAGGCTAAGGGAAAAGTTGGCAGATCCGGAATTCCGAAAGACAGAGGGATTCCCTGTCGGGAGAGACGAAGATATTTTGTCACTTTCCGATCCGCCATACTATACTGCCTGCCCAAATCCATTCCTAAAGGATTTCATCAAGATTTATGGTAAACCTTTCGATCCAAGCAATCCCTACAGCAGAAAGCCTTTTGCGATAGATGTAAGTGAGGGAAAGACCGATCCTATCTACAAAGCTCATTCTTATCATACCAAAGTCCCTCATCTTGCCATAGTTCCTTCAATTCTTCATTATACTGAGCCTGGAGACTTGGTCTTGGATGGATTTTGCGGTACAGGCATGACCGGCGTTGCAGCTCAGTGGTGTGGCTCGGCACCGGAGGCTTTCCGCCGTGAGCTAGAGACCAAGTGGGGCGAGCAGGATCTCGGAAAACCAAAATGGGGTGCCCGCTTTGCAGTACTCAACGATTTGTCTCCTTTTGCCACCTTCATCGCCGCCAACTACAACCTGCCATTTGATGTTGATGCTTTTGCAGAAGCGGGACAAAGTCTACTCAATGAGGTAGAATCAGAACTTGGATGGATGTATGAGACAACTCACACAGACGGCAGGACTAAGGGGCGAATCGATTACACAGTCTGGAGTGAGGTATTTACCTGTCCAAATTGCTCTGAGGAGATTGTATATCTAGAGGAGTCCCTGGATAAGGAGACTGAGAGGGTAAAGGAAAGATTTCCCTGTCCGCATTGTGGGTCTGAACTTTCAAAAGCAAAATTAGATCGTATCTATGAAAGCCGATTTGATACGGTCTTAGGACTTGCGATCCGAACACCCAAACGAAAACCTTCGCTAATAATCTATTCTCTAGACGGGAAAAGATATGAGAAAATGCCCGATTTCAAAGACCTTAATATATTAGAGCATATTGATGAACTTCCATTGCCCCTTGAAGTCCCATCATTGCTCATTCCTTACATGCACATGACTCATGAGAGAGCGCGTATGGATAAAGCAGGAGTGACCCATCTTCATCATTTCTTCTTACATCGTGCGGCTCATGCACTAGCAGCCCTCTGGCGCAAGGCACATGCCTGCCCAGACATGCGTATTAGAAATATGCTTTTATTTTTTGTGGAACAGGCTTTTTGGACCACATCAATTTGTAACTCTTATCGTCCTACGGGCTTTTCTCAGGTATCGCAATACATGAAAGGCATTTATTATGTGCCCTCTCAGCACTCAGAACTCAGCCCATGGTATGTACTCCAAGGCAAATTGAATCGGCTCTCAAAAGCATTTAACATATCACATTCGACGGTTCAAATGGTGCTATGCAGCACGTGCTCTGCAACAAACCTTAATATTTCAGATGACAGCATAGATTATATCTTCACAGATCCCCCTTTCGGTGAAAATATTTATTACGCTGATCTCAATTTTTTCATCGAATCTTGGTATCGCGTAACGACAAACGCAAGTCACGAAGCGATTATTGATAGGGCTAAGGAAAAAGATCTCTCCGAATATCAGCATCTTATGCAATTGTGCTTCGAAGAGTACTACCGCGTGCTAAAACCAGGTAGATGGATGACTGTTGTCTTTCATAACTCTCGGAGCAGCGTCTGGAATGCCATCCAGGACGCCATGGTTGCGGCAGGATTTGTAGTGGCTGATGTTCGAACAATGGACAAACAGCAAGGATCTTACAGACAAGTCACAAGCTCAGCTGTTAAGCAGGACCTTGTGATCTCAGCATACAAACCCAATGGGGGCCTTGAGGAGCGTTTCAAGATCGAGTCGAAGACGGGAGAATGTGTCTGGGATTTCGTTCGTACCCACCTAAGCCAGCTTCCAGTCTTTGTCTCGAAGAATGGCAATTCAGAGGTGATCGTCGAGAGACAGGATTTCCTGCTCTTCGATCGCATGGTTGCTTTCCATCTTCGCCGAGGTGTGACGGTTCCACTATCTGCCTCAGAGTTCTATGTTGGCCTTGCCCAACGATTCCCGGAGAGGGATGGAATGTACTTTCTTCCGGAGCAGGCTGCAGAATATGATAAAAAGAGAATGAACGTTAAGGAGATCATCCAGCTACAGCTCTCCATCACCGATGAGTCTTCGGCGATACAATGGATAAAGCAGCAGCTTGCAAAGAAACCCCAGACCCTTCAGGACCTTACTCCGACATTCATGAAGGAACTTGCTGGATGGAGCAAGCATGAGAAGCTTCTGGAGCTGAGAGAGCTACTGGAACAGAACTTCATCATGTATGAAGGTGAAGGAGAGGTCCCAGGCCCAATCCACAGTTACCTCTCTACCACTTTTAAAGAACTCAGAAATCTCTCCAAGACCGACCCAACTCTTGTGTCAAAGGCAAGAAATCGTTGGTACAATCCGGATCCCAGGAGAGCTGTTGATCTTGAGAAGTTGAGGGAAAAAGCCCTTCTCAAAGAGTTCCATCTCATTGCCGAGAGCAAGAAGAGGATCAAAGAGTTCAGGATAGAAGCGGTTAGGGCGGGATTCAAGAAATGTTGGGATGAAGGCGATCATAAGACTATCCTGGAAGTCGCCAAAAAGCTACCCACAAGCGTCGTTGAGGAAGACAGCCATCTGCTTATGTACACCGACCTGGCCAGGATGAGGCAAGGATGATATGGCCTCCGAGATCAATTCCGGCAATTGGTCCTGGTCTGAGAGCCTGGGCAGACCAGTTCAAGTCATAGAGACAAGAACCCTCTGGGATGTCACCACCGTCCTAGTAAAGGATGCTGAAGGCAAAGTACATGAGCTCATCAACTCCGATCTCAAACCTCTGACCGAAGAAAGAGGAGATCGTGGAGACAAGAACAAGATCATCCATATCGCAGCAGGGGCTCGTCTGGATCATCACCTTCACCTTCCAGAGACCTTATCCGCCCAGATAAACCAGACCATAACGCCTCTTCCCCATCAGCTCCAGCATCTCCATGATGCCCTGACCAGAGATTCAACAAGGCTCCTCCTGGCCGATGAAGTGGGACTTGGCAAGACCATAACCGCAGGCCTGATCCTGAGCGAGCTGAGGAATAGGGGCCAGGCGAATCGCATCCTGGTCCTCTCGCCAGCAGGTCTTGTGGCACAATGGATACCGGAGATGAGAGATCACTTCCACCTGGAATTCTCACCTCTTTTCACCAAACTGATGCTCACCCCGGAGTCCGGCCGGGTCTGGACCCAGTTCGATCTTGTCATTGCCAGCTACGACTCAGTTAAACCTATCGCAAACAGGCATGGTTGGACCAAAGAGGAGACTGAGGCTTACAACGATAACAGGTTCTATGCTATGCTTGATGCTGGCTGGGACGTAGTGATAATCGACGAGGCCCATAGAATGGCAGGAGGCAGCGTTGGTGTAGCCAGGAACGCTCTAGCCGCTGGGATCTCGGCAGTAGCCCCGCACCTGCTCCTACTTACGGGCACACCCCACCAGGGAAAGGCAGACCAGTTCCATAGATTGGTCCAATTCTTGGACCCGGATGCCTTCAGCACCCCGGATACTGTGACCAGAGAAAGCCTGAGCCCCTATCTTCTGAGAACCCTGAAGAAGGATGCCGTCACCATGGAAGGCAGTCCTCTTTTCGTCGAAAAGACCGTCCATCTCGCTGTCTTGCCTGATGACCTGCAAACAAACCTTCACAAGAGGCTCTATGCCGAGACTGCCGATTATATCCGAAAAGGCTATGCTGAGGCAGAGAACTCCAGAAGGCTTGGGATCGGCTTTCTCATGGTCCTGGTCCAGCGTCGTCAGGCCAGTAGCACTGCTGCCTTGGAAGAGACCCTGCGGAAACGACTGTCCTTCTTGGAAAGGATCGCTGCCCCAGATGATACTGCAAACTGCATCGGGTATGGTCTTTCCTTCCCGTTCATGACCGAAGATGCTGCCAGCGGATCAGTCCAAGACGTATCTGACGAATGGTCCGTGGACCAGGATTCAGACATCCACGAGGAGAGCTTGAAAGCACCAAGCTTCGATCCTTCACAAGAAATAGAATGGATCCGCAGGCTTCTGGATCTAGTAGAAAGATTGAAGGCCGAAGGTCCGGACCCAAAGGCCTGCTACCTCCTGGAGCTACTAAGAAGGCTTCAGCAAATCGAGAGGGACCCAAAAGCCAAGTTTCTGATCTTCACCGAATTCTATGGAACCCAAAACATGCTCAAGGAGTACCTGGAGCAGCACGGTTATGCTGTCGGCATCCTGAATGGTTCTATGAACCTGTATGAGCGCCAAGAGGCTCTACAATCCTTCCGCCACCATTCCCAGATTCTGGTAAGCACAGAGGCTGGTGGGGAGGGGCTAAACCTGCAGTTCGCTCATCTGGTGATCAACTACGACCTCCCTTGGAACCCCATGAGGATAGAGCAAAGGATAGGCCGAGTCCATAGGATCGGCCAGCAACATCCTGTCACTGTCTACAACCTCCTCCTTAATGATACCGTTGAGCACCGCGTCGTGGAAATCCTGAGCGAGAAGCTGAATAACATCCTTTCTCATCTTGGAATAGACAAGCTCAGCGACGTTCTGGACACTGCGGCCATTGATAGTGACCTTCAGCGGATATACCGAGAAGCCCTAATGCTTGACAAGAGGCAGCTAGAGACTGAGATTGATTCCCTTTTGAATGGAATCCGCACGCAAATCCTTGATGCTAAAAAGGCGAAAGAGCTTGTTGCTGAACCTCTTAACCTGGAACGGATAAGAGAGCGTCTGGCCCAACCAGTCTCTTACTGGGTGGAAGCCTTTGCCAGCCACGCTTCACCTGATCTTAAGCCAGATCTCCAAGACGAGATGACCAGAAAAGCCCTCGGGGATTTGAATCAGTGGGTCAGAGGCGAGCCAGTTCCTGTGCTGAAGGTATCAGATGTTCCTGCCACCGTGAATGGCATTTGGTCTCTTTGGAGAGCTGGTATCCAGGATAGTAGGGGACGAAGGTACTTGAGGTACTGCCCGCTTTTAGAGACTGTTCAGGGGGATCTCCTAATCCCCTCGGCCATGAAGCTATGGGATAGGCTGATCGAAGGTGCTTTTGAGGTAGAATCCTTAAAGGATGAAACGAGCAGCACTGTGCTATTTCAGCAGGCTTGCTCGACAGCGTCTGGGCATCTTCGTGAAACCTATATCGGAATAGTCGATATGCAACGGGTAGGTCTCAAGGATGACCTCGACCGTCATGAGAGATCGCTTTCTGCCAGGAGGGCTACCATAGCCTCCCTCGGGCTCCCAGAGGTAAAGAGGCACAGATACAAAAAGTTGGATGATGAAGATCGACGCTGGCGCGATGAGCATAAGAAGCGTCAAATCTTTTATCCTATACTCGAACCTATCCTCGTTGCCATGGTTGAAGGGGTGCCCAAAGTTTGAGCGTAGGAGATGGGGTCATCAGAGGAAAACCAGCAAGTGAACTGGGAGACATTAGAAAAGGGCGCATGAGCCTGGGAGATAGAATAATAACAGATCTCCTCAAGGAGAACCACGACAGGTATATCCTGCTAGACCCCTCGGGCTGGCTCTCTGACCCATCTTTCGTTGACGCCTGCAGAGAGTATGGAATAATGCCCATCTCCCTTGGCGAGCTAACAGAAAGCAGTCTCTCTAAGGTCAAAGATCTTGAGTTCAAAAAGGAGCGCCATCAGACCATGGTAGTCCTGGTTGGTTCGAGCGATGACGCCGACTCCTGGCAGAAGTTTCTCGGCTCAAACTGGAGGATGAAAGACGTCCAGCCCTCATCGATCTTCCCCTGCCTTGATCCAGAAATCTCAAAGCATCTATCGCCGGCACAGGCTGCATTCCTTCTGCCGATCTTCTCCTCAGATCACTTTGTCCTAAGCCCCAAGAGGAGCGCTGTGGCGTTACTGGAGGCCTTATTTGGCCTGAAAGCAGAACGCTTGGCAGATACGGATTACTTCTTAGATACCGCCATATCCTTCCTTATGAGGGGCCAGAATCCGAATCTATTCTGGTTAGAGAACATATCCGGATATTTTCCTTCCATTTCTGAATCGGGAGTATCTCCAAAGGCCGCTCTTACTTCCATCGACGCTTTCACCAGGCTTGTAGAGGACCTAATTACTGCAGGTAAGATCTCGCCTGAGAGACTAGCCAGGCTAAGACAGATGGCCTATGGAACTCCTTTTACCAAAGATGCCCCTGTTACATTCTCTGAGCGGCTCGGCCTAGATCCTGTGGAGATCAAAGACCAGGCGATAAAAATGTCTTGGGAGAACATATCTCTCATTTCATGGCTTGATCGCGTGGAGTTTCTTGCTAAACTATCTCTCGCGGAAGAACTTTTTAAAGACCATGAGCTGAAAGAGCTGCGAGATACCACGGAAAGGTCTTTCAGCGCGAGCCTTGACCTCGATTATTTCAAGCTCCAACAGACTCCCTGGCACTACAGGCCACCTATGGTCCATACGATCCTCAATTACATCCAGGCTCACCACAAGAAGGATAAGGTGGCCTTGATTGTCATCGATTGCCTTTCTATCTCTTTCTGGCAGGTCCTACGTTGTTCTCTGGAGGAACGTTTCTCCATAGTGCCAACATCGGAAGGCTCAACCTTCGCTTGGATACCTACCCTTACCTCCGTCTCAAGGCAGTCGATTTTCTCGGCTAGAACGCCTGCGGAACTGGGTCAGATGATAAAAAGCACCTCTGGAGAAGAGGGTTATTGGGAGGATTTCTGGCAGGATAAGGGTCTCCGACGAGAGGAAATCCAGTTCATTAAAGTTGCAGAGAAGAAAGAAGAGGATGTGCAGCACGCTATTCATGATCCGGATATTCAAAAGATGGCGTTGATATTCAGCGATATAGACGAGCTGATCCACTCCACTGCATCGGTATCCACTCTCGATACTGAGAGCCTCCTAAAGCTTATCGATAACTGGGCATCAGTTTCATTCGGTCCAGTTCTCAGAGATTTGCTGTCTCTCGGATGGGTAGTCTTTGTGACATCAGACCACGGGGGTCAAAGGATAAGGCAGAATTTAGGCAACATTCGAGAGGGCGTGTTTACGGAAACGGCAGGACAAAGGGCAAGAATATATTCGAGATTGAGTTTTGCTACAGAAACGAGGGCCAAAGGCATTCTCTGGGATAGTAAAGGAACTCTTCCTCAGGATTACGTGGCCCTGCTAGCCCCTCCTGGCGTAGGATACGGATTATCGTCTGGATGGGGCCATGGTGGTGCCTCTTGGGAAGAGGTCATCGTCCCATTTATCAGATTCGAGGCACAAGATCATGAAGACCATAGGGATATACCATCTCATTGACCGCGAGATCCTCGACCTTGTAGCAGAGCTTAATTCCCAAGGCGTTTCCAGGGAACAGATAAGAGAAGAGGCCCTTCTCTTGCATACCAGGATGGGGATCGGGGCCAAAACTTCGGTGAAACGGAGCAGGCCAGTCTTCAAAGCCTGGCTCTCAAACCCCACTAAGGTATCTGAATATGCCACTGAGCTGTACCCCTCATGTGAACAGCAGGAACAATTAGCCCTTCATATCGCAATGCTATGCCGAGCATATCCTTTCTTCATTGATGTGATGAGCCTTATAGGGTCCCAGCTTCGTCTTGGCAGCCATGTGAATCAAGGTACAATACTCAACCGGACTCTGAGGAGTTATGGCCAGGGAGAAAACGTGAGACAGGGAGTTCGTAAAGTTTTGCAGTCCTTGATCTCGTGGGGCCTCCTTAATAAAACCGCAACTTCTGGATTGTACTCACCCGGAAAACAATTGTCTCTGAACTTTCAGCTATCTGAGATAATGCTTTCTGGTTACATTGAAGGATCAAAGGCGGCTGCAATATCCCTGGCTGAGATAAATAAAATACCTGCGTTGTTTCCTTGGAATATGAGTGATATTAGTTATGGGAGGCTAAAATTGTTGAACATTTTTTTAGAGGGAATTGGGGATGAGTTCATATCCATAAAATATATTAAATAATACACGAGCGCTATGATGGATCAATCAAGGCGTTTACGATCCTTCGAAGATGCAGGTCGCCAGTTTGAAGTCTTTTTCTGAGGTTTTTTACCTTTGACCCAGGCCGTTGGATTCTCTCTGAGGGTCTTCAAGGCTAAAGCATCCAACGGATCATGGATCTCCTGGCTCATTTCGGGACCCATTATTGCGGGTTTTGCACTAGTGAGTCCCGCTCTTGGGATATTGGTCTCAGATGTCTTGATTGAGAGATTTAAGTCGGTACCGCATTCCCACAGGTTTTCGAGCTCTTCCTCCAGATTCTCCATTTCGTTTATGGGCAGCCTCAAGACAATCTCCTTGGCCTTTTCTAGACTGAAACGGTACCAATTAGCACTGCCCAAATAGGTGATCTGGCCATCTATACATATGACTTTGGCATGGACGAGACCCAGTTGGCGAGCCTGGAATACTTTCCAATGATTTCTAAAGGTGAACATTGCCTGCTGGGTGCCTATCCACGCTCTGGGCTCGACGTTTTTCTCGCCTCTGACCAGCACGCGGGCCTCGATATTTTCAGGAGCAACTCTGATTATCTCTTGCGCGAAATAGTCGTCTAACCACGGCCCAATTATGAGGATTGACCTGGTAGCCTTGGCCAAGTCGTTTCTCAGATAAGCTAAGACCCTACCTGACCCAATGCACTTGGAGCTGATTGATGACATTCAGTATCCTTTCTGGTGGAATCGATAGATCTGTTCTGCAGAGATCTGCTACATACTGGTCGAACCTTTTCCTGCCCACCTCTCCTTCGAACTTAAATAAAATGTTCTGCAGCCTGGAAAAGGCCCTTTTAATCCTTTCTTCGAAAAGCAATGCTTCAGACATACCGTTGCCACCAGGATTGTTATCTAGAACCATGAGCCGGTGATTGGCCAAATCGAGTTTTATTACTAGATCTTCAGCTCTAGATTCCACGGCCTCGGCAAGAAAGTACCTCAAGAGATCGCCCGTTAATCGTTCTAGCTCTCTGGTGGTGTCCTCATCGTAGTCGTCTATCTCGATCTTCCCGAAGTCCCACTCCCAGCCCAATGTCCGGTAGGTAAATGGAAAGAGGAAGGGAAATTTATCACCGACTTCCATGGCCAGCTTGAATCTTTCAGTCACCTCATTGAGGGTTACCTTTGCGGAGCGGTTAGATGTGAGGTCTATCTGTGTGTATCCCGTCCACTTCCTAATATAGTCCCATATACCATATTCAAGGTTACCCTTAGCAGGGCGATCTGCTTGGTTGGGCAGGTCAATCATGGCCTGATAGAAACTGAAGCTGTCATCCCAGCTTCCGCGAGTGGTAATCCTATCAGGGATTTCCTCTACCTCGATGCTACTAACTGTATGCATCCATTTCTCTAACAAATACTCGCTATCAACGTGTTCCCACTCCGCTTTTTTCCATTTTCCATTGTAATCTACCACTCGGTATGTTTTTTGATAGTGGTTCAAGTAGACTGCCTCTGGATGGGCATCCCTGTAGATATATATTGAATCTATGCGAGCTACTTCATTTTTCCCCTCTTTTAAGGGGATCTTTCCCTCGCTGGCTGTAGCTCGAAAACCCTTATAGATCCAGAAGGCATCTTCTGTGTTTACCAAGGAGCCATATCGATCCTCAAATAGCTCGGTGAGATCCTCGCGGCTCCGGAATTCTCCGAAGTGATACTTCATGGACCTGGCAAATTCTTGGGCATGCTCACCATTGAGATCATTTTTCCACTCATGATGAGCTATCAGCATGTGCCTCCATCTAATCATCTCCAGATGCACAGGTATGAGCGTAGGCAGACTACCTTTGAACTGGAAAGCGGCAATAGGGTCTTCAAGTATGCCCATATCTCGTGGTTTGGCTGACAGCTTTGCTATAACAAGTCCAGGATGGTTAACCCTCCTGCCAATTCTGCCCATCCTTTGGAGCATCTCTGATTGACGTGGTGGCAATTCGTCCATGAGGCAGGCATCTAAGTTTTCGATATCTACCCCTAACTCCAGGGCACTGGTACCTATAATGAGGGTTCCATGTGTACCCTGGTCATTCATTCTCTTCTCTACCATGCGCCTTTCTTTTGGCGGAAGGTCTGCATCATAGACTACTGCATTATGGCCGTTACTTGTCCTTGCCAACCTATCAGCTAAGCGTTTGCCTCCAAATTTGCTTTGAGTAAAGTAGATGGCATTGACGTGTGGTCCTAGAGAGGATCTGTCCTCCAAGAACGACTCGATCTTAGCTGACCTCTTCCTACCACTTCTACCAGTAATTTTCATCTGGCCATCTATCAACATTATGACTTTGAGGAGGCCATCTGAATCCGGTTTCTTCAAAATTTCCGGTACATTCTTTAATTGTATCAGCTCCACCTGTTGCTTTGAGGTCTCCCCTATATGCATGACCTCATGAGCCTCATCTGCGGAAATCAATGTTCTGGCAAAAGATTCTGCTGAACTAAGGGTAGCAGAGGCTAAGAACACATTTGGCCTGGGTTTTCCCAGTATGTCCATAGATAGAAATACCCGTTTTAGGAAATAGTGGACGTTGGCTCCGAAAACTCCATCATACATATGAGCTTCGTCGAGCACTATACAGACCATATTTTTTAAGAAATATTTGTGCTGACTTACCAAACTGAAGTGGGCCTTGTCTAATGTTGCCACTCGTATTCTAGCGTTCGCAAACTCCTCACTCTTCTCGTGTTCTTTCATGGCTACGTTTGGGTTTTCTTCAGGTCCTGTGCCCTGCCAGATAGTCCATGGTATCTGGCGGGAAGCCACTTTTATAACTCCAGAATACGCCAAATCCTTTATGTCGCGGCATAAAAGGCTCTCTTTTTCTGAGAGATCAGCCAATCTCCCAGCCTGACTCCACATGAGCGACTGAGTAGGGAAACAAAGAAGTGCAGTTGCGTTTTCATCTCTGAGTAGCTGATCGAAGACCCAGGCTAAGAAACACAGGCTCTTGCCGGAACCCGTGGCGGTAGTCATAATAAAGTTTCTGTTCTTGTTCTCAGAGTAAGCCCTAAAAAAGGATGCTTGGTTGGGAAACAGCCCATTGGATTCGGCTTTGGGTTCATAATCTGCTATGAGCTGCGCCATGGGCTTGTTCATACCGCAGGAGTTCAGAGGAATGCGCTCAGGAAAAGGTGTCTTAATTTTTACTGCAAATGGATATATTGCGCCCGCGAAATGTTTCAGGGCATTGCTAGCCACGAGGTCGATGCTTTTTGTCATACGATCATCATTTTCAAGTGATAATGTTTCAGAGATAAAAGGCTATTTTATGATTGGATGTCATGAAATGAAACGATTAATACTAACCTAATGACAACATGCATAAAGTCGCCTCTATAGGCACCCGCCCTTCTCCCTTCTGCTAGTTTCAGTACGTCTGCCGTCTACCAATAAAAAGCCACCATTCTTATTTGTACGATTTCAGGAACCCATGAAGCAGCAATATAAGCCGCCTGCTTTCACTCACCCGCAAACTTCCCCTTTTTACCTTCTTGCTCTTCGTCTTCTCGTTCTTCTTTTAGCAACGATACCAGTACGGCCCGTGCAGCTCACCGTCGGCGTTGGCGCAGCAGTAGGATGCTTTGCCGCAGTTCCCCCCCTTTGCAGCAAGTAGGGGCCCCTGCTCCCAGGAGAGGGACCATACCCCCCATGAACTGCGTCGGCATCGTAACTCCAACTCTCATTACCTGGCCGGGTCTTCCAGTGGGCATTGAAGTTCATTGCCCAGAAATACCTCCATTAGAAGAGCATGTATATATCAGGGCCTGGTGCGCGATCGTTCAAATAAAATTAAATATTCGAATATAATATATAATATAATTAAATGTTATCTTTATTTCATTCAAATTCCTTATTTTTATCAATTTTTGGGTTGCTCCTATAATAGGCGTTTTTTCGTTTTTTTTCCGAAAAATTTTTGGACATCATCCCTCTCTGAGATCAAACCGAGCCGCCTAAGAAAGAAACGGGAACCCCAGGGGGGCCAGCTCCGCCATCCATCATAGGCCACTATCTCCTCCAACTTTTTCCGCGGCCTAGCCGCAGGGACCACGGCTGGATAGCCCAGGGCGAGCATCGCGGCCCCGTTCGCCAGGGCCTGCCAACCAGCTCCTCGCCGGCCTTCCGGATTTTGTTATCCTTTGCTGAAAGGACCACAGATCGAATTGACCAAAAAATGCATGGAGCACTCCTGCATCGCGGAGCGTGTCATGCGAAGCATATGCGGCAGAAGATCCCGAGCCCCGGCCAGTACCGACCTCCTGGAAGGGCAAACAAAACCATCCCATGAAAAGCTCAAAATAGCCTTGGGCTATGGCATATGCGTGTAGTGAGTCCGTCGCCCCATCAAGCCGCTCCTCAAACGGCTCAACTATTATCGATTTTGCAGTATTATTCTAGAAATGTGGTTATTTTTGATAATATAATCATAAAACTGTAGTTTCCAAGTTTTTGATTTTGCATACGCAATGCAGTAAAGAGGTAAAGCACAAGTTATTAAATAGCAAAATATTAGCACAAAAGAGATATCTATCGCTAGTCAATTATGTAAGAATTGAATTCAGTTTATAAAGTTGGTGGTTGAAGTGAAAAACTTGGTAAGTACAGGCTCTTTTGACAACTTCACATCGACCATCTGGCTAACGACCACTTTGGCTGTTGGAGTTCGATCTATACATGCGAGCTGTTTTTCAGTGTGCGCCGCGCGCGGTTAAACGCGCGGTAGTGCTCTGGCCCCCTCAGCGCCGGGGAGGCTTGGATACAATCTGGGAGAGCCGTTGACCGGATATGATATATCGGCAGTAGTATTCTCCAGACGGGGCCCGGTTGAACTGCGATCTCGCCCAGCAAATCGAGCTATTTATCTGCTAGAAAGGTCAGGTTAAAATACGCATAAGGTCTAACCGCCACAGCAGGCTTTAATTGGCCAGCACATCGCTCGCGAGCTGCGGGGGGCCAGTGAAAAAGGCTGTAGGGGCTCGGAAACGATGATCATCAGGAGGAGGTGATAAAGTAGATTTATTTTCTACAGAATCAATTTATTTTTAAATTATCATCTTAACATTTTTTTAGCTAGAGCGACTGTGAAGCAAGCTACAATAGTGACACCTAAGATTGCTTCTAAGATACCAGCAATATAAAATATACCCTCAAGACATTCCATTCTTGTTTGAGTAGCAAAAATTGCTGCACTTAGCAGAGTGGAATTTTGAAAAGATTGTGCACAAAATATGCTACCAGATAATGAGTAAATAATAGCAAAAAGCATAATTATTAATGCCCCAAGAAAGATAGGATAATGAGGCTTGACTCCATAGCCAAATGCCAGCCGTGGGATTAAATCGATTAACTTTTGTTGGTACGTGAGCTTTCCAAATCTTATTATCCTATAATTAAAATAGCATCTGTCAGCATCGCTAAATAGTCCTAAATTGTTATAATTTTTTGTAATAAATAAACATGTAGGACCATCATATACAAGGTGATCCTTTATCGAATACCATGAGACAAAGATGGATTTGCCAAATTGGGCCCCAATAAACGAGATATATCCCTTAAAAGTGGCATTCGTGAAATATATATCTAAATGAATTTCTGAATAATCAAGATTCAAATCTCTCTCAAATATAGCTTCTATAAATAAAACGTCTTCTCTAAATATCGCTCTTAAAAAATTCGCTTTCTTTTGAAAAATAGATCTTCGAAAATTAGCTTCAGATTTGAATTCCGTCTTAAAGTAAGCATAAGATTCAAATTTAGCATCCTCATAATTTATATCCGAGCAAAATTTAGCACCATCAAATTGGGCACTTCCTCCAAATATGGATTTGTTGAACCAAGCTGATTTTGTGAATCGAGTAGCTCGAAAGATTGCATCATCCGTAAATTCAGATCCTGCAAAAGATACTGATTCTTCGAATTTTGATCCTACAATAGATATTTCCTTACTGAATATGCTCATATTGAAGGATGCATTTCCGATAATATCAGTACTTGATATGTCGACCGGGCTATTAAAGATTGCTTTCCCAAAATCAATATCTCCTTGAATTTCACATTCATGTATAATTATTTCTGAATCAACTATTGTTCTGCCTTTAAAGTCTCTAGGCAAGTTAGTTTGAGCTATACTAAGAGTCCCTTTAATTATCCTGCAATTGCATTCAACCTTTTCGGAGTGTCTAATCTTTTCAAGAATCTCTTCAGCTGAGATCTCATTATTTGATTTTTTTTCTTCTCTATCCATTAGAGATCCAACCTCAACTTATTATAGTATGTTATAAATTTAAATATCGGCAATAGGGATATCTATTATGCGAGGTCGTCTTTCTCCCTCTAGCTTTGGAAAAAGCAGATTTATCAGCTCTTTTTCGCTATATTTTTCCAGCCTTTTAAGGTCTTCTGCCTGCGTTTTCTTTTCTAAATTACCTGGTACCCAAATATGAAAGAGCTTTTTAGCACCATGCGATTTTACAGCTAGTGAAAGAATAACGGACATAGCCTTTCTTCCACCTGCAATGCAGACATAACACTCGTATTTATTATTATATTTTTTAAGCGTATCTTTTGCTAGTTTTGTGAATTCCTCTGCAGCCTCCTTAGAATCAATGTCATAATAGATTGGAATTTCGATTGGAGTTTCTAATTTAACTCCTCTTAGCTTGGGAACATATTTAGTGATTAATCTAAAAGATTCATCAATCTCTGGATCTTTTGTCTTGATTATGCAAATAGAATCCGGACACTCTCCTTGCTCAGAAAGAAGGTCAATGGCTTCAGTAACAACCGCAGGCGATTCTCCTAGTGTTGCAATCAACATACGCTCTTTCATTTATACCACCAATGGTTCATTGTATCTATCTTCTGATTTCCTTTTGCTGGATTGTGATTTTGATTCCACAATTAAAATCCATGACACATAACCGAGCAGATTTCTCTGCTCTGTCGCTTTTAGATTTGAAAAATCTCGGTAATTATGATTCATTGTCCTGGCAATCAATTCATTTGAATGTTTAATTGCCGGCCGCAGAGTAATATCATCCCCTAATTTGCTAGCAATTTCTATTGCTCTTTCCAAGCCATATATTTGAGCTATTTGTGTCCATCTCATCCATTCGCTCCGTGCAACCTCTGGTAATCCATTCGATATTCGTTTGGCCAGCTTGAGTAGTTTTTCTTCATCCATCAATACAACTCCTTCGGGCAATTTTCATGAATAGGTTTAGCACCTTCAAGGAATCTTAGCCATGCTTCTTCATCAATAAGCGAGTCATCCATGAGCCATTCCTTGATTATCGAATATGCCTCTTTAAAATCAACCATTTTTCCAAAGAAGTCGGCCTTTGAAGTCTGCAATAAGCGGATTCCTTTAAGAGCAAATCTGACTGCGCCCAAGCACCGAGGCTTTGCTCCACCGATCTTAATTGGTACCAAGTATTTAGGATTTGGATTATCAGAGAAACCTTCAGGAAAGCCGATTCCCAGGGATCTTATCAATAAGCTCATTTCACCAGGACTTGTGTTCTCGAAAAATAACTTTGTGGAAAATGTTGAATCCTTCGGTACAACCTCAAGAAATCGATGATTGCGTTCTGCCCTGTTATCTTGAGGTACAAACGATTTTGTCTGATAAAATTTCCTAGCTCTTGCTATGCGGGGTGGCCAAAGATCTGAGATTTTGATTATTTTTGTCTTTAAGTTGCCGACAGGCGTGGCATCAACAAAATGAATTCTTCCCATATATCCATTAGTACCAAAAAGGCCACAGGCAGGACATAATTTCGTCATAGCTTCTTGATCCTTCTTGATTGTGCAGGCATCCTTCAATCCCACAATTCGTTCTCGTTTAGATATTTGAGCAGGACATGAACCTGATATAGCCTCCGCAACCGATCGAATAGAGCCTTTCATGCCTGTAGCAGGTATCACTAATTTTTCATTACTCCTGGCAAAAGCATAATAGGATTGATTTTGCCCGTTAAGGAGAATCATCCCGCTTCCCACATAGAGATAATCTGATTGAACCTTAACTTCTAGATCAACATATCCGTTAAGACCATTGAACTTTTCATGAGATATAGGAGCCTCCTTTCGTTTAGAATACTTCAATGGAACCCAAAAGAAAGGTTTTGGCTCTGCTAAAGGTCTTATTTGGCTAGCCCTCATTAAATCCCTCCTCAGAGAGAATCTCGCGTGGACTAATGCCTACAATTACACCGTCTCTCTTGCATATTTTTACTTTTAAACGACCTGATACCGCTCCATGAGGATATTTTTTAAACAATGGCCTGACTTTTGGCTCATTAAGGTCCTGGAGAAAAATCTCTTCCTCTGATGACTGCCACTTTCCTTCCAAGGAATCGAGTCCATTCCATTTTTGATCTGCAAAAATTAGGATGTTATATATCTCTCCTACTGTTTGCCATCGCAATTCGGCGGTTCGGTCAAAAACCGATCCCTGATCGAGCCACTCCTTTGGGAGGCCTTTACCTATTTGAAAATCTGTCAGGCTAGCAGACCAAAATATTGGTTCTTTCAGTTGCGAAGCTAATTCCTTTAAATCATTCAGTGGTCGCGCAATAGAATAAGCATAGACTATTGACATAATTATCTTATCCTCAGAGCTCCTGGATGATCTTTCTCGATATTATTCCCCATTCTTCCGGATTAAAGGTACGAACTTGATAGAATCCAAGTTTCTCACTTTTAACTGGATGAGGGATATCTTCCAGGATAAAAGGTTCTGCAAAGCCATACTCCTTTTTTTCGGTATCTTTGACGAAATCACCGAGTCCCCTTAATGTCGTATCCGCCTTCAGGGGAGCTATCTCTTCCAATATGACATTTTTGATCTTAAGATTGACTTGCCCAAGGCCTCGATTCTTGCCAAATCCTACTTTGAGAAAACCTTGGTTTAAGCTCTCTATAGCAGTTGCAAGCAAGCCCAACTGCCAGAGCTCATAATTTTCCATTATTATTTTTCCCTCAAAGGAACCTGAGACTGCCACCTCCATTTCAAATGGACCCTGGGCCACAGCATGGCTCAACCTTGAGATAGCCACGCCATATCGGGTTTCAGTTTTTATATCGCTTGCAGAAAGCATATCAGTAAATGCCAATCTTCCTTTTAGAAGAGTATTGCCAAAGATGCGGCATGCTCCACAGGATTCTCTATAGACATCACAGGATTTAATCTCAACATTCCCTTTGCGGTCTGTATTAGCAAGCTCCCTTATTCGTTGCGTGCAATTTGGCTCATGCTCCTTATCCTTTGCCTCAAAAGTGGGACAAGCTCTCTTCCATGAGTTTGCTTCATTGATAGTCCGCAAGGCTTTTTCAATAAAGCTCCTAAAGACCCCCTTTAGAGATGACCCAGGAATATAAAGCATCTCTCCACCCTCTCTAAATGTGCGCACGAATTGCATGTCTGGCAATGATGGATCTGTAGAAAAGCCACCGGCCTTGATGAGCAAAGGCCCAACTGGGTTCAAACTTAGATCAAGATGTAACAAATTGTAGCGAGTCTTGTGCATGATCTAGGCCTCCCTTGATAATAATTCTTCAAGAGGCCTTGCGAATTGATCAGATGACATGGGATTCATTTGGCCATGCAATAAGTAATTGAGAAGATCTTGTTTCTCAACTCTTTCAATTGACACCTCCCCAAGCTTTCCCCATCCAGGACCTCTTGTGCTTTTTCCGCCTATAGGCATATATCCTTCTTGCCAAGGCCTCAATATTGCCAATAAAAGCCCGATCTCCCATCGTTCTGCGTTTTCAGCAATGATGGATAATACAAATTTCGCATCTGGGGATACAACCTCAAAGTCATATTTTAGTCCATCTTTGGCCGCCCCACGATCGCGGTCGATTCCTACACCATCACGAATTTCAGTGATTTTCACAAGTTCAGAGGAGTTGACCAAATGGGCGTCTGTAAAGGCAAAACGACTGGCCAGCCAAGGAGAACCAAAAAGACGACAAACGGTGCAGCTTTTATCCCAGATCTTTTTGCTGAACTCCTTTTCACGTTCTTCCTCGTGGATGTCTTTAAGCTCTTTAATAAAATTATCCTTATGATTTTTTGAAACACACGGATCACCAAATGGATCGCAAGCCTTAAGATTGGTGGTCTTGCTATCAAGACTACGAAGCACGCGTTCAAGTTGAGATCTTATTACGCCCTTAATAGATGATCCAGGTATGAATGGTATGCCCTTTGGATCTTTTATAACTGGCAAATCAGTTCCTGTAGGCTCAAGAGATGATCGTGACCCTACAGAAAGAGCTGTTTGCATGGTAAGAGTTGCATTGACTATAGTACGGCTCTCAAAGCGTTCAAATGTTTTGCTCATGCACTCTTCTCCTTAAGTTTAGCGATTGCGTTATTCCAGACATGTCTACGAATAGCATAGCCCAAAACTTTTGAAATGAGTTCCATATGTAGATCTTTTATATTGTCACCGGTAGTAGTTGCTATGCTCTTTGCATCGTTTTCCAAAGCCTCTAGTTTGCCAACGGCGACTTCAGTCCAATTCATATCGATTTGTTTTCGCGCCGCTTGATACTTCATGAAGAGCTTAACAGCATTCCATGATCTGCTGTTTTCTGCCATGCTCAGTATGATGCGCAGTTGACGCTCTTGATTCTCTGTAAGCTTATCAACTAATTCTTCTGCTTCTGTTACCAAATCGTCATCTTGATCTTTTAATAAATTAATTGCAGCATATGATAATTGCCTCATATTTCATTCACCTCTTGATGAATTGGATGGCAGATCCAACATTCGCCAAAGCCTTCGTCACAACGCTCTCCAACTCCTGCATCCTCGATATGCTTAAGGGCATCAATGAGACTTTCCTTCGGACCATCCCATTTGTAGACATAACTGCTGCCTATCCGAGCTGCAAGAGCGGTATGTTTTTGCAGACCCCATGTCTCTGACCAACCTCCTGCAAAGTCTGGGCGGGTAATCCAAAACATGGGTTCGATAATCTTTTCGCCGATCCTTAAGACAGGAAATAAACTTGGTAGGCCATTAGAATCCTTTAGCACAGCAGGGGCCATCAGATCTATCGAAAAATATAGGCAGCTTCTATCAAAAGTTTCCTGCAAAATATCCTCATTTGTCGATAGGCGTTTCAAGTCATCCCATTGGTCTGCCAGAAGACTATTAAAGGCATCTAGGCGGTTTTCAAGCGATGGCAGACTAATGCTTGCTCTTTCGCAGCTAACGCTCCCATAGCCAATTGAACACTTTGAGCCTATTGAGGTATTATTAAGCGCGTCAATCAGCTTTTCAACATCATCTTCCGACCCCTGTATTCTTCCCATAAAGATCAGGTCAGCGGATCTTTTTATGTCATCAGGTTTTTCTATTATAGGGCTAAGGGCGGTCGCAGTATACAGCATCCCTTCAAATGACGCTTTTCGATATCTGCTTATTGCTGCTCTAGTTTGAGTGTGATATTTGGGTCGAAATCTTACATACTTCGTTGAGGAACCATCCCACTGCGCACTAAAGAAACCACCTTCATGATCCATTCTGCTTCCGCATTTCGGGTCTTGACAAAGAATTGAGAAGGGAACGCACATCTTGGCATTTTTTCCTTCAAGAAGGTGGTAGCTAAGTTGAATCAAAAGAGTGTCTAAGACCCCATGTCCACTTCTTTCTTTTATCGGCTCTTTTTGAAAGCCACTATCCTGTTTGCATGTGAGCATGCTTAATAGGAAAGGTGAAACATATTCGATTTCGCGCCACTCAGCCGCTGGGAAGAAGTTAGCAATTCTCAAGGCCTTTATCTTCTCAACAATATTTTCCTCATTTCCGCAGCTAACAAGCCAGTTAGCCCATGCCCCCCTTATTACGCGACCCGGGATATAGTTTAAGGTACCAAGGAAATTGGTACTCGACTTTATGCTACCTAGAAGAAGAGGCTCTTCAGGTCTGATAGCTAACCATTGGGCACTCATTTTTAGCCCTCCACCCAAGATTGCCATATTTTCTCAAGATCATCAACAGAAACCGATTGACCATCAATGGTCGCGTCTATTTGCCAGGATTCAATACCGCCTAGACCTCTACTTTTCCCTCCGCCAATCGCGGGGCCGCTTTTTGCTGCCAGGTAGATAAGGGCCGTAGCTTCTAATGACTCCTGTCTAGTTTGAAAATTGCCTCTAGCTGCTGCTGTCCATTCAGTGCCTGATTCTGATGAGGCGGTTTCGGTAAAAAATAAGCGTTGTTCCATTGAAGTTTTCCTATAGCGGCTTATGGAGACACCACTTCTAACCTCAGAAATCACCTCCTTGTTTATTGCTCGAGCTTCAATGAAATTGAGTTTTGATTTGTATCTAGGATTCCCAAACACCCGGCAGGCCAAACATATCTTTGAAGGGTCTTTGCACATTGCTCCAGGCTCGGGGGATTGGCAGACTTCCTGGCCCCATGTTCTAAGGAGCGTTTCTGCCCAATATCGCAAATTTCCTTTCAAAGTGGACGCAGGAATCGCAAATGAATGCGAGTCTCCCCCTATAGCACCCAAAGAAGAGATAGCTGTAGCTTTGCTCGCACCCCACGTTCTGCGATCTCCAGTTATATGTAGGGGAGCTTTAAATCTCAATTTCATATTGATCAAAAGTTGATTCATGGTGTTGGTTCCTCCTCTTCGCGATATTCTCGCATGGAAAATAGTTCCGCCAACTCAAGGACATCCAGAAGAGCTGTACAGTAATATATTTTGTCACCTTCTTTTTTCAGGCACCAAAGAGAATCTTGAGATTGAGGATTTCCCGGATTTGCTAATTTCATGCTCCTAGAAAGTATCAATTCCAGGGACTTGCGCTTCTTTTCATCAGACTCTCGAGCTACATTGTAGAAAATTGCATTTTTAGAAGCATTTATTCCCTTTTCTAGAGCCTCTCCCCAAAGATGTCTTTGCGTGCTAGGGATCTGAATTAATGCATCCCTTGCGATATCCTGCAGAATTATTGCGTCATCAAGGGTATACGGGCGTGCAATTAAGGTACTATCGTTACGATGATAAAAGCTTATAAGAGATTCAATATTCTCGCTAATAATCGGATTAGGAAGCCATATGAAGTCAATCGCGTTTGACAATTGATTTCTATCCTCTTTGGCCTTTCGCTTGGCTCTTTTAAGGGAGCCTTCAGCTAATCTTTGAAGGAATCTTACAGGGTACTTCTCTGGAGCTATAGAGATTCCGCATGATGCGGTTATTTGGCAATTATCCGGGAGTATGCCAAGCTTATTTTTTATGCAAATGGGAACAAGTTCCTGAAAGTTTTTAAGGAATTCTGTAGCGACTTCCCAAGCATAGCCCGCTTGAATTAGAAGTGTTATATCATCGCCACCAATATTAATGATCTCAAATGGCCAAAAATCCTCATTTCTTAGAGCAGGTCCACATACAGAATATAAAGCATCGAATAAGGAATTATTGGTTCCTTCAGAAAGACCATTCGAAATGGCCATATAATCTTTTTCGCTATTTGCGTGACTCAATATATCCCCTATGTTATTTCCATCTGCGTAAATAAACGCGAGGTAATTTCTCTTAGCCGTTTTAACGAGGTCGTCAAGATCGCGAGGTTGCTTTGATCGTATCTTTAAATCTTGGCTCTCAAGGAATCTGCGGAATGCATCATTAAACTTGCCACGAGTTCCCTCATCACCCGATCTTCCTTTATCGTGTTTATTTTGGCAGACTTTGCAGACTTTTAATATCTCGCGTGTTTCAGCTTCTCCAGACTTTTTTAGAGGGACAACTCCAGAGGCCATTCTCTTTCCGCAACAATCGCAACGATCTCCAAAAGGCAATGCTTCCCAGAAGGGTGCGTTTCTTTTTGTAAGCTTGCGTTCTCTGACCTTCCCATTGAGAAATAAGGTCCTTAAACCATAAGAGTCTTTCTTGAATTTCTGCTGCGTCGCCGCTACAATGATCCGTGAAGCAAAACGGTCTAGTTGTTTATATCCTTCAAGATTTGATGGATTTTCATCTTCGTGTGGAAATATTTCTTGCTCAGAAGCCAGGGTAACAGTTACCGCGTAAGTTTTTCTCAAATATATATTCTCGATATCGCTCTTTGCTTTTTCTATTTCTCCTGAAGGTATCTCGACTAGAAAACTTCCTCCTTCGCAGTAGATAGTCTTACTACCCTTGATTCCTCGAACGTATTCTTTTATTTCTTTTTCGCAATCAATCAAGAGCTGGCTTCCGCCTCTGATCTGTGGAAGGAATGATGTCTCAAAGACAAATTCTTTTATGGCATCGACATCTCCAGCCAAGAGAGCAGTTTCGGTCATTCTATCAATCCTTTATTAAGCACGATTGATGGCTGAATTCCACACCATTGCTGAACCTCATCGCGTATCACACCCTCATAATTTCATCAATTGTTACTTCCACTATATCTTCAACTTTCACCCTCAAATTCCCCCATCCCAAAATGCCCCCCATACCCCACCGCTACCGGCCCCTGCACCGCCTCAGGAAACACAATGCGAAAGCCGTATCCCTTCCCATTGGCCAGCCCTCTCTCATCCCCCTCCCTCCGGCACACAAAGGCGTCCCAGGGAACCTCCCTTTCGCCCAACCTGGTGTGGTCCACCCTCTCTATCAAATCAGGCTCGGGAAAGCCTGCCAGCCCCAGCAGCCGCAGGAGTTCGTGCTCCGGGCAGCCGATCTGAAAACCTGTAGAATCAACCTTTGCCACCCCCGCTCTGGTGGCCTTGGGGTGGCGGGTGGGCAGGAATGGGGTATGGGAGAGCCATGATCTCGATCTGGAAAATAGTGGACTTGCGCGGTCCAATTCCGCCGGCTGGCCCAAGCCCAGAAGGACCAGACTCGTGCTTGCCCCCTGATCATCGTAGATCTCCTTCAGCCTCTGCAGGGCCTCTTCTTCCCTAGAGTCAAAGCCCATGGGAGCATAGATGCTGATCTCCGTGATCTCGCCACCGGACTGCTGGCCCTGGCGCGGGTTTGACTCACAGAAGATATGCGCATGCCTGTGCCCCTGCAACGGCCTCTTGGAGCTGTCGCAGCCGGTGAATACCGCCGAGCCATCGGATAGCTCCACCAGAGCCCGGTGGACCCTATCCGTCAGGAGAATGGTCTGGGTGAGCAGAGGCCCAGGGCCGGCCAGAGCATATCGAGCCACCGTAGGCTTCAGGGCCATACCCCCGTTTGGGCAGTCAGTGAGAATGACTTTGAGAAGAATGCTCTGCCTACTTCCATTAAGAAATAGTTGGAATAAAATTCGCATTCACCCAGCAGAAAGCTCAATTCATCCTCCTCCTTGGAGTATATGTTTGTCTGTAAATAAAGCTTTTTGCTGGATGCAGTATATCTTTTTTGACATATTTCATTTTTGATAAATCATAAGTACTTTTAATGAATTTCAGGGAAAGGTAAAATCCAGATAAAAATCGTAATGGACCGGTTATGATTCCGCAGGACTCAATCCGATGGCTATATCCCGTTCATTTGCAGCTGGCCCGCCAGCTATCCATCGTTCCTTAATACTTCTTTAATTTCATCTCTGAAGCTTCTTAATGTCTTAAGATCATTTTGCAGTATGCTGTAGATCTCATCTAAATTGATATCCCAATAAATATGAACCAGAACATTTCTGAATCCAGCCAGGTCGGAAAGCTCGATGGCCAATTCCTCTGGAATCATGCCAGCCTGGCCAAGAAGATAGAAGACCTCGCGATAAGTTGCCGGTCTCTTAAGCTGATTTTTGGATATTAAATGAGATGAAATATCTATTGCCGCCTGAATGCTGACCAGCATGGCATGAAGGACCATATTTCTTGTATCACGATCCGTCTTGAGGTCCTCTAGAGAAAACCGCTGGTATCTTTCCCAATCCTTTATTGCCTCATCGAGTTCTCTTAAATGTGATAAAACTCTCATTTCAGGCTCTGGCCAGGAAGGCTCTATCAAGGCGGTCATACATATGCTTCAAGTC
>ENA-UOUL01001363-UOUL01001363.1-bioreactor-metagenome-genome-assembly--contig:-NODE-1363-length-34672-cov-21.298540_pt1 | contig 34672 bp, 33 predicted proteins | sample MGYA00249838_ERZ747220 | MGnify/ENA primary metagenome ERZ747220 (study PRJEB28778, sample SAMN05720191) | bioreactor metagenome | isolation source: Anaerobic biogas reactor | place: USA:Washington... | reverse complement strand
GCGCGGGTGTGGGAGCTGGCCGGTGGGGTGCCGGCGGCGCGGGTCGCCGGCCGTACCCTGGACCCTGACCTGGTGGTGCTGGATGTGGATGCCACGATCGTGGTCGCCCACTCCGAGAAGGAGAACGCGGCGGCCACGTTCAAGCGCACCTTCGGGTTCCACCCCCTCGGTGTGTGGTGCGACAACACCTCCGAGCTGCTCACCGTCGCGTTGCGTCCGGGCAACGCCGGAGCGAACACCGCAGCCGACCACATCGAAGTCCTGACCGCCGCTATCGCCCAGCTTCCGCGGGTGCACCGCAAGAAGCTCCTCGTCCGTGTCGACGGGGCGGGTGCCTCGCACGCGCTGCTGGACTGGCTCACCGCCCAGGACGCCAAACGCGGCCGCAGCGTTGAGTATTCGGTCGGGTTCGCCGTCACCGAGCACGTCCGCACCGCGATCGCCAAGATTCCGAAGAAGGGGGTGTGGTCCCCGGCGGTCAACGCCGACGGCGACCCGCGCGAGAAGGCTGACGTCGCCGAGATCACCGGCCTGCTCCCGGAGCATGTGCGGGAGTTGTGGCCCGAGCAGATGCGGGTGATCGTGCGCCGCGAACGACCCCACCCCGGCGCCCAGCTCTCCCTCTTCGAAGAGACCGACGGGTGGCGCTACCAAGCGTTCGCGACCAACACCACGCTCGGCGCCCTGCAGTTCCTCGAAGCCCGCCACCGAGCGCACGCCCGCGTCGAGGACCGGATCCGGCACGCCAAGGACACCGGCCTCGGTCGGCTCCCCTCCAGGGAGTACGCCATCAACACTGCGTGGCTGGCGACCGTGGCGATCGCGGCCGACCTCATCTCCTGGCTCCGCCTCCTCGCCCTCCCCGAGAAGCTCGCCGCCTGCGAACCGAAAGCACTGCGGTACCGGCTACTCCACGTCCCAGCCCGGATCACCCGCGGCGGAAGACGCCGACGGCTCCGGTTCCCCAAGACCTGGCCCTGGGTCCAGGACATCGTCGCCGTCTTCGCCCGCATCACCGCCATCCCGCGGACAGCCTGACCGTCCCTGCCCACCCACGACCCGGAGCCCTTGGAGACCCGCACCGCAGCGCCACGCGGCGCCTGCCCATGCCCGAGCTCCCGCTTGCCGCGTCAGCCCTCACCCAACCCGTTCATCCAGCCGGTGCCGCGGCCTCATGAAAGACGGAGGCTAGTGCCATCGCCGTCACATGCTCCGAGTCGTGGTCCGAGAGAATCGGGTCCGTCCCATCGACCACCAACGGCGTAGCCCGCGCTGACGCCTGGTCAAAGCCACAATCCGCGACCCGGTCAAGTGCTGGCCGTCGACCGCGCCATCGAGCATAGACGTCAGGGTCGACGAACAACGCTGCTGTCGTGCCCCGGGCAAGTGGCACGTTGCCGGCTCCAAAGGCGAAGTGATGGACCGCCGATCTGACGATGCCGCGGCTGGTCGACTTGATCGCTGCGGCACGGACATTCACTACACCACAGGCGAGCTCAGTCTCCAACCTGGGTGCTGTGCCGAGGACGGTCAACTCCATCACCTGCAGAGCAAATACCGCACCGTGAGAGACAGCCAGAATACGGTGTGCATGCGCGAGGCCGGCCTGGCGCTGCACCTCCAACAACTCGGCAAGACGTGGCCCACGACGATGACGGGGTATGGAGTACGAGACCTTCAGACCGCCGTCCGGTTGCGGCTCGGCAGCGTCGACCCACACACGATCGGGATTCCGTTTATGGACATCCGATGGCGCGACACGAAATTCGGAAAGCCCATGCGCGCGCTGCCCATTGGCGCACGAGCGTCCCTCCTGATCTCGGCGACGGGTGCCCGTCACAAGCAAGCCTCAGCACGCCGTAGTGCCTGGGCAGTAACGTTCAGCACAGCCCGACTCAGCTTTGCGTCTTTGTCCGCCGCAGCAACGATATCCACAGAGGTCTCAGAGTCTCGACGCGTCGAGGCAGCGACTTCCAGTTGTCCTCGAGTCCGGACAACACCTGGGATCCGATGAATACGGTGTTAACCAACTCGGCGGCGGCATCGATGTCGACATCCAGGCGGATCGACCCTTCATCGACCCCCTGCGAGATCAATGCCCGAACGATGCGAACCCACTCGAAGTACGGCTCGTTGACAGCCGGTGCCACCTCCAGGTTCGGTTGACCGGTCAGGCGGATCCCCCCTTGGACGACGACATCTCTCGCGATAAGCTCGGCCAGTCCTTGGGCTAGGAGACCGATCTTGTCGAGGGCGTCACCATCGACGCGAACCACCTGCATGAGTACATCGGTCATCCGCTCCTGCTGCGCCGAGATGACTGCGGTAGCGATATCCGCCTTCGTCCCATAGTGAAAGTAGAGCGCACCCTCACTGGCCGCCGAGGCCCTCGAGATGTCTCGGAGCCGGGCCTGGGCATACGACAGTTGGGAGAAGACCTGCCCAGCACCCTTCAGGATCGCCTCGCGAGTGGCAATCGCCCTATCCTGCTGCGCGGCGGGCCGCATCTCCCTCACCGTCTCGCCTCTCGTTCTGCAGTTCGTAGACACCCAAGGTCGGTTGGGTTATAACCCGAGTGACCGACTAAATTTAGCACCTGTGGACATGCAACCCGGCAGTCTTGGGATCAGGCTAAGTCGGGCGCCTCGCTTGGTTCTGCTATCGTCCTAGACGAGGTCGGGAAGAATCGAACCCTGAAGAGGAGCCACCGCACGTGCTTAGGGTCAATCGCCTGCGTCGGCCTGTCGCCCTCGGGGTCGCGGTGGTCGCATTCGCTGCCGCCTGCACCAACGCATCACCGGACGCGCAAGACTCCGCATCCGTCAAACTGGGCACCACCGCACCTTCCGAGTCTGCGATGACTGACGTCCCTTCTGCTGAGAAGGAGTCATACGAGCGGTTCCTCGCCGAGCAGGCGCGGGCGTTCGGGATAGATGACCCGCCCGCGGTCGAGGTTGTTCGGACCGTGGACCCCTTGGAGCAGGGCTATGTCTGGCTGGACTGCATGAATGATGCGGGATTCGCCAGTGGATCAGGTGGCAGTCTGTCTGCTGGAACCCCCGATCAGGCAGAGAACTTCTTCCTGGCGCAGTACACCTGCTTCGCGCAATACCCCATCGACGATCGCGCTTTCAAGCCGCTCACCGATTCGCAATGGCTCTTCATCCGCCAGTACCAGATTGAGACAGCCATCCCATGCCTGGCAGACCTAGGCTACGACGTCCCTCAACCGCCCAGCCCCGAGACATACGTAGGCACTGTGAACACGCCGGAGCAGTACACCCTCTCAGACGAAGTCCGGAATCTCATCATGGGATCCATCGCTCCCGGAGCCTCGGTCAACCTTGGAGAAACAAGGACATCAGAAGTCATGGCGCAGTGTCCAGAGCAGCCACCGGCAAGCGACGTGTGGCAGCACTAGAAGGCTAGGACCGCTTGGATCGCACCAACCCACCCAGTGGGCTCAACGGAATAGAGAACCGCAATGAAAGGGCTCGCAAAATTGGGCGCTGGCGGATACTTAAGCCAATTTCTGCTTCGCTAACTGCGCTGCTTATCGTAGGGTGCTCCGGTGGGCATTCTGAAAGGATATCCAGCGAGAATATGACGAACCCTGCGAGTGGTTTGACTGCAGCTGAGGAAGCGGACTACATCCAAGAGTCGGCAGAGTCCTACGGGTCACATCCCGACGTGATCGATCCGCCGGAGTCGGTGGAGGTGCGCCGCTGGGTCAGGCCTGAAGAAGTAGACCGGGTACGGCGCGGGTGTATCGAGGAGGCCGGTTTCCCGGCGAATCCAGATGGCAGCTTCTCCTACCCGGGCCAAGAGAACTCCTTCTGGCGCACCTGGTACGTCTGCCAGGTGAGCTACCCGATCATTCCGAAGTACGACCAGGAATGGGATCGAGCACAGATCGAAGCACAGTACGAGTGGACGACGAAGTTTCTGATCCCGTGCTTGGAGGATCACGGAACCGTCGTCGACCACATACCGAGCAGGGACGTGTTCATCGCCACCTGGGAGACGTCCCCCTTCTATCCATGGAAGTACGTGCCACCCATCAGCGGCGCCGAAGCCCTCGAACTGGAGGATCTGTGCCTCCAGATCGCTCCCTCGGATGTTCTCTGGGAAAGCCAGCCGGTCACGCCATACACCGGACTGCCGTATGGACGACCGAGCGTGAGCTTGACCCCGTCCGGTAAGCATCCGTGACAACCGATGAGCGACGCTTCCGCGTGTGCCGGTTCGCCAGCCGACAACCGCGGCAGGTCCAAGAGCAGCGGAATCCGTTGGTCCGCGAAGGCTCCATGACCACCCGGATCCGTCGGGGTCACGGCAGTGGACAGCTGGAGGGACGGTTGGACCCGCGCACTCATCGGCGAGGAGGGCTTCATGTCTGCGCCAGCATCCTCTGATCTGTCAGTCGCAGGTCCGGCATCCTCGCCAGACACTCGACTGAGGACATCGACCGGTCGCCGGTTGCTGATCCTCCTCGGCGTGCTGGTGCTGCTCGCGGCTGCGGTGCTCTCGGGGTGGTGGGCGGCTCGGGCGACATTGCCGTCGCAGATCGCTGACGTCGAGCAGCGCGGGTCGGCGGAGCCAGTGTGGGCGGTGGCGAGTGTGGGTTCGGTGGGGCGGTCGTTGCCGTTGTCGACGACGGTGCGACAGCCGGTGGTGCCGGTGGCGGCGAATGCGCTCGTCGGGGTGGTGACCTCGGTTCGTCCGGGGACGGTGCATGAGGGTGATGTCGTCTACGTGGTCGGGGATACGCCGGTTCGGGTCGTATCGGGGGCGGAGCCGATGTGGCGCGATCTGGCGACGGGCGCCCGGGGCGGCGATGTCGAGGTCCTGCAGCGTCTGCTGGTGCGGGAGGGGCACCTGTCCGGGCCTCCGGACGGGGTGTTCGGGGCGGGCACGGAGGCGGCGGTGCGGGCGTGGCAGCGGGCGCAGGGTCGGACCCCGACCGGGATGGTCGGTTTGGGTGAGTTGGTGACGGTGCGGGAGCTGCCCGCCTTGATCCATGTGGGTGAGCCCATCACGGTCGGTCGGCCCCTGGCCGGCGGTGAGGACGCAGTGTTGGCTGGCACGGGGGAGCGGGAATTCGTGCTCGTGGTGAGCACCGAGCAGGCCCGGCTGATTCCGGCGGAGGCGAGTGTCGAGGTCACGCACGGGTCGCATACCTGGGAGGCGGTGATCGCGGGTTCGGTCCAGGATGAGTACTCACAGACCGTGTTCGCCCTGACCGCCCCTGATGGTGGCCCGGTGTGCGGCGGCGACTGCGACGAATTGCCCTCGGATGAGCAGGTCACCCTCCGTTCCCAGGTCGTGGTCGTCCCCCACGTCTCGGGAACCACCGTTCCGGCCGCCGCCGTTCAGTCCCGCGCGGACGGGGCCACGTTCGTAACCACCGAGACCGGCGAGGTCGAGGTGAGCGTGCAGGGGTCCGGTCAGGGAGTCGTGGTGGTGACCGGGATCGAGCCCGGCACCCGGGTGCAGGCCCTCGCCTCGACAGGCGGTTGACCCGGGTGTTGGCTGTTGAGGATCTGTCGTTCGCGTACCGGCACGGGGCTGAGGAACTCTTCGGCGGCCTGACCCACGAGTTCAGCCCCGGGCAGGTGACCGCGGTGACCGGCGCGTCCGGGCGGGGCAAGTCGACCCTGCTGTACGTGCTCGGGTTGATGCTTACCCCCTCCCGCGGGCGGGTCCGCCTCGACGGGGCCGACGTCTCCGCCGCCGACGACGCGGTCCGCTCCCGGGTCCGGGCCCACCGGATCGGGTTCGTGTTCCAGGACTCCGCCCTGGACCCGAGCCGCACCGTGCTGGACTCGGTCGTCGAACCGGCCCTGTACGCCGGCTGGCGCCTGGACACCGCCCGAGACCGGGGCCGACACCTGCTCCAACGGCTCGGGGTGGCCGCCCGCGCCGAACACCGCCCCGGAGAAGTCTCCGGCGGGCAGGCCCAACGGGTCGCCGTCGCTCGAGCACTGGTCACCGACCCGTGCGTCATCCTCGCCGACGAGCCCACCGGCAACCTCGACCGCGCGAACGCCGCCAGCGTCCTCGACACGCTACGCGCCGCCGCCGAACAATCCACCCCCGGGACCGTCCGCACCGTGATCATCGCCACCCACGACCCGTTCGTCATCGACCACGCCGACCAGGTTCTCTCCCTATGAGACCACTGCCAATGAGGCCACTGCTGATGCTGCGTGAGTCGCTGGCCACCACCTGGGCAGCGAAGGTCCCCGCTGCCCTAGTCACCGGCCTCGTCGCCACCATGTGCGCCGCCACCATCGCCACCGTCGGGCGCACCGCCGCCGCCGAGGCCCAGGTCCTGGAACGACTCGACCAGGCCGGCTCGCGGGTCCTCATCGTCCAGGACACCCGCGGCAACGACCTCATCACCCCCACCATCATCGACCAGACCGCGGGCCTGTCCACCAGCGAACGCACGATCGGCACCTTCATCCCTATCGACGTCGTCAACGGCGCCATCGGCCAAGGCGGCACGAGAGTGCCCGCCTGGGGCGCCTACGGTGACCTCACCACCGTGGCCACCCTCGTCTCGGGCCGCTGGCCCGGCCCCGGCGAAGCCATCGTCTCCACCACCGCCATGGCCGAACTCGGATTGACCGACCCGGTCGGCTGGGTCGCCCAGGCCTCGAGCAGCACCGTCGATGACTGGTCCATCGTCGGAGCCTTCACCTCCCGTGAGCCGTTCACCCAGTTCGACGCCGGACTGCTCTATCCCGCACCTCGGGACCGATCCCTCAACATGGTCCACGTCGTCCTCACCGACGCAGCGGCCGCCCAAGCCACCCAGTCCCAGGTGCTCCGACTCATCGACCCGCCCGCACCAGAAGCCGTCACCGTCACCTCGCCAACCCCCCTGGCCCACCTCCAGGAAGCCATCACCGGTGACCTCGCCACCTTCGGCCGAACCCTCCTCCTCGGCGTCCTCGCCGGCGGCGCCCTCCTGGTCGCAATCGTCACCCTCGCCGACGTCCTCGTCCGCCGCGCAGACCTCGGCCGCCGCCGCGCTCTCGGTGCCACCCGCATCGTCATCGTCACCCTCGTCACCCTGCGCACGATGGTCCCCGCCGTCCTCGGCGCCACAGCCGGTCTGGCCGCCGGACTCACCATCACCCACCGCCTCGGCGCCACCCCACCCTGGCCCTTCACCGCCGGCACCGCCATCCTCGCCCTCCTCGCCGCCGCTGCCGCGGCCGTCCCACCAGCCCTCTACGCGGCAACCCGCGACCCCGTCCGCATCTTGCGCACCCCCTGACCGGGCGTCCGACCACGTGGACACTCGTGCCGCATACCGTTGCACTTGCCATACTTGACTGTTGTGCCCGACCTACGCCCCGATGCCACGGCAGCCCTGACTGCTGCCCTCCGCGACCGCATCCTCGTCATCGACGGGGCGATGGGCACGCTCATCCAGGGTCTCGGCCTCGGCGAGTCGGACTTCCGCGGTGAGCGTTTCGCCGACTGGGCACAGGACCTCAAGGGCAACAACGACTTGCTCTCCCTCACCCAGCCCGAGGCGATCGAGCAGATCCACACGCGCTACTTCGAGGCGGGCGCTGACCTCGCGACGACGAACACCTTCAACGCGCAACGGATCTCGCTGGCCGACTACGGTATGCAGGACCTGGCCTACGAGATGAACGTCGCCGCGGCACAGGTCGCCCGCAGGGCTGCCGACGCGGCGTCGACGCCGGAGTGGCCGCGCTACGTCATGGGCGCCCTGGGGCCGACGAACCGGACGGCCTCCATCTCCCCCGACGTCTCCGATCCCGGTGCGCGCAACGTCACCTATACCGAGCTCGTGGAGGCCTACCTCGAGCAAGCGCGCGGGCTCATCGACGGGGGCGTCGACGTGCTCCTCATCGAGACGGTCTTCGACACCCTCAACGCCAAGGCGGCGATCTTCGCCCTGGAGACGCTCTTCGAGGAGTACGGCCGTCGCTGGCCGGTCGTCATCTCCGGCACGATCACCGACGCCTCCGGGCGCACCCTCTCCGGGCAGGTCACCGAGGCCTTCTGGTACTCCGTGCGCCATGCGCAGCCGCTTGCGATCGGGCTGAACTGCGCGCTGGGCGCTGCGGAGATCCGCCCCTACCTCTCGGACCTGGCCCGGGTCGCGGACACCCACGTGAGCTGCCACCCGAACGCCGGCCTGCCCAACGAGTTCGGTGAGTACGACGAGTCGCCCGAGCACATGGCCGAGGTGGTGGGTGAGTTCGTCGAGTCCGGGCTCGTGAACCTCGTCGGCGGGTGCTGCGGCACGACGCCGGAGCACATCGAGGCCATCGCGGAGCGCGCCCGGGCTGGGCGGGCGCGGGAGGTGCCCACCGCATACCCGGCTCTGCGGCTGGCCGGCCTGGAGCCGGTGACCATCGACGACGACTCGCTCTTCGTCAACATCGGCGAGCGGACCAACATCACCGGCTCCGCCCGCTTCCGCAAGCTCATCGAGGCCGACGACTACGACACCGCCCTGTCGGTCGCGCGCCAGCAGGTCGAGAGCGGCGCCCAGGTCATCGACGTCAACATGGACGAGGGCATGATCGACGGTGTCGCGGCGATGCGGCGCTTCCTCACCCTGGCGGCGAGCGAGCCGGACATCAGCCGCGTGCCGGTCATGATCGACTCCTCGAAGTGGGAGGTCATCGAGGCGGGCCTGCAGTGCGTGCAGGGCAAGCCGATCGTCAACTCGATCTCCATGAAGGAGGGCGTCGGTCCCTTCATCGAGCAGGCGAAGCTGTGCCGGCGGTACGGCGCCGCGGTCGTCGTCATGGCCTTCGACGAGGACGGCCAGGCCGACACCCTGCAGCGACGCAAGGAGATCAGCGCCGAGGCCTACCGGATCCTCACCGAGGAGGTGGGCTTCCCGGCCGAGGACATCATCATCGACCCCAACATCTTCGCGGTGGCGACCGGCATCGAGGAGCACGCGCGCTACGGCCTGGACTTCATCGAGGCCACCCGCTGGATCAAGGAGAACCTCCCGCACGCACGCGTGAGCGGTGGCGTCTCCAACGTCTCGTTCTCGTTCCGCGGCAACAACCCGGTGCGCGAGGCGATCCACGCGGTGTTCCTCTTCCATGCCATCCGCGCCGGCCTCGACATGGCCATCGTCAACGCCGGTGCGCTCGTGAACTATGACGACATCGACCGTGAGCTGCGCGAGGTGATCGAGGACGTCATCCTGGACCGCCGGCCCGACTCCACCGAGCGACTCGTGGAGATCGCGCCACGGTTCAACACCGGCGGGGCTGCCGAGGACCCGGCCGCGAACGAGGCCTGGCGCGACCTGCCGATCGAGGAGCGCATCACGCACGCGCTCGTCCACGGGATCGACGCGCACGTCGAGGCCGACACCGAGGAGCTGCGGCTCGCGGTCGCCGAGCGCGGTGGAGCGCCGATCGAGGTCATCGAGGGCCCGCTCATGACCGGTATGGGCGTCGTCGGCGACCTCTTCGGCGCCGGCAAGATGTTCCTCCCTCAGGTCGTCAAGAGCGCACGGGTCATGAAGAAGGCCGTCGCCCACCTCATCCCCTACATCGAGGCGGAGAAGCTCGCGAACCCCGAGACCGCCGGGGCCGACGCCAAGGGCACCATCGTCATGGCCACGGTCAAGGGAGACGTGCACGACATCGGCAAGAACATCGTCGGCGTCGTGCTCCAGTGCAACAACTACGAGGTCATCGACCTCGGGGTCATGGTGCCCGCGCAGAAGATCCTCGACACCGCGCGGGAGCACGGTGCCGACATGATCGGGCTGTCCGGCCTCATCACCCCCTCGCTCGACGAGATGGTCAACGTCGCCGGGGAGATGGAGCGCCTGGGCTGGGACATCCCGCTCCTCATCGGCGGCGCGACGACCTCTCGTGCGCACACCGCCGTCAAGGTCGACCCGCGCTACTCCGGCCCGGTCATCTGGGTCAAGGACGCGTCCCGCTCGGTGCCGGTGGTCTCCTCGCTCCTGTCCTCGACCCGTCGCGACGGGCTGCTCGACGAGGTGAAGCGGGACTACGACGCGCTGCGGGCCCGGCATGCGGCCAAGTCGACCGAGCGACCGCTGATCAGCCTCGAGCAGGCCCGGGCGAGGGCGCCCCGGATCGACTTCGTCGCGCAGCCTCCGGTGGAACCGCGCAAGGCCGGGGTCCACGTCATCACCGCGCAGGACCTCTCCGTGCTGCGCGAGTACATCGACTGGGGACCGTTCTTCCTGGCCTGGGAGATGAAGGGCCGCTTCCCGGACATTCTCGACGATCCTGTGAGCGGTGAGGCCGCACGGCGGCTCTACGAGGACGCCCAGGAGATGCTCGACCGGATCATCGCCGAGGGCTGGCTCACCGCCAACGCCGTGTTCGGGATCTTCCCGGCCGCGGCCGTCGGTGACGACATCGTCGTCTACACCGACGAGAGCCGCACGACGGTGAAGGCGACGCTGCACACCCTGCGCCAGCAGGGACAGCACCGCGACGGTGTCCCGAACAAGGCCAACGCCGACTTCATCGCCCCCGCCGGCTCCGGCATACCCGACTGGGTGGGGGCCTTCGCCGTCACGGCCGGTCTCGGCGCCACCGAGAAGATCATGGAGCTCAAGGCGGCTCATGACGACTACTCGGCGATCCTCCTCGAGGCGCTCGCCGACCGGCTCGCCGAGGCCTTCGCGGAGTGGCTGCACCGGCAGGTGCGCACCGAGTTCTGGGGGTATGCGCCGGACGAGCCGCTCGATCACGAGGCCCTGGTCGCGGAGCGCTATGTCGGTGTGCGGCCCGCTCCGGGGTACCCGTCATGCCCGGACCACACCGAGAAGGAGACGCTGTGGTCGCTCCTCGACGTCGAGGAGAACGCCGCCATCGAGCTCACCGAGTCGATGGCGATGTGGCCGGGTGCCTCGGTGTCCGGCTGGTACTTCGCGCACCCGGAGTCGGGGTACTTCGTCGTCGGCCGACTGGGTCGGGACCAGGTGGAGGAGTATGCCGCCCGCAAGGGGTGGGACCTGTCCACCGCCGAGCGGTGGCTCTCACCGAACCTCGGCTACGACCCCGTCGACTGAGTCAGCCGTGTCACCCTGCCCGCCGGACCGGTGACCGCTCTGTCAGTGCCCTGTCGTAGCGTCTCCCGTATGCCACCTGCCCTCTCCCCGAGCCGCGCAGCTGACTTCAAGCAGTGCCCGCTGCTCTACAGGTTCCGGGCCGTCGACAAGCTCACCGGGCCGCCGAGCCCGGCCGCTGTCCGCGGCACGCTCGTCCACGCCGTCCTCGAGACGCTCTTCGACCTGCCCGCCCACGAGCGCACGCCGGAGCGCGCGCTCGAGCTCGTCGAGCCGCGGTGGCGTGCGCTTGTCGAGGCTGAGCCCGAGCTGGCCGACATGCTCGACTCGAACGGCGACACGGACGAGTCCTGGTTCGCCCAGGCCGCGGGTCTGGTCGAGCGGTGGTTCGAGCTCGAGGACCCCACCCGGCTGGAGCCCGCGGACCGCGAGCTCTACGTCGAGACCGACATCGACGGCCTCGTCCTGCGCGGATACATCGACCGGGTCGACATCGCGCCCACCGGGGCGGTGCGCATCGTCGACTACAAGACGGGTCGCTGCCCGGACCCGCGCTTCGAGGGCAAGGCCCTGTTCCAGATGAAGTTCTACGCGCTCGTGCTGTGGCGGCTGCGCGGCGTCATCCCGGCGATGCTCCAGCTCGTCTACCTCGGCGACGGCAAGGTCGTGCGCTACGTGCCCGACGAGGCCGATCTGCTCGCCGTGGAGCGCAACGTGCGGGCCGTGTGGGCCGCCATCGAGCGGGCTGCGGTGACCGGGGACTGGCGTCCGAGGCCCTCGACCCTCTGCTCGTGGTGCGAGTTCCAGGCGCTGTGCCCTGAGTACGGCGGTACTCCCCCGCCGCTGCCCCTGGATGCAGAGAGACTGGCCCTCGATCCCGCTCGCTCAGGGGCTGCTGTTCCGGCCGACGACTAGGCCGCTACCCAGGCCCTCGTGGGCTCGGATTCGGTTCAGAAGGACGCGGCGGCCCGGGCGTGCAGCTCTGCGAGATCGGCTGCAGTGACCCCCACGAGGGAGTCGAGCGCGAGGGCGCCCGGCATGGGTGGGATGTCGATGAGGTGCCGCACTGCCAGGGTGGGCACACCCGCGCCCGTCGCCGACGTCACCCCCGCCGGCGAGTCCTCGATGGCCAGGCAGGCAGCCGGGTCGACCCCGAGCTCCCGCGCCGCATGGAAATACGGCTCAGGGTGGGGCTTGCCCCGGGCGACGACGTCCCCGCTCGCGATGGCGGAGAACACCCCTGTGGGCAGCTGCTCGACGATCGGCTCGACGAGTGCGGTCCAGGACATGGTGACCAGCGCGGAGCGGATGCCCGCCTCGTGCACCGAGTGGAGCAGCTCGCGGGCGCCCGGGCGCCACGGTGGGCTGTCGCGCACATCGGCGACCACCCGCTCGAGCAACGCGTGGATGATCTCCTCCGGCTCGGCCGTCACCGGTGAGTTGGCACGGATGAACTCGGCCGACACATACAGGTCCTGACCGATGAGAGCAGAGCCGAGCTCCTCGGACCACTGGCCGCCGGCCTCGGCGACGATGGCGTGCTCGGCCCGCACCCACGAGGGCTCGGTGTCGACGATCGTGCCGTCCATGTCCCAGAGGACCGCGACGGGAGTGGTCATGGCCGCCGTCCTGCCCGGGCCGTACTCGGCGTCGGTCTGCGGTCCTCAGGTCTGGACGTGACCGGGAGGCGGCACCCGACCGGGTTGCGTTTTGCGCTCAGCACCCGACCCACCCTAGACATAGGGTGGCAGCATGATCGAACTCGATGACATCCCCGAGCTGGCCAACCCGCTCGTCATCGCCGCCTTCGAGGGCTGGAACGACGCGGGCGAGGCTGCCTCGGCACTCATCGATCACCTCGCCGTCATCTGGGATGCCGAGCCGATCGCCGCCCTCGACCCCGAGGACTACTACGACTTCCAGGTCAACCGGCCCCGGGTCGTCGTCGACGAGGGCCGGCGCCGCATCCACTGGCGGACGACCCGGTTGCTCCTCGCGCAGCGGACCACCCTCGGACGCGACGTCATCCTCATCCAGGGAGTGGAGCCTTCGTTCCGCTGGCGTGGCTTCGTCATCGAGCTGATGGACTTCGCGCACGCCGTGGGCGTCAACACGGTCATCACCCTCGGCGCGCTCATGGCCGATGTCGCCCACACGCGTCCGATCCCGGTCACCGCGACGTCGGACGACGAGGCGACCGTGCGCCGGTACGACCTCGAGGTGAGTCGGTACGAGGGGCCCACCGGCATCGTCGGGGTGCTCGCGGACGCCGCGACCCAGGGTGGCCTGGAGTCGATCTCGTGCTGGGCCGCCGTACCGCACTATGCGGGGCACACCCCGTCCCCCAAGGCCACGCTGGCCCTGCTCACGCGGCTCGAGGAGCTGCTCGACGCGCCGATCGACCACCTGGACCTCGACGAGGACGCCCGCGCCTGGGAGCGCGGGGTGGACGAGCTCGCGGACGGTGACGAGGACGTCGCGGAGTACGTCGAGGCCCTCGAGGAGGCCCAGGACACAGCGGAGCTCCCGGAGGCGAGCGGCGAGGCCATCGCCCGGGAGTTCGAGCGCTTCCTGCGACGCCGCTCGGCCGGCGAGGAGAAGGACGGCGGCCCCGCCGGCCCGCCGGGCTAGTGAGCCGCTGAAGGACTACAGCCGCAGCCCCAGCAGGGCGTCCATCGCCCGGGAGACCAGGCCCGGCGCCTCGTTGTCGTCCCCACCCTCGGTGAGCGTGCGGGTCGCCCACTCGTCGAGCGCGGCGAGGGCTGCGGGGCTGTCGAGATCGCGGGCCAGCGCCGCCCGGATGGCGGTCACGGTCTCCTCGCCCGCGGGCGCGGTGTTGACCGAGAGGGCCTCGCGCCAGCGCGTCAGCCGAGCCGTCGCAACCTGGAGCATCTCGTCGGTGTACTCCCACTCGCGGCGGTAGTGCTGACCGAGCAGGAGGGTGCGGATGACCATGGGCTCCACCCCTGCCTCGCGGAGCCTGCTCACGAAGACGAGGTTGCCCCTGGACTTGCTCATCTTCTCGCCCTGGTAGGCGACGAGCGCCTGGTAGACGTAGTGCTCGGCGTAGGTGGCCGCGCCGGTGAGCGCCGTCGCCTGGGCCGCGGACATGCCGTGGTGCGGGAAGACGAGGTCGTACCCACCGAGCTGGACGTCGAAGGGCACGTCGAGGAGGTCGACGGCCAGGGCAGTGCACTCGATGTGCCACCCCGGCCGACCCTGGCCCAGGCCGTCGCCACCGTCCCACGACGGCTCACCCGGGCGGGCCGCCAGCCAGAGCATCGGGTCGAGCGGATCGCGTTTGCCCGCTCGGTCCGGGTCCCCACCGCGCTCGGCGGACAGCGCGAGCATGGTGTCGCGGTCCAGGCGACCGATGTCCCCGGGTGCGGCGTCGACCTGGCCGAGATCGAGGTAGACGTCCGGCCCTCCGCGCTCGTCGGTGAGGGTGTAGGTCATGCCCTTGGCGACGAGGGCCCGCACCGCGGACGTGATCGTGTCCATCGACTCGACGACGCCGAGGTAGTGCGTCGGAGGGAGGACGGCCAGCGCCGTCATGTCGTCGCGGAAGAGAGCGATGGAGTCCGCGGCGAGGTCCTTCCAGTCCACACCGTCACGGTGCGCCCGCTCGAGCAGCGGGTCGTCGATGTCGGTGATGTTCTGCACGGACACGACTTCGTGGCCGTTGTCCAGCAGAGCCCGGTGCAGCAGGTCGCCCGCGAGGTAGGTCGCCGCATGACCGAGGTGGGTCGAGTCGTACGGGGTGACGCCGCAGGCGTAGGTCCGTGCGGTGGGCCCGGGCCGGAGCGGACGCAGACAGTCCGTCCGCAGGTCGTAGAGCTCGATCTGGAAGCGCTCGCCGGGCACAGCAGGCAGGAACGGAGTGGGCCAGGAGATCACGTGCAGAGCCTAATCGGCCCGAGAGTGGCCACCGAACACACCCGTCACAGAGCGGGCCACGGGATCGCCGGCCAGTCCTGCCCCGGCGCCGGGAAGCGACCGGACTCGAGCAGGTCGTCGACGCGCTCGGCCAGGGCCGCGAGCTCGTCCTGCGTGAGGTGCTCCGCGAGCTCGTCGCTCGCGGGGCCCTCGAGGGCGGCGCGCAAGCGGTGCACCGGCTCGAGGTCCATCGCGGTGAGCCGCTCGCCGACGAAGCCCCACAGCACCGTCCGCAGCTTCGGCTCGACGCTCAGCGACACGCCGTGGTCGACGCCCCACACCTGGCCCGGGTCCTCCCTCGACCGGATGAGATGACTTCCCTTGCGGTCCGAGGTGTTGAGCACGAGGTCGAGCACAGCGACCCGCCGCGTCCCTGGGTCGTCCGCGTGGACCAGCAGCACCGCCCGGCCGTGCTGGTCGCTGCCCTCGAACACCGCCCGCCAGCCGTCAGGGGCTTGTCCGGGAGCGACGACGTCGACCACCGACTCGCTGTCCCCCTCCACCCAGAGCTGGACCGACCCCGGGCCGAGCGGCCCGGTGGTCCGGAGCACCGTCGGGGGAACGACGGAGAAGCCGCCGAGCTCGGAGATGAGGTAGGCGGCGCGCTCCCGTCCGGCCAGCGTCCCGTCGGGATAGTCCCAGAGCGGTCGCTCGCGGGAGATCGGCTTGTAGATGGCGTGGACGCGCTCGTCACCGACCGGCAGGCTCACGAGCAGCGCGGCGTTGCTCGAGACGAGGATGCGTCCCTCGACGCTCAGCTCCGCCTCCCCGAGTGCGGCAAGGACGGCCTCGGTCGCGGCCGGGGTCACTGGCGCCGGTAGCCGTTCGATCGGGGGCAGATGTGACCGGAGGGATCGAGCGGTCCCCCGCAGAACGGGCACGGCGGGCGGCCGGCGGCGGCCACCGCCAGGGCGCGGCGGGCAAAGGCGCGGGCATGGTGTGGGGCGAGCCAGATGCGGATCCCCTCGGCGTCCTCGGTCTCGTCCGGGTCCTCGTCGAAGAGCTCGACGACGACGGCGCCGCGCTCCTCGTCCCAGAGCAGGCGGACGGTGCTGACCCGGAAGTCCTCCTCGATCGGGGTGTCCAACGGGTCGTTGTCGGCGACGAGCGCAGCCGCGGCCTCACTGGCGGCCGAGCCGGCAACCCGGTCGAGGACGTCGTTCATCCGGTCGGCCAGGGTCGTGACGTGAAACTTCTCCATGGAGACCGCGGCGGTGCGTGACTCATCGCGCACCTGGACGAAGAAGGTGCGTTCACCAGGAGGTCCGACCGTCCCGACGACGCACCGGGTCGGAGGGTCGAAGTCGATGGTCGGCATGTTCTCCACCCTAGTTCTCTGTTCCGATACTTTTCGGCACGCACCGTGTCGGCGCGCGCCCATGTGCGCCTGTGAGGACGGCGCGGGTCGGCACGCCGAAGCGGACTACGCGTTGCCGCCGCCGACGACCCCCACGCTGGGTCCCGAGTCGGTGCTCTCGCCACCCGCGCCGTCCCCGCCCTCCCCTGCGACACCCTTGTCGCGAGCGGCCACCGACGCGGCGAGTCGGGCATAGACGTCGTCGCGGAGGTTCATCGCCGTGACGGCTGTCCGGTCATCGTGACGGTGGACGATGCTCACCGAGCCCGGGTCCACGACGATGCTCTGGAAGGCGTCGAGCTCCAGCCCGAGGGCACGGGCGAGGAGCGCCTTGATCACGTCACCGTGCGAGACGACCACCCAGACGGCCTGCTCCCCGTGCTCCTCGCGAAGGCGACGTTCCCACGTGTCCCAGCCCGCCCATACCCTCTCGGCCATGGCGGTCATGGACTCGTGGCAGTGCTCCCCGCTCGGGTCGGGAGGGAAGGTGACCTGGCTGGGCGAGGACTGGACGGTCCGCCACAGGTCTTCCTCGGCGAGCTCCTTGATGCTCCGCCCCGTCCAGGCGCCGTACCGAACCTCGGCGAAGGCGTCCTCGACCCGCGGCTGACAGTCCGTGCCCTGGTATGCGCAGATCGCCTCAGCCGTGGAGCGGCACCGCAGGAGGGGGCTGGTGATGACCGCCGCGAGCGGCACCTCCGTGAGAGCCGTCGCCACCCGGGTGGCCTGGTCGGTCCCCGCAGCCGTGAGAGCCACGTCGAGGTGTCCGGCGAGGGTGCCTCCGACGTTGGCCTCGGACTGCCCGTGCCGCACGAGGAGGCAGGTGGTCATGGAGTCGGACTGCCCGCCGTCGCGGTCTCGCCGAGGACCACCTCGGCCATCGTCTGCAGCAGCGCGGCCCCCTCCTCCATGCTCTCCGAGTAGGGCGCGACGGTCAGGGTGGTGACCCCCGCGTCGGCGTAGCGCTGGACCCGCTCGACGATGCGCTCCTTCGGCCCGACGATGGACGTCGCGTCGATGAACTCGTCCGGCACGGCGTCGGCAGCGTCGCGCTGACGGCCGCTGAGGTAGAGGTCCTGGATGATCGCGGCTTCCTTCTCGAAGCCCATCCGGCAGGCGAGCTGGTTGTAGAAGTTCTGCTCGCGTGAGCCCATGCCGCCGATGTAGAGGGCAGCGTACGGCGCGATCCGGCGCAGCCCGGCCTGGACGTCGTCGGTGAGCACCACCGGGACGGTCGGGACGACGTCGAAGCCCTCCATGGGATCGGCCTCGCTCCCCCGGCCCGCCTTGATCCGTCCGCGGCGGATGGCCTCGAGCTGATCCCCGGCGTGCTCGGGAGAGAAGAAGATGGCCAGCCAGCCGTCGGCGATCTCACCCGTGAGCTCGAGGTTCTTCGGTCCGACCGAGGCGAGGTAGATCGGGATGTAGTCCCGGACCGGACGGATCGTCAGCTTGAGGGACTTGCCCGGCCCGTCGGGCAGCGGGAGCTGGTAGTGGCGGCCCTGGTAGGCCACCCGCTCGCGGCGCAGGGCGGTCTGGACGATCTCGACGTACTCGCGGGTGCGTCCGAGGGGGCTCGTGAAGCGGACGCCGTGCCAGCCCTCGCTCACCTGGGGCCCGGAGACCCCGAGCCCGAGGCGGAGCCGTCCGCGGCTCAGGGCATCGAGGGTCGCCGCGGTCATCGCCGTCATCGCGGGGCTGCGGCCGGGGATCTGCAGGATCGCGGACCCGACGTCGATCGACGTCGTCTTCGAGGCGATCCAGGACATGATCGTCGGCGCGTCCGAGCCGTAGGCCTCGGCGACCCACGCGACCGAGTAGCCGAGGTGGTCGGCGAAGACCGCCGCTGAAGTCATGGTCTCCAGGGCTGCCACGGGGTCGTTGCCGTGGGTGCCGAGGCCGATGTAGCCGAGGTTGATGCCGAGCTTCATGTGTCCTTCACGGGGTGGCTGGGTCACTGAGGGTGGTTTCTCACTGAAGATGCTTCACTGACGACGGTGTCGCCGGTCATGGGGCGCTGGAGATGAGGGCAGGTGACAGGCGTCGCAGATGGCGTCAGGGAGTCAGGTCCTCGTCGCCCTCGAGGTGGTCGTCGAAGTCGTCGAAGTCGTCGCCGGGAGCGTCGTCCTCATCGTCTTCGTCGTCCTCGTCGTCTTCGTCGTCCTCATCGTCTTCGTCATCGTCGTCATCACCGTCGTCGCCGTCGAAGTCCTCGTCCTCGAACTCGTCGATTCCCTCTCCGTCGTAGATCTCCAGAGGGGTGACCTCTCCGTAGGCCTCGAGGAGGGCCTCGTCATAGGCGTCGAAGGCGTCGGCGAGCGCGTCCGCGGCGGTGATGACCGCCGGGTCATCCTCGCCGTGCTTGTAGGCGCATGCCTCGAGGTGCCGCTCTAGGGCGGCGGTGAAGACAGCCAGGGCGGCGCGCGGGTCTGCACTCATGGCAGCGACATTACTGGTTGTGGGTAACAATGGCAGCGATGGAACGCCCAGAACGCCTGCGCAGGATCGACGAGATCCTGCCCACAGACCGCGTGATCGCTCCTGGACCCGGCGGCCGCTACCGGGGTGAGTACGAGGTCCGCGTGCTCGAGTTCACTCGCGACGTGCCTCGCTCCGAGGTTCGTCAGCGGCTGGCCGAGGACGCCGAGTACGGCCACTGGGAGCTGTTCCGCACCCGGATCTACACCGGCGGTCGCCGGCGGACCTGGTTGCGCCGCAAGATCATTCGCGCCCACTCAGCTGGATGAAGCGGTGTAGCACCGTGGCGCCGAACTCCAGCGCCGCGGTCGGGACCCGCTCGTTGATGCCGTGGAACATCGGTGCGAAGTCGAGGTCCGCGGGCAGCTGCAGGGGCGCGAACCCGTAGCCGGCGATGCCCAGAGTCGACAGCGCCTTGTTGTCGGTGCCTCCCGAGAGGCAGTAGGGCAGGATGACTGCCTCGGGGTCCTCCTCGAGGACGGCCTCCTTCATGGCCTCGACGATGGGCGCGTCGAAGGGTGCCTCGAGGGCGATGTCCCGGTGGACGACCTCGATCTCGACGTTGCCTCCCACGAGGTCCTTCAAGGTCGCGTACAAGGCATCCTCATGCCCCGGCAGGAAGCGGCAGTCGATCGCCGCAGTCGCCTCCTGCGGGATGACGTTGTGCTTGTAGCCGGCCCCGAGCATCGTCGGGTTGGCCGTGTCCTGAAGGGTCGCGCGGACGAATCCCTGCGCCCCACCGATGTGCTCGAGCAGCTCATCGAGGTCGTCATCGTCGTACGAGGTGCCGGTGACCTGGCTCAGCCCGTCGAGGAGCGCGCGGGTCGAGGCGATGAACTCACGGGGCCACTCGTGCCGCGAGATCCGGTCGAGGGCGCCGGCGAGGTAGCCGATGGCATTCTCCGGGTTCGGAACCGAGCCGTGACCGGCCCGCCCCTTCGCGCGCAGCCGCAGCCACGCGATTCCCTTCTCCGCCGTCTGGAGGAGGTAGGCGCGGGTCTGGCCGCCGTCCGCACTCGGCACGGTGACGCTGTAGCCACCGACCTCGCTCACGGCCTCGGTCACGCCGTCGAACACCTCAGGGTGGTTCTTCACCATGAACTGAGAGCCGTGCACCCCGCCGGCCTCCTCGTCCGCGAAGAACACGAAGACCAGGTCCCGCGGCGGCACCTCGCCGGTGCGTGCCAGATGGCGTGCGACCGCGAGGATCATGGCGTCCATCCCCTTCATGTCCACCGCGCCACGACCCCAGATGCAGCCGTCACGCAGCTCGGCGCTGAACGGGTCGACCTCCCAGTCCGAGGCCTGCGCGGGAACGACGTCGAGGTGCCCGTGGACGCACAAGGCACCCCGCTCCCGATCCGCTCCGGGGATGCGGACCGCGACCGTGACCCGTCCAGGCTCCGACTCGTAGGTCTGCGGCTCTAGCCCGACCTGACGCAGTCTGGAGACGACGTACTCGGCTGCCTCGGCCTCCCCCGGTCCACTGCCGTCTCCGTAGTTGCTCGTGTCGATGCGGATCAGGTCGCGGCAGAGCTCGACGACCTCGTCGCTGGGGCGCAGAGGGGTTGCTGGGGATCGATCGCTCATGGATGCCAGCCTAGGCGCGAAGTTTCGGTGAAACCGACGTGCCGTCTGCCGCGTTGCAGGCAGTCCGGCTTGGGTATCCTGCGAGCGAGCACCAACGCCGACACGTCCGCTCATGGACCACTGCAGTCCCTGAGCACCGGCTGTCGACACAGCACCATCGAGATTTCGGCACGTACGTATCGGTCAGACACATCGGCGTCACCGAGCATCCACAGGTCGAGGAGGACCACATGACCATCGTTGTCGGCTATATCCCCACTCCTGAAGGGAAGGCAGCGCTCGAGGCTGCGGTCTCCGAGGCCAAGGAGCGCCGGCGCCGCCTGGTCGTCGTCAACTCGCACAAGGGTGGCGCCTCCTTCGATGGTGACGACGCGATCGCCACCGAGGAGGCGCTCAACGCCGTCGAGCAGGAGCTCAAGGAGGCTGGCGTCGAGTTCGTCATCCGTGAGCTCGTCCGCGGCAACGACCCCACCGACGACCTCATCAGCGTCGCGCACGAGATGGACGCGTCCCTCATCGTCATCGGCCTTCGTCGTCGCACACCGGTGGGCAAGCTCATCCTGGGCTCCAACGCCCAGAAGCTCCTCCTCGAGGCGGACTGCCCCGTTCTCTCGGTGAAGGCACCCCGCGACTGATCGTCGCCGGTCCGTGACCGGCATGCGCGTCGTCGTCACCGGTGGCCTGGGCGCACTCGGAAGCCACGTGGTCGGCGCGCAGTGGGAGGCAGGGCACGACCCGATCGTGGCGAGTCGACCCACCGGGGTCGACCTCGAGACGGGCTCCGGTGTCGATGCCGTGCTGCGTGGGGCAGATGCGGAGGTGCAGACCACGGACTCGACCTACCCCGCAGGTTCGACTCGGTGACGGTGGGTGCGGCTCGCACCCTCATCGCCCACCTCCCCGCCTGCCCGATCCCCCGCCGTCAGCTCTCCTCCCCTCCTTGATGCTTACTCCGTCGATCTGAGCCCTACCGCTCGTTCGACCTCTACTCCTTGGTTCGACCTTTGACCCTTGCTTTGACCGCAATTGCGGCCCCATCAGCCGGTAGGTGTCAAGGCAAGGAACAAGGGTCGAACGGCGGAGCAGGCGTCGATTCACGCACACTGCAGATCCAAGGTATGTCCAATTTCTGTCTGGGCTTGTCAAAGGTTTGTCCATAGTGCATGCTTGGTCGAACACGCACCCGCGTGGGACCGATCGAAGGATGAGCCAATGACCGCAGTGATTGCCCCCGAGGGACGAAGGGCTGCCTCCCCGGTCACCGCCCTCGCCCCGCCCGCACCACGACCCACTCGCGCATCCGCCCTGGATCACGAGCGCTTCTTCGCCACCGGACGCGCCCAGGTGGTCGACGAGCACGACCGGGCCCTCTGGGAGACGCTCCACGAGCTGACCGTCACGGGCAAGCGCTTCCGTCCCGCCCTCTTCCGCCATGTGTATGCGGTGCTCGGCGGACGGGACACCGAGACTGCGGCGAAGGTCGCCGACGCCATCGAGCTGCTCCACACGGCCTTCGTGATCCACGACGACGTCATCGACGGCGACGAGGTGCGACGCGGCCAGGCGAACATCGGTGGGACGTTCGCTGCTCGTGCCCTCCGTGCCGGCGCCTCCCCTGAGCGGGCCCGCCACTACGGCGGGACCGCCGGCATCCTCGCCGGAGACCTGGCCCTGGCCGGCGCGGTCCGCGAGATCGCACTGTGCGGGGCCCGGCCCGAGCAGGTCGGGCGTCTCCTCGACCTCCTCGAGGAGGTGCTGCACCGCAGCGCCGCCGGTGAGCTCGCCGACGTGCGACTCAGCCTGGATCCCGATGGCTCACTGGACGAGGTCCTCGACGTCGCCGAGTGGAAGACGGCCGCCTACTCCTTCGAGCTGCCCCTGCGCGCGGCCGGCATCCTGGCCGACGCGCCGGACTCCGTCATCGAGGCCCTCGGCTCCTTCGCCCGCCACCTCGGCACCGCCTTCCAGCTGCGCGACGACGTCCACGGAGTCTTCGGGACCGCCCGCGAGACCGGGAAGGACCCGCTGGGTGACCTGCGGGAAGGCAAGTGCACCGCCCTCATCACGGTGGCCCGATCCACCGACGCCTGGGACGAGCTGGCCGACTTCGTCGGCGACCCGGACCTCACGGCCCAGGGTGCCTCGCGCGCCCGCGAGCTGCTGACGGCGTGCGGTGCGCGCTCCACCGTCGAGTCGATCATCGACGGGCTGCGGTCCGCCGCGCTCAGCCACGCAGCAACCCTCCCGGGCTCTGCCCACGCGATCCTCCTCGCGATGGTCAACGCACTCGTTCCCGCCGAGGAGAAGGTCGCCGAGCCCACCACAGCACGCACGCGGGTCAGGGGCGCCGCCTGATGGCACTCCTGCAGTCTCCGGGGCGCACCACGCTCTCCACCTCGTACGACCTCGCCGCCCGGGCCAGTGCCTCGACCATCATCGGCCACTACTCGACCTCCTTCGGCTGGGCGACCCGGCTCCTGCAGGAGCCGGTGCGCACCCACGTGCGCTGCATCTACGCGCTCGTTCGGGTCGCCGACGAGCTCGTCGACGACGCGGAGCAGAGCTGGAGCCCGAGCCGGCGTCTGGAGCTCATCGAGGGGCTCCGGGCGGAGACCCGGCGCGCGCTCGACGAGGGCGGCAGCGCCAACCTCGTCGTCCACGCGTTCGCCCTCACTGCAGCCGAGCACGGGATCGGACCCGAGCTCATAGACCCCTTCTTCGACTCGATGAGGGCCGACCTCGACGTGCAGGTGCACGACGAGGACAGCCTCGCGACCTATGTCTACGGATCCGCTGAGGTGGTGGGTCTGATGTGCCTGCGCGTCTTCGTCGGCGGCTCCCGGCAGCGCTACGACGATCTCGCCCCCGGGGCGCGGCGACTGGGCGCGGCCTTCCAGAAGGTCAACTTCCTGCGCGACCTGCAGGCCGACCAGAGCCTCCTCGGCCGGACCTACTTCCCGGGTGTCGACCTCTCCACCTTCACGGACAGGGAGCGGGACCTGCTCCTCGACGACATCGACGCCGACCTCGCGGCAGCCGCCCACGTCATCCCGCAGCTGCCGAGGAGCAGTCGCCGGGCCGTGCGAGCCACCCACGATCTCTTCGCCGAGCTGTCGTCGAGGCTACGCACCGTGCCCGCCGAGTGCATCGCGACCGAGCGGGTCCGCGTGCCCGACGTCGTCAAGGCACGCATCCTCACCCGGGCGATGGTGTCGCGATGAGGGCAGCCATTGTCGGCGGCGGTATCGCCGGACTCGCCACGGCTGCCCTGCTCGCGGCCGACGGCCATGAGGTCGACCTCTTCGAGCAGCAGATCACGGTCGGGGGCCGGGCCGGCTCACTCAGCGCCGACGGCTTCCGGTTCGACACCGGCCCGTCCTGGTACCTCATGCCCGAGGTGTTCGACCACTTCTTCCGGCTTCTCGGCACCTCCGCCGAGGAGCAGCTCGACCTGCGCACCCTCGATCCGGCCTACCGGGTCTTCTTCGAGGGCGCGCCCGGAGAGTCGCGGCCACCGCGGCTCGACATCGGCGCCGACACCGCTGACAACGTCGCAGCCTTCGAGGCGATCGAGCCAGGAGCGGGCGAGGCGCTCTCCGCATACATCGAGTCCGCCCGCGACGCCTACGACATCGCCCTGAGGCACTTCCTCTACACGAACTTCACCTCGCCCACGGCGCTCGCCTCCTCCGAGATCCTGCGTATGCTGCCGCGGCTCCTCCCGCTCCTCACCCAGTCGCTGGAGGACTTCGTCGGCAAGCGGTTCTCCGACGTCCGCCTGCGGCAGGTCCTCGGCTACCCCGCGGTATTCCTCGGCTCCTCCCCCGACCGGGCCCCCAGCCTCTACCACCTGATGAGCGCGCTCGACCTCACCGGCGGAGTCAAGTACCCCCAGGGCGGTTTCACCCGGCTCATCGAGGCGATCGCCGACCTCGCGGTCGAGCACGGCGCCCAGATCCACACGGGGGCCACGGTCACAGCCGTCAGCACGCGCGGAACGGGTCGGCGGCGGGGCCAGCGGGCTCAGGTGACGGGCCTGCGGTGGCGCGACGCGAACGGGACGGAGCACGTGCACACCGCCGACCTCGTCGTCGGCGCCGGCGATCTCCACCATCTCGAGACGCAGCTGATCCCGGACGAGCTGCAGACCTTTCCGCAGACCTACTGGGACAAACGCCAGTCCGGACCCGGCGCAGTGCTCGTCCTGCTCGGCGTCGAGGGTGAGCTGCCCGAGCTGGCGCACCACTCCCTGTTCTTCACCCACGACTGGCAGGCCAACTTCGACGCGATCTTCGAGGGCCGGGTGCCCGCACCGGCGTCGGTCTACGTCTGCAAGCCGTCCGAGACCGATCCCAGCGTCGCGCCGGCGGGGCATGAGAACCTCTTCGTCCTCGTCCCCGTCCCCGCCGACCCCGGGCTCGGGCACGGCGGGCCCAGCGGGCAGGGCAGCGCTGCGGTCGAGGCCGTCGCCGACGCGGCGATCGAACAGATCGCGACGTGGGCAGGGGTGCCGGATCTCGCGGACCGGGTCGTCGTGCGCCACACCATCGGACCAGGTGACTTCGCAGACGACCTGTCGGCCTGGCAGGGCGGGATGCTCGGCCCCAGCCACACCCTCCGGCAGAGCGCGATGTTCCGCAGCCGCAACCGCTCCCGCCACATAGACGGCCTCTACTACGCCGGGTCGAGCACCATCCCCGGCATCGGGCTGCCGATGTGCCTCATCAGCGCGCAGCTCGTGCTCAAGCACCTCCGTGGTGACACCTCGTCCGGTCCTCTGCCGGTGCCGGCCCGACCAGCCCGGCTGCCTGAGGCAGTCCGGTGATCTCACTCACCTATGGCGCAGCGCTGCTGGTGTCGACCGCGTGCATTGCCCTCCTCGACGCCCGGTTCCGGCTCGTCCTGTGGCGAGAGGGGCGCCGGTCCCTGATCGTCCTCGCGATCGGCATCGCGTTCTTCCTCGTCTGGGACCTCATCGCCATCGCGCAGGACTTCTACCACCGCGGAGAGAGCGAGGCGATGACGGGGATCATGCTCGCGCCGGAGCTGCCGGTGGAGGAGCTCCTCTTCATCACCTTCCTCTGCTACGTCACGCTCGTCCTGCACGGACTAATCGCCCTGGGTCTCACGCGCTCGGGTCGGCTCCACGAGACAGCCCGATGACGTATGCGACCCTCGCCGCCTGCTTCGTCGCCGCCTCAGCAGGGGTGGCAGTTCTCGCGACCGTCCGCCGCGGCCTGGGGGCTCAGTGGTGGCTCACGACCGGGGTCACGATCGTCGTACTGCTCGTCCTCACAGTGGTCTTCGACAGCCTCATGATCCTCGCCGACCTCTTCCGGTTCGACGAGACGTCGCTCATCGGGGTCCGGCTGTGGCGCGCTCCCGTCGAGGACTTGGCCTGGCCGCTGGCCGCAGGGCTCCTCCTGCCGGCGCTGCGCGAGCTCCAGGCTCCACGAAGGGAGCTGGCATGAGCGCCGCTGTCCTCAGCTCCACAACCGACCTGCGCAGCGCAGTGCGTCAGGTCGTCGGCTCTTCCCGGCCCGTGAGCTGGGTGAACACGGCGTATCCCTTCGCCGCCGCATACCTCCTCGCCGGAGGCGGTGTCACCCCCGCCTTGGTGATCGGGACCCTCTGGTTCCTCATCCCCTACAACCTGCTCATGTACGGCGTGAACGACGTCTTCGACTACGAGTCGGACCTGCGCAACCCACGCAAGGGCGGGTTGGAAGGCGTCGTCCTCTCGCGGCGTTGGCACGGGCTCACCCTGTGGGCTGCCGCGCTGTCGAACATCCCCTTCGTGGTCGCGCTCGTCCTGCTCGGCGACGTGATGTCGACCCTCGTCCTGACGTTGAGCGTCTTCGCGGTCATTGCGTACTCCGCTCCGGGGCTGCGCTTCAAGGAGCGTCCGGTGCTGGACTCGATCACCTCGAGCACCCACTTCGTGAGCCCGGCCGTGTTCGGCCTGGCGCTGGCGGACGCTGCCTTCACTCTCCCGGTGGTGGCGGCCCTCGTGGCGTTCTTCGTGTGGGGCATGGCCTCCCAGGCCTTCGGCGCCGTCCAGGACATCCGGGCCGACCGGGAGGCCGGGATCTCGTCGGTGGCGACGTGGTTCGGTGCCGCGCGCACGGTGCGGGGTGCGTTCGGCGCGTACCTCCTTGCCGGGGTCGTCCTGCTCCTCACCGGCTGGCCGGCCGTCCTCGCGAGCCTTCTCGTCCTGCCCTACGCGCTCAGCGTCGCGCCCTACCTCGGGCTCACCGACGCCGACTGCGAGAAGGCGAACGCGGGGTGGCGGCGGTTCATCTGGCTCAACCTGCTGACGGGCTTCCTCGTCACCCAGCTCTTCATCTGGATGACCCTTGCGTCCTGAGCTCCTCGTACCGGGCGCCCGCTGGGCCCGGCTCGCGGCCGACGGTGTCGCCGTCGCCGGCCTCGTGTCGTTCGTCGCCGCGTTCTGGTTCGACGCGGTCGTCGTGGCGCTCTTCGCGCTCGTCCTGCTCGGCATCACGGTGCCTCGGGTGGCGCGCCTGCCGGGTCCCCTGCAGGTCGCGACAGGGGTGACCATCCTCATCGGTGCGTGGGCCGCGACGCTCGACTGGTACGTCGCGGTCCCGTCGCTGGACCTCGTCATCCACACCGTCCTGAACGCCCTGCTCGCCGTCGTCGGCGTCCTTGTCATGCGCCGCCTGGGGTGGCTCCCGCGACGGCTCCACCCCGTCGGGACGGTCGTCCTCGCGACCGGGCTCGGTGCCGTCCTCGCCGTGCTGTGGGAGGTGGGCGAGTGGGTGGGCTACACCTTCATCAGCGGCGAGATCGGCGTCGGGTACGACGACACCATCGGCGACCTCGCGTGGGCCACTCTCGGGTCCCTCGGGGCAGGCCTCCTCCTCGTCGCGAGTGAACGGTCACGCGATGGCTGACGTCAGTGTCGTCATCCCGGTGCGCGACGACGCGGTGCACCTCCAGCGGTGCCTCGTCGCGCTCTCCCAGCAGACCGTTCCTCCGCTCGAGATCGTCGTCGTCGACAACGGCTCCACCGATGACTCAGCATCAGTCGCACGGGCCCACGGGGCGAGAGTCGTCGTCGAGCCCACCGTCGGCATCCCTGCTGCCGCAGCCACCGGCTACGACGCGGCCGTCGGCGGCGTCATCGCCCGGCTCGACGCCGACTCCATCCCGCCGGCCGACTGGGTGGAACGGGTCCAGGACGCTCTCGACCGGCGCCCGGAGGCCGTGGCGGTCACCGGGTTCGGCGTCTTCCGGGATGCCCTTCCCGGGCTGGGCTGGCTGCTGGCCGTGCTCTACCTCGGCTCCTACTACCTCCTCGGCGCGCTGGCGGCCGGCCACCACGTCCTGTGGGGCTCGTCGATGGCCATCCGTCGGCAGGCCTGGGCGGATGCCTCCAGCCGAGTTCACCGCGACCGCGAGCTCCACGACGACATGGATCTCGCCCTCGTGCTGGGACCCGGTGCCCGCGTGGCCCTGGTTCCGTCGCTCCTCGTCGGAGTGTCCGCGCGCTCGCTGCGCGGACTTCCCCAGCTACGAAGGCGACTCGACCGGGCCGTCCGCACCCTTCGGGTCAACTGGCGCGACGCCCCGCCCTGGGAGCGGTGGGCGGTCACGCTCTCACGCCTGTCCCGACGTGCCACCCACCGCGTGGACCGGACATCGCATACGTCGTGACCGGCTCCCATCGCCTGTGGGGAGACGCGGTGCACGACCCGTCACCGCATACGTCGTGACGGGGCTCAGGGTCGAGATGTCGACCCGTCGCACGACGGTCAGCCTCTACGTTGTGGCCGGTCGCACGGGACCGACGCCCTAGCCGCTGTACATGGAGTCGAGGAGACCGGCATACCTCTGCTCGAGGTCCTTGCGCTTGAGCTTCATGCTCGGCGTCAGCTCGTCGGCGTCGACGGTGAGGTCGTGGTCGAGGATCCGGAAGTCCTTGATGGTCTCCCACCGGTTCAGCTGGCTGTTCAGCTTCTCGAAGCAGGCAGCGACGTACTCGCGGACGGCGGGCTGCGCGGCCAACGTCGCGTACTCGGCATCCTCGATTCCCTGGGCGCGGGCCCATAGCGGCAGCGCATCGGCGTCGAGGGCGACGAGCGCGGTCGCATAGTTGCGGTGCTCGGCGTGGATGAGGATCTGGCTGGCGAGCGGGCAGAGCGCCTTGAACTGGGCCTCGATCGGCTGCGGAGCGATGTACTTGCCTCCGGAGGTCTTGATGAGGTCCTTCTTGCGGTCGGTGACCCGGACCCTGCCCTCGGAGTCCAGCTCGCCGATGTCTCCGGTGTAGAACCAACCGTCGGGGGTCAGCACACGGGCGGTCTCCTCAGGCAGGTTGTGGTAGCCGCGCATGACGTGTGGGCCTCTGAGCAGGATCTCGCCGTCGTCGGCGATGCCGACCTCGGATCCGACGAGCGGGGGCCCGACGACGCCGGGCACAGGGTTGTCGGGATCGCCGATACAGGCACCGCCACCGGTCTCGGTCAGCGCGTATCCCTCGATCAGCGTCAGGCCGGCTGTCTGGAACCAGTTGGCGATGTCGGGCGAGAGGGCTGCACTCCCCGAGAGCATGAACCGCATCCGGCCGCCGAGCCGGTCCCGGACCTTGGCGAAGACGAGGCGGTCCGCCAGCCTGAGCTGTAGTCCTGACAGGCGACTGAGCGGCCGGCCGGCGGCGCGTGCCGCGGTGGCCCGCTCCCCCACCCTGAACGCCCAGTCGAAGAGCCTCGAACGGAGGCCGCCCGCGTCGGCCATCATCTGATGGATGCGGCCGTGGACCTTCTCGAAGATCCGGGGCGGGCCGGCCATGATCGTCGGCCGCACGATCGCGAGGTTGTCGACGATCTTGTCCACACGCCCGTCGACGGCGCTGGGGAAGCCGATCTGGAGCTGGACAGTCGCGAGCATCTTGCCGAAGGAGTGGGACAGCGGGAGCCAGAGGTACAGGAGGTCGTCCGGGCGCAGGATCTCGATGGCCTCGGCGCCGGCGCCCATGTAGGTCCAGCAGCGGTGCGGCAGCTCCACGCCCTTGGGCCGTCCTGTCGTTCCCGAGGTGTAGACCAGGGTGGCCAGATGATCCGTTCGCACCCGAGCGACGGCGTCGTCGACGGCCGATGGGTTCTGCGCCAGGTAGTGTGCGCCGAGCGCCTCGAGGTCGGCCATGCTGATCACCCAGTCGCCGTCCGACTGGCCGTCGAAGGTGATGACCCGGATGACGTCGGGCAGGTGCTCGCGCTGAGCGCGCAGCTTGGCGATCTGCGCGTCGTTCTCGGCGAAGACGAGGCGGGCGCCACTGTCGTGGAGGATGAAGCCGACGTCATCCACAGTGGTCGTCGGATAGACGGCCGTGGTCGCCCCGCCTGCGCACATCACCGCCAGGTCTGCATAGATCCACTCGATGCGCGTGCTGGAGGCGATCCCGACGCGCTGTTCGGGTTGGATGCCCAGGGCCAGGAGGCCGGCCGCCATCGTCCTGATCGTCTCCATGGCCTGGGTCCACGACACCGACGTCCATCCGTCGCCGGAGGGAAACTGGTACGCCTCGGCGTGCGGGGTCGCGGCGACCCTGTCGTACAGCATCCGCGGGACCGACTGAGCGGGCTCGGGGTAGCTGCTCGTGTCGAGCGAACCTGCTGTCGCGATCATGACCGTTCCCGTCTGTCAAAGGCACTGGATCTAGCCATCTCCCAGCCTAGGCCCGGACTCCCCCACCACCGGCGCCTGGAGTTCCCCACCTCATACAGGCACGTAGTCCTGCGGCGTCTCCCCATCCCGGGGCTCGGAAAGAGAGTGCCCGCGTCACAGACGGTGGTCGTGGGACAGTTGCGCCATGGTCACCTAGTCCCTGGGGCGGATCCCATGACTACCGCGGATCCCATGACCACTGCGGATCCATGGTCGACGCGAGCTTCACGCCGTCGCCGGAGCGCACCTCGGCCTCGAGTGGGAGGTGGGGCTGCAGCGAGCTGCTGACGATGCAGGGGTCCTGCTGTGCCGCCGCGAGCTCGGCTGGATCGAGGACATCGTCGGCACGGTGTGGCTGCGTTGCTAGGCTGATCGGGCTCAATCCGGTTGGCGACCGGAGGAACCGGAGACATCGATCAGGGGTCGAGGCGTATGCGCAGGTTCGGGTGGCGGGTACTGGCGGTCATCTTCGGCGCGCTGATGCTGTCAGGGTTGGCCATTCCAGCCAACGCAGAGTCCGGAGACCGGATCAGCGAGTTCGTGATCAGCTACACGATCCGCGCCGACGGCACGGTCGAGGTCGTCGAGGATATCGAGTACGTCTTCGCCGGCTCAGATCGGCACGGTATCTACCGCACGTTGATCACTCGCCAGCCGTTCGGTGACGGCTCTGACAGGGATGTCGTCTACGAGGTGCGCGACATCGAGGTGAGCTCGCCCGACGCGCCCGATGAGTGGCGAAAGTCGAACGGAGGCGAGGGTTTCCGCACCACGTGGCTCGCCCTGCAGATCGGCGATCCCGACGAGACGCTGACGAAGAGCACCGCCAGGTACCGGATCCGGTACCTCCTGGATGGGGCCCTGCGCACCGTGGACGGTGTCCCAGAGCTGTACTGGAATGCCACCGGTCTTGACTGGGACGCCGCCATCGACCACGTTCGCGTGAGCGTGGGCGGACCGGCCGGCGTGACCTCGATCAGCTGCTATCAGGGCAGGGCCGGCTCGACGCAGGCCTGCCAGACGAGGACGGAGTCCGGCGCCGCAGTCGCCGAGGCGCGTGACCTGGCCGCCGGTGAGGGCGTGACGATCGCGGTGCAGGTGCCTGCCGGGTCGGTGGCGAACGCCGAGCCGACCGTCGTGCCCGGCGGCAGCCTGCTGAGGGCGGCCAGGGTCTCTCCGCTCACCGTCGGCGGCACAGCTCTGACGCTGTTGCTGGCGCTCTGGGCAGCCGTGTCAACCCGTGCGGCCAACCGTGACCAGCGGTATGCCGGGGTCGCGCCCGGGACGATCGAGCCCACGGCACCGGTGGAGACGGACACGCTGGAAGAGGATCGGATCCCGGTCCGGTTCCACCCGCCGGACGTGCCCCCGGCCCTCGGCGGAGTACTCCTCCGCTCCTCTGCTGCCGCCAGAGCGACCCCCGCAGCGCTCATCGAGCTGGCGCACGCAGGGGCGCTGACCATCGAGGCGGTACCCGACGCCGCCAAGGAGTACGAGAAGACCGGTGGCGTGCGACGGACCGCCACCGCGCGGGATCTGTCGAAGGCGCCCTCGGACTACTCGGTGGCCTTCGCCGAGCGGCTCTTCGAGGCAAGCCGCACGATCACGCTGGACAACCCGGACGATGCGGACCAGAAACGCTTTCAGGAGGCCTCGGCGGCGCTGGTCCAGGAGGTATCGAAGGCGCCCACTGAGCGCGGATGGCGCACCCGTGGGGGCCCACCACGTACCCTGCTCTACCTCCTGCTCGGCCTGGCCGCAGTCATCCTTCTCATCGTGCTGTCGTTCGCCGTCCTGCAGGCCGGCGCTCTGCTGTATCTCGGGCCACTCCTCCTGGCCGGCATCGCCCTCATTGTTGCCATCGTGTTCTGGGCGAACGGGCACCGAACCGCCGAGGGACGCGCCCTGACCGACCAGGTGCTGGGGTTCCGGCGCTACATCGAGACCGCCGAGGCACGCACACTCCGCTTCGAGGAGGGGCAGGACATCTTCAGCGCCTTCCTGCCGTGGGCGATCGTCTTCGACCTGGCCGAGCGTTGGCAGAAGGTATGTGCCGAGCTCGCCGCCGAGGGTCGCATCCCAGACACACCGCACTGGTACTCAGGTCCTGCCTTCTACAGCACCTTCAGCTCACCGGGGGCCACCTTCGGCGAGAGCCTGAGCGCATCTGTCACCAGCGCCAGCGCCGACACGAGCGGCAGCAGCGGTGGTGGGTTCTCCGGCGGTGGCGGCGGGGGCGGCGGGGGCGGCTCCTGGTAGGAGCCGAGCGCCAGAGCCCGTCAACACGTAGACGCACTTGGCGCGTGCGAACAGTGTGGCCGCTGGTTCCTCGGACTCTGCAGGCTGCACCTACTCGACTCGCTCCGGGGATGCCCAGCGCCTTTGATGGCGTCCTCGGTCAGCGATTCTGGTGAGCGGTCCTTGTTGGTTGCTCGTCGGGCCGCTGGTCGCGCAGGCGCACGAGCCCGTCACGAGCGTGGGACTTCACCGTTCCCACCGAGATGCCGAGAGCTGCAGCCGTCTCGGCCTCCGTGAGGGCGTCGAAGTAGCGGAGCACGAGTACCGCACGCTGCCGCGGTGACAGGCTGCGTAGGTCCTCGAGAAGTGAGATGTGATCGGCACTGTCGGTGCCGTGCCTGTCCATCACGTCCGGGACGGTGTCGGTGCTGACCTCGCGCCAGCGGCGAGCGCGCCATCGGTTCGCCGACTCACGCGCCAGCACCGCCCGTACGTACGCCTCCGGGCGGTCCCGGATCCGCGCCCACTTCGGCACCACCTTGATCAGTGCTGTCTGGACGAGGTCCTCGGCGTCGTGCGGGTTGCCGGTGAGCAGGTAGGCCGTGCGGAGCAGCGCGGCTCGGCGGGCGATGACGAACTGCTCGAAGTCGGCGTACCCGGTCATGACGCACCGCCCTGTGCGGCCAGCGCTTCGGCGACCAAGCCTGTGGCGAACGCGACCCGGTGAGGTGCTCCCGCGGTCACGACCACCTGTCGTCTGGCAGGGTCGTCGAACGCATGCTGAGCGTCCGGATCCCTCGGCACGGCCGGGTCGTCGTACGGACGGTCGGCCCCGCGAATGTCCAGCGCCACCATCGTGCCGTCGGGCAACTTCGGGTCGCCCACCTCTCCCACCATGTGTCTGGGGTTCCAGTGACCCAGCAGGATCTCGGAGCCGACCACCCCCACGACGTCGCACAACACCGGCACTTCGAAGAGCAGTCCGTTCGGGTCGTCAGTCGCCTCCGTGATGCGTAGCGGGTCGGCGCACGGCTGCGATTGCCCCGAAAGGTCACCGATCGCCAGGTCCGTTCCTCCGTAGGGCCCGCCGGTCCCGAGGTAGGCATGGCCCGGATATGGGTAGTCGACAAAGTCCACCAGCTTTGCCGCTGTCCCCGGCTCCCAGACCCAGCCCTCTGCGTCGCCGGTTGCGAACGGGCCGCGGGCCAGGCCGTAGAGGTGGGTGGCATCCATCCAGTCGTACGGGATGAGTCCGTGCTCCTCGATCCTCGGTGACTCCTCCTCACCGGTCACCAGGTCGCGGACGACCAATACCTCACCCCGCGCTCCCATCCGGTCTTCGTAGGCGATCCTGCGGCCGTCTGGGGAGAGCGCAACCCCTGGCTTGGCGTCCGAGTACTCCACGTCGACCCACGGGTCGATCGGCAGCGTCCCGAACACACCGCTCTCCGCGACGAGTCCGACGACCTCCGGCGCCCCGTCCGATCTGGGAGTCACCCAGATCGCGAGCAGCGGCCCGGGGGCCGCTCCCAGATCAGGCAGCCGCTCGCTGACGGGGTACCCGATGGGTAGCGAGACGCCGACAGTGCTCGCAGGCACAAGGTCGGAGCGATGGCGCTCTCCGTCCGAAAGGCCTAGACCGATGCTCGCGACGGCAGCGGCAACCGCCACCATCACGGTAGCTGCGACGGCCGCCACCCGCAGACGGTAGGCACGCTTCCCACGCGCCCAGAGCTCGGCCGGCGGTGCACCACCCGCCGGTGCATGCTCTGCCAGCTTCGCCAGCCGCTCCTGCAAGGTATTCATGGCCGCTCCTATCGAAAGCCTCACTGCTAAACACGTCCTGAGCAGGCATTCCGAGGGGCCCGAATCGCAACCGATTTGGAAAGCACCCAATGACGGCTACGGGTTGATCCCTCCAAGCCTGGGCTGGCTTCGGGACCATCTCACCCCCGGCGGGGCAGCCGCGTGCACGCCGAGTGGCAGGACACCGGAGCCCGGTGGACTCAGAATCCCTTGCTGCTCCTGATGCATCTGCGGCCCCATGCAGGGCGTCATCCAGGGATATGGAGGGCTGCCTTGGACGAGTACCCAGACAGACCCGCCTGAGCTCTCATCTTCTCCCCGGCCGGGCGGGAGGCTCAGGGTGCTCGTCGTCCACCATCGCAGCGAGCCAGACGACGTAAAAACAAAATCCCCCATGCTCCTGACCTGCAGGAACACGAGGGATACGTGGTGTCCGAGGGGGGACTTGAACCCCCACGTCCGATAAAGGACACTAGCACCTCAAGCTAGCGCGTCTGCCATTC
>ENA-UOUL01001362-UOUL01001362.1-bioreactor-metagenome-genome-assembly--contig:-NODE-1362-length-34685-cov-6.031033_pt1 | contig 34685 bp, 26 predicted proteins | sample MGYA00249838_ERZ747220 | MGnify/ENA primary metagenome ERZ747220 (study PRJEB28778, sample SAMN05720191) | bioreactor metagenome | isolation source: Anaerobic biogas reactor | place: USA:Washington... | reverse complement strand
GACCACCTGACGGCGGCCTATAACCGGCGTGCGGCCGAGGAACTGCTGAAGTCATTATTCTCCCAGTTTAAAATCACGGGACAGAACAGTGTTATACTCATGTTCGATATTGATGACTTCAAGAAAATTAACGATATGTACGGGCACGACCAGGGCGACGCCGTGCTCCGGCAACTATCTGACGCCCTGTCGCACCAGATCCGCAGTTCCGACCACTTATGCCGCTGGGGCGGCGACGAGTTCCTGCTGGTCTGTCCGTCCATGCCGGAAAGCGACACGGCTGCGTTTGCCGCGAAGCTACTCAATCAGGTATCCGGCCTGGAAATCCCGACACTGAATAAAATGGGTTCGATAAAGATCACGATCTCGATCGGCTTGGTCCGGTTCATCCGTACAGACCTTGGATTCATGGACGCGATCAAGCGGGCTGACCGGGCCATGTACCGCTCCAAGGAAGCGGGCAAGAACCGGGCAACGATCGCCTAACCTGTACTGCAAGCTGACGCATAAGGTACATGGACAATATCTGGTTCCGGCAGGTTACCGTACCCTGCATATTTTTGTCAGCAGAACACCCTTATTTTTCTTGCGGCGTAGCCTGCAGGCCGCTTTTATGGTTGAGCACCCGGATGGCGTTGAAGATGGCGATCAGGGCCACCCCGATATCTGCGAAGACGGCGCCCCAGAGCGAAGCCATACCCGCTGCGCTCAGGGCCAGGACAGCCAGCTTGACCGCGAAGGCGAAAACGATGTTCTGCCAGACGATCCGCTTGGTCTTGCGGGCGATCTGGATAGCGTCGGCCACCTTGGAGGGGTGATCGGTCATCAGGACGACATCGGCGGCCTCGATCGCCGCGTCTGAACCGAGTGCGCCCATCGACATGCCGATGTCAGCTCGCACCAAGACCGGCGCGTCGTTGATGCCGTCGCCGACAAAGACCACGTTGCGCCCCTTAGGCGTCTGGCGCGCGATCTGTTCGAGGTGATCGACCTTCTGTTCCGGCAAAAGCCCGGCATAGACTTCATGGATCCCCAGATCGCGTCCGATCTGCTCACCGATCGATGCGGTGTCGCCGGTCAGCATGGCGATATGGCCGATGCCGAGGGAACGCAGACGAGAAACGGCTTGCCTGGCATCCGGCTTGATTTCATCCGCGATGACCAGGTATCCGGCATCGCGCCCGTCGACGGCGATATAAACGACGGTGCCCGGATCGTCAGCTGGTCTAACGGCGACACCTGAATCAGCCAAATACCTGGCGCTGCCGGCCAGAACAGGTTGTCCGTCGATGGTGACAGCGATGCCCTGTCCGGGTATTTCCGAAAAATCCCGAATCCGGTCCGGTGCGATCTGATCCGGACCGAAAGACGCGACAATCGAGCGGGCGATGGGGTGGTTGGAATAGTGTTCCGCGTGGGCGGCAAGGCTCAGCAAGGCTTCCTTTGAGACGCTTTTCATGCGGCTGTGTACCTGGCTGACACGGAAGGATCCGCGCGTCAAGGTGCCTGTTTTGTCGAACACGACACAATCCGCTTTGGTCAGCGCCTCCAGGTAGTGGCTGCCCTTGACCAGGATTCCGTTTTTCGAGGCGGCGCCGATGCCGCCGAAATAACCGAGCGGAATCGAGATGACCAAGGCGCAGGGACAAGACACCACCAGGAACGCCAGGGCCCGGTAAAGCCAGTCGGAAAAAACGGCTCCGGGCAACAGCAGGGGCGGCAGCGCGGCCAGCAGCAGCGCGACCAGGACGACGGCCGGTGTGTAGACGCGGGCGAACCGGGTCATAAATTTTTCTGTCGGCGCTTTTTTATTGGCCGCGTTCTGGACCAGGTCGAGAATGCGGGCGACCGTCGAATCGCGGTAGATCCGGGTGACTTCCATTGTGAAGAGCCCATTTTTATTGATCGAACCGGAATAGACCAGATCGCCAACCCCGATATCCCGGGGCATCGATTCGCCTGTGATCGCGGCGGTGTCCAGCAGCGTGCTTCCTTCTGTTACACGGCCGTCCAGCGGAACCTTCTCGCCGGGCTTGACCACGATCTGGTCACCGACGCCAACTCGTTCCGGCGCGACCCGGAGCAGACCCTGGTCCGATTTCAGGTTGGCGTAGTCGGGGCGGATGTCCAGCAAAGCCCGGATGGCATGGCGCGCGTGGCCGACCGCCCGGCTTTCGAACAGTTCGCCGACTTCGTAAAAAAGCATAACGGCGACCGCTTCGGGAAATTCGCGGATGGCCAGCGCGCCGATCGTCGCGAGACTCATCAGGAAGTGCTCGTCGAACAGCTGGCCGCGCAACATGTTTTTCCCCGCGCGGAGCAGAACCGGGCCGCCGACCAGGAGGTAACTTGCCAGGTAGAGCGACAGCTCGAACGGGAAGTCCAATTTGACCAGCAACGCGACGAAAAAGATGGCCGCGCCGGCCAGGAGCCGGACGAGGGTGCGGCGCGGCGTTTTTTCCTCCGAATGCGCCCAGTCGCGGCGCTTGGTGTCGATGATCTGGATGTCGGGCTCAGCATCCAGCGCGGCTTGCCTGACATGGGCCATGACCTGCTGCGGGTCAGCACGGCCTTGGATCTCAAACGTCAATGTTTTGCTCGTAAAATCGACGCTGGCCCGGCGAACGCCATCGGTTCCGCGCACCGCCTGCTCGATTTTAAACGCGCAGTTCGCGCAGTCCAGCCCTTCCAGGAGCCATATTTTCTGATCCCCTTGTTCAATCGGGGGATGCTCGCGCGCCAAGGCGTCGGGTTCGACGCTGGCGACGATCGCCTGGATTTCGTCCAGAACCGGTTTGGGCCCGCCTGCATCCCGAAGCGTGACAGAAAGAAGGCGGGTGGCGGCGTTGAACGAGGCCTCGGCGACGTTCGCAAGGCCGGACACGTGCTGCTCGATTCGGGCGATGCAGTCCGCGCAGTCGAGGTGTTCGATCAGGAATTCTTTTCTGGTTATAGCAGTCATTTTTCATCCGCCCCGTTCACGGCAGTTCATTGATGTGGGTCAGCCCCTGGTCGATGATCTGCCGGACATGCTCATCGTCCAGAGCATAATAAATCACTTTGCCGTCGCGCCGGTTCTTGACCAGCTTGGCCAGTTTGAGCACGCGCAGCTGGTGCGAGATTGCCGACTGGGTCATGTTGAACAGGTAGGCCAGGTCACAGACGCACATCTCGGAGGTGTCCAGGGCCCAGAGGATCTTCATGCGCGTGGAGTCCCCGAAAACCTTGAACAGCTCGGCCAGGTCGAACAAGGTCTCGTCCCGGGGTATGGTTTTGCGGACCCGGGCGACAACATCGTCGTGGATGACATCGCAGTCGCAGCGCTCGGCACCAATAACATCGTTCGGCATAGGACCCTCCTTAAACAAACATATGAACAACTGTTCATATGTATTATAGCAAAGCAGCCAGCCCTGTCAAGAACCGCAGCGCTGAGAACGTGACAGAGCATGAAGCCTTGCGGTATGCTGTCCTTAAACCGCAAAGGTATCCGTTTCAGCCCAGATCGTCGAAGGGAGCGTCACGATGATAAGGAAACAGGCCATCGGGATGGCCATCCTGGCCGCTGTCTTGTTCGGGACCAGTGCGCCGTTGTCAAAGCTGCTGCTGGAGCAGATCCCGCCGCTCCTGATGGCCGCGCTCTTGTATCTCGGGGCCGGACTGGGCATGCTCGCGGTGAACGCCGGACGTCTTCTCGGCAAGCGTCAGCAGCTCGAAGCCCGACTGACCAAACGGGAACGCCCGGCCGTCGTCGGGATGATTTTGCTCGACAGCGCCGCCCCGATTTTCCTGATGCTCGGGCTGAAGCTGACCACGGCCGAAAGCGTCGCTCTGCTCAACAATTTCGAAATCGTCGCCACGTCCTTGATCGCCTTGTTTTTTTTCAGGGAGGCGATCGGCAGGCGGATGTGGCTGGCCATTTTCCTGATCACCGTGGCCAGCGTGCTGCTGTCGATCGGCGACATCGGGCAGATCAGGATGATGCCCGGAGCGGTTTTTGTCCTTTTGGCCAGTATCTGCTGGGGATTGGAAAACAACCTGACGCGCGTGCTGTCGCTCAAAGACCCGCTGCAGATCGTCGTGATCAAGGGATTTGGATCCGGCTTCAGTTCGCTCCTGATCGCCTTCGCGATGAAGGAGATCGGCGGCAGCTGGCCCCAAGTCCTGCTGGCCCTGCTCCTGGGTTTTGTCGCGTACGGACTTAGCATCTTCTTCTACATCAGGGCCCAGCGGGAGCTGGGCGCCGCCCGGACCAGCGCCTACTACGCCGCCGCGCCGTTCATCGGGGTTCTGCTGGCGTGGCTCGTTTTGCGCGAGGCCGTCACCGGCACGTTTCTGGCCGCGCTGCTGATCATGGGGCTGGGCACCTATCTGGCAGTCAGCGAAAAACACAGCCATACCCACGCCCATGAGGCCTTCGCGCACGAGCACAAGCACAGCCACCAGGATGGCCACCACACCCATACGCACGAACCTGCCGTCAGCGGGGAGCACAGTCACCTGCACACCCATGAAGCCGTTGTCCACCGGCATGCGCACACCCCCGACCTGCACCACCGGCACAAGCATTGAGGGACAAAGCTGTTTGACAGCACGCACCAGCCCGCGGTACAGTGGGACCAGGCGTCTCAAGAGAGGCCAAGAAGGCGGTGCTGCCGATGATTTACCTCGACTACAACGCGACAACCCCGATCGATTCGGCCGTAAGGCAGGCCATGCTGCCCTTTATTTCCAGCTATTACGGCAATCCGTCCAGCGATCATATCCAGGGCCGCATCGCCAGGGAAGCGGTAGAGAAGGCGCGCGGGCAGGTTGCCGGCCTGCTCCAGGCCCAGCCGGATGAGATTTGCTTTACCAGCGGCGGCAGCGAAGCCAACAACGCCGCGATCAAGGGCGTGGCATGGCACGATCGCGCGCGCGGACGGAGGATCATCACGTCGGCGATCGAGCATCCTTCTGTGCTCCAGGTCTGCGCCTGGTTGGAACAGCAAGGTTTTGACATCGTCCGCTTGCCGGTCGACACAACCGGGCGGGTCTGTCCTGACGACCTTGAGGCGGCGATGACCGACCAGACGATCCTGGTCAGCATCATGCACGCCAACAACGAAGTCGGCACAATTCAGCCGATCCGCCAGCTGGCGGCCATCAGCCACCGGTTTGGCGCGCTGTTTCATACGGACGCCGCCCAGTCTGTCGGTAAGATACCGACCGATGTCGGGGAATTGGGTGTCGACCTGCTCAGTGTCGCCGGACACAAGCTGTATGCGCCCAAAGGCATCGGCGCTCTGTTTATCCGCCGCGGCATCGGAATCGAACCCTTGATCCACGGTGCCGGCCACGAACGCGGCCTGCGCGCCGGGACCGAAAATGTCATCGGGGATGTCGCCCTGGGCGAAGCCTGCGCGATCGCCGCGCGCCAGGTCGGCAATCCGGCGCTGGCAAATCTGACCGCATCGCTTTGGGGCCAACTCAAAGATGGCCTGGCTGACCAGGTTATGCTGAACGGCCATTCGACGGAGCGCTTGCCCAATACGCTCAACGTCAGCTTCTCCGGCTGGAACGGCCAGGAACTGCTATCGCGCATGCCCGAAATCGCCGCCTCGACCGGATCTGCCTGCCACGCGGGCGAAACGACCGTCTCGCCTGTCCTGCAGGCGATGGGGCTGCCTGTCGCGCGCAGCCGGGGAGCGGTTCGGTTCAGCCTGGGCCGGATGACCAGCCCTGAAGAGGTCGACCAGGTCGCCGCGCGCGTCGTGTCGCTCGTACGCGCCCGGCCTACACCCGCAGCGCGGCCCTGAATCCCCTGGCGGCGTAATATGAATCGGCTCCGTTGTGGTATACGAAAACCGTATCGTAGCGCCGGTCGCAAAAGAGCGCTCCGCCCAGCTGCCGTATTTCAGGCGGCGTCGTGATCCAGCTCGAAGTGCGTGTGTCGAACGATCCTAGTTGCTGCAAGGCCCGGTACTGGTCTTCGGTCAGTATGTCGACGCCCATGACGTCCGCCATATCGACAGCGTTGTTCTCGGGGCGGTTTGCCTTGCGCGCCAGCCAGGCTGCACGGTCGTAGCAGAGACTGCGCCGTCCGGTCGGGCTTTCGGGAGAAAAATCAAAAAACAGGATCGCGCCGGATTCCCGGTCACGGCTGAACACGTCCGGTTCGCCGCCGGTCTGTTCCATTTCGTACAGCGAACGCAGTTTGTCCGGATGCTGTTCCAGTTGCCCGATGACATCGGACCAAGTACAATCCGGATGCCGTTCCGGGTGATTTTCGAAACGGCTTTGCATAATCCGCAGCAGTTCGCTGCGCTTGGCCTGATCCAGGCCTGATTCGGTTTGACGCATATCGACCATCTCCTTGTCAAGCTTACACGTCGTCTAAATAAACGTAGCACGGCACAGCCATCCCTGCCGTGATGCATGACACGGACATGCGTGCGTTGTCCCGGGCGCGTCAGCGTATTAGAATGGAGATAAGAGGAACCCAAGAGACGTTTATCTAAAGACAGGAGGGTGAGAATATGCCGATTACTGCCCGTGTGCCGCCGTTCAACACGACCCTGATGGGCGTGGTGCGCGCCGTTGCCGACGCATATAGACTGCCCGTCAGCGACGCCATGCTGTTTGGCCTTGGCGGTCACGCGTTCAAGATCAACATCCACGATACGCTATGCCCCAGCGGGCCATACTGCTGGGACCGCAAACCTTTTTACCAGACGCTCAGCCATGTCGGCATCCAGATCACAGAAAGCGCCTTCATGGGAAGCGACAGCACGGCACAGGAACGGCGCGCCGTCGAGGCCGATCTGCTCGGCCGGCTCGACCGGGGCGAACCGTGCGGCCTCGTCAACCTGGAATACCAGCTGATCACAGGCAGCGACGAGACCGGCTTTCTGACCAGCCAGCCCTGGCCGGGCATAGACTTTCCGCCCGGGCACCTGACCTTTGGCAGCTGGCAGGAAATGGGAGCGGAGATTCATGTCACGTTCCTGACCTTTGCCCGGGTTCGGCCGGCGCCGTTTTTGACTGCGGTCAAAGCCAGTCTGCGCTGGGCCCTGGACCCGAATGAGCATGCCAGTCACGAGAACGGCTACCACAGCGGGCTGGCCGCATACGACGCCTGGATCAAGGCGGTCGAAGACGGGTATGGCGGCGGTCACGGCAACTGGTGGAACGGCCAGGTCTGGTCCGAGTGCCGCCGCTTTGCCGCCAGGTATGCCAGGGAACTGGCCGAAGCCTTGCCGGAGGCGGCTCCCTATGCCGCAGACCTTGAAACCGGTTACCTGGCGATCGCCGACAATCTTGCCCGGGTATCCGACAAGGCTTTGCCGGCTGAAGAGAAGGTCGGGCGTCTGCGCGAAGCCCGGTCGCGCGAGACAGCCTGCCTCGAGCGTCTTTCACGCCTGCTGGAGGATCTGAATCAGCGTGGCTCATGATTGCGAAAACGCCTTGGAACGCTATTTTGCCGGAAAACCGGCAGAACTGGCCCTATGCCAGGTCTTGATCCGCTGGATGCTGCCGCAATTCCCCAAAACGACGCTGCGGGTGCAAAAAAGCCAGGTCAGCCTGGACCATGGACACCCGTTCGCGGCGGCCTGGCTTCCTGTCCGCACCGTCAAAGGCCGGCCGGACCACTACCTCGTTATTTCGTTCGGGCTTAGCCATCGCCTCGAATCAAGCCGGGTAGTCGGCGCGGCAGAGCCATACCCGGGGCGCTGGACGCACCATGTCCTGCTCCAGGACGAAGCGGAACTGGATCCGGAGCTGGCGGACTGGCTGGGCGAGGCCTATGCCTTGGCCGCCAGACGGAAAAATCGTCAGTCCGGAACGGCGTAGCTGTTGCGCATCAGGAGATACTGGCCATCTTCAAGCGTCATTTGAACGGATTTGGATCGGTCCACCTGGTCCTGGCGGATCAGAGAACCCGACTGGTTGCCGAGGTCCTTCAGCACGGCAACACGCGTCCAGCTCAGCTGCGCGTTATCGTATGCGCGGATGGCATAAGACCCGGCTGGAATGTCCCGGCCCACCTTGTACAGGCCGGCCAGATAGCGGCCTTCGCTGTCCTTTACCGGCTCCATATCACGTGATTTGTAGATTAAAAGATTTTCTGAGACCAGGACTTGCCCTTTCTCGAGTGTGACCGGCACGCAGGCATCGAAGGCCTGTTCGACAATGAGATCATCTCTTTCCTCGCTGTTTTCGTTGTAGGTGTACAGCGCATACCGGCCCGGGGTGCCGAACGCATCCGCGACCAGGACATATTCACCCGCTGGAAGATCCGGGCCGATGACGTCTTCGATCGTTTTCTGCCTGTACCAGACCGTCATGGCGGGGCTGGTCACGCCGGGCGATTTCGTTGCGGCCGGTGCGGACGAAGAGGCGGCGACCTGGCTGGTGGTGGTTGTCATGGTTGCGGGAGCACTGCATGACGCGGTCAGCGCAGCCAGAGCGACGGCCAGGCATATGACGCAAATCTGTTTCATGTGTACCTCCCATTGAAATATAGGAGCATCTTAGCACAAACGGCCCCATGCTATGTTTTTTCGTGATTTGGGCCTGTGCCGCCGGATCCGGAATCGAACAAATGAGCAAAAATTTGCCAAATATGTCCGATAAGTGCGTGTCGTGCGCCGGTTGTGGGCATATGATAAAAACAGCATGGAGAAGAGAGGCTTGGAATATGGATATATCAATGAAACAGTGGCAGGAACAAGTGATCGCGGATCCTGCAAAAAAGCCCCTGCCGGTTCTTTCATTCCCCGGTGCACGCCTGATCGGGGCAACGGTGCGGGACGTGGTGCAGCGAGGTGACGTGCAGGCTCGCTGCATGAAGGCGATCGCGGACCGCTATCCGACGCTCGCATCGGTCAGCTGCATGGATCTTTCGGTCGAAGCGGAAGCTTTCGGCGCCCGGACGATCATGCCAGATGACGACGTGCCGGTGATAACAGGACACCTGATTGAATCCGAAACGGATGTCAGGCAGCTTGCGATCCCCCGTCCAGGCGAAGGCAGGACCGGTGAAAGCATCCGCGCGATCGAGCTGGCCGTGCGCCAGATCACGGACCGGCCGGTCCTCGCAGGTGTGATCGGCCCGTTCTCCCTGGCTGCCCGCCTGGCGGGATTGACCGAAATCATGTACCTGGCGACCGATGAGCCGGAGATGGTCCACGCACTGCTCGAAAAAACCACCCGGTTCCTCACGGACTATGTACAGGCATTCAGACAGGCAGGTTCCCACGGCATCGTCATGGCAGAACCGGCGGCCGGTTTGCTGCCGCCGGACTGGAATCGGGATTTTTCCGCCCGGTATGTCACGCGCATCGTCACCGCGGTACAGGACGACGATTTCCTGGTGGTTTATCACAATTGCGGCCAGGTGCGCCAGCTGATCCCCGAAATTGTTGCCACCGGCGCCCGGGCTTTTCATTTCGGCAACGCCGTCTCGTTATCGGACATCATCGGCCAGGTGCCGTCTGACCGTTTGGTGATGGGCAACATTGACCCGGCCGGCCAATTCACCCACGGCACGCCCCAATCGGTTGCCGATGCCACGCGGCTCCTGAAGCGCCAAATGGCCGATCACCCGAACGTTGTCTTGTCTTCTGGCTGCGATATTCCGCCCCAGGCGCCGCTGGCCAATATCGACGCGTTCTTCAGCGCCGCTGCGTCCTAGCCCGTCCGGCTTAAAGCTTGCCCAGCAGGGCTTCCTGTTCCAACCGGACACCCCGTTCCAGCGACAGGCGGATCACATCGTGGAACATGGTAAACCGCTCGTCCGCGAGCAGCGCCTTAAGGCGCTCCGCATAAGCCTTGCTGATCGGCTGGGCCTGGCCAAGGCTGCGGATCAGGTCATGGCAGTCCATGTGCCAGGGCCGCAGGTCAGGGAAGAAGCTGTGTTGCAGCCGGTTGAAGATGATAAAACCGCCCAGGTCGATATCGCCCCAGTGGTAGATGGCGACGGGGTCCTGCCCGCTGGCGGCCGCCCGTTCGACGGCTTGCCGCACAAGCTGGAAAAAACGCCCCTTGGCAGGACTGAAGCAGCCCCCGTGATAAATCAGCAGCGCGTCTTGCCAGTCAGCGTTTTGGCCGCGCTGCTGCACCAGGTAGTGAAAATTGGTCCGGTTCTCCACGAACAGGACGCGCCGGACCTGCGGCGGCAGTTCAACGGTCAAGCCGTCCAGTTCGGCGGCACTCAGCGTGCCGCACAGCGGGAAAAAACCGCCATCGATACGGCGCTCTCCGCGCACGAGGACCAGCGGGCCGGACCATTCGAAAATTTCCGGCGATCGGCTCAGATTGACCAGCCCGAGCAGGTCGTCCTCCGAGAGTTCCAGATCATCCATACGGTCGGCCGGATAGCCCAGCAGGCCGGGCAAGAGATAGCGGCGGACGAGGGAGGCCAATCGGGTGCGCACCTGCTGGGCGAACGCCTTGCTGTCGCCGTAGATCTGGATGCTGAAGACACGCTCGGGCATTTCAGCCTGTCCCGATAACCCGAGGGCGATCAGGCCGCGCAGAGCTGCAACCAGCATCAGGGCCTGGTCCGGGGACGTGGGCAGCGGCGACGCCAAACGCTGGCGCTTGGCCAGAACCTGGCGCATGTCCGTCAGAACAATGCCGATCCAGGCGATGGACTCTGCCGCGCGGGCTTCGCCGGCGCGCAGAAAATCGGTCCAGGCCAGGTCGAGTGCCTCACGGACACGCTCGGCATTTGCCTTGGGCGATACCAGGCCGGCCCGCTGGTAGGCGGCGTCAATCTGGTCGAGATTGAGCCAGACGCGATGCAGGATGTGGTTCTCCTCGCCGCGCATCCAGTTGTAGTCGATCAGGTCCTCCTCGCGCAGCTTTGCGACGATCTGGTGGATATGGACCTTGCGCTCGTAGTCTTCGATGTCGTATGGCTCGAACTCGCCCTTGTAGACATTCAGCTGAACGCGGCGCAGCACGGGTTCTGACGAGGCAAATGCTTTGCTCGACTCGTACTTCTGAAGCAGATCCGCCAACAGGCGCCGTGCGATGTCCATCGCTAATCGTCAGCCTCCGTACTGCCCAGTTCGCCCTCAATGCGGGCGATGTCCTGCTTGTCAAAATAGGCCAGGAAGGAGCGGTGACGGTCTTTGAGCACGCAAATATTCCGGTCAACCAGCGGCGCGATGTCGGCGATCTTGTCCGGCGGCGCCGAGATCAGGCACTGGAAGCCGATCCGGCGGAGCAGCCGGATGCTCTCGCGGATCCGCTCGCCGTCCATCTTGCTGAAGGCCTCGTCGAAGATGATCAGCTGCAGGCAGCTTCGATTGCGGTCGCCGATGCGGTAGAGCTGGACAAAGGCAGCCAGCATGGCGATGTAGTACGGGGTCTGCGTCTCGCCGCCTGATTTCTTGCGCAAGGTGCGCGACAGGCGTTGGACTTCGTTGTTCTCGTCGATCGTGTGCAGATCGAAGCGCAGGTAGGTCCGGTAATTGCAGTAGGCGTCGATGTTGCGGTCCAGCTCGCTGCGCTTGTCGCCGGAAACGTCGTCGTCGACGGCCAGGATTTGGCGGAACAGCTCGTCGATGGTCTCCCCGTGCTTTTCCCGGAACGCGGCATAGGTGATCGAATAACCTTGCATGAGCAGATCGTCCATGATCATGTCATAGAAGCGGCGGTAGTTGGGGTCAGGCTCCACCACGAATTGGAAGCGCTCGTTGCCCCAGCTGCGGTCTTTCAAGGTTCGGTTCAGTCCGCGGATGTTCTCGGTCACCGCGTCGATGCTTTCCTTGAGCTTGCCGAGAAAATCGGACTGAAACTGCTCGTAGGCCAGTTTTTGCGCCTGCTTGATCTGCTCGAGGTATTCCGGCAGCTTCTCCTGCTCCAGGCGGGCCAGGCGCTGTTCGAAGGCGCTGTTGTTTTCGGCCGTGATGCTGACCGACGCCTGGTAGAGGCGGTTGAATTCGGCCCGGTTGGTCAGGACACGCTCCCACTTGACTTTTTTCTGGCTTTCGCTGCGGTTCTGCGGCGAGAAGAAGGCGTTACGCACAGCCTGGCCGCTGCCGCGCTGGCTGTATTCGGCCGCAAAACGCGGTTCGCCGGTTTCCTCAAGCCAGTTCGCACTGAAATGGGACCGGATCGCGTCGGACAGCTCGTTTGCCTGCCGGTTTAGTTCCGGCAGCTCCTGATCGCGCATCAGCCCGATCCCGGCTTCCTGCTTGTAGCGGTTGGCTAAAAGGTCGCGATGCAGCGCCTCTTTTTCCTTGAGCAGGCCTTTAACCTGCCCGATTCGCGTGATCAGGCGATCCAGCCATGACAAGTCCAGGGCCGATCGTTCCTGCTTCAACGCCGTCAACCTTTCAGTCAGATGGTGCTTTTCGCCCAGCTGCCCCAGCGTGGTCGCCAGCGTGTCGGTCTCGTATTCGCCGAAGCCGCCCAGGGCCGCCCAGTCCGCCAGCGGACCGCCAAGCGTGGCAGCTGCGGCCTGGAAACGGTCAAGCAGAACGATCCTTTTCTCCAGGGCTGCGATCTGGGCGCGAATGGCGCTCTTGCCGATGGTCCGGTCGCGGTAGCGCGCCGGGTTGAGCTGGCGCGCGACGAAATTCTGGTAGAGCATGCAGCTGTCCGTGATGGCTTTGCGGTGGCGCCGCAGATCGCCTGTCCGGTCGCAGCAAATGACGTCGCCGAGCACATAGTCGACAAACAGCCGGACCAGGGGGTTGTCCGTCCGGACCTTCTCCGCCAGCGATCCGGGCCGGGCCAGCGGTTTTTCCGCCCCCAGGCGCTCGATGTCGATCAGGCCGATGTCGTACAGGTTGAGGCGGCCTTTGGCTTCGTCGTAGAGGACCAGGGCTTCTTCGAACCAAGCCGGTTCGACCAGAAGATAGAATTTTTGCGTGTGCAGGTAGCCTTCGAGTGCGTCTGTCCAGCGCGGCTGGGCGATCTCCAGCTCATCCGCGATGATCCAGACGGGGATCGGCCGGCCGTGGCGCGCGCTTAGCTCGCTTTCCAGCAAGGCCTGCAGCCGCTTGATGCCCGGGTTGGGGAACTGCTTGATGCCCTGGTTCAGCTCCTGCAGCTGTTTTTTGGCCTGCTGCAGCGCCCGGCTGACATCTGTCTTTTTGCTTTCCAGCATATGGGCACTGTACGCGGCGGCTCCGCTGAACTGCTTCATGCGGCCGGCCAGCTGGCGCAGCGACCCGGCCAGGTCGCCCAGCTGACGTAACGCAGCCTGCTCGTCCAGACCGGTCAGTGTCAAGCAGGCCTCCGCAAGCTCGGCAGCCGGCCCTGCCAGGCCCAGGCCCGGCTGCGCCAGGGCTTCCTCGAGCCGGCTGGCTTCGGCAGCAAGGCCGGGATCGGGCGGCTCGTTACCCGTACCGGCCACCTGTCCGGCCAGATGAGCGGCCTGTTCGGCAGCGCGGGCGAACTGCCCGGCTTTCTGGCGGATGTAGGCGATGGCCGTGGCAGACTGGCGTTCGATCGCGTCGATCGTGTCTTGTGTCCGGGCGATGTTTTCCTGCAAGTCCTGCAGTTTCTTGTACAAGTCGCTGCCATAGCGTTCCTGCTCCAGGTCAGCCAGGTCGGACTGCAGGCCGTGCATTTCCTCATCGAGCCGGGCGAGCTGCTCGACCAGACTGGCCAGCCGGGCTTCCTGCTCGGCCAGTTCCAGTTCCTTGGCCTTGACTTGCTCCAGGATGTCCGCCTGTTCGCCGCGGCGGACCAGGAAACTGAACAGGCGATGGTTGGCCGCTTCATTCTGGTATTCCCGGTACAGGTCGATGCCCTCGCGGAGATGGTTGACCTGGGCCTTGATCTGGGCGGCTTGCAGCTCCAGCCGCCGGTAATGGCGCAGGTTCTCCTTGAGCTCGTGGATGTCGATCGAGCGGTCCGCCTCGCAGATATAGTCGGTGATAAAGCTGGTGATGTCCTGGATCGGGGTGAACGCGACGGCCCGGCGGAACAAGGTGAAGTAGTTTTTTTTCAAACCGCCCAGGTAGGCGGCCAGCTGGTTCTGGTACTGCTGGTTGGAGGCCGGCAGCTGGTAGCGCGTCCGCTCGGGCAGGTGGCGGATCCAGGCCCGGAAACGGCCGATGTCCATCGGGGTCTGGTCCTGGCCGATAAAATGGTGCTCCGGGATCCGGTCGCCGAAGATAAACCACTGGTTGGCCCACTTGCCGACATCGTAGCTGTCGAACACGCTGCCGACGGTAAACATGCGTTGGGTTTCGCTGTCCTGGAATTCGCAGGCGACAATGCTGCTGAAACGGCCCTGGCGCAGGCTGCGGCTGGCCCGGTCGCCGTCGTCGCCGTACTCGCCGGCCAGGTAACCTTCCAGTGTCCGCTCGGACTTTTCGTTGGCGGCCTTGTTGAAGAAGCGGCGGGCGTTGGTGTCACCGAGCAGGACAACCTGCAGCGCGTCGATGATGGTCGTCTTACCGACGCCGGTCTTGCCGGTCAGGAAGTTGATCTGGTCCAGTTCGATCAGCTGGTGCGTATAGAAGTGCCAGTGGATGAGCAGGACGCGTTTCAGGTGCTTGGCCATAGATCTCCTTTTTCCTCGCTTTCCGTCTGCCAGGTCTCATCGCCGAAATCGGCGTCGGCTTCCAGGTCGGCCTCTTCCGGCTGGGGTTCTTCTTTGTCTTCACCGTCAGAGGGGTTGAGCTGACGGTAGACGTCGGCGATCTTCTGGTTGGGCAGAACAAAGAGGATGGAAGGGAGGATAAGCAGCCGGGCTTGTTCGTCGGTCCAGCTGCCGTCGATTTTCTGGATCACCTGGTGGTGGGACAAGAGCTTGAGCGCTTCCTGGATGTCGCGGTCGGCCGGCTTCCTGCGACGCGCCTCCAGGTTCATGAGGCGCGCGGCCACTTCAAACGAGGTGGTCTGGATTTCATTGCTGAGTGTCAGCTTTTCGCGCTCTTCGTCGTAGATCAGGCGCAGGCAAAAAAGGACCAGGGTCTGGAACAAATTGAGTCGGCGCCTGTTCTGGCCGTAGTCGCTTTCGACATAGATCACGCCGTAATGGCGGTCCTTGACCAGGTGCCAGCCAGCCAGGGCCAGGTAGTCGGAGAACAAGTCGAAATGCCGGTCGACGAAACGGTAGGCGGCAGAGGCCCGGATTTCGCCGACGGCGCTGTCGAAGCGGTCGCGGACCAGGAACGTGCGTGCCAGCAAGGTGTTGACCTCGCGGGCAAACAGGTCCCGGTCGGCGCTGCTGAGCTTGTCGTAATTTTCCAGCCACTGGGCGTCAATCATGGGGGTTCACCTCGCGGATTTGTTTGCGGCTGATCGTCATGACAGGCACGCGATAAGGTCCGTTTCCGGTCATCCTGGCCGGTTCGGCCAGGCGGATCTGGTAGGGCATCTGCCGTTCGTACTGCCGGACAACGGCCAACAAGGTCAAGATGTACGCCTCGTCGGAAACGAGTTCGATCTCCTCGCTGCCGATCGTGTCCCGGCCTTCGAGCAGGCCCAGCACATAGTCGATCACCCTTTGCTGGGAATAGCGGTTGGCGGTGTCGCGCAAAAACTGCTCGATCGCATGCCCTTGCTGTGCCTGCAGGCTGCCGGCCTCGGCAGCGGGGTCGATCGCCAGAGGTTTTTCATCTTTGTTGATGCGCGGCATCGCCCGCATGTAAAGCGAATCGCGGCCCAAGGCGCCCTGGTGGAAAAGGACCGGGCTTTGCAGGAGAACCTGCCGCCGATCCGGCGTCAGATGCCTGGCGCCGGCGATGAGCTTGATCAGGTAGCCGCGCATGTTTTCTTCCTCGTTGAGCATGGTGAGCAGGCGGTCGGCCGACGCGCGCGTATAGGCCCGGTTTTTCTGGTCGATGTCGCCCAAAAGCGCGTCGACGCTGTCAAACACGTCATACACGAGCCGCAGCCATTGGAACAGCTGCTCGTGGGCCAGGGCGGGCTCCTGCTCGGCGTTGGCAGCCAGTTGGTTCAGGAAACCGGCGTCTGACAGCAGGCTGTCACAAAGGCCCAGCACCGGCACCTTGTAGCGCTGGACCGCGTCCCGCGTCTTGAGCGGATGGTAGATGCGCTCGTTGACCAGCACCTGGAACTCGTCGAAATGGCCCTTGAGGATCGCCTCGGTGCTGATGGCCTCGCTGAGCCGCCGGTGGTAGCGCCGGATGTTGTTGCGCAGCGTCTTAAGCGCGTCGAGCAGCTTTTCTGCTTCCCGGGCGGCCTGTTCCAGGGCCATCCAGGCCTCGTCAAGACGGCTCTGGTCCGGCTCGCCCCGGCGCAGGGCATCGGCCGACTTGAGCATCGTGTAGGCGAAAAAGGCATGCCGGCCGTATTCCTGCTGCGCGTCTTCGGTCAGGGACCAGAGCACGTCCAGGATAGCGACCGCGTAGGGGGGCAGCGTGATCAGCTCGTCGAAGCTGGTTTGCTTGTACTCGATTTCCAGCCAGCCTGTCTGTTCCAGCCGGCGCAGCAGCACCCGCGCCAGATCGCCCAGGCTGGAAACCGGCTGCTCCGGTTCCGCGCCGGGCAGCCAATCGTCTTCCTGCCAGTTGAACACCTGTTCGCCCAGGCGGTCCGCCAGCATCAGGAGCAGGACGTCGCGCTCGATTGTGATCTCGCGCTTGAACGCTTCGCGCAGCGCGAAGAGCGCCTCAACATACAGGGCGCGGTTCGGCGAACTGAGTACGGAAAAAAGGTTTTCCGGAATATTCTGAAATAGGCTCACAGCGTGCTCCTGGCTGTCCGGTTCATGGGTCTCATAAAGGCATTATACCATGAACACAAGAGCTGCCTTGACCCGCCGTGCGCCTTCAAGGTTCCTGGCGGGCGGACGGCAGCAGAAGCGTATCGAACGCCTTTTTGGATCCCTCGATCAGATCATACGATCCCTTCTTGGTTGTCCAGATGAAACTGATTCCGTCCATCAGGTACACCAGGGCGTCGTAGAGCTGTTCAATAGGCGCGGGATTGCCAATCTGACCGGCTTGCCGGGCGCGCTTCAGCAGCATGATCATCGCGTCGCGCAGCAGGATGTCCCCCGGTGCGATGGCCAGGGCGTCGTTTTTGAGGTTGGATACATAAAGTTCCCTGGCAATGACATGGCCGGCCTCAGCGACCGGGCGAATGTACATCTCGCAGATCTGCCAGAGCTGGCTGACCGCATCCTCGGCCGACAGGATCGAAACCAGGTTTTCCCGGGCAAACTGGTTGACCTGGTCATAAAAATCAGCGATCAGGGCGTCTTTTGCCGGGTAATAATAGTAGAACGTGGTTTTGGATACGTCTGCAGCCTTGCAGATCTGGTTGATGGTTACGCGATCATAGCCATGGATCCGGAAAAGCTCAATCGCGTGCTTCAGGATCTCGTATTTTTTACCGGTGTTTGCGGGGGTACTCATAGCTGAACTCCTTGTTAATGATGCGTCAAGACCCAGGACATTTCCGGCGGCGGCCGATGAACACATCTATTGTACAAGGAAATTAACCAGGATGAAACCCATCCCAGCCTGTTCGATCAAAATGTTGCGAAAATAATACCTCGGTGATATAATTGTATTACCGCAGTCTTATTTATCGTTCTGGTTAGCGCAAGTCGGTCAATGCGGTGCCGGTAACGTTTACACCAAGGCTGTGGAGAGCAAAGTCCAACGCGATTACGCAAAACGGAGGTTGATTTAATGAGTTACACGCAAATGCTGTCCCCGGGGAAAATCGGAACACTGGAATTGAAAAACCGAACCATTTTTCCGCCGATGGGAACGGCGTTCCCCAACGTCGACGGCACCGTTTCACAGCGCCTGATCGATTATCATGTCCGGCGGGCGGAGGGCGGCTGTGCCATGAATATCGTTGAAATCGCCGGTGTCCATGTCACGACAAGCGGTCCTGCACTGCTGGGCATCTACGATGACAAATTTATCCCAGGCCTCGCGGCATTGGCCGCGGCGATCAAGGCGGCCGGTGCGAAGGCTTGCATCCAGTTGTGGCACGGCGGACGCCAGACATCTGGAAAACCGTTTGACGGCCAACCGTGGGCACCGTCCGCGATCGCCTGCCCCATGATCTGCGAAACGCCCCATGCCATGACCGTCGCGGAAATCAAGGAAGTGATCGCGTCGTACGGCGACGCCGCCCTGCGCGCCAAAAAGGCCGGCTACGACGCCATTGAAGTGCACGGCGCGCACGGTTACCTGATCGACTGCTTCCTGAACGCCTATTCCAACACCCGCGAGGACGAATACGGCGGAAGCCTGGAGAACCGGGCCCGCTTCGGCTGCGATGTGATCCGCGACATCCGGGCCAAGGTCGGCCGGGATTTCCCGATCCTGATGCGCATGAGCGCCAGTGAAAATGTATCGGGCGGCATCGTGCTGGAGGATGCCATCCAGGCCGCTAAACGTTATGAGGAAGCTGGTGTCGACGCCTTTGACATATCCCAGGGCTGTTACGGCGCCATGCCCTACACAGTACCGCCTTATTATTTTCCGATCGGCGTCAATGTCGCCAACGCCGCCCGGATCAAGCAGAACACCAATGTTCCCATGATCGTCGCCGGGCGCATCACCAGTCCGGACCTCGCGGAAGAAATCATCGCCACCGGTAAGGCCGACTTTGTCTCGCTGGGCCGGATCCAGATCGCGGACCCGGACTTTGTTAAAAAGACCATGGAAGATCGCGTCGACGACATCGTCCGCTGCGTATCCTGCGACCAGGGCTGCGTAGAACGGATGTTTGCCGGGCACGGCGTGTCCTGCGTGTTCAACCCGGCAGCCGGGTACGAGGCGCAAGTCGTCGTCAAGCCGGCTCTGGAAAAGAAAAAAGTATTGGTGGTCGGCGGCGGCCCTGCCGGACTGGAAGCCGCCCGGGTTGCCGCAGAGCGCGGACACGCGGTGACTTTGTTTGAGAAAACCGCCCAGCTCGGCGGTCAGTACCTGCTGGCCGGATTTGCCCCGCATAAGAAAGTTTTCGCCGAGGCTGCCGTTCATATGGGCTACCGGGCACAGAAGGCCGGTGTGGATATCCGCCTGTACACCGCCGCGACTCCGGAGCGGATCAAAGCCCTCGACCCCGATTTCGTCGTCGTGGCCACCGGATCGGACCCCTATATCCCGGCCGTCCCAGGCGCCGACAAGCCGCATGTCTTCGAGGCGCGCAGCGTTATCGCGACGGATAACTACCTGGCGGCCAGGAACATCGTCGTGGTTGGCGGAGGTCTGGTCGGCCTTGAGGCGGCTGAAATCCTGACCGAGCAGGGCAAGACGGTCACCATCCTCGAAATGCTCGATGAGATCGGCAAGGATCTTGAGATGTATATTCGGCCCTATGCGGTTGCCTTTATCAGCAAGCACAACATCGCAACCCATGTCAACGCGGCGTGTGTCGCGATCGAAGACGACGGCATTGCCTTCTGCAAGGACGGCGAAACAGTCAAGCTCCCCTGCGAGGCAGTCGTCATGGCGACCGGCGCCAGGAGCAACACGGCTGCAGCCGACATGGTCCGTCAGCTGGGCTACACGCACAAGGTTATCGGCGACGCCAGCAAGCCCGCCAAGGTCCTTGAAGCGATCTGGGCCGGCAACGCGATCGGCAGAACCATCTAAACGCACCCCGGGTTACCTGGACAGGAGCCGGCCGCTGATCAGAAGCGGCCGGCTTTCCTCTGCCTTAACGGCTCGTGCAAGGCCGTGTCCCGTCCGTTATAATGGGTTAAGCAGCACACGTCCGCGCACCGGCCGTGCCGTGCGGACGGGGAGGAGGCAGGCTTGATCAACTACGCGCATCGCGGCGCTTCCGAGCAGGCGCCGGAGAACACCATGGCCGCTTTTCGCCTGGGGCTCGAAATGGGGGCCAACGGCATCGAGACCGACATTCAGCGAACAGCCGATGGGGTCCTGGTCCTGTTTCACGACAAGACCCTGAAGCGAATCGTCGGATTGGATCGGCAAGTCAGCGACCTGACCTATAGCGAACTGCAAAAGCTCGACTTCGGCCGTCACATGGGTCCCCGATATGAAAACGAGGCCATCGTGACCCTGGACGCGTTCCTGGCGTCTTTTTCCGGCCTCGAAGTACATCTGGCGCTTGAGATCAAGCAAACGGGGATCGAACGGGCCGTCCTGGAGTCCATCGCCCGGCACGGCTGCCGCAGCCAGGTTGTCGTCACCTCGTTTGACTGGGAGAGCCTGGCTGAAGTCCGCCGGCTCGATCCGGATATCTCCCTGGGTTTTCTGACCGAACAGATCGACAGCGACGTGCTGGCGCGCCTGGCGGCGATCGGTATCCGTCAGATCTGCCCGCGGGCGGCGACCCTGACGCCGGAACTGGTCGGCCAGGCCAAGCGGCAGGGCTTCTCGGTCCGGGCCTGGGGCGTTGCCGATCCGTTCCTGATGGAAAAGGCGCTGGACTTTGGCGTCGACGGCATGACTGTCAATTTTCCGGATAAGCTGGCGGCCTGCCTGCTCGACCGGGCGGACGGAAACCCCGGCCTGCTGGCCTTTCGTGCCCGGATCGAGCCGGTTCCCGGCCAGGACGGCGCCTATGTTGCCATCCCCTTTGACGTGAAAGCACGTTACGGCAAAGGCCGGGTTCTCGTCCACGCGACCTTCGACGGCGTTCCGTACGACGGGCAGGTAGTTCGGATGGGCACGCCCGGCCACATCATCGGCCTCAGCAAGGCTATCCGGGCCAGGATCGGCAAGCGGCCTGGCGACTGGGTCGGTGTGACGCTTGCGGAAAGAAAGAGGTGAGCGCCATGTGGCAATGCCCAACCTGCGGGCGGTCGTTCAAGAAGAAAAACCAAAACCATTTTTGCCAGGACGGGCCCCGGAGCGTGACAGACTATATCGCTGCGCAGCCGGAACCGGTACAGGTTCTGTTGAACCAGATCCGGGATACGCTGCGCCAGGCTTTGCCCGAGGCCAGCGAGCGCATCTCCTGGCAAATGCCGACCTTTTGGCAAAACCGCAACATGATCCACTTCGCGGCGTTCAAGAACCATATCGGCATCTATCCGGGCGACCAGGCCATCGCCCATTTTGCTGACGAACTGGCCAGCTACAAGACCAGCAAAGGCGCGTGGCAGATCCCGATCGGCGAGACGGTGCCGCTTCACCTGATCGCCAGGATCGCCCGCTGGTGTGCGACGGAGGAGAATCATGGCTAAAAAATACGATGTGGCCGCCTATGTCTGGCCGGCCTACACGGGCGACGAGCCGAGGACGAGGACATTCTGGCCTGAGGGCATCGGCGAATGGCAGTCGGTCAAGAACGCGGTCAGGAAACGGCCGGATCACGACTGGCCGCGCAAGCCGCTCTGGGGCTATGTCAACGAGGCGGACCCCTACGTCATGGAAATGGAGCTGAACGCGGCCGCCGACCACGGTGTCAACGTCCTGATCTACGACTGGTACTGGTATGACCGGCGCCCCTTCCTGGAGCAGTGCCTGAACAACGGCTACCTCAAGGCGCGCAACAACGACCGGGTCAAGTTCTACCTGATGTGGGCCAACCACAGCGTCAACAACACCTGGGACATCCGAAATTCCGGAGATCCAGGCAACCTGATCTGGGACGGCGCCGTCGATGAGCGGGAGTTCGATCGCGTCTGCGACCGCCTGATCGAGCGTTATTTCGGACTGGACATGTATTACCGGATCGACGGAAAACCCGTCTTCATGATCTACGACCTGGAGAACCTGATCCGCGGCCTGGGCGGCCTGGAGCGGACGAAGGCCGGCCTGGACCGGTTCAGGGGCAAAGCGCGTGCGGCCGGCTTTCCAGATCTGCACCTGCAGATGACCTTGTGGAGCGAGTATGTGGTCAACCTGAGCGGTGTCGACGGGACCGGACGCAAGGCCAGCCGCGAGCTGGCCGAATACCTGGCCTTCGATTCGCTCAGCCACTACCAGTTTGTCCATTTCACCAACATCGACCGGGACTACCTGGAGATCCTAAAAGATGTCAAGCAGGAATGGGAGCGGATCGACCAGACCTACCCAATGCCTTATTTCCCCCATATTTCCCTGGGCTGGGACAACAACCCGCGCTTCACCGCGTTCCGGCCGGGCATCGTCAGGAACAACACGCCCGAGAACATCCGCGGGGGGCTAAAGATGGCCAGGGCGTACCTGGACGCGCATCCCGGCCAGGCCCCGCTGCTGACGCTGAACAGCTGGAACGAATGGACCGAAACGAGTTACCTGCAGCCCGACGACCTCTATGGCTACGGCTACCTGGAGGCGGTCAAATACGTCTTCCTCGATCAAAAAGACTGAGGGGTTAGCCCCAAAGGAGATCGCGATGCGACAGAAAAACTGGCACGACGACGTTTTTTTCGGCTTGCATTTTGATTTGCACGCCACCGAGAAGGATACCGAGCTGGGGCGGGCCTTGACAGAAGAACACCTGCAGAGCCAGCTGGCCAAGATCCGGCCGGATTTTGTGCAGTGTGACGGCAAGGGGCATCCCGGTTATGCCAGCTACCCGACCCGGGTCGGCGTGCCGTCGCCGGGGATCGTCAAGGACCAATTGCGCATCTGGCGCGACGTCACGCGGGAGATGGGCATCCCGCTGGTCGTGCACTTTTCCGGCATCTGGGACGCGGCCGCGCTGAAAGACCATCCGGCATGGGGTCGGGTTGACCGGCCGGGCGGCGATCGCAGCCCGAAGATGGTCTGCCCGCTGTCGCCCTATACGGACGAGTACATGATCCCCCAGCTGCTTGAGATCGTCGACATGTATGACGTGGACGGGTTTTGGGTCGACGGCGAGAACTGGGCGTCGCAGCCCTGCTACTGCCCGGACTGCCAGGCCGGGTTTGCCCTTGGGCCGGTGCCAGACCAGCCCGGGCAGCCGCTCTGGGACGCGTGGCTCGCATACAGCCGCGCCAATTTCGTCGCGCATGTGTGCCGCTACACCGACGCTGTCCACCGGCATAAGCCCGGCTGCACCGTCTGCAGCAACTGGATGTACACCGTGCGCCAGCCGGACCGGATCGACGCGCCGGTTGACTACATCAGCGGCGACTTCAGCTGGATCTGGAGCGCGGCCAGGGCCGGGGTCGAAGCGCGCTTCATGGCCGGCCGGCAGCTGGGCTGGGACCTGATGGCATGGGGCTTTTCCAGCCACGGCCCGATGCAGGACTGGGTCTTCAAGTCGGCAGACGCCCTCTGCCAGGAAGCCGCGGTCGTGATGTCATGCGGCGGCGCTTTCATGGTTTACGACACGCCCAACCGCGACGGGACGCTGGTCGGGTGGCACATGGACGAGTTAAGCCAGGTTGCCGCCTTCTGCCGGGCCCGCCAGATATTCTGCCAGGGGACCCAAACCGTACCCCAGGCCGTCATTTTGCACGCCCCGGCGCACTACTACGCGCACAACGATCCGCTGTTCAACCTGGGCGACGCATCCGACGCGCTTGAAGGCGCGCTGCACGCCCTGTTGGAAAACGGCGTATCCACGGACATCCGAAACGATGCCGACCTGGTGCGCGAGATCGACCGTTACCCGCTTTGTGTCGTTGCGGAACAGGATAACCTGAGTGACGCGCTGCTGGATGAACTGGAACGCTATGTCCGATCGGGCGGTGTGCTGCTGGTCAGCGGCGCGGAGCAAACCCGGCGCTTTGACCGCTTGCTGGGCACAGCCGAACGCGAGCCGGGTTTTTTGGAGATGCCGCTGCACATCCCGGTCGGACCGGGATCGGTCTGTGCCATGGGGCGCTATCGGCAGGTCCGGCCGGTCGACGAAAAGACCGAGGTTATCGCTCCTCTGCTGCTGACCCGGGACACCGGCAGCGCCGGACGCCCGTCAGGCGGCTGTGCCATCACCTGCCGTCCGGTCGGAAAGGGCATGGCAGCCGGCATTTTCGGCCCACTTTTCGCGACCCACGCCAGAGCGCATTACCCGGCAGTCCGCGCCCTGATAGGTCAGCTGCTGGACCGCCTCGACATCCCCGGTCTGGCCAGGGCCCGCGGGCCGGCCCGCGTTCCCATCGCGCTGCGCGCGCGGCACGGCCAGCTGCTGGTCCACCTGGTCAACTTGGGCAGCGATCATCCGCAATCGCCCCGCAGCCCCCTGGTGGAGCATGTTCCGCCGGCAGGTCCCGTCTCGCTGGACATCCCGATGACCGCAAAACCCCGGCTGGTCCGGCTGATGCCCGCCGCCGAGCCGGTTAACTGGACGTATTCGGACGGCAGGCTGAGGCTGTGTTTGGACCAGGTCGGCATTCACGACATCCTGGTGATCGACCAGGACGATTGAGCCAGTCAGGCGATGCCGAAAATCCGTGCCGGATTATCGTGCAGGATCGCTTTGCCGATCTCGCGGGCCGTGGCGATGCCGAACAGGCCGGCGCGGACTTTATCCTCGAGCACCTGGGCGATGTTGCGCCTGGCCATCAGCTGATGCCCGTATACGCCGTCCAGGACGCGGTAGTCGCCGCCGAAGCCGCAGATCTTCGTATAAGGGATGAATTCCAGCCATTCGGACAGGATCTGGCGGCAGGCGGCCGGCGAGATGATGTGTGCCCAGCACATGTCGATCGAGACATGGGGAAACATCTTGCACAGCACGCCCAACTCGGCCTGGTAAGGATAGCCGATGTGAAACAGGTCGAAACGCATCCGCGGAAAATCAAGCAGGATTTCATTCAAGTGCAGGGGATGGCTGTTCATCAGGCGGTTGCCGTTGCCTTCCTGAAGCCCGGTGTGGATCTGCAGCACCATGTCCTTTTCCTGGGCCAGCCCGACGATCTGCCGGAACAGGTCATTGGACAGGGCCGGTCCGGGACGCTTTCCCGAAACACGCAGCGCCTGGAAGGCGGCTGCAGCCTCCGCCCGGCTGGCTCGGGCGAAATCGAGCGAGCGAACGTAAGCCAGGCCGCATTTCAGGACCGGGCTGCCGGCTGCAAATTGGGTCAGTCGGACGGCGCAGGCTTCCAGGTAATCGCGATAGCTGGCGATCGTGACGCCGGTCTGCTGCTCAAGCGTCTCAATCTGCGCGATCGATTGCGGATACACCAGTGCGTCGATCCGGTTGGCGAGGATGAAATAGTCCGGGTCGTGCGCGACAAGGCCTCCGTTGTCCAGAACCGACACACGAATATGTGACATCTCCTTGAGCACCTTGCGGTAATGGTTTTCGCAAAACCCTTGCAAAAAGGCGTCGTTGAGCGCTTCGATGGTCTCGCCGCCGATGGTTTCGATCCCGTAGATATCGCGTGCTGCGATCGCCAGGGCCTGCCCGTACCCGGTAAAACGGCAGACCTGCCAGAACGGTTCCACGAGCCGCCATTTCTCGCCGATGGCCAGGTCCGACCCCATGACGCGCGCATAGTCTTCGGCGGACAAGCCGGCGCTGATCAGGTCCACCTTGAAATAATGGGCCAGAAAGTCGGACAGGACATCCCCGCGCGGCCGGTCTTTTTCGAACGGCGCCAGGTGTTCGTGGGTGTCGATGATCTCAAGTTCCATCAGGTAATCGGTCAAATCGCCAAGCATGAGAACCTCCTTTTGCGGTTGCTGCGCATTGTTTGCTGTTAAGCCCATGAACCCGTATCCCGTAATGGACTGCATGAGCCCGGCCGGCCGGATCGATTGTCTGCGCCACGGCGATCCGCTCGCCTGGCATGCGCCAAGACCCGGGTTGAAGGGGATCAGGGCCGGCTGATTTGGCCGGAGGCGGCGCGCCCCTGGCGCCAGTCTTCGTCCAGGCCGAGGCCGCTCAGATCGGCGATCGCGTTCTGCGGCTCCGCGTCGTAGAGACGCCAGATCAGCCTTAGTCCCTGCAGGCTGGAAGGACCGTCGGTCAGCGGCCGCGAGCCCGTCCGGATGCAGTCGAGGAAATGGCGCGTTTCGTGCTGGGTCTTCTTGGAACGGTCGTCGTCTTCGAGAAGAACGACAGTCCGGGTCGCAGGATCCGGATTGGTTTGGCCGTCGACCACGTGGGTGTGCGCTGTCAGCTTGCCTTCCGCCAGGCTGTATTCGAGCATGCAGCGGGTTCCGTGGATGTGAAAGCTGTAGCCCAGCCGGGTTCCCCGGGCGCCCCAGGTGCCGAAATGGTAGCCCATGGCGCCGCTGGCAAACGTGATCGTCGCGTTGCTGGTCCCCTCGCGCTCCATCCAGGGTGTGCCCAGCCGGGTGCCGAGGTGGACGCCGCGGACAGGCCGGCCGAGAAACCAGAGCAGCAGGTCCACATAATGGCAGCCGTGGCTGAAAAACTGGCCGCCGCCCAGACGGTCGGCCGACAAGGCCCAGTGCCCGTCTTCGTAGCGGGTGTATTGCTCGGTCCAGATCGACATCTGAAACACCTCGCCGCAGTAACCGCTGTCGACCAGTTCCTTCATCCGCCGGATCGCCGGCCAGTAGCGTACCGGGTAGGCTGTCATCAGGACAAGCTTGCGTTTTTCAGCTGCTTCGATCAGCTGGATGCAGGCCGACTCGGAATTGGCTAATGGCTTTTCCATCAGGACATGCTTGCCGGCGTTTAGGAAAAACAGACCGGCTTCCAGGTGCAGGTCATGGGGCAGGGCGATCAGGACCGCGTCCAGGTCATCGACCATGTCGCGGTAGTCCGTAACCGCACGCCTGGCCCCGAGCCGGGCGGCCGCCAGATCGGCCCGTTCCGGCACCGTGTCGCAGACGACATTCAGGTCCATGATGTCGCCCAGTTCTGCCAGGCCGGCCTGGTGCGTGCCGCCCATGCCGCCGCAGCCCAATAGGCCCAATCGGATCTTATCCATATCACACACCTCCATGGCCCCATTATCCCACACCTGAAACGTTCCGGGTATCATGGCGCCTGCCGCAGACCATCTGGCGTCACTTCTATCCATCCGGTATAATGAAAAAGACGCTGACGGGTTCTGCAACAGGACAGGAGAATACACATGAAAGCCAACCACGTGCTGACGACGCCCCTGGCCGAACGGCTTTATTTAGAGGTCGCCGAGCCGCTGCCCCTGATCGACTACCACAACCACCTTTCGGTCAGCGAGATCGCATCCGGCCGCCGACCCGCCGACCTGACCGGACTCTGGCTGCGTTCAGACCCCTACAAGCACCGCGCGATGCGCATCTTTGGGATCGATGAGGCGCTTATCACAGGTGATGCCGACCCGTTCGACATGTTCAAAGCATGGTGCCAGGTCCTGCCGCAGCTGATCGGAAACCCCCTGTATGACTGGTCGGCGCTGGAGCTGGCGCGCGTCTTCCAGATCGACTGGCCCTTGAACCCGGAAACCGCTGAGAAAACCTGGCAGGCGGCCGGGGAACAGCTGGCCGACCCCTCGTTCACGGCTCAGAACCTGCTCCGGCGTTTTCATGTCCGCTACACCGCCCCGTGCGCGGCGCTAAACGACGATCTGGGACCTTTTGCTGGCCTTCACGGCGTGGCGCCGTCTTTTCGCGGCGACGACCTGTCGGGGCTGACGCCCCAGACCATCCGGCTTCTTGAAGGACAGACCGGCATGGCTGTCGACTCGCTGAACTCACTCGCAGCCTCCCTGGAGAAGCGCCTTGGATCCTTTCATGATTTGGGCTGCCGCTTTGCCGACCATGCTTTGGACAACGGCTTTTGCTATCACGGCGACGACGGCCGCAACGATGAACGGCTGCGCCGGCTCCTGGCGGAAGATCGGCTCGAGCCGGCGGACGCGGCCTGTCTTGACAGCGCTGTGCTGCGCCTGGCCGGTTCCGTCTATGCCCGATTCGGCTGGACCATGCAGCTGCACCTGGGCGCGCTGCGCCAAACCAGCAGCCGCTTGCGCCGGATCGCAGGTCCCGCCGGCGGTTACGCGGGGATCGGCCGCGTAGCGACGTCTGAACTGGTCGCTCTGCTGGACGGGATCGAGCAGGGCGAAGCAGGTCTGCCGCGGACGGTGCTGTTTTGCAGCCATCCGGAAGACAGCGCTGCCCTGGCGGTGCTGGGGGGATCGTTCAGCCAGGACGGCGTGCGGGGCAAGGTCCAATTGGGACCGCCCTGGTGGTGGTGCGACCACCTGGCCGGAATGCGCAGCTATTTTGAGACAATCAGCGCCTACGGGGTCCTGTCCGTTTCGATTGGCATGACAACCGACTCGCGCAGCTTCCTGTCCCTGGTCCGGCACGAGTATTTCCGCAGAACGCTGTGCGGCTGGCTGGGCGAGAAGGCAGCCGACGGGATTTTCCCTAATGATTTCGATGTGCTTGCCCCGTTGGTAAAAGCGGTCTGTTTCGGCAACGCAGAAACCATTCTGGCGAAATCGGGTCTGACAGAGCTGGAGTCCTGAACAAGGTAAAGGAGATATAACCGCATGAACGACACGTATTTTCAAGATCAAGTCGCGGTGGTGACCGGTGCCGGAGGAACGCTGTGTTCCGTGATTGCGTGCGACCTCGCCGAACGCGGTGCCCGGGTTGCCCTGGTCGGCCGCACGCCGGCCAAGCTGCAGGTGGTCGCCGACAAGATCACGGCAGCCGGCGGAAATTGCCGGATTGCATCCTGCGATGTGACGGACGAGCGGGGTATGCAGCAACTGGCCGACGAACTTTTGGCCGACTGGGGGCCCTGCCGCTTTCTGGTCAACGGGGCCGGCGGCAACAACATCAAGGCGATGACCACGCTGACCGCGTTCGATGCCAGCGAGCTTGGCGACGCGCGCCCGGAAGGCCAGGTCGGTTTTTTCGACCTGGACATGGGGATGTTCGAACAGGTGCTTAAAACCAACACGCTGGGGACGGTCATCCCGTCACGTGTGTTCGGGCGCCAGATGGCATCTGCCGGCGGCGGTTCGATCGTCAACTTCGCGTCGATGAACAGCTACTGCCCGCTGACTCGCGTGCCGGCCTATGCGATGGCCAAGGCCGCGGTCGTCAACCTGACCGAATGGCTGGCCGCTTACCTGGCGGCAGCCAACATCCGGGTCAACGCGGTGGCCCCTGGCTTTTTCGTCAATGCCCGCAGCGTCCAGTACCTGGGATCGGTGCAGAGCGGTTTGACCCCGCGCGGGCAAAAGGTGATCGACCATACCCCGATGGGCCGCTTCGGCGAGGCCAAAGACTTGCTTGGCTGCGTGGCGTGGCTGCTGGATGACCGCGCGTCGGGTTTTATCACGGGAGCCACCATACCGGTCGACGGCGGCTTTCTAACACGCAGCGGCGTCTGAAAAACCCTTGGCAAGCCCCATACGGGGCACAGCGCCCATGAGGTAGCCGATGGACCACAAGCCGGAAGCGGGACCCGTCCAGGAAAAAAAACAGGCCAGACGATGGCTGTGGCTTTGCTTTCTGACCGGCGTGTGTGCGGTCTTACTGGCCGGAGTCCCTATCCTGACCGCGCGCCAGGATGCCCGGGTCCTGTTGGCTGAGGATGCCCTGAATCCCCTGGCGGGCCTGGTTGCGCCTCTGGCCGGCGAATCGCTCGCGCGATATGAGCCGTACACATTCGGGCAGCAGATTCCCGGACGCGGCGGGCTGTCATTTGTCTTTGGCACCCAGGCCTGGCCCGTCCGCCAAACCAAGTCTTCCTATGCCTATGTGCCGCTCTATTCAGCCTCGATCGTGATCGCTGTCAACAACCGCGGCAATTCGGCCGGACGGATCAGCGGCTGGCGGACCTTGCTGGACAGCCCGGCCCGGGTGCTGATCCCGCAGAACGGAACGGAAAGCGGCCGCCTGGCCGCCATTGCCCTGGCCCGCGCCCTGGGCGCGCGGGAAGGCGATCTCGGGCCCGCACTCGACGCGTATGCCCATCTCAACGATCAGCAGCGCCTGAACGGCCGGGAAGAATACCTGTTTCCAGGATTTCGCAACGAAGTTCGCCCTGACCGGCTGGCGGCCTTCGATGCGGTCGTGCTCTGGGACTACCAGGCACGGAGCTTGCTCACACAGGATCCGAACTGGGCGGTGGTTGTGCCCGAAGAAGGCGCGCTCATCGTCAGCGGCGGTTACCTGTACCGCCCGGATATCGGCCTGACGCCGCCCGCAGCCATGGTGGCGGCCTATCTGCAGTCAGAAGACGGCCAGAAGGCGCTGCGGTCCGCCGGTTTCGCGCCGATTGAACCCGACACGGACCTCTCGGCCTGGGATGCGGCCCGGCTTACGTTCAACCCCAAGTTCCGGCGGCAGGTCCTGTCCGTCAAGCGCTATGCGCCGGCTTCGCTGCAGGAACGGCTGCTGCAAAAGGCGATCTCCCTGCTCCTGTTCTGCCTGGCCGCCTGGTTCCTGCTGCGCCGGGTTCCGCCCGGATCGCAGCACTCGATCAGCCTGACCGCGATCCTCCTGATCGTCTTTTGGATCCTGTGCTGGCTGGTTAAGAGCCTGCCGGTTCATGCGGACCTTTCCCGCTACTGCTGGTTCATGAGCTACATCCCGCGCCATTTCCTGCCGGTCGTCTGGATCGGCATGTGCGCGGCCAGCCGTAACGGCTATCTGCCGTCCCGGCGCTTGCTGACGCGACTGGCCGGCGCCGCGCTCGCGTTGTCCGTCCTGGTGCTGAGCAATGACATCCATCAGCTGGTCTTCGTCTACCAGACGGAGACGGCCGCCGAGTATCTGAACGAATACCGAAACGGACTGGCGTACCACCTGTCGCTGGCCTGGAGTTTTTCCCTGATCGTCGCCGGCCTGGTTTTGCTGCTGCGCAGGCAGATGACCCGGCGCGAGCGGCTCCAGCTCCTGTATGCCGGCATCCTGGCCGCCTTCCTGCTGGCCTACCAGGTGACCTACATGCTGAATGTCCTGCCGGTTGTCGACCTCGATATCCCGACGACGGTGGCGCTTCTCTATTTGCTGTTCAGCCTGGCCGCCCAGCGGGAACGCTTTCTTGGCGCTTCCTGGCTGACGCTGCCGATCCTGCAGGATTCGCCCTATGCGGTTGCGGTGTTCGACGGTGCGGGGCAGCTGCGTTACCGCAACGAGGTCATGGCCGCTGCGTTGCCGGATCTGGATCAGGCGGCGGCGGTCGACCGGCTGCTTTCAGCAGACGGACCGGAAACGGACATCCGGGTCGGCAGGCGGGTGTTCAAACGCCACGACAGCCATGTTCCGGCCGGACAGGTTGTCCTGCTCGAAGACATCACGGAAATTCGGGACTTGGAAACCCGGCTGCAGCAAACCCGGGCCAGGCTCATCGATGTCAACACCATGCTGGCGCGCCAATTTGGCGATGTGTCCGCCCTGGCGAGCCGGCTGGAACAGGAACGTTATGCCCGCCAGTGGGATCAGCTGTTTCGCGACAAGCTGAAAAACGCGCGGCAATCGCTTGCCAGCATCGATCCCGACCAGCCGGACGATGTGCTGCGCCAGGCCTTGCGCGCTGTCCGGCTGCGTTTGTTTATCTGCCAGCATCGCCTGCGGCTGATCATCCGCAGCCTGGAGGAACATCCCGAGCTGCCCGCGTCCCTGGTTGCGCGCTATGCAACCGGTCTGGTCAAGGACGGGCGCCGTGTCGGTCTCGACGGCGTCGCCACGGCTCGTGCGCACGGCATGCTGCCGCCGGATGTTCTGCCTTTGCTGGTGGAAGCGATCGACCGATTGTGCCTGGCCAGCTTTGCCTGGCCCGGCACATCTCTTGTTCTGCACCTGGAAAGCGATCAGGACAACATGACGCTGACCGCCTGCCTGGCGCTCGAGAACGGGAGTCTGACCGGATCCGGCAGCATCCTGGATGAGGCCCTGCTCCGTCAGGTTCACGCAGCAGCGGGCCAGGCCAGCCAGAATGACGAAGAGGACTGCCTAAGGGTTCAATTATCCTGGAACCGGGAGGAGGGAGCGCGATGATCTGGTATACCATCCCTTACGGCGTCAGCATCGCGGCCTTGCTCGCGATGCTGCTGACCGGCGTTTTGCAGTCCGTCGCAGCCCTGGAGGCAAGCGAATTGCTCCAGCCGCATTTTGTCCGCCGTGTTCGCCTGCACTACGGCCTGCTGGCATGTGTTTCGCTGGTGTTGTTTCTTGAGCTGGTCATGGCCGTCTCATCCATTGAGGGGGGACTGTACCTGGGGATCAGCCGCGTGCCGCGCCTGGTTGCCTTTCTGCCGGTCCTGCACGGCATCTGGTGCCGCCGGCATCCGCTCGGGCTGCCCGAAAGCCTGCTTCCCGCCAAGGCAGGCTTATGGCTGCCGCTGCTTTGCCTGCCGCTGGAACTTTTCCTCCCGCCGCCGATATCCGCCTTGCTGATCTGCTTTGCTGTCGCCTGGCTCGGTCTTGACGCGGTTCACACGTTGCTGACCTTCCAGGCCTACCGGCGCAGCGAACTGACCCGCTCGATCATTCCCCACATGGTGCGCAGCATCGATTATGGCTTGTGCGTGGCCAATGCACGCGGCTGGGTGATCGAATCCAACCCGGCTTTCACAGCGCTGTGCAGCAGGCTTGATCTGCCTGCAGGCGACCCTATAAGCGCCTTTGACCGCGCGCTGACCGCGCAGCAATTCCAGCGCGGTCTCGAGGTCCGCGATCTAGGCGGGAGCCTCGCCATCCGAAAGGGTGATGCGTCGTATGCCTTGAGACGCCAAACGTTCCGAGTTGGCCGGAGGCAATACACCCAGCTGAGCTTGTCGGATACCACCCGCCTGACCCGGGTCAGCCGCACCCTGGAGCAGGATAACCGGCTGCTGGCAGAACGCAACCGCGAACTGGAGCAGGTCATCGCCCGGCTCGGCGAGGAGGAAGCGGCCCATGAACGCGAGCGGCTGTGCCGTATGGCTCACGACGCCTGGTCGCAGCAGCTGGCGATCGCCGGGCTGACGGTCGATATGCTGATCCGGCAAAGTGTCGTTCCGGTCGATGCGGCCAAACTGGCCGAATGCGGCGCGCTGCTGGCGATGCCCGGCGAAAATGAGCTGGCCTTGTTTCCAGGCGACCTGGATAAGGCGATCAGCCGCCTGGCGCAAAGCTACCGGCAGTTGGGCGTAACGACCCTTGTAACCGGGCAGGCCCGATTCACGCCAGCCCAGGAAGAAGCCCTCAAACCGGTGCTGCGCGAGGCTTTTGCCAACGCTGTCCGCCATGCCTACGCCCGGACGATCGAAGTCCGCTTTTTTTCGGAGCCCGACCAGGCCGGGCTTGAGATCCGCAACGACACGCTGGACAGCACGTCGGAAATCGCCGAGGGCCGCGGCCTGCACGATATCCGAATGCGGGTCAGCCAGGCCGGCGGCAGCATCCAGGTCAGTAAAAAGAATCACTTTTCACTTATGGTCACGTTCGACCGGACCGGGGAGGAGGACAACAATGAAAATCGTCCTGATTGAGGACCAGAACCTGCTCAGCACCACGCTGGCCAAGGCCTTTGAACAGGTTGCGGACATTGAGGTCGTCGGCCGGTCCGACAAGGCCAGCGAAGCCCCAGACATGTGCCGGCGGCTGCAGCCGGATATCGTGGTCATGGATGTGTTCACGAACGATGGCAGCGGGATTGACTACACGGCCCGGATCAAGCGGGATTTTCCCGCGATCAAGGTGCTCGTGATGACCGGCGTCGAGGACGACCGCCTGGTTCAGGCGGCTGAGGAGGCCGGCGCGGACATGTTCTTTTGGAAAAACACTTCGCTGGAGGAGCTGACGGAGTTCATCCGCTACGCGCAAAAATCCTACCGGGTTTTCCCCAGCTTGAACAGCGACAACCATAAGAAACCGAGCTTTTCCGACCTGGACCTGCGTATCGTCACCCTGCTGGCCCAGGGCAAGAGCGCCCGTGAAATCGCCGCGGAACTTTATTTGGGCTATGGCACCGTGCGCATCCACATCTCGCACCTGTATGCGACGACCGGGCTGAAAAGCCGTGCCCAACTGGTCGCTTATGCCCTGCGCGCGGGCCTGATCCGCCTCGAATAGCCCCATCCGCGAAGCGGTGTCGCAGCCATATACAAATGTCTATTCAGATCAGGACATTTGTGGATTCTTATCACCTTCTTGCTCATCGACAATAAAAGTATCTCTGGTCATCGCACAACAACCATGCCGATGTGTTTGCGCACGAGCCGGCGGGTCTGTTGCCGGTGCGGTGCCGGACGTGTCGCGAAGGCCTCATTGATCGTGCAGGAGGGATCCCCATGAAAAAGAAGACGGCAAAACGAACTGCGTCGCTGATCCTGGCACTCTCGCTGGTGCTGGGCCTGTGGGCTGCCTTGCCGGTCCAGGAAGCCGATGCCGGCTCGCAGTACATCACCGACATCCTCGTCCGTGCGACCGCCAGCAGCGTCGCGGTCAGCTTCCACTACGGCAAGGATACATCGGACGAGGACACGCAAAGCCTGCGGGTCTACCTGATCCGCTACGATCCCTACAGCAAAGTCGTAAACGGTTTTTACACACCCGACGGGACCAATCCGGTCGGCGATTACCAAACGACCTTTGCCAATCTGCCGTCCGGACAGCAGTATTATGTTCAGATTCACGGCTCCGCCCGCACCTACGGCACTTTGTCGGATACGGAGCGTGATTATTACAGCGACCTGATCCCGATCAGAACCGTCGTGCCCCAGGCGCCGCAGCTGGGCCTTAGCCTGATGTCGCTGGGTGCCAGCACGGTCCGTCTGGACTGCCAGCTGCTGGATACTGGCACCGGTGTCAGCTACGATCCCGATCAGCGCATCTGGTTCCAGAACCTGGGCGTGGCTTTGAAATCCAGCGCGGTGGTCGTGATGCGCCAGAGCCTCGCTCCGGCCGGCAACCTGGATCCGAACGACCCGCTGGCGGAAGGCGTCTTCGGTCCCGAAACCTGGGACGATTACGAGAATCCCTTCGAAACGGGTATCGAGTTCGCCA
>ENA-UOUL01001355-UOUL01001355.1-bioreactor-metagenome-genome-assembly--contig:-NODE-1355-length-34849-cov-14.706373_pt1 | contig 34849 bp, 30 predicted proteins | sample MGYA00249838_ERZ747220 | MGnify/ENA primary metagenome ERZ747220 (study PRJEB28778, sample SAMN05720191) | bioreactor metagenome | isolation source: Anaerobic biogas reactor | place: USA:Washington... | reverse complement strand
GCGTTTTCGCGAACAGCGAAAACATTCCGCAGCAATCCTCCGAATCGAAAAAGGTCCGCAGACCTTTTTCGACAGTCTGAACCGCCGCCCAGGGCGGCGGTTTTATGATAGCGATAGCGCAGGTTCCGTGCCGGTAAAGCCGCGGACGGCACCGCCAGGGCTTATACTACGAATGAACAATCGCTCGGTGGGGATAAGCGTTCCTGATGGCTCCGCTCAGCCGAAGGAACGGGGCGCAGCCGGGGTCCGCGCCGAGTGAACAGGACAACGCAGAGACGCAAAAGGGCCGTCCCACCGAAGCGCATGCGATTGAGTCGAGGATTACCCCCGGTGCAACTCCTGCAGCAGGAGACTCGCCTCCCGGATGATGATTTCGGCGACCCCGCGCCGGTAAAAGGAGCTGCGCGCCTCATAGCCGCCCTGGTCGTAGGCCTCCTGGGTGGGGAAATACCCCTCCGCGCCGTTGGTGACGCAGCAGGCAAGCGTCGTCGCGTAGGGGGAATGCTGCTTGATCTGGCGCCCGATTTCGGTGAAGGGCTCGCCCGGGATGCCCAGCAGGGCGACGTCGCCCATGGAGAAGGCGGTCAATTTCAAATCATAATCGGTCGGGCCGTCCTTGAGGGCAATCATGCGCAGCGCCTCGGCGACCGCGGTGGTCAATTCCATGTCCTTCCAGGGCAACTGGTCGTCCCGCCCGGCGTTGTGCAGGTCCGCGATGCGCTGAGCCTCCGGCAAATCCTCCGGCTTCGGGCGGTTGGAGGGGATGCGCGCGGAGCGCTGCGCGAAGCGGACCGGGCCGCTGCGCCCGGCCGCCGTCCGCCCGAAGAGCTTGACCGCCTCGCCCGCGATGGCCCGCCCCATGTTCCGGCTGTACTCATAGCCCCGCAAGCCGTCGAAGTGAACCTCCGTCAGCCCTTTTGCGTCCCCGGGCCCCGGCGCGGTGTTTAGGTGGTTGGTGTCACCCTGCGCGCCGTTGAGGTAGACGCAATGCGCCTGGCCGTCCAGCGCGTTCTCCATGATGCGGCGCACAAAGCCGGGGTAGTCGGCGGAAAACCGGGTGCCCCCGATGACGTCGGGGTGCACCTGGAAGTTGACCAGGGCGATGTCCTTCCCGCCGGGGCGCTTCAGGACGATCAGCTGCAGGGATTCGTCCGGCTGCCCGATGCTTTCCCGGATGTCCGGGTTGCCGACCCCCGGGTTGGTGCGCACGCTGCCGTCCTTCATGAAGAAACGGCGGATGAAGGAGATGCGGTCGACCCGGCCGGCGGCGGTCTCGACCTGCGCGTCCGCGAGGTCCGCCAGGGCCAGCTGGGCGCCGGTGACCAGGTAATCCGGCAGCGCCCGCTCCCAGTTTGAGGCGTACACCTCCCCCATGCCGACCTCCGGCCCGGTGTGCGTGTGGGTGCAGGAGATGAACACCGCCTCCGCGGGAACGCCCGCCCCGGCCGCGACGGCCCTCCGGTATTCGTCCATCCGGGGCAGGGAAATCATCAGCAGGTCCGCGACAATCAGGATGGCCGTGCGCTCCCCGTCCGTCACGGCGACGGTGTTGAGCTCCAGGTCGTCCAGCGCGCCGGTCGCCAGGCGCTCGAAGAAGTAGCCGCTCAAGGGGGTTCCGTTGGGGGGCGTGATGACCGTGCGGTTGAAACCGGCTTTGAAAGTGCCCATACAGCCTCCTGCATGCATATTCCCCGCCCGCTCCCGCACGTTGTTCCCGTCCATCGACGCGACGAAACTTCGTGGAATCCAAAACGCCGCAAAGCCCGTCTCTGCGCAGGGGCGCTGGGGTTATCTGACCGGCATCACACTACCACGCGGTTTCACCGGCTGTCAACAAAGCAAGGCCGCGACGGAGCTTTGCCCGGGGAAGGCCACGCCTTGACAGGCGAAGCCCGCAAACGTAGGATGACAGGGGCAATCGGATATGAATCACGGGGCAATCCCTGCGGGCCAGGCCAGCCGGCACATGCGGCCCGCTGGAATCCCCACGGAACTGGAGGAGAAACGGCATGATTTACTGCGGCAGGTCAGAGTTGTCCCGCTATCTGGGCATTTCGGCGGAACTGGACGCGGCGCTGCGCTTCGCCATGGGACTGGACGAAGGGAAACTGGTGCCCGGGCGCAACGAGGTGCCCGGAAGCGAAGGGGTCTACGCCAATTGTTTCACATACACGACGCTGCCTGCGGACGGCTTGTTGTTCGAGTCCCATCTCCGAAACGCGGACCTTCACCTCGCGCTGTCCGGCGAGGAGATGATCCAGCTGGCGCGCCAGGAAAACCTGAAGGAGGTAGAAGCGCGGCGGGAAGAGGACTACATCGGCTTGAGCGGCCCGCACGAAGCCCTGGTGCGCCTGGGTCCCGCGGACGCGCTGCTGGTGTTCCCCGGGGAGGCGCACAAGGTCAAGTGCGTCTGGGAAGCGCCCGGCGAGGTCCGGAAACTGGTCGTCAAAATCCCGGCCGGGGCGGCGCCGCCCGTGAGCGGCACATAAAACGCCACCAAAATTCACGGCGAAGGCTTGCGCCGCGTCCGAGAGTGTGATATCTTGTTTGGGCTGCCGTTTTGGGGCGCCGCTGGCACCCGCGCGGGGCTGTGAACAAAGGAGAACGAAAAAATGGGCAAGTTTTGTGAAGTCTGCGAAAAAGGCGCGATGAGCGGCCACAAGGTCAGCCATTCCAACCGCAAGAGCAACCGGACCTGGGCGCCCAACGTCCAGAACATCCGCGTGCTCAAGGATGGCTCGCCGCGGCGCCTGAACGTGTGCACCCGCTGCCTGAGGAGCGGCAAGGTGCTGCGCGCCATGCCCAGGACGCATACGGACGCCCAGGCCTGAGGGCTCCCGCCGCGGGAGTTCCGCGGCCTGCCCGCGCAAAAGCCGCCCGGAAGACGAGCCGGGCGGCTTTTGGATTTGGGGCGCGCGTTGCCAGCGGGCGGACGCGAACGTATAATGTGACCATCAAGACGGAGGCGGAAACGACATGAAACTGGGCATCATCGGCCTGCCCAACGTGGGCAAGAGCACGCTGTTCAACGCGATTACAAGCGCGGGGGCGCAGGCGGCCAATTACCCCTTCTGCACCATTGAGCCCAACACCGGCGTGGTGGCGGTGCCCGATGAACGGGTGGGCAAGCTGGCGCAGATGTACCACCCTAAAAAAACCACCTACGCCTCCGTGGAGTTCGTGGATATCGCCGGCCTGGTGCGCGGCGCCAGCCACGGGGAGGGGCTGGGCAACCGCTTCCTCTCCCACATCCGGGAGGTGGACGCCCTGGTGCACGTGGTGCGCTGCTTCGAGGACGGCAACGTGGTACACGTGGACGGCGCGGTGGACCCCTTGAGGGACATGGAGACCGTCGCGGTGGAACTGATTCTGGCGGACCTGGAAACAGTGCAGAAGCGCGGTGAGAAGGCGCGCAAGATGTTCAAGACCGGGGAAAAGAAGTACGAGCAGGAGGCGGCCGCCGCGGACCGGATGGCCGAATGGCTCGGCGCTGGCCGGCCGGCCCGGCTCTGCCCGCTGCCCGCGGAGGAGCGCGCGATGGCGGAAGGCTGGTTTCTGCTGACGGACAAGCCGGTCATCTACGCCGCCAACGTGGCGGAGGAGGACGCGGGGAAGCGGCCGGAGCAGCTGCCCCTGGTTTTAAAGGTGGCGGAGCAGGCCCGGGCGGAAGGCGCGGAGGTCATCCTCGTCAGCGCCCGGATTGAGGAGGAAATCGCCGGCCTGGCACCGGAGGAAAAGCAGCCCTTCCTGGCGGAACTGGGGCTTGCGGAAAGCGGTCTGGACCGGCTGGTGCACGCGGGGTACCGGCTGCTGGGGCTGATTTCCTTCCTGACGGTCGGCGAGGACGAGTGCCGCGCCTGGACCATCAAGGCGGGAACCAAGGCCCCGCAGGCGGCCGGGAAAATCCACACGGACTTCGAGCGCGGGTTCATCCGCGCCGAAATCGTCCCCTTCGAGACGCTCGAGCGCCTGGGCAGCATGGCGCATTGCCGGGAGAAGGGGCTGGTGCGCAGCGAGGGAAAGGAGTACGTGATGCAGGACGGCGACGTGACGCTGTTCCGCTTCAACGTGTAAGATGGGCAGACTGGCATTTTTCCTCAAAAGGCTGGCGGGCATGGACTTCAGGCGGTTCAGGGCCACCTTTTCCGAAATCCGCGAAACGACCGGGAAAAGCGCGCCGGGGCTGGCGCTGGATTTGCTGGTTTGCGGACTTGCCTACAACGCCGGCTACATGGATTACAAAATCGCGCGGATGGACCGCCTGAACGCCGCCCAGCGGCGAACGGTCATCACCCGCGGCATCAGCAACGGCATCGTCCGGCGCATGAACGACAAGGCCTACTGGCATCATTTCGACGACAAATGCGCGTTCAACGCGCTGTTTTCCCGCTGGGTGCGCCGCGAATGGCTCCGCGCGGACGGGCGGCTGACGGAAACGGAGCTTGCGGCGTTCACCGCGGGAAAGGGTCCCCTGTTCGTCAAGCCGCTGTCCGGCTCCAGCGGGGTGGGCGTGGAGCGGTTCGAGCCGGAAGACTTCCGGGACGCCGCGCAGTTCCACAGGCGCCTGCGTGAAAAGGGCGACTGCGTGGTGGAGGAGACGGTGGTGCAGCACGAAGCGCTGGCCCGGCTGTACCCGGGCAGCGTGAACACCGTGCGCATCGCCACGCTGCTGGGCGAGAAGGCCGAGGGCATCGTCTACGCCTTCCTGCGCATCGGCAACGGGCGGGTCATGGACAACGTGGACGCGGGCGGCATGGCCGCGCGGGTAGAATTGGAGAGCGGGATCATCTCGACCGTGGCCGCGGACAAGAAGGGGCACGAGTTCGCCCGCCACCCGCTGACAGACGCGCCCATCACCGGTTTTCAACTGCCCTATTTCGAGGAGGCCAAGGCGATGTGCCTGGAGGCGATGCGCGTGGTGCCCCAGGTGCGCTTCGTCGCCTGGGACGTGGCCATCACCCCGGAGGGGCCCTGCCTGATCGAGGGCAACTCCTTCCCCAGCCACGCCGTGCCGCAGTTTGCCGCGCACTACCCCGACGGCATCGGCATCCTGCCGGAATTCGAGCGATTCACCCACCTCAAGGCCCGTTAGGCGCCCTTTCCAGCGTCTGCACGAAACCGCCGCCCGGACGCGTTGTATGCCTGGACGACACTGACGCCAAAAGGAGTGGAACAAGATGGATTTGGTCAAGACGCTGCTGGTCTACATGACCGTTTTGCTGACTTCCTCCACCGCGCTGAGCCCCGCGCTCACGCCCATGCCGGCCCTGACCGCCACCCCGGCCGTCGTCACCGCCGCGCCCGTCGTCACCCCCGTCCCCGCCACCCTGGCGCCCCCCAGCGCCACGCCCCGCCCGACCACACTGTATGTGGGCGACCGGGGCGAGAACGTGCGCGTCATGCAGACACGGCTGAAGGAGCTGGGCTACCTTACCGGCACCGTGGACGGGATTTTCGGCCGTGAGACGCTGCGAGCGGTGGAGCGCTTCCAGTCCTACAACAACCTGTCGGTCGACGGCATCGCCGGCGCCAAGACGCTCAACAAGCTGTACTACGACCCCAACGTCGTCTACGGGCCGGTGGACGTCACGCCGCCGCCCACCATCCGCCCGTCGGTCACCGCCAACATCCCGGTGTACTACCTGTCCACGGACGGCGTGCGGCTGTACACCGACGTGGTCCTTTTGTCCGAGGGGCGCACCACCCTGCGCGCCAACAACGACCGGGTGCCGCGGGACTATACGCCCACCAGCGCCTCCCAGGTGACGGTCACCGTCAATGCCCAGGGCGAGGCGACGCCCGCCTCCGTCACCTTCACCTACCAGCGCCAGCAGACGCCGCCGGCGACCGCCCAGGTCACCGTCAGCTATGTGGACCAAGGCAACACCCTGCTCAACCGGGAAACCCTGACCCTCCCCCAGGGCACGACCCCGGTGTACGCCAACGACCGGATGGTGCCCCCGGGCTACGCGCTGGCCGGCTCGCGCATCGTCAACGTGACGGTTTCAGCGGGCGGCACCGCCAACCCATCCGGCATCAGCTTTGTTTACGCCGAGGTGAACGTCACCGCGGCGGTGCCGGTCAATTACCTGGACGCCCAGGGCGGCACGCTGTACCAGGACCAGCTTGTCCTGCCCGCCGGCAGCCACACCGTCATCGCCAACATGGGCTATGTGCCGGAAGGCTACACCCTGCAGGGCACCGGGAGGGTGTCCGTGACCGTCAGCCAGAACGGCGCCGCGACGCCCACCTCCGTCACCTTCGTCTTCCAGGCACCGCCCGTACAGGCCTACGTGCCGGTGTATTACCAGGATACGGATGGGCGGACGCTGTTTGAGGAGACCGTGCCGCTCAGCCAGGGGGTGAACATCGTGACCGCCAACACCTCCCTCGCGCCCGCGGGCTATGTCCTTGAGGGCGAAGCGAGCGTCAGCGTCATGGTGGACGCCGCCGGGACCGCGCGGCCTTCGTCCGTCACCTTCTTCTTCCAGGCGCCCGCTGTGCCGACCAAAGCACCGGTGACCCTAGCCCCCGTCACCCCGCCGCCCAAGGTCACCCCCGAGCCGGTGACCGAGGCGCCGGTGACCCAGACCCCCATCACCCCGCCGCCCAAGGTCACGCCTGAACCCGCGCCGGTGACCCAGGCGCCGGTCACCGGGGCGCCCGTCACCCCGCCGCCCAAGGTCACGCCTGAGCCCGCGCCGGAAACACCGCCGGCGCAGGACGCGCCCGCCCTGCCCGAATACCAGATCATCCGTTTCACGGACGGGACCTACCCGGTATACACCGGGCCGGGCGAACAGTACCACATGGCCGAGGGCGCGCAGGTGGCGGGCGGCACGGATTGCCGGCTGTACGGAAGCCAGAGCGGTTTCCTGCTCATCGGCTACGGCACCGCGGACGGCGGCTACCGCATCGGCTACATCACCGCGAAAGCCCTGCCCGCGGGCGTGTCCGCCCCCGCGCTGGCATTTGCCGCCGTCCCCCGCACCCTGGCAGCGGCCGCACCCCTGACGGACGACCCGATCATCAACGCCCTGCCCCTGGGCGAGCTGCCCGCGGGCGCGACGGTCACGGTGCTGGCCACCCTGAACGAGAACGGCCAGTGGGCTTACGTCGAAGCGGCGGACTTCACGGGCAAGCCCGCGCGCGGCTTCGTCCCCCTGGGCAGCCTGCAGTAAGGCAAAGAAACAAGGAAGGCCGGAACAACCGGGCGCGGCTTGCCGCGCCCGGCCTTCATTGGGCACGCCGCATGGAAGGCCGGCAGCGGGACGAGGGCTTTCATCCCCATATCCCCCCGTTCGATACCATCGGCCTGACTATCAACAGGCGTTCCCCGGGCCTTGCCTCCGCCCTGCCCAGCGCAATTCTCATCATTCTTTAACCCTTCCCGGGCTGTTCCTCTAATCCCGGACGGTTATCCTCCAGGCGTACCGAACGACAGGACAGGAGGCCAGGACATGGATCAGATGGAAATGGTGGAGAAACTGCGCCAGAAGGCGAACGTGAGCTATGAGGAGGCGCGGGACGCGCTGGAGAAGAACGAGTGGGACCTGCTCGACGCGCTGGTATACCTGGAAGGCCAGGGCAAAATCCGGCAGGAAGCGCAGGGAAACAGCTACACGACGAAGGAAGAGCCCCGGCCCAAGCCCCCGCAGGAGCAGGATTACCGCGGCGCCTTCACCCGCTTCTTCAGCTATGTGGCGGAGCTCATCAACAAGGCCAACCAGATTTTCATGGACGCGCGGCGGAATGGCAAGGTCGTCCTCTCCGTCCCGCTGACGGTGCTGCTGCTGCTGCTGGCGTTCATGTTCTGGTGGGTGGTGCCCATCATGGCGGTATCCCTCTTCTTCGGGGTGCGCTACAGCTTCAGGGGCAGCCAGGCGGCGGACACCCTCAACAAGGCGATGGACAAGGCGGCGCACGCCGTGGACAGCCTCAAGCCCGAGGGGAAGAAGGACGGGGACGGGCAAGCCCAGGCGTAACCCGATGGCCGGCACAGGGGGCGCGCCCCTTGTGCCCTTTTTTCACCCGTGGCACAATGTGAGCAACCAGGAGAGGAGGGTGCGGGCTTGCAGAAAATCCTGCTTGTGGAGGACGAGGCCAGCATCGCGCGCTTCGTGGAGCTGGAATTGGGCCACGAGGGCTACGAGGTCGTGAAGGCGGAGGACGGCCGGGAAGGCCTGCGGCTGGCCGGCGAGGGCGGGTTCGACCTGGTGCTGCTGGACGTGATGCTGCCGGGCATCAATGGCCTGGAAGTGCTGCGCCGGCTGCGCAAGGACAGCGACGTGCCCGTCATCCTGCTCACCGCACGGGACGCGGTGATGGACAAGGTGTCCGGCCTGGACATGGGCGCGGACGACTACGTGACCAAGCCCTTCTCCATCGAGGAGCTGCTGGCGCGCATCCGCGCCCTGCTGCGCAAGCAGGGCCGGCAGGGTTCCGCCCCGATGGCTCTGGGCCCGCTGGAGATGGACGTCGCCCGGCACACGGTCACGGCGGAAGGGCAGCCGGTGGAGCTGACCGGCCGCGAGTTTTCCCTGCTGCAGGCGCTGATGGAGAACCCGGGCATCGTGCTGAGCCGCGAGACGCTGATGGACCGGGTCTGGGGCTATGATTTCGTCGGGGAAACCAACCTGGTGGACGTGTACATCCGCTACCTGCGCGCCAAGATCGGGGAGAAGACCGACAGGCGGCTCATCCAGACCGTGCGGGGCGTGGGCTACGTGCTGCGGGAGGAAGACACCCCGTGACCCAGGGCAAGCGCGTGCATTCCATCGTCAGCCGCATCAGCCGCGGTTTCCTGATGCGGCTGGTGGTCTCCCTGCTGGCGGTCAACCTGCTGCTGTTCGTCAACGCCGTGCTCTGGTCGGCCTACAGCGCGGAGCGGGCCGCGCTGGGCGGCGCCTGGCAGGCGAACCTGAACCGCTACCTGACCCCGCAGCCCGGCGTCCCCTTCCCGCAGAAACTGGAAACCCTGACCTACGAGTTCAGCCTCCCCGGCGGGGCGGTCCATCGGGTCGCGGCGGGGCCGGTGCTGCAGACGATGCTGCGCGCGATGGCCGGGCTGGCGGCGGCCGAGGCGCTGCTGGTCTTCCTGCAGTACCGGGGGGCCAAGCGCCGCGTCAATTTCCTGACGGCGCCGCTACGGCAGATGGCCTTCACCGCGCAGCAGGTCAGCCGGGAGCGCTTCGACGGTGAAAAGGCGCACGCGCTGGAGCACGCGATCGAGCGGCTGAGCGTGCACAGCCCCGCGGCCCGGCTTTCGACCGGCGACAGCGAGCTGGCCGGGCTGGAAACGGCGGTCAACAACCTCATCTCCCGCATGCACGACGCCTACCGCCAGCAAATCCGCTTCGTGTCCGACGCCTCCCACGAGCTGCGGACGCCCATCTCCGTCATCCGCGGCTATGCGGACCTGCTTTCCCGCTGGGGGATGGACGACCGGAAGGTGATGGAGGAATCCGTGCTCGCCATCCGCAACGAGGCGGACAATATGCAACGGCTGGTGGAACAGCTGCTCTTCCTGGCGCGCGGGGACGCCGGGCACACGCCGTTTGCGCCCGTCCCCGTGGACCTCAACGCCCTGGCGCGGGAGACCGGGGAGGAATACGCCCTCATCAGCCCGGAGCATGACTGGCGCGTGAAGGAAGAGGCGAAAACACCCGCTTTGGGGGATGAGGCGATGCTCAAGCAGGCGCTGCGCGTGCTGGCGGACAACGCGCTGAAATACTCCCCGCCCGGCTCCGCCGTCACCCTCAGGGCCTACACCCACGAGAACGGCATGGCCTGCCTGAGCGTGCAGGACAACGGCGCGGGCATCCGGCCGGAGGATTTGCCCCATATCTTCGAGCGCTTCTACCGCTCCGACCCCGCCCGCGGCCGGGGCGGCACGGGGCTGGGGCTGTCCATCGCCCAGTGGATTGCGCAGCGCCACGGCGGGTATTTCGACGTGTTCTCCCGCGAGGGCATGGGCACGCGCTTCACGCTCTTCCTGCCGCCCGCCGAACAAGCCGGCGCCGCGGTGGAGGATGGCGCCGGCTGACGGCAGCATCAGCATCAACGAAAGAAACCGGCTCCCGCCGGTCAGGGTGTCAAAGAACCTTACTACAGACTTTGATGCAGGGGGCTTCGGGGGGCGGCAGCCCACCGATTATCATCGTGTCGTCCGGCTCTGCCGGACGCGCGTGGCGTTTTCGCGAACAGCGAAAACATTCCGCAGCAATCCTCCGAATCGAAAAAGGTCCGCAGACCTTTTTCGACAGTCAGGGGTCAAGGGACGAAGTCCCCCGCCCTTTCACATCCCCAGCTCCTCCATCTTGACCGTCCTGACCCCATACAGCCCGGTGACGGGGTTCTTCCGCCCATAGTCGCAATAGGCCAGTTCGGCGCCCGGCGTGGCGTACAGGAAGCCGATGGCGCGCAGCCTGCCGGGCTCGCGGGGGAAGCGGCGGTCCAGCGCGCGCTTGGCCATGTGGAAGCGCGCGTCCGGCGTTTTGAGGCAGGCGGGCATGACGGTGGTGGGCGTGGAGGCCAGGCGGTCCAGCAGCAGCAGGTCGCGCAGCCGCGGCGTCTCATGGGGCAACGCCCGGGTCGCGGCGTCATGCACGAGCCGTGTCAGTTTCTCCAGCGGGAGGCCGCTTTGCCCCGCTGCGGGCGCCGGGATGTCCCGCCCCAGCGTTTCGAAGAAGGCGAAGGGGGACACACCCTGTGAAAACAGGAACCGCAGCGTACCCTGGAACCGCCCGGCGTTGTACGCCTTGTCCAGGCCGCGTTCCGCGCGCTTCAGGGCCTGGATGTCACCGGGGCCCAGCCAGGGGGTCTCCAGCACCTCGTACGGCGCGAGCGGGTCGAAGCGGCAGGGGTAGTTTTCCGGCTCCTCCCGCATCGCGCTGCCGTGCAGCAGCTTGAGGAAGCCCAGCTGCAGCGTGTGCGGCGCCAGAGAGACGGCCTCGTCCACCCCGGCGGCAAAGCCGCAGAGGCCTTCGCCCGGCAGCCCGGCGATGAGGTCCAGGTGCACGTGCGCCTTCCCCGTCGCCGTCAATGCCCGGATGTTCTCCTTCAGCCGCGCCATGTCGGTGTTGCGCCGGATGCGCAGCAGGGTTTCCGGGTTCATGGACTGGAGCCCGATTTCAAACTGGAACAACCCCGCCGGGCTGTCTTCCACGATATCCAGCAGCGCCCGGTCGATCAGGTCGCCCGCGATTTCGAAGTGGAAGGCGACGCCCTCCGGGACACCCCGGCCGTATTCTTCCCGGATAAAGCCCAGGATGGCGGCCGCCCGGGCGCGGTCGGCGTTGAAGGTGCGGTCGACGAACTTGACGGTTCCGGCGCCGGCGTTGGCCAGGGCCTGGATGGCTTCGAAGGCCTGCGGCAGCGGCAGGAAGCGGGTCCTGCCCGCCCGCCCGGACAGACAGAATGCGCAGGCGTAGGGGCAGCCGCGGCTGGTCTCCAGGTAGGCGATGCGGCCCCGGAGCGGGCGGAGGGCGTCCGGGCTGAGGGGGGCGGGCGGCACCGCGTCTTCAGCGTGCGGCTCGCTGACGATGGTTTGATTGCCCTGCCTGTAGCACAGGCCGGGGATATCCAACAGCCCGCCCAGGCCGCCCAGCGCGTCCGCCAGCAGGGCCAGCGGGCGCTCCCCCTCCCCGGCAATCAGGTAATCCGCCTCAGGGAAGGCGGCCAGCGCGTCCGCCGCGCGGAAGGAAACCTCCGGCCCCCCCAGCACGATGGCGCAGCCCGGCAGTTTGTCCCGCAGCTTCGGCAGCAGCTCCCCGACGGCGCGGATGTTCCAGATATAGCAGGAGAGGCCCAGCAGGTCGGGCGCGCCCTCCGTCAGCCGGGCGAGCAGCTGTTCCTGCGGCTCGTTGACCGTGCCTTCCGCGACGCGGACCCCGTGCGGCAGCCGGGCGTATTTCTCCACCCCGGCCTTCAGGCACCAGGGCGCCAGGGCGGCGTGCACGTACTGGGAATTGACGGCGGCCAGCGTGACGCTCAAGGGCCGGGCCGGCGCGCGTTCCGCTGCTTGCAATGCGCTCTCCTCATTCGGTGATGGCGTCATGCTACCACACCGGGCGCCAAACCGGTACCGCCTCCAAACGGAACGGCCGCCCGCGGCTCGCGGGCGGCCAATGCCTTGCAATGCCCTGGTCAGGCGGCGTATCCTGGGGGCGATGCCTTTGCGGGCTTATACCAGCGCCTGCATCAGCCGCCGGACGGATTTCGGGTCGTTGTTCCGCCCGGCCAGCACCTGCCCGTCCCGGAGGGCGGGGTGCTTTTCGTGGTAGGTCGGCTGGGGTTTCTCATACAGCACGCCGATGGGGATGCGCTCGCCGAATTCCTCCGCCAGCTTCATCGCCTGGGCGAGGTCGCCGGTGTCGTGGCTGCCGTCCAGCTCGTACACGTGGCTGTTGTACCAGGCGTAGGTGTTGAGTTTGTTGAAGGTTACGCAGTTCTGAAAGATGTCCACCAGCGCGTAGCCTTTGTAAGCGATGGCGCGCTCCATCAGGCCTTCCAGGTGCTCCGGCCGGCCGGAGAAGCCGCGCGCAACGAAGCCCGCTCCGGCGGCCAGCGCCATGAGCACGGGGTTGAAGGGGATGGCGCTGCTGCCGTCCACCTGCACGTCCGTCTCCATCCCCACCATCGTGGTGGGCGAGGCCTGCCCCTTGGTCAGGGCGTAGAGCTGGTTGTCGTGGACGAAGTGTGTGATGTCGACGTTGCGGCGGATGTTGTGGATGAAGTGGTTCCCGCCCTCGCCGTAGCTGTCCCCGTCGCCGGAGTTGATGATGACGGTCAGCTTTGGGTTGACCATCTTGGCGGCGACGGCCGGCGGCACGGCCCGCCCGTGAAGGCCGGAGAAATGGTTGGCCTCGAAGTACTGCGGCAGCTTGGCCGCCTGCCCGATGCCGCCCACCAGCAGCACGTCGTGGTGGTCCTTGCCCAGGCGCTCCAGCACGTTGCCAATCGCGCCAAGGATGCCGAAATTGCCGCAGCCGGGGCACCAGGCGGTCTCCAGGGGCTTGTATACGCGTTTTTCCTTCATTGTTCCGCCTCCCGCACGCGGCGCGCGATTTCCCCGCCGCTCATCTGCCGGCCGTCGTAGCGCAGGACGCTCCCCTTCATCCGCAGGCCTGTTTCCTGCCGGATGAGGGAGGCCAGCTGGCCGGTATAGTTCTGCTCCACGTTGTACATCGCAACGGCGCTTTTCGAAAGCCGCGCCAGCTCCTTCTGCGGCAGCGGCCAGACGTCCGAGAACACCAGCGCGCCGTAGCGCGTCCCGCCCGCCTGGTTGAGCAGCCTCACCGCTTCCTCCAGGGGCCCGAACATGGAGCCCCAGCCGACCAGCAGCACCTCCGGCTCCGCGTCCCCCAAAAGCGCCGGCTCCTCCAGCTCCCCCTTCAGCGCTTCCAGCTTTCGCATCCGCTTCTCCATCATCCAGTTGCGGGTCTCGCCGTCTTCGATGATGCGGCCCCATTCGTCGTGCTCGTCCGAGTCCGCCGCCGCGAAGCCGCGCCGGTCCCCGGGGAAGATGCGCGGGGAGACGCCGCTGTCTGTATAGCGGTACCGGGCGTAGGGCTCCCCCTCCTTTGGCGCCTCCGGCGCGGATGGCCGGACGGCCGACGGGTTCGGCGGAACGACGGCGGCGGTGGCGTCCGCCAGGTACTGGTCGCTGAGCAGGATGACGGGGAGCTGGTACTTCTCCGCCATCGCAATGGCGCGAGCCGCCTGGTGGAAGGCGTCCAGATGGTGACGTGGCGCGATGACCATGCGCGGGAATTCCCCCTGGGCGGCGGAAATGACGAACAGCAGGTCGCTTTGCTCCGTCCGGGTTGGAAGCCCGGTCGCAGGCCCCGGGCGCTGAACGTCCACCGCCACCAGCGGCACTTCAACCATGCCGGAAAGCCCAAGCGCCTCCACCATCAGGCTGAATCCACCGCCCGAAGTGCCGGTCATCGCCCTTCCGCCCGCAAAGGACGCGCCGATGGCCATGTTGATGGCCGCGATTTCGTCCTCCGCCTGCTCCACCAGGATGCCTGTTTCCTTCGCCGTCTGCGCCAGGTACTCCAGGATGGAGGTGGAGGGGGACATCGGGTAGGCGGAATAGAACTGCAGCCCCGCGGCCAGCGCGCCCAGGGCCAGCGCCTTGTTTCCGGAGACCAGCATGCGTTCCGGCAGCCGACCCCGCGGCTGCGGGAACCTTTCGGGCACGGCCCTGTGCCCGGCCTCGAGCGCCCTGACGTTGACGTCCACCAATTCCGGCTTGAACAGTTTGCCAAACACGCCCGCCGCCCGCTCCCGGTCGAAGGGGAACCCGAACAGGCGCAGCACGGCGCCCACGGCGACGCTGCCGGCGACGCGGGCGTTGCCGAGCGTTTTGGCGATGCCCGCCATGTCCAGGGGCAGCGCGCGGGGGTCGTCCGCCGCCGCGCTGGCGTCACACAGGATAAACCCCTCCGGTTTCAGCTCCGCCGCGTGCAGCGCGGCCGATTCCGCGTTGAAGGCGACCAGCCCGTCCAGCGCTTCCGAATGGGCGCGCACCTCTTCTTCGCCGAAGCGCACGCGCAGGAAGTTGTGCCCGCCCCGGATGCGGGACATCAGGTCGCGCGTCGTGAACACGCCGCACCCGGAGTCCTTGATGTAGAGTTCCAGCGTGGAGCCGGCCGTGTCGATGCCCTGGCCGGCTGCGCCGCCGATGAGCAGATTGTACAATGGCGTTCCTCCCCTCCGGTATTCGGCCGGTTTGAGACCCCCGGCACCCATCATCTTACCCTGATTTCCCGCAATGACCGTTTTGGCGGGATGCGAAAAGCCGGCGGGCGGGCCGCCGGCTGCAAGAGCAAAAGGGGGATTTTTGTAGGCTCAGTACGCCTTCGCGAAGTACATCACCTTGTCCGCGGGCTCGCCGCAGCAGACGCAGCTGTCCGCGAAGGGCGTCTGGTTGAAGGGCATGTTGCGGCTGGTGGCGGAGAAGGCGTCCTTGATCCTGTCCTCGCATTCCCGCTTGCCGCACCACATCGCGCGGGCGTAGCCCCGGCCGACCTGCTCGCCCAGCTCCTCCCAGGTGCGGACGTCCCGGGTCCTCGACAGGCGGAACGCGTCCGCGATGCGGAACATCCCCCGGCGGATATCCTCCAGCAGGGCCGTCACGCCCTCCGCCAGGCCTTCCAGAGGCAGGGTCCCCTTTTCGAAGGTGTCCCGGCGCATATAGCTGGCGACGCCGTTCTCGATGTCCCGGGGCCCGATTTCCAGCCGCAGGGGCACGCCCTTGAGCTCCCACTCGTTGAACTTCCAGCCCGGGGACACGTTGTCCCTGTCGTCCAGCCGGACGCGGACGCCGGCCGCCTTCAGCCGGTCGCGGGCCTCCGCGCACTTCTCCATCACGCCGCCCTTGTGCGCGGCGATGGGCAGGATGACCGCCTGGATGGGCGCGACGCCCGGGGGCAGCTTCAGCCCGCGCTCATCGCCGTGCGCCATGATGATGGCGCCAATCAGGCGCGTGGACATGCCCCAGCTGGTCTCATGGCAGTACTCCAGCTGCCCTTCCCTGTTCTGGTAGCGGATTTCGAAGGGCACGGAAAAATTGGTGCCGAAATTGTGGCTGGTGCCCGCCTGCAGGGCCTTTCCGTCCTGCATCATGGCCTCCACCGAATAGGTGGCGCGGGCGCCGGCGAACTTCTCCTTTTCGCTCTTCTGCCCGGAAAACACGGGGATGGACAGCACGTCCTCGCAGAAGGAGCGGTACACCTCCAGCATCAGCAGGGTCTCCTCCTGCGCCTCCTCCGCCGTCGCGTGCACGGTGTGCCCCTCCTGCCACCAGAACTCCGCCGTGCGCAGGAAGGGCCTCGTGGTCTTTTCCCACCGCATCACCGAGCACCACTGGTTGTATTTCATCGGCAAATCGCGCCAGGACTGCACCCACTGGGCGAACATCGTGCAGAACATCGTTTCGGACGTCGGGCGGATGGCCAGGCGCTCCGGCAGCGTCTCGCCGCCGCCCTGGGTCACCCAGGCCACCTCCGGCGCGAAGCCCTCCACGTGCTCGGCTTCCTTGAGCAGCAGGGATTCGGGAATCAGCATGGGCATGGACACGTTCTCGTGCCCCGTGTCCCGGAACCTGCGGTCCAGCTCCTCGCGGATGAGCTCCCAGATGCGGTTGCCGTAGGGCTTGAGCGCCATGCACCCGCGCACCGGCGTGTAGTCCATCAGTTCCGCCATGCGGACGACGTCGGTATACCACTGGGAAAAGTTCTCCTCCCGGGGTGTGATGTGCTGGACGAATTCCTGTTTTGCCTGCTTGGCCATGCTGCCTCCTTCAAAAAACGGCCCCGCCCCACGCAGGGACGGAGCTGATTGCGTCCGCGGTACCACCTTGCTTGGCGCTTGCGCGCCCGCTTGAGCCCTTAACGCGGGAAACGGCGGGGATTGGCCGCGGCCGCGGGGCGGGTTCCGGCCCCCGCGCGCTTTCACCTGCCGCGCTCGCTGGTTGAGGCCTCATTCCCCGCGTAAGCCTGTTCAATTGTGCGCAAGTATAGCAGAGGGCGCCCGCCGCCGCAAGGGAGCGCATCCCCGAAGGCGGCGCCTGCGCCCGAAGGAAAACCCGCGCCATGGCGCGGGGAAGGGGCGAGGCGGGCGTGCCGCAACTATCGCTGCCTTCTGGTATCCCCCAGCATCCGGGCGTACTCGCCCGGCTTTTCCAGCACCAGGCTGCAGCCCAGGGCGATGCATTCCTGGGGATGCTCCGCCACGTACACGGGGATTTGCATCTCCTCCTCGATGACCGCGCGCAGGCTGCGCAGCTGGGCGCCCCCGCCGGTGAGCAGCAGGCCGTCCTCGAACACGTCGTTGGCCAGTTCCGCCGGGATGTGCTCGATGACGCTGTGCAGGCCCTCGATCAGCGCGTGCAGCGGGTCCTCCGCGGCCTCGGCGCATTCCTCGCTGGTGATGTCCACCTGCCGGGGCAGGCCGGAGACGAGGTTACGCCCGGCGACGGGCAGGCTCAGCGCGTTTTGCTCCTTCAGGTCCACGGTTCCCACGGCGCTTTTCAGGTCCTCCGCCGTGCGCCAGCCGATGAGCAGGTTGTGCTTCAGGCGGATGTAGCGGATGAGCGCCTCGGTGAAGGCGTCGCCCCCCGTGTCCAGGATGCTGCGCGCCATGATTTCCCCGGAGGAGATGACGGCGATGTCGGTGGTGGCCCCGCCGATGTCCGCCACCATGCGCCCGGTCACCTCGTGGATGGGCACGCCCGCGCCGATGGCGGCAGCCAGGGGTCGCTCGATCATCTGGGTGCGCCGCGCGCCCGCTTCCAGCATGCCCAGGATGAGCTGGCGCTTCTCGATTTCATTCGCGGTCGCCGACACGCTCATCAGCGCGCGCGGGCGGTTGAACAGGTGCTTGCCCACCACGCGCATGACGAAGTAGTTGAGCATGATGCTGAGCATGTCGAAGTCCTGGATGGTGCCCTTCTGCAGCGGCCGCACCACGGCGATGCCGCTGGGCTCCCGCCCGATCATGCGGTAGGCCTCCAGGCCGATGGAGATGATGTTGCGCGTATCGTGGTTGACGGCCAGCACGGCCGGCTCGTTGAGCACGATGCCCTTGCCGCGCTCCGAGATGAGCACGTTGGACGAACCCAGGTCGATTCCGATATCCTCAACGGAAGCCATCGGTCCACTCCCTTACCGGTGAAATCGCCATTGACGCGGGGCGTCCCGTAACAACTCCGCCTTCAATTTCACATACTATAACATATAATGGTAACAAATACCACATTATTGTTAAAAACTTCTCAATAACGCCCCGACGCCCCCACTTTTGCCTAAACCGCGGAGGTGCCGGTCCACAGGCTGCGCCGGCCCAGCACGTCGATGAGCATCACGGCCACCGTGCCCCGCAGCAGCGGCACCTCCAGCGAAGTGGCAAGCGCGGGCGCCTGGCGGGTGCGCAGCGCGGAGGCGTAGGCGGTAAACACGCCGTTGTTGAGCAGCCCCGCGTACCACTGGTCCACCGCGTCCATGCCGCGCAGCTTCAGGCCTGCCGGCTCGCAGTCCAGGCCGGCCAGCTCCTCCTCCGGCAGGGTAAAGGCGTTGAGCGTCACGGTGTAGTACCCGATGCCCGGCATCGCCGCCGCGTCCAGCAGCGCGCCGGCTTCCGTCAGCGGCGCCTGGCAGACCAGCCGGTAGGGGCTCAGGCGCTTGCGGCACACCGCGAAGGCCACGGGGCTGCTGTCCACGCCCAGGAAGCGCCGGCCGTTGGCGGCGGCGGAGGCGAGCGCGCTGCCCGAGCCGCACATCAAATCCACCACCAGGTCGCCCGGCCGGGTGGTGGACAGCACCATGCGGTCCAGCAGCGCCTGGGGGCGCTGGGAGGGGTAGCCGGTGCGCTGCGGGTCCTTCTGCGCCAGGCGGCTCACGTCGCCCCAGACGTCGTCCGGGTAGGCCGGCTCGTCGTCGTAATAGATATATTCCCTGCCGCCCGTCCTGATGGTGCGGTAGGAGCGGCCCTTTTCGTCCACATGGCGCTTCATGTGGTTGTTCCGGCTGTCCTTGCGCTTCACGGGCACCTGGGTGATATCGAAAAAATGCGCGGGCGTCTTGGCATAAAACAGCACGGTGTCGTGCTTGCGGCTGAAATACTTCAGGCTGCGGCCGCCGGTCTGGTAGCTCCAGATGATTTCGTTGCGGAAGTTGTCCTCGCCCATCACCTCGTCCGCCATCAGCCGCGCGTGGGCCGCGGCGTTGCCTTCCACGTGCAGGAAGAGGGAGCCGGTGTCGTTGAGCAGCAGCCGGGACAGGTGCAGAAGCTTGCGGAGCTCCCCGAGGTAGGCGTCCCGGTCCGTCGGGGCGAAGTCCTGGTAGGCGGGCACCTTCACCGCCTGCCGGCTGGTCAGCCAGCCTTCCTCGCCTACCCGCACCTTGCACTCCGGCCGGGTCCCGCTCATCGCCGGCGGGTCCAGGTACACGCACTGGGCCTGGCCGAAAAAGGCGGATAAATCCGCCTCGAACGCGTCCGCGCACAGCAGGGCGCCGCCTTCCTGCGGCTGGTCGTTGATTTCCCTGGCGCAGGCTGCCCGGTGCCAGATCACGGCTCCTGCCCCGCCGCGCAAAACGCGGCCTTCCATGCGTTTTCCATTGGCAAAAGTGTAGCACGCGGCGCTTTGATTGACAAGCGAGGCGGGCGTTCCTACAATGACGGACACAAGACAAAGGAGCGAGCGATGCGTTTTCATCCGCCCCCCGAGGTGCTGTCCGCCATCGCGCGGCTCAACGGGCGGGGCTTTGAGGCCTACCTGGTCGGCGGCTGCGTGCGGGACGCCTACCTGGGGCGGGTCCCGGAGGACTACGACCTGGCCACCCAGGCCCTCCCCGCGCAGATGCGGGAGGCGTTTTTTCCCCTGCGGACGCTGGACACCGGGCTGCAGCACGGCACCCTGACGCTGCTGACAGACGGCCGCGCCGTCGAGGTAACCACCTTCCGCAGCGACGGCCGCTATTCCGACGGGCGGCACCCGGACGCGGTGCGCTTCACCGCCAGCCTGGAGGAAGACCTGAAGCGCCGCGACTTCACCGCCAACGCCATGGCCTGGCACCCGGAGACGGGCATCGTGGACCCCTTTTCCGGCCGGGCGGACTGCGACAGAAGGCGGCTGCGCGCCGTGGGCGAGCCGGGGGAGCGCTTCCGGGAGGACGCGCTGCGCATCCTGCGCGCCCTGCGCTTCGCCTGCCAGCTTGGGTTTGACATCGAGCCGGAGACCCTTCGCGCGATGGAGGAAGCGAAAGAGCGGCTGCGCCTGGTTTCCTTCGAGCGTGTCGGCCGGGAAATCAACCTGGCGCTGACCGGAGAGTCGGCCGCGGGGGGCTTTTCCGCCTACCCCCAAGTGCTGTTGTACGCGCTGCCGGAGCTTCGGGCCCTGGTGGGCACGGCCGGGCAGGGTGAAGCCGGCCCCTGGCAAACTGCGCTGCGCCTGCTGGGCGCGCTCCCCCGGGAGCCCGCCCCCCGCTGGGCGGCGCTGTTCTTGTTCAGCGCTCCGGAGCCGGGGCAATGCGCCACGCTGCTGGCGGGCGCGCAGGACCGCCTGCGCCAGCCCCGCGCGCCGTCGGAGGAGGCCGTCCTGCTCGTCCGCCACGCGCTGGAAAAGGAGCAGCCCGGCGACCCCGGCCTCACGCTGTACCGGCTGGGTGTCAAAAGGGGCCTTTCCCTGCTGCGCTTCCGGCTGGCCCTTGCCCGTGCGCGCCACGCCGGCGGGTCGGAAGAAGCGCGCCGCGCGCAGGCCATGCTGGATGCTGCGTTGCGCCTGGTGGACGAAGGCGCCTGCCTTGGCCTCAAGGATTTGGCCGTCAAGGGGGAGGACCTGCTCGCGCTGGGCTTCCCCAGGGACGGGCGGATGGCGAAGGCACTGGACAGCCTGATGCTCAGGGTGCTCAGGGGGGAGACGGAAAACGACCGGGAAGCGTTGATGGAAAAGGCCAGGTCGTTGCTGGGGGGCGGAGAACCGGAAACCCGGTAGCGCCGGCGCTGGTGCAGCCTGAAATGAATGCCGCCAGCCCTTCACGGGGCTGGCGGTGTCTGTGTTTTATTCTCAGGCCTTGCGGGGAACGGCGTGCCGCCGGGCGAAGTCGACGGCCTCCCGGATGTCCCGGGCGTTGGGGCGCCCCATCCGGAACACCAGGAAACCGCCGGGGCAGACGAATTCCTCCGCTTCCACCGCGACGCCGGCACCGGTCAGGGCGTCCCGCACGCCGACCTGCCGGTCTTTGCCGGAGGCGCAGCTGGTCATCAGCACCGCGCGGCGGACGTCCCGGGGGCTCAGGGCGCGCGCGAACGCCAGCATCGGGGCGTCGCTCTTGCCGCCGTAGATGCCGCCGAACAGCAGCAGCGTATCCGCCTTCAGGCCGGGGCTCCATTGGCGGATGTCCAGCGCGTCCGCGCCGATGTCCGCCGCGACCGCCTTCGCCAGCTTCCTGGAATGGCCGGTCCTGGTATGGTAGGCTACGATGATGGACATCCCGCCGTCCTCCTTGCTTTCCGGTCTTGTCCCATCTTATCTTCCGGCTTTCATGGGCGCAAGCCGCGGGACGGCCGGCGTGTAAAGGCAAGGCGAATTCCCGGTGTGCTGCATGTAAAAAAAATGGGCGGCCTTACGGCCGCCCGTTGGATAAAGCGAAGTTCGCCCGCCTCAGCCTTCCGGCACCAGCAGGCCCAGGTTGCCGTCCTTGCGCAGGTAGAGCACCTGTGTCTGGTCGCTGTCCACGTCGATGAAGACGAAGAAGGTGTGGCCCAGCAGCTCCATCTGCATCACCGCGTCCTCCCGGCTCATGGGGCGCACGGTGTAGGACTTGGTGCGGACCACCTTGCGCTCCTCCTGCTCCGTGGCGCTGAGGTCCTCGATGAATTCCGGCTGGGTGTCCGCGGGCAGCTCGTCGCGCAGGCGCTTGTCCAGGCGGGTGCGGTGCCTCAGGATTTGCTTTTCCAGCTTGGCCAGGGCGCGGTCGATGGACATGAACAGGTTGTCCTCGCTGCTCGCCTCCGCGCGCAGCAGCACGCCGTTGATGGGCACGGTGATTTCAACGATACGCAGGGTCTTCTCCCGCCGCATGCGCACGAACATCTCCGTGTCCTGGCGCAGGTACTTGCCCATGGTCTGGGTCTTCTTCAGCACGCGGTTCTCGATGGCCGGGGTGATGTTCATGCCCTTGGCGGTGATGATGGTCTTCATGCAGGTTGTCCTCCCTTAAAAGAAATGGGAAACCGGGCGCTGCCCGGGGCTTTACGCGGGGTCCTCCTTCGCGCCGACGTACACGTCGTCGAACGCGGGCTCCGAAAGCACCTTCTTGGCGTAGGAGCAGGTGGCCAGCAGTTTGTAGCCCTCGTTGCGCGCGTACTCCGCAACGCTTTCCACCAGCTTTCGCGCGACGCCCTGGCCGCGCAGGGAGGGGTCCGTAAAGGTGTGGTCGACAACCAGCCGTTTGTTGTGGTGGTGCCGGAAGGTGATTTCCGCCAGCGGATTGCTGGGGTCCGGCCCCCCGTAGAAGCGGTTTTTGTCGAAGACAAGTTCCATGTTCGTCGCCTCTTTTCTGTGTTCTCTTCTCATTGTATACCCTGTGTAAAGCCCGTTCAGACTTGAAAAGGAGGGGGTGCTTTGCTATGCTGTTGCGGGCTTTGCGGCCCGGAAGGAGACACCTGATGGACAAGAAAACCGTGTTTTCACATGTGGACCATACGCTGCTGAAACCCGACGCGACCGCCCGGGATGTCGACCGGGTGTGCCGGGAGGCGGTGGACAACGGCATGACGTCCGCCTGCATCCCGCCGCGGTTCGTGAAGATGGCCAAGGACAAGTACGGGAACCGCCTGACCGTCTGCACCGTCGTGGGCTTCCCCCTGGGGTATTCCACCACCCGGGTCAAGGTGTTCGAGACCCAGCAGGCCGTGGCCGACGGCGCGGACGAGATTGACATGGTCATCCACCTGGGCGACGCCAAAGCCGGGGACTTCGGCCGGGTGACGGAGGAAATCCGCGCGGTCAAGTCGGCCTGCGAGGGCAAGATCCTCAAGGTCATCGTCGAGACCTGCTACCTGACGGAGGAGGAAAAAATCGCCCTGTGCGCCTGTGTCGGCGAGGCGGGGGCGGACTTCATCAAGACGTCCACGGGCTTCGGCCCCGCCGGCGCAACGCCCGGGGATGTGGAGCTGTTCAAGCGGTACCTCGCGCCCGGCGTCCTCATCAAGGCGGCCGGCGGCATCCGCACCCGGGAGGCCATCGAGGGCTACATCGCCCAGGGCTGCGCCCGCGTGGGCGCCAGCTCCGCGCTGAAGGCCTACGAGGGGGTCTGAACCCGCCTCTTTCTCTGGCGGGAACGGACAAGCCGGGCATGTTTGCCCGGCCTCAGTGTGTCAAAGAAGTGTCTGCGGACATTTCTTTGATAAAGCAGGAACGGGAATTTCTGCCTGTTCGGCATCGCTATGCTTGCCTCACGGCCAGCAGAAATTCGCGGAAATGTTTTGTCTAAAGCCAAAACCCGCGGCACCGCACATGTCGCTGCCGCGGATTACCATCAGAGGGCTTCGCCCTCCGATACCTCCCATGAAAGGGTTTTTTGACAGTCTGAGGCCGGTCATGTTTGCCCGGCCTGTTTTTTCTATCATGCGGATCCGACCGCCTAAACAGCCGCCTTGCGCTCCCAGGGCAGATGCCGCACGCCCTGCGGCGTGAACACGCTCTCGAACAGCGTCACGTCCGGCAGGGCCAGCATGACCGCGCCCGTCGGCAGAAGGCTCGACAGTTCCTGAAGCGGGCGTTTCAGCGCGGCCTTGCGCGCCAGGGTCACGTGCGGGAGAAAGGCGCGCGTCTCGGGCGCGAAGCCCAGGCGCCGCAGGCCCTGCTCCAGGGCGTCCGCCAGCCCATGTACCGCGTCCGCGCATTCCAGCCCCGCCCACAGCGTCAGCCCGCCCTCGCCCGGAAAGCTGCCGTATGCGGCCAGGCGCGCCGCCAGCGCGCCTTTTTCAGGCAGCCGGACGCCTTTGAACCACGCCAGGGCGTCTTCCGCCTGCTCCGGCCCCGCCTCGCCGATGAAGCGCAGCGTCAGGTGGAGCTGCTCCGCGCGGGTGGGCCGGAGGCGAACGGCCTGCGCGGCCAGGGCGCCCTGCGCCGCCGCCAGTTCCTCCCGGAGCGCTCCGGGCAGGCCGGCCGCGATGAAGAGGCGCATGCTTCTTTGGCTCTTATTTTCCATGGCCGTCCTTCAGGCACTGTGAAAGGCGCTGGGCGAACTGCGCCAGCAGCAGCTTCTGCCCCAGGGTCTGCCGGAAGGTCGCGGATTTTTCCCGGCCTTCCTTCCGCAAGGCCGAAAGCCGCGCCTCCGCCTCCTCCAGTTCCCCCAGCACGTCCCTGTGCAGGCGCTCATAGGCGGCCAGCCGGCGCAGGGCGGGCGTTTCCGCGGCCGCGTCAATCTCCCCGGCCAGCCACCGCGTTTCCGGATTCATCAATAGTCCCCCTATATCCCGAACGCCAGCTTCACCGCGGCGCCGACCGCGCCGCAGGCGAAGATGACCAGGATGGGGCTGGCCTTCCAGATTCGCAGCGCCATCAACCCCAGCGCGAAGCAGGCGAGGGACACCCAGTCCAGCCCGGCCAGGGAAACGCCGCCTTCCCCGAACATCGCCAGGATAAAGATGGACAGGCCGGCCGCGGCGATCAGCGCGACGGTCGCCGGCCGCAGCCCCGCCAGCACGCCCTGGAAGGCAGCCTTGTCGCGCCAGGCGGCGTACAGCCGCGCCAGCAGCAGCACGATGATGAGGCTGGGCGTAATGCAGCCCAGGGTCGCGACCAGGGCGCCGGGGACGCCGGCCACCCGGTTGCCCACGAAGGTGGCGGCGTTGAGCGCGATGGGCCCCGGGGTCATCTCCGCGATGGTCACCAGGTCGCTGAAAGCGCCCATCGTCAGCCAGGGGTGGATGACCACCACCTGCTCGCGGATGAGGGGCAGCGCGGCCAGCCCGCCGCCGAAGGCGAACAGCCCGACCTGGAAGAAGGAGACGAACAGCGTGGCCAGCAGGCTCATGCCGCCCCCTCCTTCCCGCCGCGCCGGGCGCGCAGCCAGGCGTCCAGGAAACCGGCCAGCCCGCAGGCCAGCAGCACAAGGACGACGCTGACCTTGAACGCCCAGACGGCCAGAAAGGCCGCGACCATCAGGGCGACGGGCAGCGCGCGCCGTTTCCTGAACACGCCCCCGGCCAGGGTCCATACCACGTCCGCGATGACGGCGGCCACCCCGGCGCGCATGGCGTTGAGCAGCGCCGCCACCCAGGCGCTCTCCCTGAAGGCGTCGTAAAACATCGAAACCACCGTCAGCACAATCAGCGGCGGCAGGGCGGTCCCCAGGACGGACACCAGCGCGCCCTTCAGCCCCATCAGGCGATAGCCCAGAAGGATGGAGGTGTTCACCGCGATGGGGCCCGGCGCGGACTGACCGATGGCGATCATGTCCATCATCTCCTCCGGCGCCACCCACTTCAGCTCCTCCGAAAACCGCCTGCGCATCAGCGGGACGATGACGTAGCCGCCGCCGAAAGTGAAGGCGCTGATCTTGAACACCGACAGGAACAGGGTCAACAGGCCGGGCCTCGTTTCCCTCATGAGCGTCACACCCCCGTTTTTCTGCGTCCATGCTATGCGCGCCTTGCCGGCCTGTCAAGAACGCTTGACCCGCGCGTCGGTTGTGATATACTCGCTATGGAAAAACAGGAAAAACGCAGGCGGAGGAAGGCATGGGTCTTTTTTACAGCGCCGTGATGGCGGGGGTCATGACCGGCATCGGGGGCGCCGCCTTTCTGGGCGCGGCGGACAAGGCGGTGGGCAGCCTGCTGTTCTCCATCGGCATGTTCGCCTGTTTGGCGCTGGGGCTGCCGCTGTACGCGGGCCGCTGCGCCCCCGCCCTGTTCGGCGGGCCGCGGGAGGCGAAACCCCTGCCCGCGCTCCTTTTGGGCAATTTGCTGGGCGCGGTGGCTTGCGGCCTGGTCTTCGGCCTGGCGATTCCCAGCAAGGTCGTCGCGCTGCAGGAAGCCAAGCTGGCCCAGCCCTTCCTGTCCACCCTCGCGCGGGGAACCCTCTGCGGGATGATTCTGTTCACCGGCGCGTTCAGCTGGAAGGCGCTGCAGTCCGGCAAGCCCGTGGGCGTGCTGCTGGGCGTGACCGCCTTCATCGTGGCGGGGTTTGAGAACAGCATCGCGGACGCCTTCTATTTCAGCGCCGCCCTGGGCCAGGGCGGCGGTTTCCGCTGGCAGACCCTGCCCTTCCTGCTGGCCGCCATCCTGGGCAACACCATCGGCGCCGTCCTCTTGTACCTCGCGGTCCCCAAAACCCCGGCCGCGCCGCCGGAAACAAACGCGCGCGGCGGCGCCTGAACGTTGCCCGAGGCAAGCCCGTGCCGGCGCAGCCGGGCAGTATGCAGGATGAATATGAGAAGCCGCCGCCCCGGTTCGGGCGGCGGCCTGGTTTTCCGGGGTATGATACGAAACTCAATCGTTTCGCATCAGAGGTATTTCATCGCCTCGATCAATTCCAGCAGCGCGTCCGCTTCGGCCTCGCCGACCCCCTCCCCGTCCCCGTAGGTGCGGAAGAGGAACTTGTGCCCCCCGTAAACGGTCAGGTAGGCCAAGGCCGAACTGTCCTCGCTGAGGGTTTCGGTGCTCTTGAGGTAACCGCGGCCGTTGATGACGACGGCTTCCCGCTGCGAGCCTTCCGGCACGGAAACGAGGTACCGGTCCGCGAAGGCTTTGAACACCTCCTCCGGCCCGGTGTCCACCAGCAGCTCGCTCAGCCCGTCCGAAACAACCAGGACTTGCAGTTCGTCACCGGTGTTCAGGTCCGCGACCAGCAGGGCAATCTCCATGAGAATCAGCTGCTCGACGATATTGCGCGGGTCTTTGAAGGTGTTCAGGTAGTCATCCAGCTGGGCCAGCAGGTCCTGGGTGAAGCCCCTGTAGCCGAAAGGCAGCTGCACGGAAAAGGTCGCGCTGCTGACGGTGATGGTAAAGGTACCATCCTCCGCCACGGTGACCTTGTGTTCCGTCGCGGGCAAGTCGCTGCGGCTGGGGCCGTCCAGCAGGTGTTCCTTCACCCCGATGGGCGGCGGAAAATCCAGGACGGCCTCCGTTTCTTCCGGGATTTCGGAAAGGGCGTACAGGGCCGGGACGGCCAGCACCACCAGGGCGAAGAGCAGGGCAAGGGTCTTTTTCATTGGGCTTACTCCTTCATGTTTTATGGGGTGAGTGCCAGGGTTATTTCTTCAGACTGCCACAGCAACCTGTTGTAATCCGCGTCCATCGCGTTGATGGCGAAGGACAATTCCCGGCCTTGCGGCTCCACGCCGGGCAGGTAGGAGAACAGCCGGACGTATGCGGACGCGCCGGGGGACAGGACGGCGCTTAAGGGCATGTTCTCCGCGTAGGCGTGGCCGTCGACCGTGACCCGGCCGAAACTGTCCAGCCGCAGCGTGTTTGGCGTCGCGTTGTGCAGGTACAGGGTGCGCCGCGCGGGGTCGCTGTCCAGCAGCACGGCCTTGACGCCTTCCCCCTCGTAAAGCATACGCCCCGCGGTGTCCAGGGTTTGCTCGAACGCCCCTATCCCGGTCAGGGGGATGTGAATCTGTGGCAGCAGTTTTTCCATGCTGTACCGGCCGGCCTGCCCCGCGCGCTCCCGGTTGTCCAGGGCGAAACGCAGCATGACCTCCCCGATTTCAGAGATGCCCAGCTTCTCGAGGCTGTCCTCGTTGGCGTACAGGATCTGGAACTCCTCCATCCCCTCCGGCATCTGGGTGGGCTTCAGCAGGATGCTGGCGCGGGTATGCAGCGTGCTTCCGGGCTGGATGCCGGCTTCCGGCAGTTCCAGGGCGGCCATGATGCCGTTGACGGACGCCTCGCGCAGCCGGATGAGGTCGAGATGCTCGGACCGGTTGTCGATCTGCAGCGGGAGGTGGAAGTAAAGCCCGTCCGTATAGCTTTCGCCCGCCTGCCGGATGAGCACGTCAGAGGATTCAAAGAGGACGCGGGATTCGACAGCCGCGAGCCCTTCATAGCCTGCGCCCACCGCGATGTGCGTCCTCAGGCGGATTTCGTCCGTTCGCCCGATCAATGCCTGGTCAAACAGCGCCTCGGAATCCGCTTCGAAGGCAAACTGCATCCGGAGGTCCTCCACCGCCCGGACGCCCAGGTCCACCAGGCCGGTGCGGCCGGGCTGCGGGGCAATCGGGATTTCGACGCTGGCCCTTCCGCTCTCTCCCGCCTTCAGGCCGAGGGTCATCTCAGACGGTATCATGGCGCCGTTGACCCACAGCCACTCCAGGACGGCCAGGACGTCGTCCTCCCGCTCGTTTTCAAAGAGGAAATCCACCAGCAGGGTGTCCGGCGCCTGCCTGTCCGCCGTGTCCTCCGCGGAGAAATCAATGCCCAGCAGGGTGGCGCGCAGGCCGTCGCGGTGATGGATGGCGACCGGCTGCTGCGTTTCCAGCGGGTACTCGATCTCCAGCGCCCGGGGGCGCTCCGGCGGCGGGACGTCCTTCTGGGAGAAGCGTTCCCCGGACAGGGGCATCAGTTCCGAGGAGTGGACGTAGCCCTGGGTGTCAATCATGGATACGATGGTGTAGTAGTTGAATCGGTCCATCTCCATGGGCAGGTATTCCGCCGTCAGCCCGTCCTCGATGTCCAGGATGGCCAGGTTTGCGTTGGCGGTGCCGGCCCAGTCCCCCAGGGGCTTTGGCTCGCCGCTCTGGGCGCGGGTCAGGTACATGGAGGTGACGACCAGGTATACCTGGCTCCACTCGTTCAAGTCGAAGTCCTTTTTGCCGGTCATGCTGTCGCCCTGCGCGTCGGCGATCGCCCCGTTGATACGCGCCTGGCCGGAATTCCGGTCGATCTGGGCCAGCAGGTTGCCCGGCAGGGTCTCGTACAGCCCGCCCTCCCCGGTCCGACCGAACAGCACGGGAATCTGGTATTGGGAAACGCCGCTGATGTTTTCCTTTTCGTACAGGTAGGGGATGACGCGCTCGTCGGAGCCGGCGGTCGACAGATACAGGATGTTGCCGTCGAAGCGGGGGTACAGGTTGCCCCCTCCGTCATGCCGTACGTCGCCGGAGGTATGCATCAGGTGGAACTCGTCGCCGGAGACGTGGGCGAGGATGTAGTACTCTGCGCGGTCGAAATGCTCCGCCTGCTCAGGGTTCATCTGCACGTAATATTCGCCTGTGCCGGGGTCGCGCCTGACAGCCGGGGCGTCGGCGCCCTTCCAGGCGGCCACGCTGTCGGACAGGAGGATGTTCCCGAAGGCGTCCAGAAAGGCCTGGTAGTCCGGCGTGATGCCAAAATCCTTGTACAGCCGGCCCCATGCCTGCTTGAAATGCCCCTTGTTGGAAAAGGGGAAATAGATGGACAGCCCGGCGGAGGAGGGCACGTTGGCGCGGTTGTAGACGACCAGGCCTTCCAGCGCCTCCGCCAGCCGCGCGCTTTGCTGGGGGTAGACGGGGCTCAGGTTTTCTGCCAGGTGGGCCAGGTCCACCAGGTCGTACAGGTTGCCCGTCGCCGTGCGGCCGTAATCCTTCGTGGCGTCGCGCCGGCGCGCGATGTCGGAGTAGACTTCCATCTGAAGGCCGCGCTCCAGGCCTTCGAACAGCGCGTTGGCTCCGTCACGCACCGGCTCCAGGCGGTCCAGGTCCAGCAGGGACAGGGTGACGGCATGGTTCAAGTAGGGGTCGTTTTCGCCAACGGACGCATACATGTCATAGGTGCGGTCGATGATGGCCCGGGACACGTCGTCCCCCCGCAGGCTGCCGCGGCTGGCGTCCCCCAGGAAGCCGTAGTCGAACCCCTTGCCGGGCAGGACTTCCTCGGAGGCCACCATGAACCGCGCGTAGGGCGCCATCAGGGCGGCGACCTCCAGGGAGGCCATCAGGCAGGCGTCGAAGGCCAGCCACTCCAGGCGGTTTGCGCGGTTGAAGGGGCTGTCTTCAAAGGCCCGGCTCAGCTCCATGAGGGTCAGCCCGTCCCCGCCGTGCTGGTCGTCCACACCGAAGCCTACCATCGGCCCGCCGCCATGGTTCCACAGCACCAGGCCGTAGGACTCGGCGGGGTAGTTTTCCACCCCGTAGTGAAGAAAGGACGACAGCGTCTCCGCATCGCCCATGTTCCGGATCGGTTCCTCAAACACCTGCTCCGGCCTGCGGCCTTCGATGCGGAAGATGCTCGTCTTCTGGCTGGCAATCAGGGGGGTGTGCCATCGCTTGCTCCCGCCGGTCATCACCAGCACGTTCATGCGCTGGGTGTCCAGGCCCGAGCGCAGCATCTCGCTGATGTCGCCGGTCGCCAGGCCGCCGTCTCCCTCCAGGTCGGAACCGACGACGTAGACCATGACGGTCTGCGTCCCGTACCCTTCCGCTTCCGCCAGGGCAGGGTGTGCCGGAAGGATGAGAAGGAGCGCCGCCAGCAGCGCGAGGACTCTGTTCATTTTGGGTTCCCGCCTTTCTTCTGCCTGCCCCTGTTCGGGGGTCGGCCGTTTCCGGTCTCGTACCCGGTATTCATGGATTCAAACATTCCGGATTTCTGCGGCAACGCATGGCCGCTGAAAAAATTCCGCAGGAAACGGGCCCTCCGCCCCGGGATACAAAAAAGCCGGCATGCAGGCCGGCTCAGTGTGTCAAAGAAGTGTCTGCGGACACTTCTTTGATTAAGCAGGAACGGGAATTTCTGCCTGTTCGGCATCGCTATGCTTGCCTCACGGCCAGCAGAAATTCGCGGAAATGTTTTGTCTAAAGCCAAAACCCGCGGCACCGCACATGTCGCTGCCGCGGATTACCATCAGAGGGCTTCGCCCTCCGATACCTCCCATGAAATGGTTTTTTGACAGTCTGAGACGATGGCGGCTGACCGCCATCGCCTTTGTGCATCCGATTCAAAATAAACTCAATCGCAAACGCTTCGACGGGATGGCCTTACTGCGTCTCCGCGCCGCAGCTTTCACCCGGCGCAGGCTCCGGCTGCGCCTCGTCCTTTCGGCTGGGAGAAGCCATAAAAAAACACATCCCCTCCGCGTGTTTACGCACTTGTTTTTTATGATTTTGTGAAGAGCCGCTTGAAAAGACCGGCATCAAACCGGCTGGCCGGCCCCGATGCGCTATTCCCGCACCCACACGCTGACGGAGCCGCCGCGGCAGCGGAAGTCCGCCCAGCCTTCGCCGTCTGCCTGGACGATATCCGGAAGGTTGCCGGTCAGGTCGCGGAAGCGCGCGTGGGCGGCGTAACCGCCCATGTTCATCCGCTTGACACCGTCCTCGCCGTTGGACAGCACGCAGGCCAGCCCGCTGCCCGGGTGCTCCGCGTCCCCCAGGCGCGTCCAGCCCACGGTGTTGGCGTGGTCGAAGTAGTCGTGCTGCTCGCCGTAGGCGTAGCGCGCCCGCGCCAAAAGCAGGGGGTCGAGGGCGCCGCCTTTGCCGGGGATGGGGTTGCCGCCGGAGATGCCGTAGTAGTCCCCGTAAAACACGCAGGGGTAGCCGTCCTTCCGCAGCAGGATGAAGGCGTAGGCGAGGGGCTTGAACCAGTCCTGCACCCAGTTCTCCAGCGCCTGCCCGGGCTGGGAATCGTGGTTGTCCACGAAGGTCACGCAGCTGAGCGCGTTGCGGCCGATCAGCGTGTCGTGAAACATCGTCCGCAGGTCGAAATCCCGCCCCAGGTGGGAGGCCTGGGCGAAACGGTAGTGCAGCGCGACGTCGAACAGCGCCATCATGCCCTCGGTCTCGTGCAGGTAGTTCTCCAGCTCCCCGTGCAGCGGCATCCAGTACTCCCCGACGAAGAACAGCGGGCGCCCGGTCTCCAGCTTCACATGCCGGATGAAGGCCTCCATGAAGCGGTGGTCGATGTGCTTGACCGCGTCCATGCGCATCCCGTCCAGGTTCATCTCCTGGACCACCCAGGCGCCCCAGCGCAGCGTCTCGTCGATGACGTCGGCGTTGCGGTAGTCGATGTCCGCGAACATCAGGTAGTCGAAGTTGCCGTGCTCGTCGCTGACCTGGTCGGAAAAGCCCTTGTTGTCCCCCAGGATGCGGAAAATGCCCATCTCCCCAGTGTTCTGGTCGAAGTTGACCGCCGTGAAATGCTGGAAATTCCACTGGAACTTTGAATACTTGCCCTGGCGGCCCGGGAAGGTGAAGCGGGTCCAGCCCTGGATGTCGAAGGGCTCGCTGATGGTCTGCTCCCGATTCTCCGGGCTGACTTTGACCACCTTGAAGGTCTCCGCCTCGTCGGCGCCGGCCTTGTGGTTGAGCACGGCGTCCATATAAACCTGCAGCCCCTGCCCGTGCAGCGCCTCGACGGCGGCTTTCAGCTGCTCCTTCGTGCCGTACTTGGTGCGCACGCTGCCGCGCTGGTCAAACTCCCCCAGGTCGTACAGATCGTATATGCCGTAGCCCGTGTCGTTGGTGCCCGTCGCCTTGCAAAACGGCGGCAGCCACACGCCGCCCACGCCCATTTCCTTCAGCTTGGGCGCCGCGTCCCGCAGCCTGTCCCAGTGCTGCCCGTCGTCGGGCAGAAACCACTCGAAGAACTGGAACAGCACCTTGTTGTCATGCTTTTCTTCCGGGTCGGGGAGCGGGTTTTGCAGGGAGATGCCCTGCTCCTGCGCCGCTTCCTGGGCGAGTTCCGCCAACTCCCCCTCCTGTTCGGGGGACAGCGTCTGCCAGATTTCCTGATGCACCATCGCGCGGATTTCCTGCTCCGGCGCTTGCCCGCCGCCCGCGTCCGGCTTGTTCTCTTCGCTCATTTCAGCCTCCCGTCCGGTATCTTACCCGGTTCATTATAGCAACGGAAGGCGGGCGCTGTCACAGCGCCTGCGGGGATGGACGCTTTGGCGGCGCCCGGCCTGTTTTGAACATGCGCGCCGGGGGTATCCTACAACCAGGGAGGGATGGACATGAGCGAAGAGAAGAAAAGCGGCATCGTGTCGAAGCTTTTTGACCGCATCCGCAATGAGAACAAGGAAAACCTGACCCCCACGGCGGAAAACAGCGGCAGGCTGGGGTACGGGAAGGGCAACATCGACCAGGGCCGCATGAAGAACGCCGGGGTATGGGACACCTGCCCGGTGCTGGACGAGCAGGGCAGGCCCATCGAACCGGACGCCGGAAGCGAGGGGACGGAACCCCGGAAATAGCGCGGGCAGGCGCCGAAGCCGGGCACGAAAAAGGTGCCCGGCTTTCATTTTGCCCCCGGGCGGGGAACAGGCGTGAAGGCACACCTTGTTGATGACCTCGCTTTTCTTTCGGGCGGCGCGATTGTCTGCCCCGGGCCACCTGTGCTATAATGCGCGGCAACAAGGCGTATCATGGCGGCGGATTCGGGCGGGCCTGGTTTTGCGGCGCGCCCGCAGAGCGCCGCGGCCGCAAATGGGAGTGGAGGGACGATTCGGATGAAAAAAACGGTATTCGCGCTGTGCTTCGGCAACCGGGGCTTCATGCCCGGCGAACTCATCCTGGACGCGCGACGCGAGATGGTCCAGGCGGTCCGGGATGCGGGTTACGACTGCATCCTGATGGACGAGGGCCTGACCCGTTTTGGCGCGGTGGAGACCCGCGACGAGGGCCTCCTGTACGCCGAATGGCTCAAGAAGCACGAGGGACAGTACGACGGCGTCATCTTCAGCATGCCGATTTTCGTGGACGAGAACGGCGCCGCCAACGCGCTGCAGGATGCGGGCGTGCCCATCCTGATGCAGGCCTACCCGGACGAAATCGGCAAGATGAACTTCAAGTACCGCCGGGACGCCTACTGCGGCAAGTTCTCCGTGACGGACGTCTTTTGCCAGTACAAGATTCCCTTCACCGTCTTCAAGCCCCACGTCGTGCACCCGATGGCGGAGGCCTTCGCGCAGAACCTCCATGACTTCGCGGCCGTCTGCCGCGTCGTCAAGGGCATGAAGCGCTTCAACCTCGGCTGCATCGGCGCGCGCACGACGGCGTTCAAGACCGTGCGGATCGACGAACTCGCGCTGCAGAAGCACGGGATCACGATGGAAACCTACGATCTCTCCTCGGTTTTCGCCGAGGCGGCGGCGATCAAGGCGAACGATGCCGCACTGAAGGCGAAGGCGGCAAAACTGCGCGACTACGCCTGCTGGAAGGGAACGCCGGCGCGCGCGTTCGGTCATATCTGCCGGCTGGGCGTGGTGCTGGACCGCCTGGTGGAGACCGCCGGCCTGGATTGCCTGGCCATCCGTTGCTGGGTCGAAATGCAGCAGCAGCTCGGCATCTCGCCCTGTGTGCTGCTCTCCGAGATGAACGAGCGCGGCATTCCGACGGCATGCGAGGTGGATGTCGGCAACGCGATCATGATGCGCGCGCTGCACCTCGCCTCCGGCGGCGCCCCGACCTGCCTCGACTGGAACAACAACTACGGCGACGATCCGGACAAGTGCATCCTCTTCCATTGCGGACCGGTGCCCGCCAGCCTGATGACCGCCCGCGGCGAGATACAGGACCACGCCATCCTCGCCAATTCGGTCGGCAAGGGCAAGGCCTTCGGCTGCAATACGGGCCGCATCGCGCCCAATCCCTTCACCTTCGGCAGCCTGCTCACCCGCGACGGCGCGCTCTGCTGCTATCTCGGCGAAGGACGGTTCACGGACGATCCCATCCCGGCCGATTTCTTCGGCTGCGCGGGCGTCGCGGAGATCCCCAACCTGCAGACCTCGCTGCAGACCATCGGCTACCAGGGGCACCGGCACCACGTCAGCGTGGCGGCCGGCACGTTCGCCGCGCCGGTGTGCGAGGCGCTGACCAAGTACCTGGGGTATGCCGTGACCCGGCTATGAGCCTGCTCGGCATCGACGTCGGCACCACGGGGTGCAAGGCCGCCGCCTTTGCGCCGGACGGGCGGGCGCTGGGTTCCGCCTACCGCGAGTATCCGACCCTGCACCCGGCTCCCGGTCTCGCGGAACTCGACAGCGAAGTGGTCTGGTCCGCCGTCCGCGAGGTGATCGCCGCCGCAGCCGCCGCCGCCAGGGACGCGGGGGATCCGGTCGCCGCCCTGAGCGCCGGCTCCATGGGCGAAGCGGTCGTGCCGGTGACGCGCGGGCGGCAAATCGCCGGACGCAGCATCCTCTCTTCCGACACGCGGGGCGGCGAGCTGCTCGAACCGCTCCGCCGCGCCTACACACCGGAGGCGTTCTACCGCATCAACCCCAATATCCTCGGATCCAACTACACCCTCCCCAAGCTGCTGTGGCACCGCGCGCACGAGCCCGGACTCTTCGACCGCGCCGATCACTTCCTCCTGTGGGGCGACGCGGTGGGCTTCCTGCTCGGCGGCGAGGCGACGGCCT
>ENA-UOUL01001354-UOUL01001354.1-bioreactor-metagenome-genome-assembly--contig:-NODE-1354-length-34932-cov-48.583819_pt1 | contig 34932 bp, 25 predicted proteins | sample MGYA00249838_ERZ747220 | MGnify/ENA primary metagenome ERZ747220 (study PRJEB28778, sample SAMN05720191) | bioreactor metagenome | isolation source: Anaerobic biogas reactor | place: USA:Washington... | reverse complement strand
CCTGCCATCCCAGAGACCGGCGGCTATGTCATATCGACGAACCTCTCCTACACCTGGGAGAACGTGACGCCGGGCGAGCACAACCTCTCGGTCCAGGTGGTCCATAACGACCACACACCGCTCATTCCGCTCGTGTACGATATGGTCAACGTGACGGTCGGCGGAAATGCGACCGGGAACGTGACCGGGACAGCCGGGAACGCAACCGGGAACGCGACGGTGGTGGGCCTCAGCGCCCAGAACATCGCCTTCAACGTGAGCACGATCACAGTACCCGCGGGGGCGAACGTGACGGTGAACTTCGATAACGAGGACTCGGGCGTCCCGCACAACTTCGCGGTCTACACCGACTCCTCCGCGAGCCAGAACATCTTTAAGGGCGAGATCATCACCGGCCCGGCGACGACCGCCTACAACTTCACCGCACCTGCGGATCCCGGCACCTACTTCTTCCGATGCGACGTCCACCCCGAGCAGATGACCGGGGATTTCGTCGTGGAGTGACGGAGAAGAGACCAGCGTGAGAAGAGCGGGATCATCCCCGTTCTTCCTGCTCCTATTCCCCGTGCGGGTTCTCCCGGCTTGAAGATCGGCAACCGCACCGTCTCGCGCCCCGGCATGCGGAAACCGGGTCTCCAGCGGACGATCTCCGCCAGAAGTGGCTTTTTCGGGTTTTACCGGCAACCTTCCGAAAGGTATATCGTGCTTGCTTCCGTTTCCCCGCCCCGTATGACGAGATTGTTGAGGCTCCTGATCCTCACCCTGGCGATAGGGTGTGTAGCGCTCTTCTCCGGGGTGGTCGCCCAGGAAGGGAATGCAACCAACCAGACCGCGAATCAGACGACAGGAACGCAGGCGGCGGATGGAGTCCCGCCGGAGATCATACAGCACGCGGCTGACTGGCCGCTCCCCAACAAGGACTATGAAAACTCCAGAGCAGCGACCGGAGCATCGATCGATAAAAGCAATGTCCACGATCTATCGATCGCCTGGGCGTTTAACATCACTGCCGGCGGCACTTTCGGGGGCGCAAACAGCAACCCCATCATCATGGGAGATACCGTATTCTTCCAGGACCTCTATGCCAACACCTACGCCCTGAACTTCGCCGATGGTTCGGTAAAGTGGGGAAAGATCTATAACAACACCACCGTGGCCGGGCCGAACGGGCCAGCAGTCGGGTGGGGCAAAGTCTTCGTGATAAACGATCCGTTCTCTCTTGCGGCGCTGAACGTGTCGAGCGGCGAAGAACTCTGGTCGACACAGCTCATCAACACCTCTTCGGCAGCATCCGGGAAAGTCATCGGCGAGGGGCTTGATATCCAGCCTACGGTCTATGGCAACCTCGTTTACACCTCGACGGTGCCCGGCCGCGGCGACGTCTTCTATCAGGGCGGGGCTGTTGGCTACTTATACGCCCTGGACCAGAAAACCGGAGAGATCGTCTGGAACTTCAGCACGGTCGACGATCCGGCGAGCATCTGGGGCAACCCTGAATTAAACAGCGGCGGCGGAACCTGGTACACCCCTGCCGTGGATACAAAGACCGGTATCACCTACTGGGGTTTAGCAAACCCGGCACCATTTGCAGGGACTCAGGATTTCCCGAACGGCGCGAGCAGGCCCGGCCCGAACCTCTACACCAACACCATGATGGCACTTGATCATGCAACCGGGAGTATAGTCTGGTTCACACAGGTGCTCCCGCACGATCTCTTCGACCACGACTTCCAGATCGCACCAATCCTTACCGATGCCAACGTCAGCGCTAAGGATCAGAAGGTTGTACTCGGTGCCGGGAAGATGGGCCGGGTATTCGCCTTCAACCGGGACTCCGGCGCCATCCTCTGGGTCGCAGATGTGGGCAGGCACGAGAACGACCAGCTTGCGGCGCTGCCGCCCGGAAACACCACGGTCTATCCGGGGGCGCTCGGGGGCGTCGAGACCCCGATGGCCTGCGCCAACGGTACAGTCTATGTGCCGTACGTCGACCTTTACACTAACTGGACACCGACCAGTTCGCTCTCGTTAGGTGTCAAGAACGCATCCCAGCCGGAGACCCAGCCGTTTAACGAGGGGAAGGGCGGACTTGTGGCTATCGAGGTCGATACCGGCAAGGTTCTCTGGGAAAGAAAGTTTGATGCCCTCAACGTGGGCAGTGCGACGGTCGTCAACGACCTGGTCTTCACGGCGACCTTCGATGGGGAGATCTACGCCTTCGATGCGGTGACCGGCGAACAGGTCTGGAACTTCACCGCTCCTGCCGGCATCAACGCCTGGCCTGCGGTGGCAAACGATACCATCATCTGGCCCTGCGGCGTCGGGGGCACACCACAGGTCATCGCCCTGCGGCTCGGGGGTGCGGGGAACGTGACACCCGCACCGATGTCGAATTCGACACCGGCGGCGGCGATGAATGTGACTTCGCCTGCCGGCGTGAACGTCACACCGACCGCTGAAGCGAACGTCACCATCACGTCGCCGGAGGAAGGCGCGAGCATCGCCGCCGGGAACGTGACCGTCGAGGTGAACCTGACGAACTTCACGCTCGTCGAGCCGACCGGGCAGCCGAATGCCCCGGGCGAAGGCCACCTGCACTACTACCTCGATGCACCGATACCGACGAACGCAAGCGCCCCTGCCATCCCAGAGACCGGCGGCTATGTCATATCGACGAACCTCTCCTACACCTGGGAGAACGTGACGCCGGGCGAACACAACCTCTCGGTCCAGGTGGTCCATAACGACCACACCCCGCTCATTCCGCTCGTGTACGATATGGTCAACGTGACGGTCGGCGGAAACGTGACCGGGAACGTGACAGGAAACGTGACCGGAGCAACCGGGAACGTGACAGGAAACGTGACCGGAACAGCCGGAAATGCGACAGGGAACGTGACCGGAACAACCGGAAACGTGACAGGGAACGTGACCGGGGCAACCGGAAACGTGACAGGGAACGTGACCGGGGCAACCGGAAACGTAACGGTGGTGAACCTCACCGCCCAGAACATCGCCTTTGACAAAAGCACCATCACGGTACCCGCCGGGGCGAACGTGACCGTGCACTTCACGAACAAGGACTCGGGCGTCCAGCACAACTTCGCGGTCTACGACAGCAACCTCCGCTCCAAATCCTTCTTCGTAGGCGAGATCATCACCGGGCCGGCCGAGGCGAACTACACGTTTACGGCACCATCCGATCCCGGGACCTACTACTTCCAGTGCGACATTCACCCCTTCATGAACGGGAAATTTATCGCAGAGTGATGGTCGGCATGTGAAAAAGGGGCTAACTGCCCCATCTCTCCTCCCTTCAGGCCGGGGTTTTTGGTAACGAACAACCATCCCGATCACTCAACCGGCCGGGGAAAGGTTAATGGTCACGACAGGGGAACTGCCCGGCATGGGTGGCACGAAAAAAGAGGTGAAGATCGCCCGAATCCTCATCACCGTATCGGTGGTCTTCGGGTTCCTGGTGGTGGTGACGCTCCTTGTTATCGGCACGGGCGGCATTCCGGGAAAGGCCGGCCCCTCCGGCATATCCACGACGGGGGCGCTTCTCCTTGCCGCAGTCAAGGCCGCCGGAACCGTGTTTGGTCTTGCGGCATACCTGACGATCGCCCGGGGCGACCTCCGGAAGGCCGGGCGGTATGCCCTCGTCGCAAGCATCCTCCCGCCCTTCGACCTGATCGCGCTCTTTGCCGGACTCCTCGCCCTCTTCTCGCACAGGGAGGGGGGGGCAGGGTGATGGAGAGAGTCCTGGATGCCGGCGGCGGACCGCGCATCGTCTCCTGGAACGTCACGGCCCGGTGCAACCTCGCCTGCGCCCACTGCTACATCGACGCGGACGGCGAGGGCTCCCCCGGCGAACTCGACACCGCCGAAGGCATGGCCCTGATCGACCAGATCGCCGCCGTCGGCCGGCCGATCCTGGTCCTCAGCGGGGGTGAACCGCTCCTCCGCCCCGACATCTTCGACCTTGCCCGGTATGCCGCCGGGCGCGGGCTTCGCGTCGCCATGGGCACGAACGGCATCCTCGTCACCGATGCCGTTGCAGAACGGTTGAGCGATACCGGCATCCGGAAGGTGGCGGTCAGCATCGACTCTACGGACCCGGGGGTCCACGACGCCTTCAGGGGCGTCAGTGGCGCCTGGGAGAAGGCCGTCAACGGCATCCGGGCTCTCCGGAGGGCGGGGGTTCCGGTCCAGATCCACACGACGATCGGTGAACCTGACATCGGCGAGATCGACAGGATCATCGCGTTTGGGAAGAGTCACGGCGTCCGCGACTACCAGTTCTTCTTCCCTGTCCCGACGGGCCGGGGAGAGGACCTCGCCGGCCTCCCCCCGGAGGTTCACGAGGCGGTTATCGGGCGCATCCTCGCCCACGCCCGGGAACCGGGGTTCTCGGTCCGGCCGACATGCGCCCCGCAGTTTGTCCGGGTCGCCGCCCGGATGGGGCTTGACCTCTCGCAGTGGGGCAGGGGATGCATCGCCGGCACCGCATACTGCCGGATCACCCCGGTCGGAGATGTGACGCCCTGCCCATACCTGCCCGTCCCGGTTGGAAACATCCGAAGAGAGGCTTTCAGCGATATCTGGCACGGCTCCGAGATCTTCGCCGCCCTCCGCGACCCCGACAGCCTCGGGGGGAAGTGCGGGCAATGCGAGTACCGCCGGGCCTGCGGCGGATGCCGTGCACGGGCTTACGGGGTCAGGCACCGGCGCGGCGATGCCTGCGGCGGCCCGGTGCGCCCCGGCGACCCGGACGGCGATATACTGGCGGAAGACCCCTGCTGCCCCTACGAACCCGGAGAGATAACGCATGACTGACCGGCACCTGGACATCCTTGACCGACAACTCCTCGAGATACTGCAGGATACCTTCCCCCTGGCACCGCGGCCGTGGCACGCGATCGGGAGGCGTCTTGGCATACCGGAGGGCGAGGTGCTCCGGCGGGTGCGCCGTCTCGCCGATGAAGGTATCGTCCTGACCGTCTCGCCGGTCATCGAGTCGGCGCGGATCGGCCCCGTGGCCTCCACGCTCATCGGCATGCGGGTGCCGGCGGACCGGGTGGAGCGGTGCGCATCGATCGTCAACCGGGAACCCGGTGTCTCGCACAACTACCTCCGTGACCACGACTACAACCTCTGGTTCACGCTCGCCGCGCCGGACAGCGCCGCCCTGCGCCGGACGGTGGAAGATATCGCCGCCCGGGCCGGCGTCCCCCCGGCCGATCTCCTCGACCTGCCGGCGGTGCGGCGGTTCAAGATAGGCGTCCGGTTCCGGTTCTTCCCGGACGGCGACGGGGAGGGCGGCATATGAACGACCGCACCCTCCTCATCAGGCTTCTCTCGGGCGTCCCGCTGGTGGAGGAGCCCTACCGGGCGATCGCGGAGGAACTCGGCGTGACGGAGGCGGAGGTGATCGCCCGGATCGAGTCCCTTCTCTCGCAGGGCATCATCCGGCGGTTCGCGGTGCGGCTTGACCACCGGAGAGCCGGCATCCGGGTCAACGCGATGGTCGCATGGCGGGTGCCGCCCGGGGATATGATGCAGGTAGCAGAGATCATGGCCCGGTCCCCGGAGGTGACGCACTGCTACGAACGAGCCACTGTTCCCGGGCGGTGGGATTACAACCTCTACGCCGTCCTGCACGGCCGGCGTCGCGCCGGGGTCGACCGCTCCATTGCCCGCCTCTCCCGGGCGGCCGGCATCGATGACTGCGCAGTCCTCGTCAGCACCCGGGAGCTGAAACGCACACCCCCGGGGTTAGCGCTCCTCGCAAAGGAGGGGAGATGAGTGATCCGGTTCACGCACCTCATACACGGGGAAGGGCCGGTCAGCGGCCCGGCGGCGAAGCATAGCCACCTTGCGTTTGAGGAGGGGCGCCGCGGGCCGGTGGTCTTCTGGAACATCACATCGCGGTGCAACCTCGCCTGTACGCACTGCTACCTCCGGTCCGGGCCCCGCCGGCGGCGGGAGGATGAACTGACGACAGGCGAGGCAAAATCTCTCATCGACGACCTTGCTGCGGCGAACGTCCCGCTCCTCCTCTTCTCCGGCGGGGAACCGCTGATGCGGGAAGACTTCTGGAGCCTCGCGGCGCACGCTCAAGAGCGCGGCATCCCCGCGGTCCTGAGCACCAACGGGACACTGATCACACCAACCGTCGCCCGAAGGCTCCGGGATGCCGGGATTGGGTATGCCGGTATATCCCTCGACGGCGCGACGGCGGCAACCCACGACCTGTTCCGGGGAGTGGTGGGAAGTTTCGACCGTTCGGTGCAGGCGCTGAAGTACTGCATCGATGCGGGCCTCCGGTGCGGCGTCCGGTTCACGGTCACGAAGAGGAACCACAGTGAACTCGGGCGCCTGATCGCGCTTGCCCGGTCGATCGGGGTGCACCGGTTCTGCGTCTACTGGCTCGTCCCGAGCGGGCGGGGGGGCGATGCACACGCCGACCTGCAGGTCGGGCCAGGGGAGGTGCAGGGAGTCATCGATCTGATCTACCGCGAGACCCTCAGGACCGATCCGGCGGCGATGGAGTTCCTGACCGTCGATGCTCCCCAGGACGGCGTCTGCCTGCTTGAGATGCTGAAAGCGGATGCGCATCCGGCATACGACCGGACATACCGCCTCCTTGCCCGCATGGGCGGATGCAGCGCCGGGAGGCGGGTGGCGAATATCGACCCCTCCGGGAACGTCTACCCCTGCCAGTTTGCGCAATTCCGGGAGTTTCTCGCGGGCAACATACGAGACCGGCCGTTTAGCGAGATATGGAGCGACCCCGGCAACCAGGTGCTTACGGCGTTCCGGGAGGGCGAGGCACGTCCCGGGAGCCCGTGCAGCACCTGCGACCGGCAGGAGGTCTGCGGTACCGGGTGCCGGGTCCGGGCCTACGTCCGATACGGCGATCTCAACAGCGGCGACCCGCTCTGCCTCCGGCACGGGTGAGCCCGGGGGAGGGCAATATTTAAATATCGGGTGCGTTATGGTCTCTCCCATGAGGCCTAACGTAATCCTCATCGTAGCGCTCCTTGTCGTGAGCGCCGGAGTTCTGGCCGCGGGGTGCACCACGCCGGGTGAGAATGTCACCCAGCCGACGGCTCCCCCGACCGGGACCGAGACACCAGCAGTCACAGCGACGACCGTCGCTGAGACACCAGCGGCTACAGGGACAACCACCGCTGAGACACCGGCGGCTACGGCGACAACCGCCGCCGAGACACCGACGACTACAGAGACGACGGCGGCGACCACAACCACAGCGGCAACAAACGCCACAACAGGAGCGACCACTGCGGCTGGCGGCGGGACTGCGACTGTTGACCTCACCGCCCAGAACATCGCCTTCGACAAGAGCACCATCACGGTGCCGGCGGGGGCGGAAGTAACGGTGAACTTCGACAACCAGGACTCGGGCATCCCGCACAACTTCGCGGTCTACACCGACTCCTCTGCGAGCCAGAGCATATTCAAGGGCGACACCATCACCGGCCCGGCAACGACCACCTACACCTTCACCGCGCCTGATGAGGCCGGTACTTACTACTTCCGCTGCGACGTCCACCCCGAGCAGATGAACGGGGACTTCGTCGTGCAGTGATCAATCCACCCACTCTTTTTCCCATCTCCGCTTCCGGTAACCGTTATGACCGCCTGATCCGATCGGGGGCCGCCGTGAAACCCCTGCTATTCCTGATAGTATCCCCGGCAGTTGCCGGGATGCTCCTCCTCGCAGCCGGAAGTCCCGGCGACGACCACCTACACCTTCACCGCACCCGCGGATCCCGGCACCTACTGCTTCCGCTGCGACGTCCACCCCGAAGAGATGAAAGACGATCTCGTCGTGCAGTGATACGCACACCGGCGGGAGATCCCCCGATCTCCCCCTTCTTCGCCCCCGGTGTCGCCCGGCATAACGTTTATATGGGGTGAGCCCCATGCCCGGGCTCGGGGGGGATGACCACGCCGGCCGGGGGAGCATCATCGGCACCTGATGAGCATGACTCAAGGGGCGATACCAGGAAGATCGTCGGGATCCTGGCCGCGCTTGCGATCTTCATCATCGTCCTCTACGGTTATATCATACCCCTGCAGGGCGGGTTCATATCCTCTACGGCGATACGGGCTGATGATCTCCTGGGAGCGGATCCCCAATTCGAGGCGCAGATGCCGATCCAGGAGGTCGACCTCGGGGCCTCCGGCCGGTCGATCTTCATCGCGTTCGTGATGCTCACTCATATCCTCTTTGCGAACCTGCACCTCGGGGGCGCATGGATGCTCCTCTCGCTCGTCATCCTCGACCTCGCCTCCAGAAAAGAACGATATGCCCGTCTCGGGATGTCGTTAGCGCTCTTCAACGTCATCCTCTTCTCGGCCGGGGCGACGTTCGCGGCGGCCGGGGTCCTCTTCTTCATATCGCTCTATCCGACGTTTGCCGCACAGGGGTTCCACATATACTGGTGGCCGCTCCTCGTTGAGGCGATCCTCTTCGGGATCGAGATCTTCTTCATCTACACCCTCTGGTTCACCTGGGGGAGAATCAGGGGGGCCTGGCACGTCTTCCTTGCCGTCGGCTACGCACTCTCGATCTACTTTCAGACTCTCGCGATCGATACCTTTGTCTCGGGGATGCTGACGCCGGGTGAGAAGACGATCACCTGGGGGGCGCCCGGTCTCCTCGGCATGCCCTGGATCGACTACCTGCAATGGTGGTTCAATCCCACGCTCTGGCCGCTCCAGTTCCACCGGGTCGCTGCTGCAGTCTCCTACTTCGGGTTCCTGATCGCGCTTCTTGCGATGCTCCACTTCCGCGACCGGACCGATCCGCCGTCGAAGAAGTACTGGGACTGGGCAGGCTCGTTCGGCATCCTCTGGGGGCTGGTCGGCCTCGTCGCCCAACCTCTCCTCGGCCTGTGGTATATGTACTCGATATTTTCACACCAGAACCAGGCCTTCACCAACATCATGACCGGACCACGGGCGTGGGAGATGCTCATGATGATCGGCCTGCTCTCGCTCCTCATCGTCACCGTCTCGGTCTACTTCATCGAGCGGCGGGAGCGCCTCCTCGTCCGGCTCGGACGGCACGATATCCGAAACCTCTTCCGGGCATTTGCCATCGTCGCCGCGGTGGCGGGGCTCGTCCTCGTCCAGCCGGCGTGGCTTGGGGGGATCATGCAGTTCGATCCCGGGACCTGGGCAAATCCGCTCGGGCTCATGTACTACAAGCACATCGCCATCCTCGTCCTGGTAGCCATCGGGACGATCATCATCGGCATCGATCTCCTGGTGCTCCGCGAGCACCGGGATAAGGAGTGGGGCAACCTCTCCCGGGCGTCGTGGATGGCGGCACTCATCGCCGGGGTGCTCGGTTCATGGATCGTCATCATCATGGGGTATGTCCGGGAGTCGGCGCGCTCCCCATGGTTGTTTTATAACATCATTCCCGTGCCCGGGGGGCAGACCTATCCGACGCCGGTGCCGCCGTTCCAGATCTTTGTGGTCTGGATGATCGGCCTCGGGCTGGCTTTTGCGGTCTTCTGGTTCACATCAAGGGTGACGTCCTATCACCCGGAGCGGGAGGAGGAGGTATGAACCGAAATCGGAGCCGGAGGCTGACCTACGCCATGTGGATCGCGATCGCGATCTACATCGGGATCGCGATCTACGTATTCTGGCACTTCGGGTTCACGAAACTTCCCCCCCCGCCGATTTAGAGGAGGTACAGAGATGGTTGCGCGTGAAACAAGGATGGTGGAAGAGAAATCCGGAAAGAGGCTCTCCCTCATATCCGCAGTCATCATAGCGATCATAGCCTACCTTATCTTTCTTGCGGTCGTCATCGTCCCGCTTCAGGGCGGCGAGATCTCCTCCACAGCCATCTTTGCCGATAACCTCAGCGAGAGCAACGCGAGTTACGCCACATCCAATATACCCGTCCAGGGTGTCGGGGACGTAAGCCGCTCCGCCGTCATAGCGTTTGCCATGCTGACCCATATCGTCTTTGCCAACCTGCAGGTCGGGGGCGCCTGGATCATCGTGGCCACGGCACTCCTCTACTTCCGTTACCAGCGCATGCGCTACAGGAACCTGGCCCGGTCGCTCACGCTCTTTACGCTCATCCTCTTCTCGGCGGGGTCGACGTTTGCGGCCGGCGGTATGATGGCCATCATCGCACTCTTTCCCGACCTCGCCATGAACATCTTTCACCTCTACTGGTGGCCGGTCTTCATCTACTTCCTCCTCTACGGGGTCGTCATCACCCTGCTCTTTGTCTTCTGGTTTGCCTGGGACCGGTTCAGGCCGGGCGTGCACCTCGCGCTCGGGTTCGGCTACGCTATCAGCGTCTTTATCCAGACCATCACCATCGATACGCTCGCCGCCGGTATGCTGACGCCGGGGGTGAAGGCGTTCTCCTTCACAGAGTCCGGGCTGCTCCCGATGACGCTCGATCAGGCGATGGCGCTCTGGTTCAATCCGACCCTCTGGGAACTCACCTTCCACCGGGTCGCCGCCGCCGTCGCCTTCTTCGGGTTTTTGATCGCAACCCTTGCGACCATCCACTACATCGACCAGAAAGACTTTGCGGCGAAGAAACAGTGGGACTGGGTGGCCGCCTACGGGATAGCCTGGGGGCTTGCAGGGCTGATCATGCAGCCCGTCCTCGGGCAGATGTACATGGGCGCTATCCAGGATAACGTGCCGTCCGCCTTCATGATGATCATGCACGGCCCCCGGGCCTGGGCGATGCTCATGATGGTGACGCTCCTCTCCGGTCTCTTCCTGGCCATCGGGACCTACTTCCTCACCCGGCGTGACCAGCTCCTCTCCCGGCCCGAGAACCGCACCATCCGGACAGTCTTCAAAGGGTTCCTGATCATGACCGCCGTCTCCGCGTTCATCCTCGTCCAGCCGGCCTGGCTCGGGGCGCTCTTCATCGACGACCCCGGAGCATGGATCAACCCTATCGGGGGGATGCCGCTGAAGTTCGTCGCCCTCTTTGTGATGGCGGCGATCGGTGCCGCCATCGCCATGCTCGCCGTCATCATCCTGACGAGCGAAGATAAAGAGGGGCAGTGGGGATACCTCACCCGTGGCTCGCTCCTTGCCGCCTTCACGGCAGGTATCCTCGGGACGGCGATCGTGAACGTCATGGGATTCGTGCGGGAGGCGGCACGCGCCCCCTGGACGTTCTACCAGATCATCCCCGTCCCGGGCGGCCAGGCTTACGCAACCCCCATCCCTCTGCCGGTGATCGCCGGGGTATGGGTGATCGTGCTCGCACTCTCGTGGGCGGTCTTCTGGTACGTCGCGAAGGTGACGGCATACCACCCGACGGATGAGGAGTCCGTCTGACTGGAATTCGGGGTAATCTTTATCATACTTGATACCATGTCCTGCCCCGCATGGCACAGGTTACCCCTGCCGGAGCATCTTCCCTGACCCTCACGCCCATCGCGGGCGAACAGCGGGCGAGACTTGAGCCCTGTAGTGGTAACGAAACCTCAAGATCAGATGATAGGAGTTGTTGAGCATGACCGGCAACATAATAGGTCTCACGAAGATGGATCTTTCGAACGCCCGATCGCCGCGTGCCGCGGCGTTCAAGGGCAATAAATCTTTAACGAATCTGGCACCCGTTCCCGGCTTTAAAGCCGAGATCGGCCTTGAACTCGTCAGCGAGAACTACACCGCGCCCATGATGGTCGCCTCACCCGACGATGGGACCGGGCGACTCTTTGCCGTGGACCAGATCGGGGTCGCAAAGATCGTCGATGCAGATGGGACCACGCTCCCCGAACCGTTCCTGGACCTCCGGGACAACATCGTGAAACTCAGCCCGAAGTACGATGAACGCGGCCTGCTCTCCATAGCGTTCCACCCCGATTACAGGAAGAACGGCCGGCTCTACGTCTTCTACAGCGCACCCTTACGACCGGAAGCGCCCGGGGGCTGGAGCTGCACAAACCACATATCCGAGTTCCGGGTCGACCCCGATGACCCGAACCGGGTGGATATGTCGTCTGAGAAGGTCCTGATGTATATCGACAAACCCTACGAGAACCACAACGGCGGCCAGCTCGTCTTCGGCCCCGTCGACGGCTACCTCTACATATCCCTCGGGGACGGCGGGAAGGCAAACGACGTCGGGAACGGGCATACCCCGGGCATCGGGAACGCCCAGGATCTCACGAAGATCTACGGCAAGATCCTCCGGATCGATGTGAACGGCACCACCGCCGGAAGCGTGCCGGCCCAGAAGAGCCCGACCGGGGATGTGAACGTCGACCAGCCCGAGAGCCCGCCCGAGCCGACATGGACGACGTTTGCCGGCAGCCTCTACGGTATACCGCCCGACAACCCGTTTGCAAAGACCCAGCCCGAGCTCCTCGACTCTTACGCTTACGAGACGGTCCCACCCGAGATATACGCCTACGGGCTCCGAAACCCCGCCTACATGGCCTTTGACTCCGGCGGCAACAACGCGCTCTTCGTCGGCGAAGCCGGCCAGAACCTCTTTGAGTCGGTGGACATCATCGTACGCGGCGGGAACTACGGCTGGAACATTCACGAGGGAACGCACTGTTTTGACACAAAAAAACCGCTCCAGCCCCCGGAGAGCTGCCGCACGACCGGATACCGGGACGAACCGCTGATCGGTCCCATCTTTGAGGGCGGCCACGACCTCGGCCTCGTCATCGTCGGCGGCTACCTCTATCGTGGGCCCTCCGTCCCCGGGCTCCAGGGCAGGTGCATATTCGGCTACTGGGGCGACAGCCGGCTTGTGGGGAACGGCATCCTCCTCGTCGCCACGCCCCCGGAAGAGGGGGCCGGAGGTGAGCGGCCCATGGACGCTTCAGGCCTGACGCCGGAAGGAAACGCCATGTGGAGAGCGCAGAAACTGAAAGTCACCGGCAAAAAAGATGAGTTCCTGGGCATGTTCGTGCGCGGGTTCGGTGAGGATATCAACCGGGACATGTATGTGGTAACAAACGACACGGGAGGGCCGGATGCATCCACCAGCACCGGCAAAGTCTGGAAGATTGTGCCGCCCGGGTGATCGGTGCCATCCCCCGTGACCCGGGCCGGGGGAGGAAGAGAGCGTGCCTCTCCCCGCTGCTCGATCGCCCCCCGGCCCGGGGCCGGGGTCACGGCCTGCCGCCTCGCCGGGGAGGAGGGATTCTCAAGAGTGAGGAGAACGGCCGCACATGCACAGATCCCCGGGAGTGCCTCACACCCCCGGCATCCCGGAACGTATATAACATATGACCTCTATCCCCCCGCCTCGTATGAGACCTCATACACAGCGTATGGCCTTCCTTGCGATAGCGATCTGCCTGTGCCTCATCGGAGGCGTGGCAGCCCAGCAGGGAGGGGCGAACAACACTACTACGTCGCCGGCGGCGACGACGCCTGCAGGCGGGGCGAACAACACTACCGCATCGCCGGCGGCGACAGCGCCTGCAGGTGGGGCGAATGCCTCCGACCTCACCAATGCGGATGCCCCGCAGGCAGTGAAATTCACAAACAATACTACGGTAACGACGTTTGGAAATGTCTCCGGGTTCACTCCAGAGGTGAGCCTGAAACTTGTAGTGGACAACTTCACCACCGCGCCGATGATGGTGACGACGGCACCGGGCGATGACTCCGGCCGGCTCTATGTCGTCGACCAGATCGGCGTGGTGAAGATCGTGGATGCAAACGGAACTGTCTCAGAGGAACCGTTCCTGGACCTCCGGAACAACCTCGCAAACCTCTCTCCAACCTACGACGAACGTGGCCTGCTCTCGATAGCATTCCACCCTGACTTCCAGACGAACGGCAAGGTTTACGCCTTCTACAGCGCACCACTCCGAGAGGGAGCGCCGGCCGGCTGGAGCTGCACGAATCACATATCCGAGTTCCAGGTCGACCCCGGTAATCCGGACAAGGTGAACGTCTCCTCCGAGAAGATCCTGATGTACATCGACAAGTCGTACGAGAACCACAACGGCGGCGAGCTTGACTTCTCTCCCAACGACGGATACCTCTACATATCAGTCGGCGACATCGGGAAAGGGAACGATGTCGGCGATGCCCACAACCCGTTGATCGGCAACGCACAGGATCTCACGAAGATCTACGGCAAAGTTCTGCGGATCGATGTCAGCGGTGGGAACCAGACCGGAAACCAGACCGGAAACCAGACCGGAAACCAGACCGGCGGAGCGGTAGTCAACGAGACCGAGGTGACCAAGGACTTCCGGGGATTCTTCCAGCCGGTGAACCCCACCTGGACGACTGCCGCAGGCCGTCTCTACAGCATACCGCCGGACAACCCCTTCGCCACCGATAAGCCGCCCATCCTCGATACCTACGCTTACAAAGAGATTCCTCCCGAGATCTACGCCTACGGGTTCCGGAATCCCGCCTACATGGCCTTTGACTCAGGAGGCAAACACGCGCTCATCATATCGATGGCAGGCCAGGATCTCTTTGAGTCCGTCCTGGATGTGGTGAATGGTGGAAACTACGGCTGGAACATCCGCGAGGGCACCCACTGCTTCGACGCGAACAACTCACTGCAGCCCCCGGCAACCTGCAACAGGACCGGATACCAGGGCGAACCCCTGATCGGCCCCGTTGTCGAGTACGGGCATGACGTCGGCAACGTGATCGTCGGTGGAGAGATCTACCGCGGTAAGGACCTCCCGGACTTCACCGGAAGGTATGTCTTCGGTTCCTGGAGCTCACCCAACAACTACGTGACGCCCAACGGCATACTCTTCGTGGCCACGCCACCGGACGGCTGGGAGGAGAAGATCCCAACCTCGGCAGAGGAGCTCACACCGGAGGACAACGCCATGTGGACCCTTCAGGAGCTGAAGGTCACCGGTCCTCCCAGCAACGAGACCGGGCGTTTGAACGAGTTCGTCCGCTCGATCAGCCGGGACAACGATAACGAGATCTACCTGCTGACCAACACCATCGGTGGCCCGAACTCGTCCACGCAGACGGGCAACCTCTGGAAGTTCGTGCCGTCGCAGGGTGCAGCGGCTGGAAATGCAACGACGACAGCTGGAAATGCGACCACAACGGCTGGAAACGCGACCACGACCAACACGACAGCGGGAGCGGGGGCCACCCCCTCTTCCTCTTTGGCCGTGACGCCCGACCATGGCCAGGTCAGCCAGATATGGGATCTCCTGGAGCCGCCCGCCGGCGATCGAACTGTCTGGGAGCTTCTCCAGGCGACCGAGACGGCCATCCCCTTTGAAGAGACACCCGTCTACGGCAACTTCACGATCTTCATCGATCTCCTCCAGACGACGGGGGTGAACCAGGTCCTCCAGGGCAACGATTCGTACACCGTCTTTGCCCCGACCGATGGGGCATTCGTAGAGCTTCCTCCCGACGATATGAACGCCCTGACCAAGACGACGGGCAACCAGACGGGAGCAGTAAACCGCACCGCAGTCGCCCTGAACCATATCGTGCCGGGATCGTATACAGAGAGCGCCCTTCGTAACGAGACCACGCTCGTCACCCTTGCGGGAAGCAACCTCACCGTGAATGCAACCGGCAACGAGACCCGGGTTGGCAACGCCACGATCATCATCCCCGATCTCGTCGCAAAGAACGGAGCCATCCAGGGTATCAACCGGGTGCTGCTCCCGGCCGACACGGGCGGGGCAGCAAACCTCTCCTGACCGCGCCGAAAGATCCTTCAGGGCGGTACAAACGCCGGCGCGGGAGGGGGGCGGGGTCGTATGACCTCGCGGGCGATCTCTGGTCGCACCGCAGGGATGACGGCAGATCACCCGATGGTGCGGGATACCGGCAAAAAAACGTGTTCTCTCAATCCTGACCCTCTATGCCCCGGATAACGTCAGACGATCCGGCACAACCATTATATATTCTCGTGCCATGTCCGGACCCGCATGACAAAAGTTACCCTTGTCATAGCATCCCTCCTCATCATCGCACTCATTGCGGGCGTGGGTGCACAACAGGCGGGATTGAGCAATGCAAGCAGTACCAACGAGAGTTCCAACCAGACAACGCAGAGCACGCCCGGCAACGTAACGGACCTCACGAACGCCGGCAACCCGCTTGCCGCGACGTTTCAGAACAACGAATCCCTGACGAACCTGGCACCCATCCCGAGTTTTACGGCCGATATCGGCCTTGAGCTCATCGGTGAGAACTTCACCGCGCCCATGATGGTCACGTCGCCCGACGACGGGACCGGGCGCCTCTTTGTCGTGGACCAGATCGGGGTCGCAAAGATCGTCGATGTAAACGGGACCGAACTCCCCGAACCGTTCCTGGACCTCCGGGATAACCTCGTGAAACTCGACCCGACCTACGATGAACGCGGCCTGCTCTCCATAGCGTTCCACCCCAATTACAGGAACAACGGCAAGGTCTACGTCTTCTACAGCGCCCCCTTAAGACCGGAAGCTCCCGAGGGCTGGAGTTGCACGAATCACATATCCGAGTTCCAGGTCGATCCCGATAATCCGAACACCGTGAACATGTCGTCCGAGAAAGTCCTGATGTACATCGACAAACCTTACGAGAACCACAACGGCGGCGTGCTCGCCTTCGGCCCCGCCGACGGCTACCTCTACATATCGGTCGGTGACGGCGGGAAGGCAAACGATGTCGGGAACGGGCATACCCCCGGTATCGGGAACGCCCAGGATCTCACGAAGATCTACGGCAAGATCCTCCGGATCGACGTGGACAGCACCGCCACCGGGGTCACGATAGTTCAGCAGAACCAGACCGAGAACCAGACCGGGGGCGCGAGCGCCAACCGGACGGAGAACCCGCCCGAACCGACGTGGACGACGTTTGCCGGCAGCCTCTACGGCATACCGCCCGACAACCCGTTCGCCGAGAATCAGCCCGAGATCCTCGACTCCTACGCTTACAAGACAGTTCCACAGGAGATATACGCCTACGGATTCCGGAACCCCGCCTACATGGCTTTTGACGCCAGCGACGGCAACGCGCTCTACGTCGCCATGGCAGGCCAGAACCTCTTTGAGTCCGTCTTAATTGTCCTGAACGGCGGGAACTACGGCTGGAACATCCGCGAAGGGACGCACTGCTTCGACCCGAACGCCCCCACGGCCCCGGGAGAGTCCTGCAACATCACCGGCCTTCTGGGAGAACCCCTGATCGGCCCCATCTTTGAGGGCGGCCACGATCTCGGCATCGTGATCGTCGGCGGTGATGTCTATCGCGGAAACACTGTCGTCGGGCTCCAGGGCAGGTACATATTCGGCTACTGGAGCGACAGCCGGACGGTAGGAAACGGCACCCTCCTTGCCGCCACGCCGCCGGCAGGGTGGGCCGAGGGCGCACTGCCGCCGACCGCCGCAGGTCTGACGCCGGAAGATAACGCCATGTGGCAGGCCCAGATAGTGAACGCCACCGCACAAAACAGCGATACCCTGGGCATGTTCCTCCGCGGGTTTGGCGAGGATGCCGACCTGGACATGTACGTGCTGACAAGCGACGTGGGAGGCCCTGATGCCTCTACCAGCACCGGCAAGGTCTGGAAGATCGTGCCGCCCACCATCGTCAACCCGGCCCTGGGTGCGGGGGCGCTCGAGGTCACGCCGACTGTGGAGGCAGAGAACCAGACCGAAAACCAGACCGGCACCACGGCTGTAGGAGGAGGAATGGGAGCGGGTGCAACACCCCTCTCCTCCCTCTCTTCATCGGACCCCGCCGAAAACATCATGGAAGTCCTTGCATTGACCGAGACCGGCATCCCCTTCGAGGAGACCCCCGCGTTCGGGAACTTCACCCTGTTCACAGGCCTCCTCCGGTCGACCGGCGTCGCCGCCACGCTTGAGGGCCCGGGACCATACACGGTGTTCGCCCCGACCGATGATGCATTCGAGCGGATGGACCCCGATATCCGCGAACCGATCCTGAACGGTTCCCGCGACAGTAAGGACATCGTGCTCTACCACATCGTGAACGGTTCCTCCACGCTCGCCGATCTCAAGAACGTATCGACGCTCCGGACCCTGCAGGGCGAAAACCTCACCATAAACGCTACCGGAACGGCCGTCAGGGTGGAGAACGCCACGATCGCGATCCCCGATATCATGGCCGACAACGGTGTCATCCAGGGAATCGATACCGTCCTCATCCCGGCCGACACCTGACCGGGACTTCTGCAAAATATCACCCAAAGCATTTATGCCGTTTGTGCCGCTCTTATCCCTGTCATCCAGGATGACGGGTGTGCATGATGTACCAGCAGATATTCGTAGGGGTGGACGGCTCTCCCTGCTCAGACCTGGCGGGGGACGCAGCTCTCGCCCTTACTGCCGGCGGCAGGGGCAGGTGCACCGGCTGCCACGTGTATGCCGCCCGGATGCACCGGCAGCGTTTTGAGGATATGGAGCCCGGCCTTCCCGGGCAGTACCAGGAAGAAGAACGGCTCGATGACCTGCGGGCGACGCACGACGACCTGATATCCGGGGGCATGGCGCTCATATCGGATGCCTACCTCGCGCCGCTGGCGGAGAAGGCCGCCGCACAGGGTATCCCCTTCGAACCGGTCATAGCCGAAGGGAGGGGATACGTCGAGGTCCTCCGCCTCATCCGGGAGCGCCGGCCGGATCTTGCGGTGCTCGGCGCGACCGGGCACGGGCAGACGCCGGAGGTGCCCCTCGGGGGCCTTGCCGAGCGGGTTCTCCTGTATGCCGGCACGGGCGACCTCCTTCTGGTCCGGAGGCCCTGGAGCCTGAAGAACCGCCCGGTCGTCGTGGGCGTGGACGGGAGCGACGCGAGCTACGCAGCCCTCGAACGTGCGGCCTCTATCGCCGCGGCTCATGATACGCCGCTCGAGGCGGTGGCCGTCTACGATCCGTTCTTTCATTCCGCAGTCTTTCCCGTCATCGCCGGCGCCCTGCCGGAGGAGGCGCAGCGCCGGTTCAACTTCCCGGCCCAGGAGCAACTCCACGACGAGATCATCGACCGGGGGCTTGAACACCTCTACCGGCGGAACCTGGAGCGCGGGGCGGCCCTCGCGCAAGCCCTGGGCGCCCGGGTCCACACGGCGGTCGTCGCCGGCAGGGTCTGCCCGCAGGTGCACCACTACGCCGCGGCCAGGGGGGCGGGGCTCCTCGTCCTCGGGCGCTACGGGCTGCACCGGGAAGAGGAGTCGCTGATAGGGTCGAACACCCTGAACCTTGCCCGGATGAGCACCACGAACGTCCTCGTCGTCGCGCCGAGAGAGACCCCGGTCACGGTGCCGGACCTGCCCCGCGACGCAATACCCTGGACGCCGGAGGCGGAGCAGGTCCTCTCGCGGGTGCCGCCGTTTGCGCGGAAGATGGCACGGATGGCGGTCGAAGAGCATGTCCGGGCCCGGGGCCTCTCCCGGGTCACGGAGGATGCCGTCCGGGACGTGGCCCGGCGGTCCGGCAGGGGAGGTGGTCAGGATGCAGGTCCCTGATGCCCGGGTGGTGGTCTTTACCCCGACAAAGAGGTTTGCCCCGGACTTTCACCGGCATATCCTGCAGGGACGGATCGTGGGGCAGACCATCCGCCCGGGCGACCGGATCCTCGTCTATGAGGTCGCAGAGACCGTGCCCGATGGAGCGGTGCGGGTTACCCGGTCCACGCACCTTGAGTTCCGGTGAGGGGGAGGGATGGCTGTCGCCCTGCGGGACGTGACGAAACGGTTCGGGTCCGTCCGGGCGCTCGACGGTGTCACCCTCGATGTGGGGAAGGGGGAGATCCTCGGCCTCCTCGGCCCCAACGGGTCGGGGAAGTCCACCCTGCTCAAAGTCATCGCCCGGCTCATCCCCCCCGACGAGGGGACTGTTCTGCTCCCGGCAAACGGCCGGGCGATGATGCGCCGAACCGGTATGCTCTTTGACCATACCGCCCACTGGGAGGCGCTCACCGGCTACGAGAACGCCCGGTTCTTCGCCCGCTCCTACGGCATGGAACCAGGCGCGGCGCACGACCGGCTCGAGTCGCTCTTCTCGCTCCTCGACCTCCGGGATCGGTGGGATGACCCGGTCTCTACCTACTCGTATGGGATGCGGCGAAAACTCGGCCTTATCGAGGCCCTGGCGCACGAACCCTCCCTCATCCTGCTGGACGAGCCCTCGATCGGCCTGGATTACCGGGCGCGGGTCACCCTTGCCGGTCTCCTCCGCGAGGCGGCCCGGGGGGGTGCTGCGATCGTCTTCTCCACAAACGACGTGAACGAGGCGGCCGATCTTGCCCACCGGGTCGCCCTCTTTGACCGGGGCAGGATGCTCGTCGCGGGAGAACCGTCCGTGCTCGTCGGATCGCTCGGCGCTACGGTGACGATCGACCTCCGGCTGAAGGCGCCGATCGATCCCCGGCCGCTCGGGCAGGTTCCCGGCATCGAGGGCGTGGGCACGGAGGAGCGGGAGGACGGGTTTCACGTGACGGTTATAGCCGCGCCGGATGCATCCGGGCACTCATCCCTCCTCGCCCGGGTCGTCCACGCGGTGGCGAACGAGGGCGGGGTGGTCGTGGGCGTCGATCTCCATGCCCCGGGGCTCCCGGATGTCTTCCTCGCGTACACGAAGGAGGGAGCGGGTGCACCCTGACTCGTTCTTCAGAAAGGAGATCCTTGAGGACCTCCGGAACCGCCGGGGGCTCCTCCTCAAGTTCGTCCTGCCGGCGGGGCTCCTGCTCCCCCTCATGCTCGCCGATCTGCCCGTCTCCCTGCAGGCCGCCGGCATCACGGTCGCCATCATCTTCTCCGGCATATTCGGGTCGTCGATCGGTCTCGTCCGCATCCGCGAGAGCGGCATGCTCGACCGGATGGCCATGCTGCCCATCTCCCCCCGGCGGCTGATCGCCGGATACATACTCGCAAACGCTCTCCTCGATCTGGCACAGATAGCCATCCCTCTCGCCGTCTTCCTGATCCTGCATCCCCCGGCCCCGGAAGTCGTTCTCTGCGTGGCCGGAGCATTCGCCTCCGCCGTGGTTGCGGCAAACGCCCTCGGCGTCCTGGCGGCGGTCGCCCCGGGCTCGTCCAGCGAGGGGCACCTCTACGCCATCATCACGGTCATGGCAGCGATCGTCCTCTCCGGACTCGTCGCGCCCGCCCCGCATACGCAGGGGCTCCTCCCGTTCTGGTACCTTCATGCAGCACTCGTCACCGCCCCCGGGGCGTTCGCCCTCTCTCCGGTCCTTGCCGGCCTCATCCTCGGCTCCGCGCTCGCGGTCTCGCCGCGGCTGTTCGGCAGAACTCGAGGGTGAGAGCATCGGAGGTTTCGGCGGGCAACCTTTAAGCCATCTCAGCCCTCCGGGGTGATCCGGATCACCCCCGGATAATGCCATCCCCGGGTGCAGGAGAGATGAGCAGGCAATGACAGATGACCGTATTAATGCGCTTCCGGCGGTCCGGCGGTGGCTCGGAAACCCGGTTGCCCGTGCCCTCCTCCGGTTCGTCGCCCGGGATGATGAGTGTGGAAATCGCCTCGATAACGCGATTCGATATTACCTTGACCAGAACGACGGGTTATGCTGGAGGTGTCGGCTCGCGGGCCATATGGTGGGGCTCACCCTCCGCCGGAGCAGCGACCTCTTCGGGGTGAGCGAGGATGACATCAAGAAAGGCCTCTCGGAGACCGTATTTTTACGGGGGCTCCAGAACGTGCTCTCCGGTATCGCCCGCTACGGCATCACCATGCCCCAGATCGTGAACGCCCCCTTCATGGTGGTCTGGGACTTCACCCACAGGTGCAACCTTCGCTGCGCCCACTGCTACCAGGACGCGCAGAAAGCCCTCCCCCACGAACTCGATACCGATGAGGCGAAACGTCTCGTCGAGGAACTTGCGGATGCCGGCGTGGTGGTCATCGCCTTTTCGGGCGGAGAGCCTCTCATGCGGAAGGACTTCTTCGAGGTGGCCGCCCATGCCCACAAACACGACATATACGTGGCGCTCGCCTCAAACGGCACCCTCATCACACCGGAGATGGCGGGGCGGATCAAGGATGCCGGCGTCGAGTACGTGGAGATATCCGTGGATGGGAAGGATGCGGCGAGCCACGATGCCATGCGGGGCATCCCGGGCGCGTTCGACCGGACCATCGCGGGCGTCAGGAACTCCGTCGCGGCGGGGTTCTACACCTGCATCGCAACCACGGTCACCCGGGCGAACTACGCCGAGGTCCCGGATATCTACGCCCTTGCATCGGACCTCGGTGTGAACCGGCTCATGTGCTTCAACTTCATACCGACGGGGAGGGGCGTGGATATGGCCGGCCAGGATATATCCCCGGAAGAGCGCAGGGACCTTATGCGCTACCTGATGGCCCGGACACGGGAGGGAAAGGGTCCTGAGGCGCTCACCACCGCCCCGCAGATCGCGGCCGTGGCGGTTGCCGATGAGAAAGGGGTTCCCGTCGGGCACTTTTACGCCGGGGAGGCGATCGAGGGGAAGACCGGGCTTCTTGCCGACTTCATCGGCGGGTGCGGCGCAGGGAGGCTCTACTGCAGCATCGAGCCCGAAGGAAACGTCCAGCCCTGCGTCTTCATGCCGATCGTCGTCGGAAACGTCCGGGATACGCCGTTCCTTGAAATATGGCACTCAGCGGAGGTGCTGCAGAAGTTGCGGGACAGGAGCCTGCTCTCCGGGGCATGCGCCGATTGCGGGAACAAGTACATATGCGGCGGGTGCAGGGCCCGCGGGTGGGCATACTTCGGGGATATCCACGCGCCGGACCCCGGGTGCATCAATAACCGCGACTACTGGGAGTCGCTTCTCGTGGGCGAGGTGCCCGTTCTCCCGTCCCAAAAAAAGGGTTAGTGGTTCCTTCTCCGCCAGAGGAGGAAGGCGAGCGGGGCAAGGAAGGGTGCGTAGACGAGCGGTGCCGCGGGCGCCGTCGTCACCGGCACGGTGGTCGCCGTTGCCATCGGTTCCGCAGTCGCGTTTATCGTGGTGTTCGCCTCCCCTCCCGGCGTGGCGGTCGCCTCCGGCGTTACGGTCGTGTTCTCCGGCGCCACGGCAGCGATGGCAAACGTGGAGAACCCGGGGGTGGTCGCGCGGAAGCGGTACGCCCCGTCTTCCTCACCGAGGAAGACGGTATCCAGGGGCTGCCAGACGCCGCCGACATAGCGCATGAGCCCGACATCCTCCGGTGTCATGCCGTGCTCGCGGAGCCAGTCGACGGGGATGGTGAAGACGATCACCGCGCTCTCGATGTCGTCAGGGTTTGCCCAGTAGAGGGTGATCTCGATGTACTCGTAGACGTCACCATCGGGGGGCACCGCCGCAGAGGGCGCTGTGGTCCCTTTCACGGTCACCATCAACCTCGGGATGCTGTTTGCCGCCGTGATGGCGACGCTGTCGACCGATGATGTGGTGATGCCCGAGAACGTGAACGTCTCGCCGCGCATCAGGCTCTCGCCCATGCCTGCGTCAAAGGCGGGACCGCTGTCCCCGCCGCCGCTGCTACCGCTCCAACCGGCCGATCCGTCGTTGTTTCCGGGCTCGTCAGGGACCGGTGCGGTCGTGACGCTGACCGTCGCGATTCCCTCCACGCCGCCGGCCCGGGCCTTCACGTCCGCCGTCCCGCATATGTATGCTGTAAAGAGGCCGGCCCTGTCGATGGTGCCGATGGCTGCATCAGAGCACGACCAGGCGACCCTGACCCAGTCCATCCCGTCGTCACGCTGGTCAAAGACCGTGGCGACGAACTCCCGGATCTCTCCGGGCGCAATCACGGTCTTCGCAGGCTCGATTGCGATGGTGGCCGGGACTGCAAGGGAGGGTTCAACGGTCACGCGGGCGGAGCCGGATATATCGCCTGCCGTTGCAGTGAGGACCACACTGTCGTCCTTGAGGGCGGCAAAGAGGCCGGAGTCATCGATGGTGCCGATATGCGGGTCGCTGCTCTCAAAGGCCACCGCGACGCCCGGCATCTCGTCGCCGTACTGATCATACACGGTCGCGGTGAGCCTCAGGTCCTGCCCGGCGGCGATAGTGAAGTCAGACGGGCTGATCGCGATTCGCGCCGGGAACGCCGATGCCGGCCGGACCGTCACGACCGCGGTCCCGATCTCTCCGGATCCGTCGATCGTCGCGGTGATGGTTACGGCGCCCTCACTGAGCGCGGTAAAGAACCCGTCCTCGTCGATCGTGCCGACGGTCTCGTCGTGCGACGACCAGGCGACCACTCCGGAGAATAGAGCGTCGTCCTCCGGATCGACGAGAGTCGCGGTGAAGAGCCAGGTCTCTCCCTCGTCCAGGGTGATCGCCGGCGGGGAGACGACGACGCCCGGGGCCGGCCGGACGACCGTTACGTCCGCCGCTCCGGTGATGCCGTCGGCCGTTGCGGTGATGGTCGTCGTGCCCGCATCAAGGGCGATGAAGAGCCCGCCGTCATCGATGGTGCCGGCGGCCGGATCGCTGCTCGCCCAGGCGACAGCATCCGCAGGCATGGCGGTGCCGTGCTGGTCGTAGGCGGTTGCGACGAACGTCTCCTCATCACCGGCGTTCAGGGTGATTGCCGGGGGCGTGATGGCGATCCGTGAGAGGACCGGCTCATCGGAGGATACCGTGACAACCGCGGTGCCGGCTATATCGCCTGATGCCGCAGTGACGGTCGTCGTACCCGCGGCAAGGGCGGTAAAGACGCCGTCATCATCGATCGTCCCGGCGGCCGGATCGCTGCTCGCCCAGGTGAGGGCGGCGGCCGGCACGGTCTCGCCGTAGGAGTTGAACGCGACGGCCTCAAACTGCAGGGTGTCGCCGGTCTCGAGAGTGACCTCCGGCGGCGAGAGAACAACCATACCAAACTCCGGTTCTGCAGCGATGACGGTGACGGCCGCCGTTGCGGCGACCTCGCCCGATGTCGCAGTGACGGTCGCCGTACCCGCGGCGAGGGCGGTAAAGACGCCGTCATCATCGATCGTCCCGGCGGCCGGATCGCTGCTCGTCCAGGCGACAGCACCCGCAGGCATGACGTTGCCGTTCTGGTCGCGGGCGGTCACGATGAACTTCAGGCTATCGCCGGCTGCGAGGGTGGCCCGGGGAGGCGTGACGTTCAGGCTTGTGAGCACCGGTTCTTCGTCGCTGACGGTGACGGTCGCGGTGCCGGCTATATCGCCTGATGCCGCAGTGACGGTCGCCGTACCTGCAGCGAGGGCGGTAAAGACGCCGTCATCATCGATCGTCCCGACGGTTGGGTCGCTGCTCGACCAGGCGATATCGATGCCGGGCATGGCGTTGCCGTCCTGGTCAAGAGCGGTTGCCACGAACCCTTTCGTCTCGCCGACCATGAGCGTGGCCGAGGATGGCGTGACCGTGATGTCCGTCAGGGCCGGGTCGACCGGCACGTCCGGTTCGTAGACGAAGATGTAGAGGTTTGAGTTAGGGGTCGCGCCCCGCTGCCAGACAACAGTGTTGCCACTGACGGCAGGGTAGAAGTGCTCGTCGTAGTTCTCATCCGGTAGCTTTACCGACAGCTCTTTCCCGGATGCAAGATCGTACAGGTAGATGCCGCGTCCATCCGTTTCATCCGGCCCCTTATCCCGATTGTCCTCCCAGGCGATGATCCTGCCGCTGATCGCCGGCGCGACCTGATCGGAGGCGTCGGAGGTGATCTGCTGCTCATTGCCGGACGGGTTATCGAGATCGAACATGTAGATCTCGGCGTTGCCGTCCCGGTAATCTTCCCAGACCAGGAGGCTCCCGGAGAGCGAGGGCCAGCACTGGACCGCCATGCTCGTGGAGACCGTGCCTGCGATTGTGCCGGCCGCAATGTCGTAGTACCGGACCCTCGCATCTTCGTCTTCCACCCAGGCGACATACTTCTCCGAGAGTGCGGGCTTGAACTCGATCGATGCGCCGGGGATCGTCGTCCGTGCATCGCAATCGATGACGTCCTTCACCGTCTTGCCGGCGATATCGTAGAGGACGATGGTTGTCCTGCCGCTGCTATCGTCGTACCAGGCAACGTAGTTCCCGGAGATTGCAGGCAACCACTGCCTGCCTGTGCAGGTGGTGAGCTGCGTCTCGGTCGCGTTGAGGCGATCGTAGAGGTAGATATCAGGGTTTCCGTGCCGGTTATCCTGCCAGACGATGTAGTTGCCCGATATGGACGGCCTCTCCTGCCTCGCAGGATCGGCCGTTATCCTCTCGCCGGTATAGCCGGGCGATTCCCGGAACCCGTCTATCGTACCGAAGTAGATGTCCTTGTCTCCGTCCCTATCATCTTCCCAGACGATCATGTTGCCGTCGACATCGGGGTGATCCTGCGCATGGTCGAGGTAGCGATAGATATGCTCCCCCGACGCAGCCTCTACAGCCATTACCGGCGATATGAGCAGCCCGATGGCGACAAACGCGCACAATAATGCCAGGTGTGTAACCTTTGTCATATTCCTCTCCCTTGTCTCTTCTCCACCCCCGCCCACAAAGACCACGGTGCATACCCTCCGGTATGCACGAAGGGCTCGCTAAAGCAGGTGCTCCATTGGGCACCCGGCAGACGGAGTGCGAAATCCTATTTAAAGTCCGGTCATAAGGTAGCCGGTGAAAGGGTGAATAGCAGCATAAATATATATCTTTTACGGTGATTTATTCCAAAATTATTATATTATAAACTGAAATTTCCTGTGCGCTCCCGGGGGGAGAGGAGTCGGGGGACGGGTCCCCTCAGCCGGCCGGGGAGGATGGTTCAGATCGAGGAGCACCGTGAACCGTTGCCTCCGGCAAAGCCCCCAAACGACAACTTTCCCCATGAATCCCCTGCGATCGGCCGGAAGGTGTATCGCCCGGCACGCACCCGGGGAGGCGGGAGTACACGGGCTGAGGTCACTCCCTGCACCCATACCGGAGCGCTACCCGTATCAGCACAACATATCGGCAGAAGTATAGCAGGGATAATCCGGGCTTATCCTGATCCCAAAAGTCCCTCCCATAAGGGTGAACGGTTTACCGTATCACCGGGTACCCCGGGGAGGGGGCGAAACCAGACAAGGGCATGCCTTTACTTTACTATTGGCCTTTAATTCTGGGGCCGCTTTTATCGTATCGAATCATCGAAAAATGATACGGTAGCGCATCTACCGTAACGCTTTTCGCTGTTACGGTAGTTAACGGTAGTCGTTGACCTCATCCGCCTCCTCACCCTTATCCCGGAGGTGGAATCAGGGCGCCCTCAATGGCCACCCATCGCGAGATTGCAGCGTTGACGAATAGAGAAGGGCTATCTTATCACGGGGTCGGAGATAGCGGCAACCATCGTCGGGGCCGGCGTGAAAGCGCCCCCCTGCCGGCGACGTTTGCAACCCGGATCATCCCTCCGGGATCCGGGTCCTCCCCTCATCCGGTATAGCCCCCTATGGATGCCGGAGAACCGCCTCACGCGAACCGCCGGATGCCCGCAAGCGGCGGGAGGACCACCGTCTCGCCGTCGACCTCCACCACCGGCTGGAGGCTCCCTGCATCCACGCGGCGGAGGATGGGCGAGAGGAAGTCCCGGCGCTGCATGTGGTTGATCGTGACGCCGGGGGAGAGCGGGTTATACGCCGGCATCACGACGAGGTCTTTCCCCCCGAAAACACCCTCCCCATAGAGGAAACAGGGGAACCGGGCCATATCGATCTCGATCGCCGGGTGATCGTGGCCGATGACGAGCGTCCCGTGGTCTCCGGCCGGCCGGTCGCCGTGGACCACCGTGTAGCCGCCGCGGTCGTAGCGCTCGACCGTCCCCCCCGCAACCGCAGGAAGCATCGTGTCGTGCGATCCCGTGACGAGGACGACCTCGCACTCCGAGCGGAGGGTCGCAAGAACCGCCTCGAACGTCTCCACGACGCTCCGGCTCACCCGGTCGAAGGCGTGGAATATATCCCCGTCGAGGACGAAGACCGCCGGGTTGAACCGGTCGAGTATCGCCTCGAACCGCTCGATCAGCGTCTCCTCTTCGTGAAGCGGGAAGTGGAGCCCCTGCCGGTAGAGCGTCTCGGCAAGCCCGATGTGGATATCGGAGGCGACGCAGGTGTCGATATCCCGGATGTAGAGAGCGCTCCTGTAGAACCCGAACCGGGAGAGGAGGTCGGCCTCGCTGACCGCGCTCATGCCGCCGCCCCGCTCCCGATGCTGCTCATCACCCGCCTCTGGAACTCGCGGAGGATCGAGAGGCGGTCCTCCGCGTATATCGCGTCGGAGATGCCGAGCGTCGCTATACCGAACGCGAGCGGGCTGGGCGACGCCGTCCGGGTCAGGGCGATATCGATCTCGCCGGCGCCTATCCCCCCGACGATCTTCTCGATGTTTGCCACCTCGAACCGGTCTTCGATCACCTCGCGGTAGGTCTCCCGCATCACGGCAAACCCGGGAAGGCGTTTTGCAAACGATATCAGCATATCGGCGCTCACCTGCTGGCGGCGGGCGCTCCTCTTTCTGCCGCTGTAGTTTCTGAGGATCATGTACGACCGGGCCGCGTTGATCCGGAAGACCCGTTTCTCAAGCTGCGTCCCTCCGACGGCCTCTTTGAGTATATCCCGGCACTCGCCCGCCCGGATACCCCGGAGCAGGCGCATGGGGTCGGCCCGCTTCTCAAGCGGTATCGATACCAGAAACCCCGTATCGCTGATACCGACCGAGACGTTCGTCGTCACGTCCCGCGCAATCAGGAAGGCGACGATACGGGAGAATCCGTCGTTGAACCGCAATCCGTAGTTGGTCATGAAGAAGTAGAGGCGGCGGCGGTTCTCGCGGTCGACCTGCTCCTCGACGACGATCCGGCCCGGCGTGGGGACGGCCTCCTCTCCGAGATAGCAGACCTGCTGCTCGAAGATCGCGCATATGCTCCGGGCGCTGTTCTCGTCGATCGGGTACTCGCAGAGGAGCGCGTCGACGAGGTCCTCCGTCCCCATCGCCTCCATCGCGCGAAGCATACTTTCCTTGAACCGGAGGGCGTGGAGACCGAGGTCGAACGAGAGCGGGAGTTTCTCCGAGAACCAGCTCGGTATCGTGGGGCGGTCGCCGGTCGGGTCGACGTAGAGTTTTCCGCCCCGGCGGTAGGCAAACCGGTAGCGCCGGCCCCCGAGGACGAAGACGTCGCCCTTGTTCATCCGCTCGAGATACTTCTCGTCCAGGTTGCCGGCAAACACACCGTCACGGGTGAGGACGTCGCAGGAGAACTCGTCCGGTATGGTCCCGGAGTTTAAGAAATAGATCATCCGGGCGTTTCGCCCCCGCTTCCGAACCGTCCCGGTCGCCGCATCGTGCCAGATTTTCGCGTATATGTGCCGCTCCTCGAGCCCCGCATACTCTCCCGCAAGGTAGCGGACGACGCTTGCGAGGTCGGCCTCCTCAAGGTCCCTGTAGCAGTGGGACCGGCGGAAGACCGCAAGCATCTCATCGATCCGCCGGCTCCCATCGAGCGCCATACCAAAGACGTGCTGCGCGAGGACGTCGAGGCAGTTCTCCGGTATGTGGATACGGTCCACAAACCCCCTCTGCCCCTCGCGGAGCATCACCGCGCACTCGACGAGCTCGTCGCGGTCGAGGACGACGATCCGCCCTTTCACCACCTCCCCGAGGCGGTGCCCGGCGCGCCCTATCCGCTGGAGGAGCGCCGCCACGGACTTCGGGGACCCGACCTGGAGGACGAGGTCGACGTGGGGCATATCGACACCGAGCTCAAGCGACGTCGACGTCGTCACCGCCTTCACCTTCCCGGCCTTGAGTTTCTCCTCGACGGCAAGCCTCCCTTCCGCCCCCATCGAACCGTGGTGGCACCCCGTGTTCTCTTCGGTGTAATACTCCGGGTAGCGGGCCCGGAGGTTATGGAGGATCCGCTCGGCGCCGTTCCGGGTGTTCGTGAATATGAGCGTATTCTCGTGCTCCCCGACGAGGCGGTGGATCGTCGAGTAAAGGTGCCGCGAGAGGTCTTCGGGGGTGGTGTCGGCAAGGTCGGGGACCGGGCAGATGAGGGAGAGGTCGAACTCCCGGGCAAACCGGGTATCGACGATCGAGACCTCGCGCCCGACGCCGACCAGGAACCGGCCGACCTCGTCGAGGGGTTCGATCGTCGCCGAGCACCCTATCCGGGTAAATCCGCCGCCGGCCTCCTTCACCAGGTCTTCGAGGCGCTCAAGGCTCACCGAGAGGTGGACGCCGCGCTTCGAACCCGCGAGGGAGTGGATCTCGTCGACGACGACCCACCGGACCGTCCGGAGGCTCTCGCGGAACTTCGGTGAGTTCAGGAGGATACCGAGCGTCTCGGGGGTGATGTTGAGTATATGCGGCGGTTTTCGCGCCATCTTCGCCTTCTCTGCCTTGGGGGTGTCACCGTGGCGGACGGCGTGCCGGATAGGGGTGTGCCGGACCCCCCGCTCCCGTGCGATCGCCTCTATTCCCTGAAGCGGCAGGCTGAGGTTCTTGTGGATATCGTTTGCAAGCGACTTGAGCGGCGATATGTAGAGGCAATATACGGTATCCTCGAGTTCTCCGGCTCGTGCCCGGACCACGAGGTCGTCGATGATAGCAAGGAACGCCGCGAGGGTCTTTCCCGACCCGGTCGGGGAGCATATGAGGACGTTCCGGTTATCGTGGATGAGCGGGACCGCCATCCTCTGCGGCGGCGTGAACCGCCCGTCGAGCTGTCGCCTGCACCATTCCCGCACGTTCTCGTCGAGGAGACCGGCGATCTCTTCGTCCGAACGCCCTTCCTGCCCTGCCATCTTCTCTCACCCGCTGGTATCCCCCGGGCCCCGCGCCCTCCCGCATAACGATGCAGGGGGCGGCAAACCCGCGCTATCACCGATCCGCTCCAGATGGAGGGATATTTATCGACATCGGCACCCAGGGGAGACGTAATCAGAGAATACTACCATGAAAATGGAATCATGCAGTATTTCTGCTCCCGTTACGATCAGGGTGCCGTGCTGGACTTTGTATATTTCGCAATCATCGATGATAGCCTTTTCGCCGAAAGACGCGGTTGCGGGAGACGGATCAGGCGGGAGATACAGGTTTTATGCCGGCATTTCGGCCATTCAAGCGATATAATTGCGATCCTCCGGCCCTGGAAACCGCCCGCCTCCCGCTGCGGGGAAAAATTCTATCAGGTATGACTTTTCATCAATGCCCCTCCCCCCTCCCCGGGCCCCTGCGCCCCCCGGAAATCGTCCCCGTACCGGGGCCCCTGGGATATTCTAATGTATGATCTCGTGAAACCTATCAGAGGAGCTACGATGACAGATCACCCGGTTAAGAATATGATGCGGCTGATGGCGACCAAGATCAGGACCATCGCGGACGTGATGTCCGATGACCAGATCGATGCGCTCTTAAACGAGATCTTGAATGCAAACCGCATCTACACCATGGGCGCCGGGCGTTCCGGCCTGGTTGCAAAATCGTTCGCCATGCGCTTGATGCACCTCGGGCTCTCGGCGTTCGTCGTCGGGGAGACCGTGACCCCGGCCATGAAGCCGGGAGACGTCATCATCGTCTTCTCCGGGTCCGGCGCGACAAAGACGGTTGCAGACATATCCGAGACGGCAAAGGAGATCGGTGGGAGGGTCTGCCTCATCACCTCAAAGAAAGACTCCCGTATCGGGCGCATCGCAAGCTGCGTCGTCGTCATCGAGAGCCAGCGGGATAAGGTGGCCGACGAGTCGGCGGAGTTCGAGATCCGGCAGATGATGGGCGAACACAAATCGTTCGCACCGCTCGGCACCATATTCGAGACGACCGCCATGGTCTTTGCAGATGCCATTATATCCCATCTCATGGAGATCACCCAGTGCCGGCCCGAAGACCTCCAGTGCCGGCACGCAAACATCGAGTGAGGAACGGTATGAACACGCACAGGTATGCCGACCGGGTCCGGTCGGTGGAGATGTCGGGGATCCGGAAACTCTTCGACGCCGGGGGGCCGAACGCGATCAACCTCGGCATCGGGCAGCCGGACTTCGATACGCCCGGCCACATCAAGGAGGCGGCGATTGCCGCCATCAGGGCGGGAAAGACGGGGTATACGCCGAACGCGGGTATCCCCGAACTCCGTGAGGCGATCTGCGGTAAGTTCGCCCGCGAAAACGATCTCGTGTACCGGCCGGAGCAGATCCTGGTCACGGCGGGGGGGAGCGAGGCGCTCCACCTCGTCATGCAGGCGCTCGTGAACCCGGGCGACCGCGTCCTCTTCGCGGACCCCGGGTTCGTCTCCTACGCCGCCCTTGCGACGTTTGCCGGCGGGCGGCCCGAAGGTATCGGGCTCGATGCAACCCTGCATATCGACGTCGAGCGGGCAAAGGAGCAGATGGACGGAGCCCGGCTCTTTGTCCTGAACACGCCGGGAAACCCGACGGGCGCCGTCGAGAGCGAGGAGTCGGTCCGCGCCCTGGTCGAGTACGCGGGCGACCGGGGTGTCACCGTCGTCTCCGACGAGGTCTACGAGCACTTCATCTACGAGAAGAAACACGTCAGCGCGGCCCGTTTCGGCGAGGACGTCATCACCATCAACGCCGCGAGCAAGACCTACGCCATGACCGGCTGGCGGGTCGGCTACCTTGCGGCGCCGGAGGACTACATACCCGAGTGTCTCAAGATACACCAGTACGCCCAGGCGTGCGCGACGTCGATCGCGCAGTATGCCGCGCTCGCCGCCTACACCGGCGACCAGAGCGCGGTCGCGCGGATGCGGGAGGAGTACCGCGCGCGGCGGGACCTCCTGTATGCGGGTCTTACGGGCCTCGGGTTTGATTTTCCCCGGCCGGAGGGAGCGTTCTACATGTTTGTTCCGATGGGCCAGACCCTTATCCAGCGGGCCGTCGAAGCAGGTGTCATCATCGTGCCGGGCGCGGCGTTCGGCACGCGGGCGCCCGACCATGCACGCTTCAGCTACGCGACCGCTCAGGAGAACCTCTCGCGGGCGGTCGGGAGGATCGGGACGCTGATGGAGTGAGTTGAGCATGGTCAAAGAGTTACTCAGGAAGTTATCGGACGCTCACGGCGTCACGAGCAGGGAAGGGAACATCCGCGATATCGTCAGGGCGGAGCTTGCCGGCGTGGTCGACGAGATCACCGAGGACACGATGGGGAACCTTATCGCCACGAAGCGCGGCGACGGCTTTTCCATCATGCTCGCCGCCCACATGGACGAGATCGGCCTGATGGTCCAGTACATCGACGAGAAAGGGTTCATCCGGGTCGTCCCCCTCGGGGGATGGTTCGGGCCGGTGCTCTACTGCCAGCGGGTGGTTCTGCACGGCACGAAGGGGCCGGTGAAGGGCGTCATCGGCGCGAAACCCCCGCACGTCATGAAAGACGAGGAGCGCAAGAAGGAGATCAAGATCGAGGATATGTTCATCGACGTGGGCGCTGCCTCCGCGGGAGATGTGGCGGACCTCGGCATCGAGATCGGCACCCCGATCACCATCGACCGCGAGTACACGGAGCTTGCCGGCAACCGCGTCACGGGAAAGGCGCTCGACAACCGGGTCGGTGTCGCGATGCTCATCCGGGCTCTGCAGCAGATGAAGTCGCCCCACACGGTCTACGCCGTCTTCACGGTCCAGGAGGAGCTGGGGCTCAAAGGAGCGAAGGTGAGCGCCTACACCTTAAACCCCGACTGTGCGATAGCGACCGACGTCACCATCCCCGGCGACCACCCCGGGATCGAGAAGCGCGATGCGAGCGTCGAGATGGGCAAAGGCCCGGTCCTGGTCCTCGTCAGCGCGAGCGGGCGCGGGCTGATGGCCGATCCCCGGATGACCGCGTGGCTCAGGGAGACCGCGGAGAAGAACAACATCCCCTGCCAGCTCGAGGTCGGGACCGGCGGCAACACCGACGCGACGATCATCCACCTGGAGCGGGGCGGCATACCGAGCATACCGCTCTCGATTGCGACCCGCTACATCCACTCGCCGGTCGAGGTGGTCGATATCGCCGATATCGAGGCGGGCGTCCGGCTCCTTGCCGAGGCGCTGAAGGGGAAACCCGCGCTCTGATGCTATGGGAAAACCCCCCTATTTTTTAGCCGGAACGGAGGTGCAGAAGAGGCGGCGTCCGCTCCCGGGGCAGACTGCGGAAGAATACGTGTGCCCGAGAGTTTGATTCTTGTCCCGGTTGCGTTTCATTCATTGGTGCAACGTTTTTTTTGTTTACGGACCCTCATTGTTCTGATCCGTAAACCTGTTGCACCATGATGATGCGCCTTCGGGTTTGATCTCCCTCTCAGGCAAAACCCCCCGTAGCTCTGAAAGGATATAGTCTTTTTCATGCCATCGGCGTAACCGCTCCTCAAGGCCTATTTTTTCGTTCGGCGCATCACGGGCGCCCGGATCGTCTCACCCTTCGACTTCGATGATTGCCACCGGGCACGCATCGGCAGCCTCGATTGCGCAGTCGATAAGGTTGTCGGGCACCTCGCCCTCTGCGGGGTTGTCGTTGACCCGGTACTCTTTCTTGATCGAGCTCAGGCCGTCGGCCGGGTCCTGCTCGAAGATCTCCGGGCAGACTGTCCAGCAGGACTCGCAGCTGATGCATTCCGGTCTCTCGATGGTAACTTTTGCCATTCTCGCTACCTCTATTTCGGGAATGGGTCTCCCGGGCCTTAAACGTGACGGCCCATCGGGAAGGGGGTCGGGCAAAGTATATCGCCTGCCCGGCGAAAGTGGAGAGGATCTATGCGGGAGATTGCCTGGATAACCCTGTTTTTCGCCGGGCTCCTCGAGACCGGCTGGGCGCTCGGCCTCAGGTATACCGAAGGGTTCACGAAGGTGGGGCCGTCGGTGGCGACCCTTATCGTGATGGGAGGCAGCGTCTACCTCCTCTCGCGGTCGCTTACGAGTCTCCCCCTCGGAACGGCGTACGCCGTCTGGACGGGCATCGGGGCGGTCGGGACGGTCATCGCCGGGATCATCCTCTTCGGCGAGTCGCGGAGC